>Ga0302325_10010418_pt1 | contig 20166 bp, 17 predicted proteins | sample Palsa_T0_2_FD_201948 | JGI IMG/M metagenome (GOLD analysis project Ga0302325, IMG submission 201948) | Peat permafrost microbial communities from Stordalen Mire near Abisko, Sweden - Palsa_T0_2 | ecosystem: Environmental > Terrestrial > Soil > Palsa > Peat permafrost | place: Sweden: Abisko...
TGAGTGGCCTTTGCCATCAAACTTCGTGGCTTGTACGCATAGATCGAGCCTGTGGCGCGGGCTGTCAAGCCTGCCGCGCCGAGATTCGTCTCGGCGGTTCTTGTCTGCCAAAAAGCAGCCTCGCAGCTTACTTCAAAGCCTATGGCCGTGACCCCCGAGCCCTCCACGCCCCTCATGCGGCAATACCAGGCCGCGAAGAAACAGGTGCCTGGCGCGCTTCTACTTTTTCGCCTGGGCGATTTCTACGAGCTTTTTTTCGACGACGCCGTCACCGCAGCGCGCGAGCTTGAAATCACTCTCACCTCTCGCAACAAAGAAAAGGGCGAGCCCATCCCCATGTGCGGGGTGCCCTATCACGCAGCCGAAACCTACATCGCCCGCCTCATCCAAAAAGGCTTTCGCGTCGCCATCTGCGAGCAGATGGAGGAAGCCGGACCCGGCAAGAAACTGGTTCGCCGCGAAGTCTCGCGCATCGTCACTCCCGGCACCGCCACCGATTCCAACCTGCTTCACTCCCACGAGAACAACTATCTCGCCGCGGTTCACGCCAAGGGCAACCGTTCCGGACTGGCCTACGTCGATATATCAACGGGCGAGTTTCAGTCGACCGAACTGGATTCCACGGATTTGATTCCCACGCTAGAAACCCTCAACGTTCGAGAGGTGATTCACGCTTCCGGCCGCGCTCCGGGCGCGTCGTGCCTCGAAACTCCGCTCGACGCCTGGGTCTTCAGCGCGGATTTCTCATCGAACGCGATCCTGGATCATTTCCACGTTCTGTCTCTGGATGGCCTCGGCCTGGGTGACCGCCCGCTCGCCGCCGCCGCCTGCGGAGCAGTCCTCCATTACCTCCGTGACACCCAGCGCACCGCCCTCGGCCATCTGCGGCCGCCTGTCTATTTCGAGCGCGCGAGCTCGATGGTCCTCGACGCGGCCACCGTCCGCAACCTCGAGCTCACCGATCCGCTATTTGCCGGCGAGAGCCGCCGATCCACGTTGCTCTACGTGATCGATCAGACCATCACCGGCATGGGCGGCCGCCTCTTACGCAAGCGCCTTCTGCAACCTTCCACCCACCTCGAGGAAATCGAAGCCCGCCTCGACGCCGTCGCCGAGCTGGCCCGCAACGTCGTGGTTCGCACCAACCTGCGCAAAACGCTCGGCTCGATTCTCGATCTCGAACGCCTGCTGGCGCGCATTACCCTGGCGACCGCCGGCCCACGTGAGCTGCTCGCCCTGGGCCGATCGCTCGCGGCTTTGCCCGACATCGAAAAACTCGTGCAGCCACTTTCGAGCCCGCGGCTCCGCCAGCCCCTCGATCTGCTCGCCGACCTTTGCGGCCTCATTCACAACGCCATCGCCGACGAGCCTCCAGTCTCCCTCGCCGACGGCGGCGCGATCCGCGACGGCTATCACGCCGAGCTCGACCAGTACCGCGACATCAGCCGCAACAGCCGCCAGTACATCGCGGCCATTGAATCCCGCGAGCGAGCCGCGACAGGCATCCAGAGTCTCAAAGTTCGCTTCAACAACGTTTTCGGCTTCTATATCGAGGTGTCGAAGGCCAACCTGCACCTCGTCCCGCCCAACTTCGAGCGCCGCCAGACGCTCGCCAACGCCGAGCGCTTCACCACCCCGGAGCTCAAGGAGCTCGAAGCCAAGGTGCTCGCCGCCGAGGACCGCATCCTCGAAATCGAAAAGGGCGTCTTCTCGGAACTCCGGTCGCTCGTCGCCGCCCAGGCCCCGCGTATTCAGGCGACTGCCGCCGTCATCGCCGAAGTCGACGTTTGCGCCGCTCTGGCCGCTGTCGCGGTCGACAATCGCTACGCCCGCCCCCGCTTCTCCGATTCGGGCGAAATGCGCATACAGGCCGGGCGCCATCCGGTGATCGAAAAACTCGCCGAGCGCGATGCGGTCCGATTCGTTCCAAACGATCTATACCTGGATTCCAGTGACTTCGTCGCCATCATCACCGGACCCAACATGGGTGGTAAATCTACCTATCTCCGCCAGGCCGCCCTCACCCTCATCCTGGCCCAAACGGGCTCTTTTGTCCCAGCCGAGGCGGCCCTCCTCCCGCTAACTGACCGTGTTTACACAAGAATCGGCGCGGCGGATAACCTTGCCCGCGGCCGCTCCACCTTTATGGTAGAGATGACCGAGTTGGCCGCCATTCTGAACACCGCCACTCCCCGCAGCTTTATCGTTCTGGACGAAATCGGCCGCGGCACGTCCACCTACGATGGATTGGCCCTGGCGTGGTCGGTGGTCGAGTATATCCATGATTCGGTGAAGGCCAAGACCCTGTTCGCCACCCACTACCACGAGCTGACGGAGTTGGCCGGTCAACTTTCCGGCGTAAGAAATTTACACGTCGCCGTAAAGGAGTCCGGAGACCAGATCTTGTTCATAAGAAAGGTCGAACCGGGTCCGGCAGACCGAAGTTATGGTATCGAAGTGGCCCGTTTGGCCGCCCTCCCCCCTCAAGTAATCGAGCGCGCGGGTGCTGTTTTGTTGCATCATGAAAAAAGGGAGCGGTCCCTTACAGAGGAACTGAGCCCTGGCGACGTGGCAGTCCCTGTTCAGATCAAGCTGTTCGAGCCCGTGAATCAGGGGCTGGCCGATCGGGTAAGGGCTTTGGATATCAATCAGCTCCGTCCGATTGAGGCGTTGCAGATTCTGCACGAGTTGCAGCAAGAGTTACAGAAAAGATGAGAATTGCAGGCATCATGAGTGGTACTTCGCTCGACGGCATCGATGTCGCCGTGATCGACATCACCGGTTCGGGCCATAAGGCGAAGGTCAACGTCTTGGCGAGTCATTCCGTTCCTTATCCGAAAAAGGTTCGGCAGGCTCTCCTGAGCGTTTCCGACGCTACGACACAGACGGGCGATATTTCCCGGCTGAATTTTCTTCTGGGCGAGCTGTATGCAGAGGCACTCGAAGAGGCCGCTGAGCGTTCCGGCATCGCTCTGAATTCCATTAAGCTGATCGGTTGCCATGGCCAGACCATCTTCCATGAGGGGCAAGCCGCCCAGTACCTTGGCAAGAAAGTCGCCAGCACGATGCAGATCGGCGAATCCAGCATCATCAGCGAGCGCACCGGCATCGACGTGATCTCGAATTTCCGCGAGCGAGACATCGCCGCCGGCGGCCATGGCGCGCCGCTGGTGCCATATCTCGACTACATGTTGTTGCGGCATCGCGGCCGTGGGCGCGTTGCGGTCAACATTGGCGGCATCTCAAATCTCACCGCCATTCCGCCCAATACGAATTCGGACAGATTGATCGCGTTCGACACGGGCCCGGGCAACATCCTCATTGACCAATTGGTCACGCGCATTACGCTGGGGCGCCAGACGTTTGACCGCGACGGCGTTCTGGCTTCGCGCGGCAAGGTGGATCCGAAGCTTCTCGCCAAGCTATTGCGCGACAAATACTATCGCGCCAAGCCGCCCAAGACGGCGGGCCGCGAGCAGTTCGGCGCCGAGTTCGTCAGCAAGCTCCTCGATACGGAGCTCTCAACCGAGGATTTGATCGCCACCGCTACCGCCCTCACAGCGGAAAGCATTGCTTCGGGCATTCGCAATTTCGTGCTTCCCGAAATGCGGGTGGATGAGATCTTTGTCTCCGGCGGGGGCACCCACAACCCGGTTCTGATGGCCGCGCTCACCAAGGCGATGGAGCCCATCCCGGTCCGCCGCACCAGCGAAGTCGGCCTCGACGTGGACGCCAAGGAAGCCATTGCCTTTGCGGTGATGGCCTACGAAACCAAGCACGCGCGCCCCTCCAATGTTCCCCAAGCCACCGGCGCCAAGCGTTCGGTGGTGCTGGGTAAGATCACGCAAAATGGCGCGCCGGCCGCCAACGGCAAGACGAATGGATCTTCGCGCACCGAATCTGCTTCGCACGGTGCTGCGGCTTCGCATAACGTGGCGTCGCACAACGGTTCGAGCCAGAGCCACAAGTCTGCGCCGGCGCGCAAAGCGACCACGGTTGCGCGCCCCGCAAACTTGCCGGCCAAAGCAAAGACCGCCGCCCGGTAACTCGGCTGCCCGTTGGCAGGGAGTGGGCCTCAGCTGCGCTTTTCCTGTACGCTTTGGCGTACCCTATGAAAAGGAGCGCAGATCATGGCAGATCTCGACTGGTCACAATGCCCCGCTGTGGAGAGCGTCCCCGGCCGAGTTAGCGGCGCGTGGACGTTCCGCAACTCGCGAACGCCGGTTAAAGTCGTCTTCGAGAACCTTGAGGACGGCATGACCATTGATGAAATCATTGAGCAGTACCCGGTTTCGCGTGACGAGATCAAAGCCGTACTTGATTTCGCGGCTCATAGCCTCGACAAAGCGCCCAGCTTTTAGCCGGTGCTGATCCTGCTTGATAACAATGTCCCGCGCGGGCTTGCCCGTGCGCTCACCGGTCACGTTGTCACGGAAGCGAGAGATCGCGGGTGGGCCACGGTGAAGAACGGTGTTTTACTCAGCGCCGCGGAGGAAGCCGGTTTCCAAGTATTGGTGACCGCAGACAAGAATATCCGATATCAGCAGAACCTTGAAGGCCGTAGAATCGCCATCGTGGTATTAACCCAATTGCGCTGGGGACTTGTTCGCAAGATGCTCACTGAAATCGCCGCCGCCGTGAACGTGTCTACCCCAGGCAGCTTTCTCGAAGTGGAAATTCCTTACGAGTAACCCCGCCCAGGCGGCCTGAGCAAGCTCACGCGAAACCGGAAGCGGGTATCCTGATTCCTAGGATTTGGATTTATGATTCAAGACCTTCTTTTCGGAATGCGCATGCTCCGGCGGAGCCCGGGGGTCTCGCTTCTCGCCTTCCTCTGCCTGAGCCCCGCTGCTCGCCGAGGTCGGCCTGTATTGCGTAACGTCGTACGCAGTATCGCAGAGCACCCTTCCTCTGGCTCGCCGCGAGCCTGCTTCCCGGCGTGCGGGCCGCGCGTACCGACCCGGTGCGGGCATTGAGAGACAACTAGGCGTTGGCGGCGCCGCTCTGGCATGGACTGACGGGTCTGCTGCCGCTCTAGCCGAAGGATTCATGACGTAGCATGAATGTATGGCTGGATTGGTCTTCGAAGTTGTCCAGGAGTCCGATGGCGGCTTCTGCGCCGAATGCCTGACGGAAAACATTTTCACGGAGGGGGACACGTGGGATGAATTGCGCAGGAACGTTATTGAATCGACCACCGCTTTCTTTTTCGATCAACCGCGGCCTGAGCGGATTCGTCTTCACTTTGTCCGCGACGAAGTTCTGTGCGTGGCATGAGGCTCCCTCGCGACGTCTCTGGGGCGCACCTCGCTGACGTCGTGCAATAGTGCACGAGGCGGAACTGCGGAATGAGGACGGCCGATTCCGTTAAGGCCAACAGGAAGAATCCCGCTGCAATAGGAAGCTATGCTGAGTTCGTCGCTCGCGACCGAGGGGGCTGACTTGCCATGAAAACCTTCAAGCATGTTCCGCTTATTTTCAAGCGCATGCCGCCACCCGACCAGTTACACGCCTCGCACGAGTTTCTAGAGCGGATGGCGGCGCGGCGCTCGGTGCGCTTCCTCTCGTCGGAGCCCGTCCCATTCCAGTTGATCGAAAACGCTATTTGCTGCGCGTCCCTCGCCCCCAGCGGCGCCAATCAGCAGCCGTGGAAGTTCGTGGTTGTGAAGGACCCGGAAATCAAGCGCAAGATTCGCGAAGCAGCGGAGGCTGAAGAGCGCGAGAGCTATGAAAAGCGAATGCCCGCGGATTGGCTCGAGGCGTTGGCTCCGTTGGGTACGGACTGGCATAAGGAATTCCTCGAGACAGCGCCGTACCTGATTGTCGTTTTTCGAATCGACTTCGGGCTAAATCAAACCGCCGAAGGAGAAACGAAAACGAAACACTACTACGTGCAGGAGTCGGTGGGCATCGCGACGGGATTTCTTCTGGCTGCCCTGCACATCAGCGGTCTGGCAACGCTGACTCACACTCCGAGCCCTATGGGATTTCTTTCGAGCATTCTCGACCGGCCGAAGAATGAGCGGCCGTTTGTCCTGATCCCGGTCGGTTTGCCTAGCCCTGACGCGACGGTTCCCGCAATCGCGAAGAAGACCATCGCCGAAGTGATGGAAATCAGGTAGTCGGCATTAACGTCGGGGCCGCAATGGCAGGCGACCGTAAATCGACGAAGCGCGCTCAATCCACCTCTCTTCATCGACCAGGTTGGCCGGCTGGAAGAAGTGGTAAAAGGCGCTGGGCGAACGGAAGAGTTTCTGGAATGCCGTTTCCACAAAGGCTTCGAGTGTAGCTCGGGCCATGTGCATCGCGGGTGCGCGCTTTGTCTCCGGTTCGTATCCGAACTGCTTCATGCCATCACCGGCGACGGCTTCGATTACGGATTGTTGCCACGGTTCGAGTTCCGCGCGCCACAACGCAACCCGCTCCGGAGTTATCTCCTCATACGATCTTCGAATGTGCGGCCGGGGATCCGACTCGGCTGGATTCGTCTTGAGCATCGTCTCCAGGTATTCGAGGCCGATATGGCCGCAGATCCGGCGAAGCTGCTCTTCCGTTCGAGTGGCCAGGTCCTCGTACTTGACTAACAGATAATTGTCACGGGCTGACACGGCGCATGCCGCCACGCTGAACAAGCACCAGGTACGCGCACCTGTAAGCACGCTGCGAGTCGCCCACGGCATCGTTATCAGAGAGCCCACCGCGGCGCGGGGATCACGGACCAGATGGATGATGCTGCAATCCGGAAACCACTCGCAGAGGGTGTTGACATGCATCGCATGCGCTGGGGTCTTTTCACCGGCATACGGTTTGCCCTGGGAATCGGCGCAGGCCCGGAGCATGGATGCGAAAAGGTCGCGCCACGTCACGCCTTCGCTCATCAGCCGTTCTCGCATGAATGCGGCGTCGAGACCCAGCCTGCGAAAGGGCTCGATTGCCAGGTACGCCGTAACGATCCGATCCCGATTGCGCGCATTTCCGGGATCCCCGAATACGTGTCGCCGGTTGTAGAGGCGGCGGAAAAAGTCTACTTCGCCACCCCACATCGCAAGTTGAGGATGGCGGTTGAGAATCACCCGGAGAAGCGTGGTCCCGCTGCGCGGGGCGCCCACGATGAAAACAGGAGCACGTACCCGCTTACTGATGGTCTCGGGATCGAGGTGGTTCATCTGAACGCGCCCCGCTGTCCGAGACCCCGCAATCCCAGTGATTCTGAGCCGATCATGCGTCGGATTGTAAGTCCAGGCTCGCACTCACGGGATCGCGATCCGCCGTGAGCCAGGGAAGGTCCTCGGGATGAATTCTCTTCAGTTGCTGGCGCGAGAAGTGCTGCGGGTCAGAGGCCGGGCCGCCTAGCAAGATAGGGCGAGCTTCGTGCTCGCCAAAAAGATCGACGTAGTCGCTGTAGAAGCCGTCGCAGACCGCCCGCGCATCGCATGTAGAGCAGGCGGCGACGTGGGTATAGCCGGTGTATTCGCGCGCTCGCATTTTTGCATCCTGCTGGTACAACGCCTCGCGCGAAACCGCGGGAGGCTGCGCGGCCCATTGCCGTTCCAGCCGTTGCTTGATCTGGTGAAGTCCGCCGCCGAGGCGTGGCAGTTCCGCCGCCAGTCGCCGTAAAGGGGCCCGGAGAGGTCCGAGCTGAAGCCTTGGGCCCAGTTGGAACGGCGGCGTCAGAGGTGCGTCACGCATCCGCTGGGCCGGGAGATCGGTCCAGGACCAACTCGCAAAGTCATTCTCGTGCAGGTCGTACGGAATCTGACTGAAGTCGTAGACGGATCTCCGGTGCCGCTCGGAGATGATACAGAAGGGCAAGTAGCGGACATTGGCCTCGATGCCCGCCGCCGCCAGCAGGTCGAGCGCTTCATCGAGCGGCTCACCGAGCTCGGCGTAGCGAGGCACATTCAGGGCGCTACGCTTGCCGCTGTGCTGGTCATTGAACGGATTGAATCCCAGGAAGTTTACCACCTCGGCGCCGGTTCGCACGGCAAGCCTCGCGATATCGGCCAGTTGAGGAAGCGCGGGCTTCGAGAGCACGGTGTTGAAGCGGAATGGAATCCCCTCCTCCTGGAGGTTCCGCAAAGCCTTCATCTGGCGAATGTGGGCGCCTTGCTGCCCAACGAGTTCGTCGTAGACGGCGCCCAGGCCCTGGACACTGACCAGGACGTCTCGCAGGCCCGCGCTGTGGAAGCGGGCAACCGCCGCGCGGTTCGAGAGCACCTGGACGTTGCTGATGATCGTCGGCGATAAGCCGATCCCGGCGCAATACGCAACCAGGTCGTAGATTTGGGGCCATAGCGTCGGCTCCCCGCCCTGAATGTCGATTGAATTGTTGCCGTAGAATTCCACCAGGGTGCGGCAGATCTGCTTGGCCTTCTCGAGAGTCATGAAGGCGTGCTCGGCGTGGTCTTCATTCTCGATCCGGTCGAGGAAGTAGCAGAAATGGCAGCGTAGGTTGCAGGTCTGTCCCAACCAAAGAATTCCCCTGCGCGTGATCTTGCGAGCCTGGCTTGCGACATAGATTGGCTTGGGCGCAGGATTGGCGCAAACCGCCAGTTCGAGCGCCTGCTCGAGAACCGGACTTGAAGCCGTGGTCATCGCTCCTCGAGGACCTCCGCGGTAAGCATTGTGTTGGCATTTCGAGGCCACCGTCTGGCCAACCGGCGCGCGGAAATATAGCCCGCGTCGAGTGGAGAGACGAAGAAGGCTTCGGCTAGCCGGCTTAGGCCAAACACGAAATCTTTCTTTGCCAGGGCGGTGCGCGCAAACAGCAACGCACGAGAGGAGCGAACCCGGCGTTGCCGGCCTTTGGGGCACCCGCCCGCCGCAAAGAAGCGCCGATGAAATGCGCGCTCCTCCGTGAACCAATGACGATGCCGAGAGACGAGACCGCCGGGCATGGAGCGTTCGACCAGTGCCGCGGCGCAATGCGCCATCTGCCCGCCCGATGCGATCAAGCGGAGATACCAGTCGAGATCGTGAACAATGGAAAGGCTTTCGTCGAATGGGCCGATGCGGTCGAAGGCCGCGCGCCGGCAGGCAACCACCGAGAGCGTGTGAATGGGACATTCCGCGAGGAAATGCACAACAGCTTCCGGGTAGGGGTACAGCGGGCGCAGATCCGGCCGGGAGACGCGGCGGGCGGCATCCACCTCAATATGACCCGTGGTGCAGAGATCTGCTTTAGGGTGCGCTTCGAACTGCGCTACCTGAGCCTCAAGGTAGGAGGGATGCCAGAAATCGTCGTCGTCGAGAAACGCGATCAGCTCGCCTCGTGCGCGAGCCACTCCCCGGTTCCGAGCAGCCGCGGCGCCGCCGGGTTGCTGAATCTCGACGAGAGACACTGAGGGCCGATTCAGGCGGAGCCACGCGGCGGTATCATCCACCGAGCCATCGTCGACCACCACAACCTCAAAATTCCGGAAACGCTGCGCCTCGATGCTCGCCAGCGCACGCTCGAGGGCGCCACGCCGATCGCGCGTCGGAATCACCACGGAAACAAGCGGCATCAACGCGCCTCCGTAGGAGCCCTGGCGGTTGCCCCCGCCCGGCGCTGGACCGCCCTGCGCACAAGCTCGGCAAGATAGCCGGTAACATTGGCGAACTCCCAGAGTATGAGCAGTGCGGCAATAGCCGTACCGCGCACCAGACCGCGCTGGCGTAACTCTGGAATTACTAGAGCCGGTAAATGTAAGTGGAATGAAATGCTCTCGCGCAGGCTAGGGTTCGCTCCCGAGCCGTGAAATTTGGCCGCGCCTCGTCCGTAGGAAAAGAATTTACTGCCGAAACTCCTAAGGCCCAGCCTTTGGTCGTGTTCCACGACTGCGCCTGGGACTCGACCTAGCCCAAAGCCCGCTTCCGTCCAGCGCCGGCAGAGTTCGCGGTCCTCCGCAGTCCGGAATCCCTCGTCGAATCCACCCAGCCTGATCAGCGCAGCGGCGGGGAAAGCGAAGTTGTTCGAGGGAAGGAAACGCTCCCGGCCTGAGCGCGCACGATCATGGCGCGAAAGCAGAAGAAGCACAAGGTGCGCGGCGTCGGCATAGACACCCGCCCGCGGGCCACAGCGCACTGATCCCCCGACTGCATGCGGCGGCGATAAGACAACCCCGGCGGTTAGGGAGGCGAGCCACCCGGCTTGAGGTCGGCAGTCGTCGTCGGTGAAGGCGGCTATCTCGCCACGAGCGGCTTCGAGGCCGCGATTGCGCGCGGCGGCCGGGCCGGCATGCTCGGTTTGGAGAAGCCGCAGGCGCAGAGAGTCGGTGAAGGGGGCGACCACCGGAGTGAGATCCTGAACTCCACCGTCGGAAACCACGAGGGTTTCGGCGTCGGGAGGGAATGACTCCGCGAGTGCACCGAGGCAGGCGGCGAGCAGGAGGGGACGATCCAAGGTCGGAATGATGACAGAGACACGGATCATCGTTCCAACTCCAGCTTGGGGGCATAGACGGGTCCGAGCAGACGATGCAGAACGCGAGAAAGTGTCCAGCGCAAATGAAGATTGAGAAAGTCCGGCAAGGGATGCGCGATCGGAAGGTTTTCGATCACCGAGCGCGCCACCTCAGGCTTCGCGTGGGGACCGACCAATCGGTACTGGGCGGCAACAAAAGGTCCGGCGAAGAACCGCCGGCGGAATCGGCGGCTCTCTCGCCGAATATCCGGCCACGCCGGCTTGCAGCCAATCTGGGAAGCGAGTGCATCGCAAAACGGCGTATAGTCGACAAGTTCATCGAGCCTTCCCCGGACTGCCCGGAAAGCGTGCCGGCGGAGGCCGGCCCAGTGCTCGATGGATTGGCGCATCTCGATTTCGGAAGGAAGAGCCAGCTTGCCACTCTGCACGCGCGCAAACCAGCGCGCCTGCAGCTCGGCGAGCGGGGGGATGGCGCCGAAAGCGGGCCGAAGGAAGCCGATGAAGCCGAGGCTGGCGCCGGCATCCGGGTTAAACGTGTTCAGGAATCGCGGCGGTTCAGCCAGAGCCTCATTGAGAAACGGTATCTTCGTGTCGAAGCCGGTGCAGAAGATCACCAGATCGGGGGCGAACTCGGAATCGTCCCGGAATACGACGCGAGGCCCCTCGAAGCGGGCGATCGCCGGGGCAAGCCGGCACCTTTCTTCCACCAGGGCGCGGACAAACTCATCGGTCTTGGTTCCGAATTGTTCGTTCAAAGTCCCGCCAGACATTTCGAGCAGGCGCCCGCGCAGTTCTCGCGTCCGGAGATTGACGCGGATGGCGGCGGCGCTCGGCGCGCGGAGAAGGGGAAGCAGTTCCCAAAAGAAGCGGAACAGCAACTGGAGGAACTTATCGACGAACAGGAACGGAAGGAACACCCAACGATAGATGGTCCGCTTCCGGTCGTCCGCGGGGTTTCTGGTCTGGAAAATCCAAGAAGCGGCGCTGTTGTTCAATCGCGAAGTCACGAAGTCGTTCGGTTTGCCGAAAGTGATCCGCGGCAATACCGCGACCCCTCGGCGTAAAGAAAGCACCGATTCCGCGGCGTGCCGAGCGGCCTCGGCTGCCACGTCGGCTCCGGATTCACCTGCACCGACGATGAGCACGCGACGGCCGGCCACCTGCGCCGGACGCCGGTACTGCGCGCCGTGTATCACCTCCCCAGTAAACGTCTCGAGGCCGGGAATCCGCGGCACAAGCGGGTGCTGGTGAAGGCCAGAGCAAAGGGCGACGGAATCGAAGTGTGCCTCGCCGGCGCCGTCCGCGCCGCGGGTTTGTACTCTCCAGCCGCCACCCGTGTCAGGGGTCACGGATTCAACCGTAGTCCCGAAACGGATGTGCTTGCCAAGGTCGAACGCCTCGCAATACCCCGCGAGATAATCGACGTAATCGCGGATGCGCATGTGACCGCTGAAATCGGAGGGGATGGGATAATCCGAAAATGCCGTCATAAGCCCGGATGAGGTAAGCCGGCAGGATTCCCATACCACGCCGTCGGCCTCGCCGAACCGGAACACGCCGCCTGGGCCGTGCGCTCTTTCGAAGCAAGTCGGTGTGTGGCCTTCTGCTAGCAATTCCTTAACGGTAGCCAGCCCCGACGGGCCGGCGCCGACGACGGCAACGCGTTTCGCCAATTACTCTCCTTGTTCGGCCGCAATCAGCCTGGGGTCGCTTGTAACGCCTTGAACGCCGCATCTGGCGATGGACGCCAAAAGTTTAGATCTTCGGCGCCAGGCCTTGCATGTTCATGCAAACCAGTAATGAACAGTTTACAGGTTCAGGGCAAATCGGTGTCGGAGGTCGAATCGTAGGACTCCGGGGGGATCCGGGAAATTGGTAGGCACCGATCCTCTCGGCCAGTTCCGCTATACTTCGGTCTTCCCATGAATCGCCGAGCGCTCGAACTGTGGATCCGGCAGGTGGCTCTCGCGCCGCTGGTCAGAAGAAGCGCGCCGCTGTTGTTTTTGCTGGCCTCCTTATGGCGCCGGGTGTTGTTCCGCACGACGTTTATAGCGGTTACCGGAAGCGTCGGCAAGACTACGACGAAGGAATTTCTGGCCGATATCCTCGCTCTCAAGGGCAGGACGTTTCGAAGCTTAGGAAACCAGAACGGCGGATTCATGGTTCCGCTAAACATTCTCCGCGTACGGCCCTGGCATCGTTTCGCGGTCATTGAAGTGGCGATTAACAGGCCCGGCTCGATGCGCCCTGTGGCACAGGTTGTCAGGCCCGACGTGGCGCTGATCCTGGGCGTGGTGCGCACGCACACGACGGAGTTTCAAGACCTCGATCAATATGCGGATGAGAAGGCCGTCCTGCTGCAATGGCTGGCGCCGGGAGGCCTCGCCATCCTCAATGGCGACGACGCGAGAGTGGCGAAAATGGGCGTGAAGCCGGAAGAGCGCGTTCGCTGGATTGGAACGTCGGGCGACTTTAACTTTTGGATCGACCAGATCTCCAGCCGGTGGCCCGAGCGGCTGCGCTTCCGCATACACTGGGGTAACGAAACCTGCGACATACAGACGGGGCAAGTGGGAACTCACTGGGCATCCCCTCTGGCGGCAGCACTCGCTGCGGCCCACAGCCTCGGCGTTCCAATTCCCGAGGCGGCACAGGTGGTGCGCCAAACCTCTGCTTACCCGGCACGCATGGAACCGGTCTCGCTTCCTAGCGGGGCGATCCTGATTCGCGATGAGAACAACGGTTCCGTGGACACGCTCGAAGCATCTCTGCGGGTTCTGCGCGAAGCCGAAGCGACCCGCACGGTGCTGATCATCACGGACTTTACAGATGCGGGGCTGACGCGCAAGCCCCGGCTGAGATACCTCGCCTCGGCGGTTTCAGACTGGCTCGACGTCCTGGTGCTTTCGGGCGACTACCACGAGTACGGCCGCCGCAAGGCGATGGAAGCGGGGATGCGGCCGGATCAGGTTCACTCGTTTGCGACCTTGAGGGAGGCTGCCGGCTTTGTCAAGCAGGAACTGCGGTCCGGAGATCTGGCGCTTCTGAGAGGGCGCGGCACGGACCACGTCCCACGGTTGTTCTTCGCGCAGCTAGGCACCGTGACGTGCTGGCGTGAGGACTGCCGGAAGCGAATGCTCTGCGACGTGTGCTGGGAACTCGGTTTTCAACCCGACGCTGCACCGAGCGGCCAGTATGCGGCGCTGCCGATTCTCAGATAACTATCCGAATGCCTGAACCAGGCGGCCCTTGACGGAGCGGTCCCATTGTGGGACCATAGCATCGGCCCTGGGTGCACGTCGTCAGCCACAAGGCGATTCGGATCTTCTGCGAGGAGCATCCGCATGCTCGCACCGCCATGGACCACTGGTATCGAGCCGCCAAACGGGCGACGCGGCGAAGTTTCGCGGAGGTGAAGCAGTCGTTCAATACGGCGGATTTTGTGGCTCCGCACGTCGTCTTCGACATCGGAGGCAACAAGTACCGGCTCATCGCGGAGATGAACTTCACGCGGAGGGTGCTGTTCATCCGCCGCATCATGACGCACAAGGAATATACGAAAGAAACGTGGAAATCATGAGCGCTACACTGACCGTCGACCCCAAGAAATACGCCCGGCTCGCGAATCGTATTGTCGTCAAAGCCATCGAGACCGAAGAAGAGTACGACCATATGGTTGCCGCCGTAGAACAATTGATTGGCAAGGGCGAGAACCGCTTGTCCCCCGAGGAGTCCGCACTTCTGGAGACTATGGCGATACTGATCCAGGCTTACGATGATCGCCATCACCCTCTGCCCCCGGTTGCTCCCAACGAAATGCTGACCTACCTGATGGAGACGAGCGGACGAACCGCCAAGGACCTGCTGCCCGTGCTCGGCACTCGTGGCTCGCTTCAGTGTTCAGGGTCGCGGTCGATCTCTTCATCTAGCTCCAGTCGCCAGGCGCCAGTGCCGCCTCTCGGGGACCTACTGACGAGTCCGTCGACGTGGCGGTTGCAGAAGGCGGCCGCATTCCTAGAAGACGAACTTGAGCGCCAGTTGCAACAGGCGCGGCGGACCCGCCTGAAGGATTTGACCGAACGCCGGAGATTCCAGGTCGTTCTCGGGCAAGCCGAGATTCGCGTGGTTGAGCAGGTTGAAGCACTCGGCGCGAAACTGTACGCGCGTGGTCTCGCCGATGTTGAAGTATTTGAACAAGGAAAGATCGACATCTTCGATTCCCGGGCCGCGCACCACATTGCGGCCTTCGTTGCCAAACTGGCCCGCCTGCGTTTGCGGGTTCAGCTGCAGGAAAGGCGCGCGGCTCACCCACTCGTTCGCCGTGTGCGGCTGGCCTTGATTTGGATTGGAAATCAGGTCGGGCCGGCTGGAGTAGAAGCCGGTAATCTCAGGCGCGCTGCCCTGCAGGGAAACGTCGGCGCTGTCGTAGACAGTAAATGGCGTTCCGGTGGAGAGGCTGCTGATGTTATTGAGCTGCCATCCGTTGGTAAGGAAGGCGGCGGCCCGCGGAGCATCGCGCCAGCCCGGCAGCGCCCAGGTTCCGCTGAACACGAAGCGTTGCGTGGCATCGAACAAAGACGGGCCGTGCTCGGCCGCCAGGTCGAAAGGGTTTTGCGCTAGATCGTTTTCGCCGGCCACCAGGGTGGGCGCCGAGCCGGCCACGTTCAGCGTCGAAATGCCATCGAGGCTCTTCGAATACCAGTAAGAGGCCAGGAAACTCAAGCCGTTTCTGTACTGGTGCGAAAACGCCACTTCCAGGGCGTGGTAAGTCGAGCTGTCTTCGTCCGCAACCAGTCCAACCGATCCGTAGTTACAAACCCCAGCGGCGTTGCAGGTGGTGTACTGCCGGATCTCATTGTTGTTTTCCGCGGTGACGCCCGGCCCGTAAATGCTGGGGTTGGCTTCGATAAACCGCGGCAGATGCGTGCCCTTGTTGCCGACGTAGCGAATATCGAGCAGATAGTTTTTCGCGATGGCCCGTTCAATGGTAAAACTCCAGTTCTGCGAGTACGGGGGCAGCATTCCCGATTGCACGGTGAGCACGGTGGCGGGCGCGACAAAGGTCTGTCCGCCGAACGGGAACGAAGGGCCGCCATAGGGATTAGCCAGGTTGAATCCCGGTCCTGCCAATTGATACGCCTGGGTCCATGGCAGCGCGCTGACAGAAGCCTGCAGAGGGCCTCCCGTGCCGTTGGTGTAGCCATCGTAAAAAATGCCGTAGCCGGCCCGAATGATGGTCTTGCCTCCGCCGAACGGATCCCAGGCCAAGCCGACGCGCGGCATGAACTCCTTATAGTCGACGGGGGCGATGCCTGCCGGCACTCCCTTGTCGCCTGGGAACAGAAGCCCTTCCGGCGCGTTCGGGTAGACCGTCGATTGCTGCCCTGGCGCCCAAGCGTTCAGACGATTTCGAATGTCGACATAGGGTGTGTTTACCTCGTACCGAAGACCGAGGTTCAAAGTAAGGCGCTGGCTGATGCGGAATTCATCCTGCGCGTAACCGGCCGCGACCCACTTACGCAGCCCGCGGTCAAACTGGCCGCCGCCCTGGAAGAACTGCACGGATTGCCCGAGCAGGAAACTGGCATAAGAATCGCTGGCCGGGAATGGCGCGAACACGAAAAATCCGTTAGTAGCGATTCCGAACAACACGTTGATCTGCTCGCGAGTAAGATCAGCGCCAAACTTGAGATTGTGCCGGCCGCGCGTCATGGCGATCGAGTAAGATCCCTGATAGTCGTTCTGATAAGTGTTCTGCGGTCCGGTAATCGGATTGCCAAGCGACGCGTAACCGCTCACGATGAGGTAGGGAACGCCATCGTTCAATCCGAGGGTGGGCTGGTATTGGAACCCCAGGCTGCTGCCCGGCGTGTGGTTAGTCGCCTGCCCCGCCAGGAAAACATTGCGGAAAAAAGCCGCTCGGACGGTCTGCACGACCTGTGGCGAAAACAAATGGACCCAGGAGGTGGTGGCGGAGTTGGTGATGATGTCGTTGGTAACCGGAAAACCGGGAACGCCAGCCCCGGCGATGGGCAGCGGGTCAAACTGGTGCAGTGACGACGCGGAATAGCGCAAGAAGAGCTGGTCGCTGCCGCTGAAGTTGTGATCGAGGCGAAAACCGCCCTGGTCGTAGTTCGTGGATCCAAGCTGAGTGGATTCAAACACATTTGTACCGATGTTGGGTAAGGGATACAGCTGTGACGCCTGAAGGGCGATGGGGTTCTGCAGGAACGCGGGAATCTGGTTTTGCGAAAAGGGCTGGCCGGTGAACTCGTTGATCAGAGGAATGGGCTGCCCCGTGGCGGGATCAGTGAGTCCGGAGAAATTGCCGCTCCGCTCGGCGGCAGTGGGCACAATGGCCGCCTGGGTTGAACCTTCAGAGTCGCGCTGGCCCTCATAGTAGACGAAGAAGAAATCCTTGTCTTTGCGGATGGGTCCGCCCAGGGTCGCGCCGTATTGATTGCGGTGCAGCGGTTCGACCTCCGAGGCGAAGAAATTTCGCGAGTCCATGGCGTTGTTGCGGAAAAAGTCGTAGATATCGCCATGAAAGGAGTTAGTTCCCGACTTGGTTACAACCGATGTGGTGGCGCCGCTGGTCTCGCCATACTCGGCGGGGGCGTTCAAGGTGAGAATGCGGAACTCACTCACGGCGTCCACTGGCGTGCGCAGAGCGTATCCGCCATTCACGGTGTCCACGTTGCTCGCGCCATCGAGCAGATAGTTGTTCGACTCCGGCCGCTGCCCGTTGACCGCATACGCCTGGCCAGCCCGTGCAATTCCACCTGCTTCGGCAAGGCCGGCGGTCATGGGGGCCACTCCGGGCTGCAGCAGGCCGAGCTGGGTCAGGTCACGTCCGTTCAGCGGAAGATCTACAGCTTGCTTCTCCGAAACGACATTGCCGATGGTTTGACTCGTGTCCACGGTCACCGCATCGCCGATGACATTCACTTCGGTGCGCCCGCCGGCCAGTTGCAATTGCGCGGTCCAGGTGACCACTTGCCCGAGGTCGATACGAAGAGACGATGCGGAATACGGCGCGAATCCGGAAGCTGTCACCTCGAGCTGGTAGGTGCCGATGGGCAGGTCGGAAAAATGGAATGCTCCCTGGCGCGAAGAGGTCACGGTCCGGGTGAGGCCAGTTTCGGTGTTGTGGACCCTGACTACGGCGTTCGATACCAGCTCCGAAGCGGGATCAGTCACTTGCCCTTCGAGTGTTCCGAAAGGCGTCTGTGCCCTGACGAGTGAGCACAGACACACGAATAGTAAGACGATTTTATGCATAAGCGAAAGTAACTATACCTCTGAAAGACTGTTTGTTAGTTTACGGATCAAGGGCCGCGGCTACAATACTCAAAAACTAGTAGATGTAACCGGTAATTCGGCGAATATCTGGCGCCTGCAATCCGTGCAGTTGCGATAAAACCGCGAGTTAGGTGGAAACTATCGAGGGTTTGGGAGAGATTGAAGCGCTGCGGCGAGGCCCTTGGCGGAGAAGCCAAACGGCCCGGCTTCGCTTTTCCAGCGAATAATCCCGTCAGGGCCAATCACAAAGAGACGGTCGGGCCAAGCGGTGTAGTTTCGCTCGACGGCGTTGTCCAGCGAATCGATCAGGGCGGGCATTGCGATATGCAGATTGCGCACACAGGCACCGGCGACCCGCTGACGCTCGGGGTCCGTCAAGGGGTTCCTGAAGATCACGCCGTCGTGGACATTGCTTTGCATCTGCCACATGTCGCTCGAGTGCGCCTCTACGATGTAAACCACGTAGAAGGCCACTCGATCCTTATACTGCTCATAGAGCTTGTTGAGCGCGGGAACCTCCCGGCGAAATGGCGGTCAAGTGTAACTTCCGAATATAAGAGCCACGGGGCGCGCATTGCGGAAGGACGAAAGGCGGACCGTTTCGGATTTGCCCAGAAGAGGCAGGTTGAAATCGGGGGCCGCGTCTCCGGGCTGTAACTTGCCAAAGCGTGCCTGCTTCCACATGCTTTCGAAAGGGAAGAGCAGAAATGGCGCCGGGCCGACCCGGGCCATCAGCATGGCGAACTGCTCGGGGGGACGCCGCATGGCCATGGCAAAGAAACCGAACGCAAAGACATACAAGAGAGCCAGGACGCCGAAGGCCGCAACACTCCATCGGACTAAGTGTGATCTTTTCAAGCTCAATTTCTCCAAATGTAACCCAGCGTTTAACCCAGCTGCGGGTAACTCACTCCGATTGGGCATCCTGGAATGTTATGTCGTCAACGACTCCGGCAAAGGCTTTGCCATCGACCTCCACATAGGGATGGATGAAATAGTTGAGCGGCTCGTCATTTTGACGCGGCGAAAGAATGAGGTCACGGCCGCGAGTAAACTCCAGACGATTTTCATCATGGGCGCCGAAGAAATACTCGCGCTTAACGGGATTCTTGGCGGCCTCGGAGGCATCAATCGGGACCCAGCCGATTCCCTTGGCGTAGAACTCAGCCCAGCAGTGGTAACCCGCGATTTTGCCCTGGCCGCGAGTAGCCGGCAGCGGAAATCCAATCGAAAAGCGGGCCGGAATGCCGACAGCGCGCGCGAAGCCAATGAAGATGGCATGGAAATCGGTACAGTTGCCGCGGCGCGCTTCACAGGCGTAGTAGATATCGCCGCGGCCCCAGCCTTTGCCGGTCTTGTCATATTTCACGGTAGCTACGATGTGGTTGTAAATAGCTCGGGCCTTCTGCAGGTCGGTATGGGCGTTGGCCGACTCCACCACTTCGCGAGCCATTTTGCGTATGTTGTCGTCAAGGGGCACGAGCCGGTCGGGGCGCAAATAGGGCGCCAGCTCGGCGGGACTTTCGTCGCGATCCGGTTTGGGCCCGCCGGAAAGTGCAGGCTGTAAGTGCTCGATGCGGGTCGCATTTACATGCATGGTGACCGTAAACGCGTCCTGCGCCGGGTTGTCGACAGCGATGTGAAGCATCAAATTCCCGGCCGAATCCTTCGATTCCGTGTGTGGATAAGGCGAGTCGATGGACAAGCCGGTGATGGTTTGAAAGGGATCGTTGTGCGGCACAGGCATCCAAAGTTCCAACCGCTTCGCTCCTGAGGGAGCAGCATTGACAATCGCCTTGTACTCGAGGGCGAAAGACCGCGCGGCCGGGGAAGGACTCGTGGCGATTCCATTAGGCGCGATCGCCAGCAGCGCCGCAATGTAGAAGATGCGAAGTCTCATTTCAGTAGGCTAACTGGCGCAAAGCGATCACCCCGGATATGCCGCGCTAGCCACACGTGTGGCAATGGAATGGAGTATAACCGCGAAGGCAAGGCCCGCTCAATAGTGAGATTGCACTATGGTGGGCGAAGACAGTTACCAGTTTTTCTCCCATACCTCAAGCACGGGGTAGCGATTTACGGCAGATGGATGATAGTTCGATCCGGCAAACGGGAGCTGACCTCGCCCTCGCGACCGGCCCGGTTATTTCGTCAGCGCCGAGTCCCGTCCGCCGTTGTCTCTTCAGTGCGGCCTGCCATTTCAGTATGGCCCTTTGTGCGCGGGGCGCAATGACGGTCCGTCAATTAACCAGTCAGGGCCGAGTCTGTTTTGTCGCGAGATCGATGAGCACGATGCCCGAGTTTTGGCGCAGGCGATCGAAAACAATCTGGCTGCCGTCGGGAGTGATATCAAAGCTTCGCATTGCAGCCGGATTGCTCAGCCGGGTCAAGCGCCGCGATTGCATCGTGCGAATGTCGAGCAGCCAGAAATCCTGCTCGGACAAGGTATCCCCGAGCAT
>Ga0302325_10010421_pt1 | contig 20164 bp, 16 predicted proteins | sample Palsa_T0_2_FD_201948 | JGI IMG/M metagenome (GOLD analysis project Ga0302325, IMG submission 201948) | Peat permafrost microbial communities from Stordalen Mire near Abisko, Sweden - Palsa_T0_2 | ecosystem: Environmental > Terrestrial > Soil > Palsa > Peat permafrost | place: Sweden: Abisko...
CTGGTAAGAAGGCCACCGACTCCGAGGCCCTGACGGTCAAGAACTAGTTACCGTCGCGTCCTGAAGCCTCTGAGGAGAAGAACAATCAAATAAACTCTGCGTCACCCTGCTGTCATCAGTGCTGCTGGAGGCGTTTGTGTACCGTAAAGCAATAACCCGCGAAGACTACGACCAGATGCGGACACCTCTTGTCGAGGATTTGGCCGTGGCGGAATTGAACCTAGGACGAGCGCGGCTTGATGAAGTCGAGGTTGAGAAGGTGCTCGACTTTGCCGAGAATCTGCTGCTGGACACGGCAGGGGCGTGGCGGAGGTGTTCTCTCGAACAGAAGCAGCGTTTGCAGCAAGTGCTATTCCCCCAGGGAGTCGAATTCGCGGACGGCCTTTATCGAACTCAGGAAACCAGCTTTCTATTCAGGGGCTTGCCGAGCGGAACACCCCCCGGTGATGTATTTGGTAGCGCTACCGGGAATCGAACCCGGGTTTGAAGATTGAGAATCTTCCGTCCTAACCCCTAGACGATAGCGCCATCCATGACTTACGGTACTGCGTGAAGGCGTTTTCACCATTCTTCACATGTGACAGCGGTCGAACACCGAACGGGTTGTGTGCCTTGCAATCTGCATTGCGACTCGCTTCCGCCCGCCAGCGTTGATGAGATGGCGACTGCCGAACGTCGCAGGTCATGCAACGTCAGGCCGTGGTAACGCGGGTAATGCGGCTTGCCTTCGACTTCGATTTTACGGCCTAACTCGGAAGCGGCACAAGCGGTCATCGAATGGCGGTCATCGAATGGCTGATTTCATGACGCCACCAGGCGGAACTTCGCCGTAACATCTGATCGCTAGTTCCGAAATGCGAGCGCAGGCACGGTCGCACCTCGGGTCATTTGTCCATCGACCATCCGCCAGATTCTCAGCGGGTTTTCGTTTTTCAATTCCTGCGGCAAGGCCTCGTCGGGAAATCCTTGATAGCAGACCGGACGCGTAAAACGGAAAATCGCCCGAGTCCCAACCGACGTCGAGCGTCCGTCGGAGGTGGAGGGATACGGGCCTCCATGCACCATGGCGTGAGAAACTTCCACCCCGGTCGGAAACCCGTTAAACACGAGACGTCCGACCTTGTTTTCAAGAATCGCTACGAGATCGCCGAAATCGTGGAGGTCCTGCTCCGTCCCATGAATCGTAGCCGTGAGATGTCCTTCCAGAGAACGGGCGATCTCAAGAATCTGATCCTTGCTCGAGTGCCGCACGAGAAGCGTGGTGGGGCCAAAGATCTCTGCTTCCAAGTCCGAACCTAGGAACTGAGCCGCGTCGGTTTCAAAAAGCGCGGAGCTCACGGCAAAACCGTTACCCCGCTCCGCTCCTGGAGCCTCTGCCACGAGTGCGACGGCACCGTCGGTCTTCCGCGCGGCGAGCGCCGAGTCGTAGGAAGAATGAATGCTTCTGGTCAGCAAGTGGAATGGCGCCGATCCAGTAACCAGTTCCCGTAATTTATCGGTGAACACGGCAGCTTCGTTGCCGTGCGGGAGAAACACCATCCCGGGTTTGGTACAGAACTGCCCGGCGCCCATGGTGAACGAAACGTGCAAACCTGCCGCGATGCTCTCGCCGCGTTCCCGCAGCGCCCCGGGCAGGATGAAGACGGGATTTGTGCTGCTCATCTCCGCATAGAACGGAATCGGCTCGGGGCGCGCCGCCGCCACGTCCATCAATGCTCTACCTGCGGCGCGTGATCCCGTGAAGCCGCCGGCCTTCACCAAGGGATGTTTCATCAACGCCACACCGATCTGAGCTCCACGACCGAAGAGAAGCGAAAAAACGCCTTCCGGCAGACCGCACTCGCGAACGCTTTCTCGAACCATTTGCCCGACGAGTTCGCTCGTCCCGGGATGCGCTGCATGCGCTTTTACGATGACGGGGTTCCCCGACGCGAGCGCGGAAGCCGTATCCCCTCCGGCGACGGAGAAGGCCAACGGGAAGTTGCTGGCGCCGAACACCACGACCGGACCCAGCGGACGCAGCATGGAGCGAATATCCGGCTTGGGAGCAGGCTTGCGGTCGGGGTCAGCGCGATCAATACGCGCGGCAACCCACGATCCCTCCTCCGCCACCTCGGCGAATAGCCGAAGCTGAGCGCACGTGCGCGCAGTCTCGCCCTGCAAACGGGCCTGTGGTAGAGCAGTTTCCTGCATCGCGCGCTCGACGATGTCACCTGCAATGGATTCTATCTTCGCGGCAATCTTGCGCAGGAATGCGCCCCGGTCGCTGCCCGGAATGCGACCGTAGGCGGCGAAGGCATCGGACGCAAGTCGAACTGCTATTTCCACCTCTTCCGCGGTGGCCGCAACGAATCCCGGCTGCAGGCGTTGCCCGCCAGTGGGATCGGTGGCGAAGGATGGCTCTCCGGAACCGTTGCCCTCACGAAATCCGATGAGTGATCTACCAGAAAGTCTTGTCATGTCTTGAGACCTGCCTTGATCAAAGCCTACCTTTTCAAAAGCTACTTTACGCTTGGCAATGCGTAGCTGCCCACGGAATGCGGTCGGGAGCGCAAGGCGTCACGAATGATCGACGCCGCCTGCTCGAGTTCTTTCCCCGCCAATTCCAGGCGTGGAGGACGCACACGCGGATTCCCCTTCCCGACCTCAGTTTGCACGAGCTTGATGAGCTGAACAAAGTTCGGCACGGTGTCCATGCGCAACAATGGCAAAAACCAGCGATATACCTCAAATGCCTTCTCACTCTCTCGGTTCAGGCCATAGTTGAACAGATCCACTGACTCGCGCGGCAATGCATTGGCCAAGCCGGCGATCCAACCGCCCGCACCCACCCCGACGGCCTCCAACACCGCGTCGTCAACCCCGACCGAGATCTCCAAGCGGCGATCGAGCAGAGCGCGAATTGCGGATACGCGCCTGGCGTCTGCGCTCGATTCTTTTACAGCTTCGAAATTTTCGTGTTCCGCGGCCAATTCCCGAATTTGTTCTGGAAGGAAATCGGTTCCGTAAGCGACGGGATTGTTGTAGAGCATGCAGGAAAGTGGAGTTGCCTCAAACACGGTTGCAACGTAGGTCTTCATTTCTCGCCAACTACCCTGATAGACGTAGGGTGGCAGAACCATAAGAGCATCGCAGCCCAGATCCGCAGCCGCCTTCGCCAGCGCCACTGCTTCAGAAGTGGTAAGCGCCGAAATGGAAGCCACAACCGGCCCACGCCGATTCACGGCGCCGACGCAGGTTTTCAAGACTTCCCTTTTCTCGTCGAAAGACAGGGTCGCACCCTCCCCCAACGAGCCGAGAGCGACGATTCCCGTGCAGCCGCTATCCAACAACCAGTGGCAGTGTTTGGTCATGAAATCGTGGTCGACATGAAGATCCTCGGTAAAAGCGGTGGTCATCGCGGGGATCACGCCCTTCCAATTCATCGGTGTTCTCCTGGTACTTCGCTGTGCTCCGGCCTCGAATGGCCCGAGATGGCGGCCAGGGTTTCGATGCGTGCCGGGAAAACCGGTGGCCGAACCGAATCCGGCTTCCACTCAAAAAGCAATTGGGTTGCGGGGCCGCAAACTCGTCCCTGGCACGGCCCCATGCCGCATCGGGTGTGCAGCTTCGCGGAGCGCCATGTGGCGTGCTGCTGCAGACGGGAATAGGAAACATCTTCGCAACGACACACGATGGTGTCGGGCGAACTCAAGTGCCTCAGCTCCGACCGCAGCCGAAACGTGCGATCCAGCAGCCGAGCAAAGCGTCGTGCCCGCTGGCGCGCGCCGAATAAGGCTCTTGCTTCAGTCGTGCGCTCGACGGCAGCCAGGCCTGCGATCTGACCTTCGATGAGGGCTAACTCCACGCCTCCGACGCCCGTGGGTTCACCGGCACAGAAAACCGGTGAGACGGTTGTCTGCTGAAAATCATCGACACGCACGCAGCCATCGCCGACCGCACACCCCAGCAGCAGGGCCAATTCGAGGTTGGGAACAAGATGAAAGCCGCAGGCTAAATAATCACAGGCGATGGTCTCGGTTCTCCCGGCACGCGAAATGGTTAGGCGATCGAGAGTTCGGCTGCCGTGAGCCGCGAGTGGCCAACTGTTTGCGGCAAATGGAACACCGGCGAGATTTCGCTTCAACTGGAGCCCTTGCAGTAGCTTCGCTGGCCAACCGGACAGGCACAGACCCAGCCAGGCTAGGCTTGCCCAGGGTGCCTGCTCACACATCACTGGTATTTCTGCACCATGCTGGCGGAAATAGGCAGCAACCGCCAACAACAGAGGTCCGGTCCCGGCTACGATCACACGTTTTCCGCGAATCGGCAGTCCGCACTTGACCATCGCTTGCAGACCGCCCGCTCCCATCACGTTCGGCAACGTCCAGCCCGGAAACGGCAACAATCTTTCCCTCGCTCCGGTCGCCAGCACCAGCTTCTGGTAGCCGAGCTCGCGGAAGCCATCGAGATTCTCCGCCAGCAGCGCGCCCGGGTTTGGCTGATGCACTACCCGCAGCCCACAGAGGGAAGTAACTCCAGACCTATGCATTCGCTCAGCCCATGTCGAGGCTTCGGTATCCGTCGTTTCATCCCTTTGTCCGTCACAGGACTGGCCTCGCCAGATCTGACCGCCGAGCCTGAAATTGTCGTCGACGATCCCAACCCGGGCGCCACACTCCGCCGCACGGGCGGCGGCAGCCATGCCCGCAGGCCCTCCGCCAATCACGAGCACCTCGAAATGGGGCGGCGCTTCCCTGGTCATTGTTTTCACTTCCCGGTTTTCACTTCTCGCTGCTCACTTCGTTTTCACTTCTCGCTGCTCACTTCCATGCCTTGCTTGCACAAGACCTGGCAGCCACGGCTGTGCGGGATCCCGTCGATAGCCACGCGACACTCATAGCAAATTCCCATGCCACACAGCGGGCCTCGCGGTTCACCGCTAACCGACGTCCGGCAAGCTTGTCCGGCAAGCACCACAGCGACCGCCACGGTCGCCCCCAAAGGCACCACAATCGGCGCACCATTGACCATTACTGTGACCTGAGTGGTCAGGGCATGACTAGGCATGGACATGCTCTTTCACGGTTCGGGAGGGCAAGTACGGCTCGACTGGAATCTCCGACTTTGCGCCGGTGATTTGATCGGCCAAGAGGCGTGCCGTTCCCAATGACGTCGTAATCCCCAACCCCTCATGACCGGTGGCCAGGAATAACGAGCGGTCTCCAGTCCACGGTCCAATCAGCGGGAGCTTATCCGGCGTAGCGGCGCGAAACCCCGTCCAGGTGCGCACGGCCGACATTTGAGCCAAGCCGGGCAGGTATTCCTGCGCCCGTCGCAGCATGCGCACCAGCATGAAATTGTCCACTTCACTGTGGTCGGCACCGTACTGTCGAGAAGATCCGACGAGAATCTGGCCCGTACGGCGAGGCTGCACATTGAACGCTACCGAATCTCCGCCGACCGAATGAGCGCTCTTCAAATAGCCGAGCTCCACCAACTGGCGCCGCACGAAACCGGGATAGCGGTCGGTAATGACGAGGTGGCCCTTTCTTTTTTGGATCTCAAGACCCGGCGTGAGGTCCGGGGCGCCGGCTCCCGACGCATTCACGATGATCTCCGCGAATACCTCGGAGCCATCTGCCAACCGAACCGCGCCGCCGCCTACCTGCGAGACGGCAACACCCAGACGAAGCGTTACACCGCGTTGCTGCGCTCGGTGGATCAGAAAACTCGCGGCGCACGGTGGATACAGCACACCATCTTCCGGAACGAGGAGACCTCCGGCAAGTCCCCTCCGGAGGTTAGGCTCCAGATTCTGCAAAGCTTTCCCATCGAGCACTTCCGTCGGAACTCCGCGTTTGCCGTAATAGTCCCGCTTGCGGCGTACCTCGATCATCTCCTCCTCGTCGGCCGCCACCCAAATCGTCCCACACTGCTCGTATTCCACATCGTCTGGCAATTCCCGTCTCAACTCTTGCCATCGTTGCTGAGAGTAGCGGGTGAGGGCAAACTGGGCCTCGGAATCGTCCATGACAACGATGTGCCCCATCCCGGCCGCGGTTGCACCGCCGCCCACGATATCCCGATCGACGACTGCGACCCGCAGGCCGCGCTGCGCAAGTTCGCACGCACAGGCAGCGCCCACGATACCGGCACCGATAATGAGTGCGTCCAGCGAGGCTTTGCTCATGCGCGAATGCCCATGCATAGGGGGTCGCGGGGATCCAACACCAACTCGGCCTCAGCATTTACAAACGCCGATCCCTTGATGCTTGGATAGATTTTGCCATCCCGTACTTTGACGCTACCCTCAAACACGCTCCCGACGATGCTTTCCTGCTTCCAGATTTGATCTTCGCGAATCTTGCCATCCGCATAAAGACAAGCCAGCTTGGCGCTTGTCCCCGTGCCACAAGGAGAACGGTCATAAGCTTTGCCCGGGCACAGCATGAAATTCTTACTATCAACTCCCGGAAGTTGGGATGGACCAAACAGCTCGACGTGGTCAATCTCTTTGCCATCCCCTCCGGTGATGCCATGGTCGCGAAGCGCTCGGCGGATGGCCCAGGTGAAAGCCGTCAGCTGATCGACATTGTGAAGCGTCAGTTCCAATCCATGATCGCGCACCAGGAAGAACCAGTTCCCGCCCCAAGCCACATCACCCCTGACCTCGCCGTATCCCGGTACATCGACCCCTACATTTGCGGCGCTGCGATAGCTGGCGACGTTGCTGACCGTAACCTCGCCGTCGGCGTGCAGAATTGCGCTTACCGTACCCACCGGCGTCTCTATTTTGTGCTCTCCGGGGTCAATCCGCTGCAAGTAGGCCAACGTCGCAATCAGACCAATGGTCCCGTGACCACACATGCCCAGGTAGCCGACGTTATTGAAAAAGATGACGCCTGCGGCGCACGCGGAGTCCACGGGATCGCAAAGCAATCCGCCGACCATTGCGTCGGAACCTCGCGGCTCGTTCACAACGGCGGAACGAAAGCCGTCGTGCTTGCTGCGAAAGCACTCCAGCCGCTCGGCCAGCGAGCCGGCTCCAAGGTCAGGACCGCCGCTCATCACCAGACGAGTTGGCTCGCCCCCGGTATGGGAGTCGATCACCCGGACTTTCCGGTATTCCTTCCTGGTGTGCCCCGGCACGTTCGCAGAACCTTTCTGGAGATAATATAGTCAGTGTGCCGCTTGATCGATAACTTCACAACCGAGCCATGGGCCGCGACGCCCTCGAGACGGAGTTAGAAACCGCTTCAGATTCGGCAATCCCGCGACAGTCGCTCACTTCGGCGGTTGCCGATAAGCTAACGTTTGCTTGTGTTGTATCCTATCCGGACACCAGTTGCGTACAAATTTCCTTCAGGATTTGGTTTATGGAGCGAAGAGAATTTCTCAAGAAAGCAGCAGCCACGACGGTGGTCACCTCTTTGAGCGCAAAGCTGTTGCGCGGCGCGACCGATTCCTTCCCGTATCGCCGGCTCGGGCGCTCGGGAGAAAAAGTCTCCCTTGTGGGGCTCGGCGGTCATCACATCGGCAGGGGATCGGACGAACAGCAAAGCATCCGCATCATTCGCACCGCACTCGACAGCGGCATCAACTTCCTCGACAACTGCTGGGACTACAACGGGGGAGTTAGCGAAGAACGCATGGGTCGAGCACTGCGCGATGGTTACCGTCAAAAGGCCTTTCTCATGACCAAAATCGACGGGCGAACCCGGCAGGCCGCGACACAACAACTGGACGAATCTCTTCGCCGTCTGCAAACCGACCGCATCGACCTCCTGCAGTTTCATGAGGTAATTCGCGACTCCGATCCCGCTCGAATCTTTGGCGAAGGCGGCAGCATGGAGGCGCTTCTGTCTGCCAGAGAGCAAGGCAAAATCCGCTACATCGGGTTCACCGGACACAAGAGTCCGGACATTCACCTCAAGATGTTGGAAACCGCTTTTGCTCACCAGTTCACCTTCGACGCCGTGCAGATGCCGCTTAACGTCATGGACGCACACTACGACAGCTTCGAAAAGAAGGTTCTCCCTGTGCTGGTGAAACATGACATCGGCGTGCTCGGCATGAAGCCCATGGGCGATAGTGTCATCCTTCGCAGCAAAACGGCCTCTGCGATCGAATGTCTGCACTACGCGATGAACCTGCCAACCAGCGTAGTCATCACCGGGTGCGAATCGCCAGCAATTCTTCAGCAGGCTCTCGAGGCGGCCCGAAGCTTCAAACCCATGGGCCAGGACGAGGTCGCTCAATTGCTGGCCAGAACGGCGTCCGCGGCCGGTAAGGGAGAGTTCGAACTCTACAAGATCACTCACAACTTCGACGGAACCTACCAACACCCACAGTGGTTGGGTTGAACGAAAGGATCGTCCCTGCCAATACGGACACGGTTAGCGGTGGGTGCTTGCCGGCACCTTTCCCGGAGAACGTGGCTCCGGGCTCAATGCGAATCGCGCGCCACGTGAGCCCCGCTGCGTCCCACAAGAAAATCGAGGTCTGCACCCTTATCGGCTTGCATGACGTGTTCGACATATAGCCTCAACCAGCCGCGATCGGGAAGCGGCGGAGGTGTCCACCGAGCCCGGCGCGCCGCCAGCGTTTCGTTGTCGACCTCCAGGCGAAGCGATCGCTCGGGAACATCGAGTTTAATCCTGTCCCCCGAATGCACCAGCGCCAGTGGACCGCCGGCGGCGGCTTCCGGCGAGGCGTGCAGAACAACCGTCCCATAGGCGGTCCCGCTCATTCGGGCATCAGAAACTCGGACCATGTCATTTACACCTTGGCGAAGCAGCTTAGCGGGCAGCATCATATTGCCGACCTCAGCCATTCCCGGATATCCGCGGGGGCCGCAGTTCTTGAGGACCATCACGCAACTCTCATCGATGTCCAGCGTCTCGTCATTGATCCGGGCATGAAATTCTTCGATCGTTTCGAAGACCACGGCCCGCCCGCAATGCTGCAACAGGTGTGGACTTGCGGCGGATGGCTTGATCACGGCCCCATCCGGTGCGAGGTTGCCGCGCAAAACGGCGATTCCGGCGCTTGCTTTGAACGGTTCTTGGAAGGGGCGAATCACCTCGCGATTCCAACAGGGAGCGTTGGCTACATTCTTCCAAATCGGCTGTCCATTCACCGTCAGCGCATCTCGGTTCAGGACGTTCACTTCCCCTAGCTCACGAAGCACGGCGGGCAGTCCGCCGGCGTAGAAAAAATCCTCCATGAGATGTTTGCCTGAAGGCTGAATATCAACCAGGCATGGCATGGATGACCCCAGCCGATCGAAATCGTCGAGACACAAAGGCAAGCCGATCCGTCCTGCAATCGCGATCAAGTGAATCACTGCGTTGGTGGATCCGCCAATGGCCGCGTTGGCCCGGATTGCATTCTCGAAGGCCTCGCGTGTGAGTATCTTCGAAATACAAAGGTCCTCGTGGACCATGTGCACGATCCGCCGCCCCGTCATCTGAGCCAGCGTATTTCGACGAGCATCGGCTGCCGGAATGGCCGCGTTGCCCGGCAAACTCATGCCCAGCGCTTCGACCATGCTCGCCATGGTTGAGGCGGTGCCCATGGTCATGCAATGCCCCTTGGAGCGGTGCATGCAACTTTCCGCTTCATGGAACTCCTCGACCTTCATCTCGCCCTTGCGGACTTGATCGGTCATTTGCCACAGTCCGGTTCCCGATCCCAAGTCGTGGCCGCGAAATTTTCCGGAGAGCATCGGACCACCGGAAAGGCCAATGGTGGGCAGATCGCAGGAAGCTGCCCCCATGAGCAGCGATGGAGTGGTTTTATCGCAACCCATGAGCAGAACCACCCCATCGATCGGATTCGCGCGAATCGACTCTTCCACATCCATACTGGCCAGGTTCCGAAACAGCATGGCTGTAGGCCGCAATTGCGTCTCTCCCAGGGACATGACCGGAAATTCCAAGGGAAAGCCGCCTGCCTCCCACACCCCGCGCTTCACATACTCGGCGAGTTCACGGAAGTGGGCATTGCAGGGCGTCAGCTCGGACCACGTGTTGCAGATACCGATCACCGGCCGGCCATCAAAAAGATCGTGCGGCCAACCCTGGTTTTTCATCCAGCTCCGGTAGAGGAAGCCGTCCTTTCCCTCGCGTCCAAACCATGCCTGGCTGCGCCGTCCTTTTATTGTTCCATTCTTTATTTCCATTGCTGGAACCCCCGTTCGACTCGTGCCCCCGATCCCAGCGATGATAGCGCGAAATCACAAGGTAAACGTGATCTCATCACGAAGGTTCTTCTTGACGAGAAGCACAGAGTGGAAGATGATCTCGGTGCTCTGAATTCCTCCGAAGGTTCTGACCATGCCTCGCACTCCAGTCTTGCGGCGAATACGGATCGCAACCGTGATCCTGTATGCGATCCTGGCGCTTACCCTGCTTTGCAGCGCGCGCACGAAGTCCGAACCCGGTGCGGGCAAGACATTGCGGATATTCTTTGTGGACGTCGAGGGAGGGCAGGCAACTTTATTCGTAACCCCGGTCGGGCAATCGCTGCTCATCGACACCGGCTGGCCTGGGAATAATGGGAGAGATGCAGACCGCATCGTTGCCGCCGCAAACAAGGCAGGGATCAGCAAAATTGACTATGTCCTGATCACTCATTTTCATAACGACCATGTGGGCGGTCTGCCTCAGCTGGTCGCGCGAATTCCGGTTGGAACCGTCGTCGATCATGGCGACAACCGCGAAAGTACCGACGCCCCGACCGTGCAGGTGTGGCAGGCCTACCAGGAAATGTTGGCGGCGAAGAAGTTCAACCGCCTGACCGTTAGGCCCGGAGACAGCCTACCGATCCGGGGGATGCAGACTACGGTCATAAGCTCCGACGGTGTCGTCATTGACCACGCCTTGCCAGGCGCGGGACAGGAAAATGCGAGTTGCAACAGCGCCGAACCATACCCGGCCGATCAGACCGAGAATCTGCGTTCCCTGGGGACTCTGATCAGGTTCGGAAAGCTGAAGATTTTGGATCTGGGCGACCTGACCCGCGACAAAGAGATGGAGTTGGTGTGCCCAAAGAACAAGTTGGGTGCTATCGATATTTACATCGTCTCGCATCACGGCTGGTACCAGAGCGGAAGCCCTGCCTTCTTGAACGCAATCGCTCCTCGTGTCGCAATCATGGACAACGGAGCCAAGAAGGGTGGAACCCCCTCCGCCTGGGACATCATTGAAAAGTCTCCTCGTCTCGAAAACCTATGGCAGTTGCACTTCTCCGAAGAGGGTGGCGCAGCACACAACGTCGCTCCGGAATTCATCGCGAACCCGGAAGGCGCGGATGCCGCAAACTATCTGGAATTGACCGCATGGCCGGATGGCAGCTTTCAGGTACTCAATTCCCGAACCTCCAAGGCCAAGCGCTATTCGGCGCGCTGAGCCCACCCCGGTGCAGGCAGCGCGCGCGACTCCGAAACGCTCCGCAACCCAACCTAAAAGTGAGGTGTCGTGAATCGTTACAAGATCGCGGTCATTGAAGGCGACGGCATCGGACATGAGGTCGTGCCCGAAGGTCTTCGGGTTCTCGAAGCCGCCGGACGCCGCTACGACATAGCCTTTTCCTGGCACCATTTTGACTGGAGTTGCCAGACCTATCTTAAAACTGGCCGGATGATGCCCGAGGATGGCCTCGACCAGTTACGCGCTTTCGATGCCGTCTACCTTGGCGCCGTCGGATCTCCCGGTGTCCCGGACCACATTTCGCTGTGGGGTTTGTTGATCCCCATTCGGCGCGCATTTCAGCAGTACGTTAATCTGCGGCCAGTGCGGCTGCTCCGGGGCGTCGATTCACCTCTCAAGAACTTCCCGCCCGGACAAATCGACATTTGCATTGTCCGCGAAAACAATGAAGGCGAGTACTCTGAGGTGGGAGGACGCCTCTATCGCCACACCGATGCTGAATTGGCTATACAGGAGGCGGTTTTTACCCGGCGCGGGTGCGACCGGATCATGCGTTATGCATTCGATCTGGCACGAACCCGCACGTCCCACGTCACATCGGCCACCAAATCAAACGGAATTATTCATAGCATGCCGTTCTGGGATGAACGTTTCTCTGCGGTCGGAAAGAACTTTCCCGACGTCCGTACCGACCAATACCACATCGACATTCTGACTGCCCACTTGGTTCGCAATCCCGACTGGTTCGACGTGGTGGTTTCGTCGAATCTGTTCGGAGACATTTTATCCGATCTCGCTGCCGCGGCGGTTGGCTCCATCGGCTTGGCGCCATCGGCGAATCTCAATCCTGAACGACAATTCCCTTCCATGTTCGAACCTGTGCATGGTTCGGCTCCTGACATCGCGGGAAAAGGCATCGCCAACCCCATCGCACAAATCTGGTCGGGAGCAATGATGTTGCAACATCTGGGGGAACCCAAGGCGGCAAGGGGCGTCGAGAAGGCATTCGAGGCGGTGCTGGCGAGACGAGACGCGCAGACGCCCGATCTCGGCGGTGAGGCCAGCACTCGCGATGTTGGTGACGCGGTCACACAGGAGATATCAGAGGTGGCCGAACCGTGTTGAGTCTCCCCCCAGCATTGACCGTGGAGCAAAGCGCGAGGCGCAGGATCGCGCTTCATTTGCTCCCCTTCCTATGGCTGCTCTACGTCATTGCTTTCCTGGACCGGGTCAACGTCGCCTACGCGGCACTGGAAATGTCCCATGATTTGGGATTCAGCGACCGGGTTTTCGGGCTGGGCGCGGGAATTTTTTTCATTGGTTACGTTCTGTTGGAAATTCCCGGAGCGCTTATTGTCGAGCGTTGGAGTGCGCGGCGTTGGATCGCTCGCATCATGATCTCTTGGGGAATCGTCACGGTGTTTGTCGGGTTCGTCCACACTTCACGGCAGTTCTACACCGTGAGATTCCTGCTCGGAGCAGCCGAAGCCGGATTTTTTCCGGGAGTGATCGTCTATCTGACACATTGGTTTTGCCGCCGCGACCGGGCGACGGCGTTAGCTTCCTTCATCGCCGCCCAGCCTCTTTCGAACCTTGTGGGATCGCCACTGGCGGGCCGGATCATGCGGATTCATTGGCACGGATTGGAGGGGTGGCGCTGGCTTTTTATTCTGGAGGGGATTCCCGCCGTCGTTTTCGGGATCGTTACGTTCTTCTATCTCACGGACTGGCCGAGCCAGGCACGCTGGCTCGCGCTGCCAGAACGCGAATGGATTCGCCGCGAACTGAATCGCGAAAAGGCGGAGAAAGGCACGGTACGGTCCTATACGATTGCGCAAGCGCTGCGCCACCGGGAGGTGATTCTGCTGACCTTGATCTACTTTCTTGGCGCGACAGGAATCTACGGATTCACGATTTGGCTTCCCACCATCCTGAAGAGAGCGTCGGGGTTCTCCACCGGGGCGATCACATGGCTGGCGGCGGTACCGTATCTCGCGGCTTTGGCGGCAACGTTGGTGAACGGCTGGCATTCCGATCGGAGTCAGGAGCGTCATTGGCACGCCGCCGCTCCTCTGCTCGCCGGCTCGGCCGCGCTGTTCTTCGCCGTGGTCTCGGGGAATCACTTTTGGATCCAGTTCGGATGCTTCGCAATTTTCGCCGCCTGTGTTTACTCCTATCAACCCTGTTTTTGGGCTCTGCCCACGAGTATGCTTGACCAGTCGGCAGCGGCGGCTTCAATCGGCCTGATCAATTCGCTGGGAAATCTCGGCGGATTTGCCGGTCCCTTCGTCGTGGGCTACCTTGTGACCTACACCGGCTCTTTTACTTCCGGTTTTGTTTATCTGCTGGTCAATCTGCTGGGAGCTGGGATGCTGGTTCTGTGGCTGCGCGGGGTCACACATCGCAGGACGTCCCCCGGGGGCTAGAGCGCTATTTCGACTGGCTTTCCGTCAAATGTGACGTGGCGCGTGAACTCCGCCAACTTCACTTCGAGGGCTCGCGGTTTCGGGGACAGCATGCGCGAGCCCGGAGCCAACCGCAGGCTGAGTATTTTGCGCGCGTCGTCCCAGACCATCTGGGTTCCCATCCACGCTCCCGTGCGATGGTCGAATGAGGAGCCGTCGTCCTCATAAAGCAAGAACGAAGCATCGGCTCCCGGGTAAATCGAAATGGCGAGTGGTTCATCGACTTTCTGATCGGTGAATTGCTTCACCGGACCGAGGGGCAGAATCGAGCCCTCACGCACATAAAGCGGCGTCGTCTCAAGATCAACCGGCCGGGTGATCTGGCGACCGCCTGCAAGGCGTTCGCCGGTCCAAAAGTCGTACCAAGTCGGGCGCGGAAGATAGACTCGACGCGTCGTGGCTCCTTTTTCCACCACGGGAGCAACCAGCACGCTTTTTCCCCACAGATACTGGTCTCCACATTCAACCGCCTTCGGATCGTCGGGAAAGCTTAGCCACAGAGCGCGCATGATGGGCATGCCCGTGGTGGCGCATTCGTGCACCGCGCTGTAGAGATAGGGCAACATGCGGTAACGCAGCTCGAGATATTTTCGGCAGATCGGCTCCACGCGCGCATCGTGCAATTGGCTCGCGTCAGGTATCGCCGCGCCCTCGTAATTGTTGATTTCCATTGGACCCGGATCTCCCGTGTTCCAACCCCACGGAAGCCGTAATTTCCAGGCACGGCCGTGGCAGCGGAACAGAGGACAGAAGGCCCCGAACTGAAACCAGCGCAGGTACAATTCAGCGCTAAACTCAGGGGTAGGAACGAATCCTCCGATGTCCGTGCCCCAATAGGGAATGCCGCTAAGCGCCGTATTCAGAGCAATGGGAAGGTGAGTCTTCAGGGTTTCCCATGTAGAGTAGACGTCCCCCGACCATAGAAAAGAAGCATACCGCTGCATGCCCGCGTAGCCGTTGCGATGCAGCGCATAAGGTCGCTCGTTCGGCCGGTCTAGTTGGGGCCCTTCCCAGTACATCCGATTCCTGACCAGCCGCGACCTGACATCAAGCGGATCACCTTCATCCGGCCACCACCCGTCGACTCCCTGAGCGAAGTCCTTGCGATGAGCATCCCAGTGGCAGCTGGCTTCTTGTTCATCAAAGCGCGAAACCTCACAGTGATCCTGAACCGTTCCACGGAGTTTGTCGGAGAGAATCACCACATGCATCACGGCGCGAAAATTCTCCTCGTGCAACGCATCGAGCATTTCCTTAGGATCGGGGAAGACGCGAGAATTCCAAACGAACGCGCCATTTTCCGTATTCCAACCCGAGGGACAGAAGCCCGTTCCCAGATAAATCAAAGCATCGCAAGGCAATTTCTTCTCACGGAAGGTCTTGGCCTCGGCGAGAATCTCCTCTCGACTGGCAAGGGTGCGGTGCGACTGCTGATAGCCAAAACTCCATCGTGGAGGCATCTCCGCATGGCCGGTGATGCGTGCATATTCGGCCATGATCGTGGCTGGATCGGGCGAAGCCACGAAAAACAGATCCAGCATGGGGCTGGAGCCCCGACTCATGGGTAGAAACTTTGCTCGAGCTCCCGAGAAGTCGAAGGTCCCGAAGGGCTGGTGGAAAAATATCGCCCATCCCGATGTTCCGATAATCCAGGGAATGGGGACGCGACCACCGTGCGTGGCAAGCCTGTAGCCACCCTGTCCGCTGCGCATCAGGTCCACGGAGCCGCGACGATCGAATTGCGGCCCGCCCTCCCCTAATCCGAAAAGAGGCGCACTCCCGGAGAGAAAAGACAGAATACCGGTGTCCTCGTCCCAGGCAAGCTGCTGAGTGGTTTCGCCGCGCTGGTTGGCAACTGCGATGCTGACCGGCGAGAAAGAAATCTTAAGCCGGAGATCTCCCGCGACGATCTCACGCCCAGGCTCGAACCGCAGCTTGACCGTGGGCGCGGCCCATGCCTCTTGGACGAGGGAACCGTCGGAAGGTATCGCTCCGACCGATCCGTTACTCACCGGAAGAATGCTCAAGCGAAACGTGTGAGCGCTGAGCGGAGTGATCTGTATCTCTTTTTCGAGCTGCTGCCCGATAACCGGCGTAAGCTCCCCGGCGGTTGCCCGCTTCGGGCGAAAGACCGCGGCCGTGGATGCAGCCACCAATCCTTTCAGGACATCCCGGCGATTCCACCGTCGACTCATGACCGTTCACGCTCCCAGGCTGTTTATTTCCACCCAGCTTTTGAGCGATAACCTCGTCAAACGATAACCTGAAGAGCGGCCCTCCCACCCTTCCGGATCGAGAGATTGTAGCTGATAGCGGGCAGTAAACGTTTACCATTTTAGTGCGTATAATCTGAGATTCGTCGCGGGTGGAATCAAATTGACAACAGCGAAAGAGACCAGTTTTCGATGGAGAATCGCCCTCCTGGTTTGTGCCGCAATCGCGATCAGCTATCTTGATCGGCAGGCGCTGCCGGTGGCAATCAAGGCAATCGCTAGAGACATTCCGCTCAGCAATGTGCAATTCTCCACCCTCCAATCCGCGTTTCTGTTCTCCTACGCGCTGATGTATGCCGGGGGCGGCAAGTTGGTGGATATTCTAGGAACCCAGCGCGGTTTTATGGTGATCATGCTGTTCTGGTCTTTCGCCTGTGCCAGTCATGCTCTGGCCACGAGTTTCATCCTGTTGGCCAGCAGTCGATTTCTTCTCGGGGTGGGAGAAGGCGGTGGCTTTCCTGCCGCTACCCGTGCGGTCGCGGAATGGTTTCCCACGCAAGAGCGGGCAACGGCGATGGGCGTCATCAACGCGGGCACAGCGGTTGGAGCCGTCGTCGCTCCTCCTCTGATCGCCACCGTACTGGTGTACACAAGCTGGCGATGGATATTCGTTCTCGCGGGGGGATTGGGTTTGCTCTGGGCTGCATGGTGGGGGTTCGCGTATGTTCCTCCGGAATGCTTTTCGGGGCAGGTCGACTTCGATGCGGCTGCGACGCCGGACTCGGCTGCGGCCTCTGCGGCCCCATGGTCATGGACTCGCCTTTTTCGCGTTCGCGAAACCTGGGGACTGGTAACCGCCAAGTTCTTAAGCGATGCGGCTTGGTTTTTCTATCTCTTCTGGCTCCCCAAATATCTCTACGACGCTCGCGGTTTTGATATTAAAGCCGTCGGCACGTTCGCCTGGATGCCCAGCGCGGCAGCCGGAGTTGGGTGCCTGCTGGGCGGCGGCTTTTCGAGCTACCTGGTAGAGCGGCAATTCTCACTCGGGGTGGCGAGGAAGCTGGCGCTCGGCCTAAGCGCTGCGCTTATGCCTTCCGTCATCCTCATCCCGCACGTTCCCGTGTCCTGGGCAATTGCGCTGTTCTGCCTGGCGTATTTCGGGCAGCAGTCCTGGTCCACTCTCGTCATGGTTCTGCCGGCGGATCTGTTTCCGCAAAATGTTGTCGGCTCGGTTGCCGGCTTGGTCGGGTTTGGGGGAGCGATGGGCGGAATTGTGTTCGGAGAAGTCGCCGGCTACCTGTTAGACCACGGCTTCGGTTACAGCTTGGTGTTCAGCATCGCGGGCACGCTCCACGTCGCCGCATTTCTGATCATTCTCGCTGCCGTTCCCACCCTGTTGCCTTTGGGGTTGGAGCGGAAGTTTGGCTACGGGGAAACTCAATGAGGATCAACGAGATTCGCACTCGACTCCTGCGCTGGCGCGGCAAGACCGTTCCCCTCCCTCCGCACTTCTGCACCAATCCCATGGATCTCCTGGCATTGCCCGAAGCTTCAATGGGCACGTTCACGTTTCACGGCTGGCTGGTGGTGGAGGTCTTCACCGACGATGGCCAGGTGGGTTTGGGCAATGCTGCTCTGGCTCCACAGGTCACGAAACAGGTCATCGATCTGTATCTCAAACCGCTGTTGATCGGCCAGGATCCTTGGGATCTCGAGCGCCTATGGCAACACATGTATCGCAAGACCATGGCATTTGGCAGGAAGGGAATCGGCATGGTCGCGATCAGCGCGGTCGATATCGCGCTGTGGGATCTCCTCGGCAAATCCGCCAGGCAGCCCGTGTATCGCTTACTCGGGGGCAGGACAAAAGCCCGCATTCCGGTCTACGCCTCCCGCCTCTACAGCGTTGAACTGAACGAACTGGCAGCGGAGGCGAAGCGCTACAAGGATGAAGGCTACCAGGCCATGAAGCTCCGCTTTGGATGGGGCCCCGGGGATGGCGCTCGCGGCATGCACCGGAATCTCGAACTGGTCCGGACCGTCCGGCAGTGTGTTGGCGACGGCATCGATGTAATGGCGGATGCCTACATGGGTTGGACCCTTGACTATGCCAAGCGAATGCTACCGTTGCTCGAGCCCTTTCATCTCCGATGGCTGGAAGAGCCGGTTATCCCGGATGACATCCACGGGTATGCCGAGTTGAAATCCTACGGACGAATACCGATCGCGGGTGGTGAACATGAGTTCACACTTTACGGTTTCCGGGATTTGCTGGAGGCTCGCGCGCTGGACTACATTCAGTTCGACACCAATCGCGTGGGCGGCATCACGCAGGCCCGCAAAATCGCCGCCTTGGCGGAAGCCTATTCCGTTCCCGTAATCCCTCACGCCGGCCAGATGCACAACTACCATCTCGTTATGGCGAGCCTGAATTCTCCGATGGCGGAGTACTTCCCCGTCGTCGATGTGGAAGTAGGCAATGAACTGTTCTGGTACATCTTCCAGGGCGAACCCACAGCCAGAGCCGGCCATATCGATCTCGATGACAACGTTCCCGGTCTTGGACTGAGCATCAACGAAGCCGCACTCGATCAGTTCGAAGTGTTCGAATAAAACTCTAGAGGACAGAGCCGGCGAATGACACGACTCATTCAAATCAAGAAGGGCAAGGTTCGGCGGGTCGCCCTGGTCGATGAACCAAACATTCGCTTGTTGGAAACCTGCTCCTCGATCTACGAACTGGCTCATCTCGCCATTGCCTCGGGCATGAAGCTCAGCGACATGGCGCGTCAGAGGGCCAGACACGACACCATCGACTACGACTCCGTCTACAACGGTCGCTCGGAATGGCAACTGCTTCCGCCCATTGACCATCCCGACGAACCTGCCCGCTGTTTGATTTCAGGCACGGGACTGACTCATCTCGGCAGCGCCCGTAATCGCCAGTCGATGCACGCAACCACCACCGAGGAGCTGACCGACAGCATGAGGATGTTCCGCTGGGGAGTCGACGGCGGTCGCCCCGCCGCGGGCTGCATCGGGATAGCTCCGGAGTGGTTTTACAAGGGAACCGGCTGCGCGTTACGAGCCCACGGAGAACCGCTCGATATTCCGTGGTATGCAGAGGATGGCGGGGATGAAGCGGAGATTGCCGGCGTCTATTTGGTGGCTCCGAACGGACAGCCCCATCGACTCGGAATGGCTGCCGGCAACGAATTTTCCGATCATCAATTCGAGAAGAAAAACTATCTGAACCTTGCGGGTTCGAAACTCCGCACCTGTGCTCTGGGACCCGAACTGGCGGTTGATCCGGAATTCGAATCTGTACCCGTAGCGGTAAGCATCGAGCGCGGAGGAAACGTCTACTGGAGCGGGGCATTCCGCAGCGGGGAATCGGAAATGTGCCATAGTCTGCAAAACATTGAGCATCATCATTTCAAGTACGAAGCGCACCGCCGTCGCGGAGACCTGCACATACACTTTTTCGGAGCCGATTGCCTAAGTTTCAGCGACCATATCCGGTTGCAAGATGGGGATGTCATGCAGATCGCCATTGCGGGTTTCGGGCGCCCTTTACGAAACGCGGTGCGCATAGACAAAGCGAAACCTGCCCTGGTGAACGTCATTTCTTTGGGATGAGCGAAACCATGGCAAAATCAAGCGTTGCAATTCTGGGACTTGGCATCATGGGCTCAGGCATGGCGGGCCGCCTGCTCTCTGCGAAATTCCCATTGGCCGTCTACAACCGGAATCGCGAGAAATGTGTTCCGTTCGCCGCCGATGGCGCGTTTATAGCTGCTTCCCCGCGCGAGGCTGCATCGCATTCCCGGATCATTCTCAGCATGGTGGCGGATGACGTCGCTTCCCGCGCTGTGTGGCTGGGCGAAAACGGGGCCTTGACCGGTGCATCGCCGAGTTCAATCTTGATCGAATGCAGCACGCTGAGCGTCGCCTGGGTCAAGGAACTTGAAAATGCTGCGACCCAACGGGGCTGCGAATTCCTGGATGCGCCGGTCACCGGCACCAAGCCCCATGCCGCTTCCGGCGAACTAGTTTTTCTGGTGGGGGGCTC
>Ga0302325_10010422_pt1 | contig 20163 bp, 24 predicted proteins | sample Palsa_T0_2_FD_201948 | JGI IMG/M metagenome (GOLD analysis project Ga0302325, IMG submission 201948) | Peat permafrost microbial communities from Stordalen Mire near Abisko, Sweden - Palsa_T0_2 | ecosystem: Environmental > Terrestrial > Soil > Palsa > Peat permafrost | place: Sweden: Abisko...
CAACGCTACACCAGTCCACCGGCTAGCGCATCCGCAGTAATCGGTGGAGACCACATCAGCGTGGAGTATTACGCGCCATCGATGCACGGCCGCAAGGTTATGGGAGGGCTGGTGCCGTATGGGGAGGTGTGGTGCACGGGCGCCAACTGGGCCACCAAGATCACCACCGAATCGAATCTCGACATCAACGGAATGAAGGTCCCCAAAGGGAGCTATAGCATCTGGACCTTGCCGAACGAAAAGCAATGGATGCTGATCATCAACAAGCAGACGGGGCAGTTCCACTTGAACTACGACGAAACCCAAGACTTCGGGCGAGTGAAGATGAACCTGAAGGCGCTAAGTTCGCCGGTGGAGACGTTCAAGATCGAGTTAGCCTCGACCGGCGAAAATAGCGGAACACTAACGCTTCTGTGGGAGAACTCGGCCTTGTCGGTTCCAATTACCGTTTTGCATTAATTGCGGTTCGGGATCAACTGTTGGGGGCGTAGGCGGTTTGCGCAAGGTTGTCGCCCATGACTTGCTTGCCGTATACCCGCAGCATGCGCCGGGCGATGGCGAGATCCTTCTCGAATTGTTCCTTCTCGGCCGAGAGCAGTTGTTCGGCGGTACGGAAGTCGATGCCGGCGGACAGGTCGTGGGCGCTCAGCAAATCGCTCACGTATGTCGCCAACCAATGTTCCGATCGCATCAATCCCTGCAATCGGTAAAGAGTTTTTTCCTCATCTAATACTTGAGTTCCCACAAGTCCTCCGATGGTTTGATAGTTAACTATCAGCGTTAGGATACTACGAAATCCGTTTCTCCAGCATCTTGGTCTATAAAAGCTTTGTCGATGAAAGGTTTGGCGGCAGAAGCGTCGAACGAACGCAGTTCCCGGACCAAAGTCTCGATGCCGGTTAGCATTTCGTCGGCGGCGCGACTGATGCGGTGATGCTCGCCCAGCCGGCTGCGCAAAAGGATAGGGACGTCGCCGATATCGGACATCATTTCGGCTGCCTGGCGCGTCAGTTTGTCGAACTCTCGGGAATCAAAGTTCATGGTGTTCTCCTTGGCGCGGTCCTTTAGGGTGCGGTGGCACGGCGGGCGCGGTCCGCAAACTCCGGAAACAGATGAGGATAGGTTCGGTACATCCGGCGAGCGATCAGAAAATCGCGTAGGAACTCGTCTTTGCGCTGCTGCAGCAAGCGCTCCACGCGTTCGAAGGTGATTCCGCCACCGAGACGAGCATGAGCCAGAAGTTCCTGCACGAAGGCCGGCAGCCAGTGTTCCGCGTCCAGACCTGAGACCTCCGCGAACGACGCGACCACCGGGGAAGACGTGTGAATTTCAGGCTTTCGCGGAACCGGCTGAGCATCCTGCTTCTCCGCCACACCGTTGCGGATTTCCCGCAAAGTGGTCTCGATGCCGGAAGCGGCCGAGTTGGCCAGTTGCGTCAAGCGATGCTCGCCGCCGAGCCGCGAGCCGATAGATACGGCTAGTTCGGTAGCGCGGGAGCGCGCCTCGGAGAGCGTGCGGATCAGATATTCTAAGTCCGCCTCAGGAATGTGCAAGTTTGAAGTCTAAACGGTTCTGGGCAGTACTTCAACTGGGAGGACGGCTAGTACCCATGAGTTACATGGTTCGCGCCAGCTTGCTGGTGACGATCAATTCACCGACATGGCGCTGGGTGTGCTCGGCCAGATGGACCACGAGGCCGATCACGGTGGTTGGCAGGTACTTGCGGCCGACAGCGCGGGCGTCGGTGAAGGCGGCCGGTGGCAGCGCGCGAATCACTTGTTCGGAATCCCGGAGCGAGCGAGTGACTAGCTCCAGCAACTCAGCTCGCCCCGGCCCTGTTTCCGCATCGGCGTCTCGGGACGCTCTCAGTTGCTCGCTGGTCAGTTGCTCGCCACGCAAATATGCAGTGAGGCGTTCCACGCTTCCGGCGATGTGCCGCAGTTGGAATCCGACCGGCGCGAGACCATGGGGTCGCAACCAGGTCTGGGCGTCCGTTAGTCCTTCGGTCCAGTGGGCACAGTCTTCCAGGGCCTGCTGGTAGGCATGCAACGTGGGAGCCACGAGGGGATGCACTCCTTCGAGCGGTCCCCGGAGCCAGGGTTCGAGATCATCTGCCATGCGTGTGCACCTGCGGCACGTTCAAGCGATTAACGGTGTCGCCGCCGAAATCGAACTCAATCAGCACTGCGGGCTCGTCGCCCACCACCCAGCCTTCGTGACCGGGCTCGACCCGAACGAACTTGGGCGCTTTGTACTCTTCCACGCAACCGTCGGCGAAGCGCACGTTGATCTGGCCGCGCGCCATGAATCCGACATGCGCGTGCATGCAATACTTGCTGCCGATGAGCGCGCTCATTTCCGTGGCCCAATGGTATCCGGGCGGGTAAATCAGCCGCTTCACCCGGGCTGCGCCCGCTTGCACCATATCCACCTGGACGCCGCACATCTCGCGATGCTCGTCGGACTCCACCGGTCCTAGAAGCGGATCCGTTTCATGCATGGCTGTCACCTCTTGACATAGGTTATCGCTTGTCGGGTTGATTCAGATAGTCCCGCAGCTTGAGCAGCGCCTGGGCGCGATGGCTCACTTGCATCTTCCGTTCCAGAGGCGCTTCTCCGAAGGTGCAGCCGAACGGCTCATAGAAGAAGACGGGATCGTACCCGAAGCCGTTGGTTCCTTGCGGGAGGTCCGTCAGACGGCCTTCGACTTCGGCGCGAAAGGTCTGCAACAGGCGGCCGGATTCCGCCAGCGCTACCACGCAGACAAACCGGGCTGTGCGATCGGTGACGCCGCGCATGCGCTCGAGCAGCAGGCTGGTGTTTTCCTGGTCGGTTGCATGGGGGCCCGCGAACCTCGCCGAGTAGACGCCAGGTGCGCCACCGAGCGAATCCACCGCGAGCCCGGAATCGTCCACGAACAAATAGGCATCGCAATGTTTCGAATAGTAGAGGGCTTTTTGGATGGCGTTCTCTTCGAAAGTGGCGCCGGTCTCGTCGCACGGAGGGATGCCGGCCAATCCCGGAAGAGATTCTACATGGAAAGACTTCTCCAGCGCGGCTTGAAACTCACGTAGCTTTCCGCTATTGGTAGTGGCGCAGTATAGCTTCAAATTCAGGAACCCAGCGCTGCCTTCTGGATCTCGAACAGCTCACGGATGCCTTGGCGCGCGAGAGCAATCATGCGGGCGAGTTGTTCGTCATCGAAAGGCGTTTTCTCGGCCGTGGCTTGTAGCTCGACGAATTTTCCCGAACCCGTCATCACCAGGTTCATATCCACTTCGGCGGTGGAATCTTCCTCGTAGCAGAGGTCCAAAAGTGGAACGCCCGCCGCCGAGATTCCTACGCTGGTAGCTGCGACAGGCTGTGTGATGGGCAGCGATTTCAGTGCGCCGAACTTCACCAACTTCTGCAATGCCTGAACGAGCGCGACATAGGCGCCTGTGATGGCCGCGGTGCGGGTGCCTCCATCGGCCTGCAAAACGTCGCAATCCACCATTACGGTGCGATCGCCGAGAGCCGTCATGTCGACCACCGAACGCAGCGACCGACCGATCAGACGCTGGATCTCTAGCGTGCGTCCCGATTGCCGGCCTTTGGTGACTTCGCGCGGGGTGCGCGTGGCAGTGGCGCGCGGCAACATGGAATATTCCGCAGTCACCCATCCGCGTCCGCTGCCCCGCAGGAACGAAGGCACGGTGTCTTCAATGGTGGCGGCGCACAAAACGCGGGTGTGCCCGGCTTCTATGAGCGCCGAGCCCTCGGCGGTCATCAGGTAATTTGTGGTGATGCGCACGGGGCGTAGCTGGTCCGGCCTGCGGTGATCGATTCTCATTGTGGGGTGGTCTGGAGAAAAGAATACAGCAGTAGCGACATCAACGCGACACCCAGCGCCACGAGAATCAGGCAGGGGATGGCGGCCCGCGCCGATTTCACTTTTTCTGTAGTCTTCTTGGTGCCTGCGGACTTGAACTTGGCCATCAGATTTCAGTGTATCGGCTGCGCCTCAAACCGGCTTGCCATAACCGCCTCCGCCGGGCGATTCGATGCGCAGCACGTCGCCCGCTGCGACGTCAAAGCGGGCCTTGCCGGGAATCGGGATGGTGCGTTTGCCGCGTAGCAGGGAATTTTTGCCCCGGGCTCCGGAGCCGCCGCCCGATAGACCGTACGGGCCGCGTTCGCGCCGATCGGAGAGAATGGTCACTTCGGCTTTCGTGAGGAATTCAAACTCGCGGACAATTCCATCACCACCGTTATGCTTGCCCTTTCCGCCCGAACCCGAGCGGATACGGTAAGCGCGAATGCGCAGCGGGTACAGGTGCTCAAACGCTTCCACAGGCGTGTTCCAGCTGTTGGTCATGTGGGTATGAGTAGCGCTTAGTCCATCGGAGAGCCCCGACGCTCCCATACCGCCCGCGATGGTCTCATAGTAGGCGAAAGCGCGCCCGCGCACGGGATCCCAACCTCCGAAGGTGAGATTGTTCATGGTGCCCGAACTGGCAGCGGGGATGAGCTGGGGCGCTGCATGGGCGAGCGCCGCGAGAATGACGTCGGTGATTCGCTGCGAGGTCTCGACGTTGCCGGCGGCCATAGCGGCGGGAGGCTGAGCGCTCACCACGAGTCCAGTGGGCGCGATGATTTGGAGCGGCCGCATGACGCCCGCGGTGTACGGAATATCTTCGCGGACCAAGCAGCGGAAGACGTAGGTAGCCGCTGAAACCGCGACCGCGTAATTGGCGTTTACCGAACCTTCCACTTGCGCATCGGAGCCAGTGAGATCGATTCTGGCGCGATCGCCATTGATCGTCACGGTGGCGGCGATTTTAACCGGCCGGTCGGTGACGCCGTCGTTATCGAGATAATCTTCGGCGCGATATGTTCCGGAGGGAAGGCGGCGGATGGCCGAGCGCAGCATGCGCTCACTGTAATCCTTTAGGGCCGTCATGTTGCGTTTTACGGCCGGCAATCCGTACTTGGCCGCGAGATCGAGCAAACGCTGTTCGCCACGCTTGATGGCCATCAATTGAGCCAGCAGGTCGCCTTCGCGCTCCAAAGGAGTGCGCACGTTCGCCAGAATCAGCTCGAGTAGCGGGCGATCCATGCGGCCGCCACGCACCAGCAGTATGGGCGGAATGCGGATGCCTTCTTGATAGATCTCACGCGCCAGCGGCATGGATCCGGGACTCATTCCACCCACGTCGGCATGATGCGCGCGATTGGCCACAAAGAATGCTGGCGTGCGGCTGCCTTTCACGAATACGGCGGAAACGGCGGTTATATCGGGCAAATGCGTGCCACCACGGAAAGGGTCGTTCAGAATCGCGACATCGCCAGGCTGCAGATGAAATGCCTGGGTTGCGTGACGCACCGAGAGCGGCATCGCGCCCAGATGCACGGGCATGTGATCGCCCATCGCGACCGTTTCGCCCGAAGCGTCGTAGACTGCGCAAGAATAATCGCGGCGTTCCTTGATGTTCGCCGAGTAGGAGGTCTTGCGAAGGACTGCGCCCATTTCCTCGGCAATGGAGACGAGCAGGTGGCGAAACAGCTCTAGTTCGATCGGATCGGGTTTCATTCTTTGCAAGTGGCGACGCTGACGAGAAAACTGGCTACCTTTTGCCAGCGATTGTTCTCGGACTTTTCGATGACGTAGCTGTGGGTCGCGGCGTCGGGGCGAACTCGCCATCCGGATTGCTTTTCCTTGGAGTGGACAGGCTCGGCCGCGTTTGGCTGAATGGTCCAGCTCTCTCCGCCGTTGCGGGTTTCATACAGCTCGCGTTTGCCGTTGTCGAGACGCGCGTCGATCAGCAACGTCCCGTGCTGTGGCGAATCGAATGAAAAGCGCTCGATGGACGCAACGCGGCTTTCGTCGAAGATCGGCCGATTCTGCCAGGTTTTGCCGCCATCGGTGGTAATGAGCAGAAAGGGATCGCGCGGCGCGCCTTGCAGATTTGCTCCCGAGATCCAGCCGTTTTGGAAATCGATGAATTGAATCTGGTCGAGCCCGGAGGAGCGGGCGCGCGGATGCGGTTCCACCCAGCTGGTTCCGGCATCTTCCGATTCGAGCAGGACGGAGTAAAGAGTGGCTGTGGGCGTGTGGAGATTTCCGGAAAGGAAGATTTTGTTTCCGGCGGCGTCGACGTTCGCGATTTCGAGATAGACCGGACACGGATCGTCTTCCGAACATGCCAGGCCGACGGCTCGGGCATCCTCGGCCGTGCATTCGTAGGCCAGCCGCATCGGCTTGCCGGCGTTTTCGAGCGGAGCCTGCGCGTTTGCAAAACTTGCGGCAACCAACAGCAGGATGAGGGGATGGTTAAACATCGAATTCGATGCCTTGGGCCAGCGGCAATTGTTGCGACCAGTTGATGGTCACCGTCTGGCGCCGCATGTACGCTTTCCATGCATCGCTGCCGGATTCGCGTCCGCCGCCGGTGTCCTTCTCGCCGCCGAAAGCTCCACCGATCTCAGCGCCGCTGGTGCCGATGTTGATATTCGCGATGCCGCAATCGCTGCCACGCGCGCTCAGAAATGTCTCGGCCGAGATCAGATTGGTAGTGAACATCGCCGACGAGAGGCCTTGCGGCACGGCGTTATGCCATGCGATGACCTGATCCAGCGTGTCGAACTCAATTAAGTAAAGAATCGGCGCAAACACTTCTTCCTGGACGATGGGCATGTCGGCGCGGGCTTTCACGAGCGCCGGTTTCACGTAGCAGCCGCCAATCTCGTCGCCACCATAAATGATTTCGCCGCCTTCGGCGCGGATCCTTTCGAGCGCGGAACGCATCGCGGCTACCGACTGACGGTCGATGAGAGGGCCCATTAATGCCGACGCATCCAAGGGATCGCCAATGCGGATACGGCCATATGCGGATTGGAGCCGCCGAGTCAGGTCATCTGCGATTCCACGCTGCAGAAACAGCCGCCGAATGCTGGTACAGCGTTGTCCAGCCGTCCCCACAGCTCCGAACAAGACGGCTCGCAAAGCGAGATCGAGATTGGCGTCGTTCATCACGATGACGCCGTTGTTGCCGCCTAGCTCGAGGAGCGTGCGGCCCAGGCGGCGAGCGACAGTTTCAGCCACGATGCGGCCCATGCGCGTGGAGCCGGTGGCACTGATGAGCGGGATTCGGCGATCCTCGATCAAGCGCTTGCCGATAGTGGCATCGTCACCGACGATTAGTTGGAAGACGCCGCTCCAGCCATGACGTGCGAGCACGCGATCGCAAATGTTTTGCACAGCAATTGCGGTCAGCGGTGTTTTCAGCGATGGCTTCCAGATCACCGTATCTCCGCAAACGGCCGCGAGCAGCGCATTCCACGACCAAACTGCGACCGGGAAATTGAACGCCGATATTACGCCCACCACTCCAAGCGGCTGCCACTGCTCAACCATGCGATGATCGGGGCGTTCGCTCGCGATGGTGAGGCCGTAGAGCTGGCGCGAGAGGCCGACCGCGAAGTCCGCGATATCGATCATCTCCTGCACTTCGCCTTTGCCTTCGGCGAGAATCTTGCCCGTTTCGAGAGTGACGAGCATTCCGAGGTCGTCCTTGAAGCGCCGCAGCTCGTCGCCGATCTCGCGCACAATTTGACCGCGCTTCGGGGCGGGGAACATGCGCCAGCGCTCGAAGACCTGGATGCTTTGCGCGACGGTGCGCTCGTAGTCTTCGGCCGAGGCCAGGCGGACGCGTGCAAGTTCGCTGCCATCGGCGGGATTCAGAGAAGGGATTCCAGAATCGTCCGAGACGATGCCGAGGCGCTCTAAAACAGAATGCGTTGTTATTGTGTCAGGCATCTAAATCCCTCCGGCCCGGTGGCGAATCTCCTTCCCGCGCGGCCCACCGCCGCTCCGATGCGTTCGATCACATCGGCCTGGAAATCTGTATCCAGCCACGCGTCGAGCTCGTGTTTGCGGCTGATCGCAAACGCAGCGTCTCTAGTGGTGGCGCCGCGCGGTTTTACGGACCGGACGTGCAACGCATCACCGATGATGTCATTGTCCGTTGCCGCGAGAGCGATCCCGGCTAGTTCCTCCGGATCGCACGGTAGGAGGGGCGCGAGCGTGGCGTACGTCTTTATACCCGCCTCGCGCAAAATGCGGATCGCTTTCAACCGGCAATCGAGCGTCGGACAATGCGGCTCGTACAGCTTTCGGACTGCCACGCGATTGGTCGTGAGCGAAAAGCTTACGCGCAGGTTCGTATGCCGCGAGAGCTCCAGTAATCGGTCGAGGTCGCGCACAATCAGCGGCCCGCGTGTTTGAATCACGAAGAGTTGCGGCGGCCGTGCCGACAACTCATCGAGCACGCGCGGCATCAGTTGCTGGATTTCTTCGGCGGGTTGATACGGATCCACTAACGGCGAGCAATAGATCACTTGATCCGCGCGCAACTGGCAGCGAAGCAATTCTGGTGCATTCGTCTTGAACGTAGTGAACTGGCCCCAGTGCCGCCAGTCCTCCGGTTTCAGGCCGCCGTAGATCCGCATGGTTGGCACGTAGCAATAGGTGCAGCCGAAGGTGCAATTGCGCGCGGGCGTCAGAGAGTGGGTGAATCCGGCTTCGGCGATAAAGCCAGTGGTGGGGCTGAGGATACTTTTGGCTTCCGTTTCTAAAACCTGGAATGGCATGGCTGCCTCAGCCTTGGACGCTCAAAAGCCGGCGGCGCAGCATGTCGAGCGCGATGTTCGTCGAAAAGGCGCGCACGCGATCGCGATCCGCCGGCCATTGAAGGCGTCGAACTTCGCTGCCATCGGGCGCAGCCAAGCCGATGAACACCAAGCCGACTTTCTCGCCGTCCGGTCCCGCGTAGCCGGTAATCGACAGCGCGTAGTCCGATCCGGTGCCGGCCCTCGCGCCTTCCGCCATGGCTTGCGCCACCGGCTCACTGACGGCGCTGTGCTCCGCGATCAATTCGGCCGGAACACCCAGCAACCGGATCTTCATTTGATCGGAATAGGTGAGGAATCCGCCGCGAAAGTAATCGGACGCGGATGGGACCGCGGTGATCCGGCCTCCCAGCAGGCCGCCTGTCGCGCTTTCGGCCACGCTGAGGGACGCTTCACGCGCGCGCAACAAATCACCAATCACTTTCTCCAGGGAATCGCCGTTGCGCGAATAAATGCGATCGCCCAGCAACGGTTCGATCTCGGAGCTGGCTTGCGCGACCAAGGTTTCGGCTTCCTGTTCAGTCGAGCAGCGCGCACGCAGATGCACGTGGATTTCGCCGGAGACTGCCAGAATCGTAGTCGCCAGATTGGTGTAGCGCATGTACACCGGTGAAATGAGCTGATCCAATTCCGATTCAGACATCCCCACTGTGCGCAGCCAACGCGTGCGAATGAACTGCGGCGGCAATAAGTCCGCCAGGCGCGGCAGGCAGTGCGTTTCGAACATGGCCTTCAACTCCACCGGAGGCCCGGGGAGCAGCACAAAGGCCACGCCATCGTTCAAAATCCATTGCCCCGGCGCGGTGCCGCGAGCATTAGGCAGTACCTCGGCGCCTTCTATCACGTAGGCTTGACGCTTGTTGATCTCGGCCATCTTGCGTCCAAAGAACCGGATGCGCGCTTCAATGGCATCGCAAATGTCCTGATGAAACGCGAGCGAGCGCCCCAGCGCGCCCGCCACTGCTTCGCGCGTGAGATCGTCTTCGGTGGGGCCGAGGCCGCCCGTGAGCACAACGATCTTGGAGCGCGCGGCCGCCCCTAGGATACTGTCGGTGAGACGCTCGCGCTCATCGCCCACCACGGTCTTCCGCACCACTTCGACGCCCAGGGCATTGAGCTGATCGGTTAGATAGAGCGAGTTTGTATCGAGCCTTTGGGGCGTCAGCAGTTCCGAACCAACCGCGATGATCTCGGCGTCCGGCATTAGGGAAGTGGACGGCCCGCTATGCCCGCATCCACGCGGTACAGCGCGTTGTTAGTGGAAACGACCATGGCTCGCGACGGTGTAAATGCCAGCCCGACGATGCCGGGGCCGGATAAAAACAATTCGGGGTTCCGGTCGTGGTCGAATCGCACCACGCCACGCCGGCCGCCGAGCGAAGCCGCCACATACAAGCGGCCTTCCGCATCCAATGCCAGGCCTTGCGGCCGGCCTAACCCGCGATAGTAGGTTTCAACTTCACCGGCTGCCGAAATTCGATGCACCGAATCGAAGCTCGACGTGGTTGGTCCAGTGACATAAAGATAGCCATCTTCGCCAAACGCGAAATGATACGCCGCGATGGAGGGCTCAAGCGTGGCGAAGACGTAAATCTGGCGCGAGCGGCTGATCTTGAAGACCGTGCCGCTGCGATCGCCGACATACATGTTCTCGTCGTGATCGAATGCGATCCCAGTTGCGACGCCCATCCCTTCCACGTACACGGAAACGTTTCCCGCCGATGTGGCCTGATAAACCACGCCGTCGTACCGGCTTGAAATGTACAGCACGCCGTCCTTGTCGAAGGCCAGACCGGTGGCGTTCATGATCTCGCTCGCGAAGGGCTTGGAGTTGTAGTTGAGGTCGATCTTAAAAACTGAGACCGGCGTCTTCTGGCCGCGCGAGCCGCTGAACGTCACATAGATGTTGCCGAATGCATCCACGGCGGGATTTCCAACCGGGTACAGATTCTCCGCGATTTGGATCCCGATGTCGCAGGTCCAGGCTTGGCTGCTATGTGCGCCGGACGCCACCACCAACTCACCGGCTGACGCACCTTCGGGCACGCGAACGATCACGCAGGAGTCGGACCCGATCACGATAGGCGCTTCGATATCGCCGATGGTGACGCGCGGACGCTCGTATTTCGCCAAGCCCGCACCGCGGATTTGGAACTCACCGCCCGGGATGGCCGCCTCGGGAGTAACGGTTGAGATCTGCGGACGGCCATTCGAGTCCTTCTTAGAAGCCATAAGTAAATAGATGAAAACGATCCAATACGAATATAGCAAGCGCGCCGTAGAGACCCGCCATCACGTCGTCGGCTACAATGCCCCAGCCACCCGGTAGGCTTTCGAGTTGGCGTGCGGGCGTCGGCTTCCACATATCGAGCAATCGGAACAGCACGAAGGCCGCGAGCCATGTTTTCCAATTGAATGTCGCCGCTCCGGCCAGCGTGATCCACTGCCCAATCACTTCGTCGACCACGACGATTTGCGGGTCGGACGTATTCGTTTGCTTGGCGACGACATCGGCCGCCCAGATTCCGGGCGCGAGCAGAATCGCGGTGAGCAGGAGTAGCGTCCATCGGCCGGACCCGGCGTAGTATTGCAAGGCAATCGCGATGAGCAGGGCCGCCAGCGAACCTGCGGTGCCCGGCGCCTTGGGTGCGTAGCCACAGCCAAACCATGTGGCGATCAGAAAGGCGGTAGAGTTCCGCGGGGCCACTGCCTTAAAACTCATCGATCTCTTCGTTGGGGTTTAGGCGATCGTTCTCGAGATCCTCGGGCTGCACCGGCGTCGAGATCACGTATTTCTCGCTAGCCCAATTCCCGAGGTCGATCAGCTTGCAGCGCTCGCTACAGAAGGGAAAGAACGGGTTCTCGGGGGAGGCTTCCTTCTTGCAAATTGGGCACTTCATCGCAAGGCTAAAATGGGAAACGCTTCGCGCGCTGCCACGGGCGGCGCCTCCGTTTGGGCTTCCAATGTGCCGATCAAATCGTAATCGTGCGCTTCGGTGATTCGCATGCGGCGAATCTCGCCACGGCGCGGCTCGGCACCCACAAAATCGTTCACGTAACAAAATCCGTCGATCTCCGGCGCCTGCGTGGACATGCGCGCTTGCCAAAGCAGGTCGGTTTCCTCGGATGGGCCTTCGATAAGAACGTCCACCTCACGGCCGATCATTTTGCGATTCCTCGATTTAGAAACCCGTCGCTGCAGGGCCATCAGCCGGCGCTTACGTTGATAAATAGAGCGCGCGTCCACCTTGGCGTCCAGATGGAAGCTGGCGCTGGTGTCTTCATCGGAATACGAAAATACGCCCAGCCGGTCGAACTGCGCGGCCTTCACGAAATCGCTCAGAATCTCGAAGTCGGCTTCGGTTTCACCCGGAAAGCCCACGATCATGCTGGTACGGATGGCTACGCCGGGGATGGTCGCCCGGATTCGCTCCAGCAGTTTCAGGAAGAAATCGCCGTGCGACCCGCGTTTCATCCGCTTCAACACGTTCGCGCTGGCGTGCTGCAAGGGCATGTCGATGTACTTGACCAAGGCCGTGTGTTCGGCGATAGTGTCCAGCAGCTTTTGCGTGATGCGGTTGGGATAACAGTAGAGGAACCGGATCCATTTCTGATACGCGGTCTCAATCTGCGCCAGCCGCGCCATTAACTCCGGCAGCCCGTCCTTGATTCCCAGATCCACGCCGTAGGAGGTGGTGTCCTGCCCGATGAGATTGATCTCGCGCACACCCTGTGCAAACAGGCGCTTGGCTTCAGCGATCACCGATTCAAAACGGCGGCTGCGGAATTTGCCGCGATACTGTGGAATCACGCAAAAGGCACAGGGATGATCGCAGCCCTCGGCTATTTTTATGTAGGCGAAGTGATTCGCGGTGGAGAGCACGCGCGGCGTGAGGTCGTGATAAAGATACGGTTCGAATGCATTCGTTGCGGGCTCGAAGCCCTCGCACAGCGCCACGATTTTCGAAAGCTCGTTGGTGCCGATCAGGGCATCCACCTCGGGAAGTTGGCCGCGAATCTGGTCGCGATAACGCTCCACCAAACATCCCGCCACGATCAGCTTTTGCGCGCGGCCGGTCCTTTTGTATTCGGCCATTTCAAGAATCGTGTCGATGGATTCCTGCTTGGCCGGATCGATGAAGCTGCAGGTATTCACAACCAGAACGTCGGCGTCGGCGGGTTGGGACGTCAGTTCGTGCCCGCGCTCGGACAGTTCTCCCATCATCACCTCAGTATCGACGAGGTTCTTGGGGCAGCCGAGACTTACAAAGCCAATTTTCAAAATTGTGTTCCTGGCGGGAAAAGCTTGCGACTTCAGGATAGCAGGCTACTTCAAGCCGTACAATTTGGCCGCATTATCGTGCAGCACCAGATGAGCGAGCTCAAAGGCGCGGCCGCGCGTGATTTCCCCGTCGTTCAACATTTCCGTCAACGCCAATCCGAGCGCCTGGCGGCCTCCGCTGGTGGCGACCCAAGCCGACTGTTCCCATCCGGACTCTTCTGAATAGGGGTAGGCGTCGGTTCCGAACAACACCTTCTCGGGAGCCAATTCCAGCCACTCCCGAAGCACCTGCGCCACCGCGCGAGGATAATTCATCAGCGTTTGGGCCGAGAAATCGGTATATACATTCGGCTTGGTCAGCAGCGCCGTGATTTCGCGAGTAAACGGCCAGCCCCCATGCAACATGACGAAATTTGTGTTGTGCAGGCGCGGATTGTTGAACGCTGGTTCAAGCAGCAGCGGGTTGGTCCCGGCAATTCCGAAATAGCCCCCCGCCCCCCAAGCGACATGGATATGCACGGCCATCCCCAACCGCCCGCATTCGCCTGCGATGTAGCGGAAAAGGAAATCCTGCAGCTTTTTGTAAGTGGCATCCGGGAGCGGGCCGCTGTGGCCGTGCGTGTACGCCACCTCGGCTTCGGCGCGAGAAACATCGTCGAAATCGAGCGAGCGCAGATATGCGGCTTCGAATTTCACCGCGACCGCTCCACCGCGCTTCTGTTTTTCGAGCGTCGCGTCGACCACTTTTTGCAAATACTCGCCGAGCGAGGGGGGCGATTTGGCGTAGCCGCAATCCTTGAGATATCGAGCGAGCAGGTGATCTTCGTCTTCAAAGAACGCCTTGCGGTCTGAATTCTTCGACGCCAGGCTGCGATTGTCGAGCGGATACATCAACGCATCGTCGAACGGGACCCACAGGAATCGCGGTGGCGCTATGCCGGGTCCCATGGCGACGCGATTGGCGAGCATGGTTTTGATGCCCACTTGGTCCAGCACCCAGTTGGGATAACCTTGGCCCTTCTGCGCCAGCAAGGTCCGCTTGTCGGCCCCGCCAAACAGCTGGCGCGAGGCTTCGGCGAAGTCCGGCGTCCCCGCGCGGGATCGGACCGGTTCGGTGTAGGGGTCCATGTGCTCGACCGGAAGCGCATCGTATTGGGTGTCGCCAGGGGCGGGCAGGACAGGGTGAGCGTGATTGTCGATGGCCTTGATTTTGGCGATTTCGGCGGCGATGGCCGGATCGATCTCGAATTGCGCACTGGCAAAAGGCGCGAGCGCGAGTAGCAGGGTGAGGAGTCTCATTTTCGTTGGAAGCCGAGATGCCAGCCGAGCTTTTCCGCGTCGGCCCAATACACGGAGTGTCCGAACCATTTGGACTTGGGTCCTTCCGCGGCGCCAGAGGCTTTCCGTGAACCGAGAATGAACGCGCAGGGCGCTTCTCCAAAACTTTCGAGGCGGGCGTTCAGCCACGATTTGGCGGAAAGGGGCGCGGCGAGCACCACCGGTGTTCCGCGGAACCATGCGAGCTTCGCACCAAATTCGGCGTCATCTTGCCGGTCAGGTGGATCTATCCAGAAGGCTTGCCTATAGAGCGCGATGGCGGCGTCCAGGTCCTTCACCGCGATCACGACTTTGACGACGCCGGTCCAGTTCTGCGCCGCGGGTTTACCACTGGGGAAGGCGCGATTGTCGCGAGGCGTGAGATCGTGAATCATGAACGGAAAGAAACCGCCGTTGGTCGGCCCCACTTGAGCCGTTTCCCAATCTAGCTGCACGCCGTCAGGACGTTTTCGTCCACTTTTCTTGGGATCGCTCACGTCGATCTTGGACACCCGTAATCTATCCACCTCGGCTCCGAAATCCATCGGGCGAATCGCCCAGGCGCAGGGCCCGGCGTCGGCTTCCATGAATTTGTGCCAGTAGTGCGCCTCCAGCGCGGCGGGGTCGGCTTTGGGTTGGATGGCGATCAATTCCAGATAGGAACCATCCGGAAAACTAGCCAACGCCATCTCAGTGGCGTTATTGGAATGCGGACCGCCGTATTCGGCCGTGATGCCGGCAACGCTGCTTAGCACTTTGGTCATGGCTTCGACATTCTTACCAGCAACGGTCACGTGATCGATATGAAACTGCTGCGCCATGAGAGAGAAGGTGACGAGCGCGATGCAAGGAAGGGCCCGAACGATCATGAGAGCGTTGCGATCTGGTCGTCCAGATGTTTCAGCGCCGCCTCGAGGGTCTTGCGATAGCCCGGATTTTTCGATGCTTCCAAATCGTGCATCACGCGCACGCGCGTCAAGCGCAGGCTTTCACGCTTCTGCGTGCGTTCAGCCTCTTCCGGGGTCAACTTGGGTAGCTTCGCCAACGCCGCCCGCTCTTCGGCGGCGTCGATCTGAGATTCAACCGACTTGCTTTCCCAGCCCCGCGCCATGCTCCTAATATGCCACTTTCGCGGACCTGATAGAATCCCATCCCAGGAGAAGAACACACACCATGCGCTCTACCTTCGTTGTCGCCGGCGCAATTGCGGCGGCCTTGTTCCTGGTCTCGAAGGCTGGCGCATCCACCGGACCGATCCCGCTCAACTGCAATCGAGCTTGTCTGGAAGACGTGGTCAATCAATATCTTGCAGCCATGGCCGCGCACGATCCCAAGCGCCTGCCGCTCTCCGCCGACGTGAAGTACACCGAAAACGATCAGGTGATGCAGATCGGCGACGGGTTCTGGAAAACGGTGCAGGGTCCCGGCAATTACAAACACATTTTCGCCGACCCGGAATTCGGCCAAGTGGTTTTCATGGGCACCATGCATGAGGCCGATAAGCCGCTCCTGATGAGCCTGCGGCTGCGCATCCAACTTGGACGTCTTACGGAAGTGGAGGCGATCTACTTTCGTCAGGGCGGGGGCGGTCCGGCCAACATCCCCGAGCTTGACAAACCCGGCTACAAACCCGAGGAAATGTGGTTCAAATCGCTCCCGCCAGCGCAGCGGCTGTCGCGCCAGGAGATGATTTCGATCGCGGATGCCTACTTCACCGGACTGGAGAAAAACGACGGCAAGGGTGTCAATGGCACTGGTACTTATCCGTTCACCAACGATTGCGATCGCATCGAAAATGGCTCGCACACCACCAATGTTCCGCGGCCGCCCAACGAGCCCAAGGACGCGATCAACGGCTTCGCGATGGATTGCATGTCGCAGTTCAAGTTGGGCTATTATTTCGTGGTCCAAGCCATTCATGACCGGCGCTATCCGCTGGTGGATGCCGAGCGAGGCGTGGTTTGGGCGCACGTGGTGTTCGATCAGGGAACGGTGAAGTCTGGCGTGCTGTCGGACGGCCGTCCGTACACTTTCGGCTTCTTCAATTCGCCCTCTAGTATCCTGGTGACCGAGGCGTTCCTGATCGAAAACAGCAAGATTCGCCGGGTGGAGATGATCGGCCCGTCGGCCTTCTATCATCTGAGCTCGCCCTGGGGCGGGATCAGTGGGCGTTGACGCTTATGACGACGGCATGGCTCGCGGCCCTGTTCGTGGTGACGTGCGCCTCTGCGCCGGCGCAATGGTTTCATTATCCGACTGCGGGAATTCCGAGGAATCCGGATGGCTCTCCGAATCTGGCGGCGCCCGCGCCTAAGACCGCCGACGGCAAACCGGATTTTTCGGGAATCTGGGATTCGGAGAAAAACCGACCCTGCCCGCCGGGCGGCTGCCCCGACCAGGAGGTTAGCCAGGAGTTCATGAACTTCGGTTGGGGACTCAAGGGCGGTCTCCCGTATCAACCGTGGGCAGCGGAGCTGGTAAGGGCGCGGTCGGAACAGAATGGGAAAGACGATCCCGGGACAAAATGCCTCCCCATCGGCTTCCTGCGGCTGCACACGGATGCGTTCTATCGGAAATTCGCGCAGCTTCCGGGACTGCTGCTCATATTGAGCGAGCGCGACACCAGCTATCGGCAGATTTTTATGGATGGGCGGCCGCTCCCTGTGGACCCGAACCCAACTTGGAATGGCTACTCGATCGGGAAGTGGGATGGCGACGCGTTAGTGGTGGAGACGAACGGCTTTCGGGACGGGCAATGGCTCGACCGTGCCGGCAGCCCCCTCACTGACCGCGCCAAAGTGACCGAGCGGCTGCGGCGCGTGAACTTTGGGCGCATGGAGGTGGACGTTACCGTGGACGATCCCAAGGCGTACACGAAGCCCTGGACGGTCAAGTTGAAGTTGTTTCTGGTGCCCGATACGGATTTGCTAGACGAAACTTGTTTGGAAAACGAACACGACGCGGGGCATTTGGTAGGGAAGTGAGGCGGGGCGGGTTTCCCGTATCCTGAAGATGATGGAAGTGCAACTGACTCCTGACCAGGAAGCGTTTGTTCGACAGGCGATTCAGACCGGGCGGCTCCGCCGCGAAGAAGAGGCGGTCAAAGAGGCTCTGGCTTTGTGGGAAGAACGTGAGCGCACGCGTGCGGAGGTACCTGCCGCTGTCGACGAGGCTGAGGCCTCGCTCGGCCGAGGCGAGGGGCGCGTCATTACCGAACAATCCGTGCGCGAGCTTGCTGCAGAAGTGAAACAGCGCGGGTACCGCTTGGCGGAAAAGCAAACGCACGACTGCCAATGCAGGCAACCTTTCTCTGGGCCTACTGTGAGAGACTCCTTCTATGGGCGCTCCCACCCTTCTTGGCGGTGGCACATTCGAAGTAGATGAACGCTCGATTGTTCTTGAAGAGGAGGGCTCCAGCGTTTGGGGACGGCGCCCAAATCCAGCTGCGATCGCCATTCTCTCAGCGGTGGTCCCCGAACTTCAACGTGCTGGCTATGAGACAACGAACGCCAGGCGTGGAAAGCCCAATGACGTCAGGTGTCGATGTCGTGTACGTGGTGGTTATGTGGAGCTAATTCTTGTTGCGGAAAACGGTTCAGGAGCTACCCGCCCTTTCTTCCTCATGGCTTGGGACCTTAGCGAGGTCCAAGTCTTTGGCCAACCCCTAACCGAGGAGCAGGCGCATGTATGGCAACAGGTATCCGCGATCACAGGCAGTGTGATTCAGAATCGGTTCGGCGGAACATCACCATCCTGGCTCAGCCCAAGTGATATCGATGCAAGATTCGCCGCGAGACGAGACGTCCGGTAGATCTGGAATTTGAGTAGCTTGACAACCGACTAACCCTAATCCTATCATGAGGTTTGCTCCCTCCTTGGGGGCTGCGGAGGAATCGCGGGCGAAGCCGCACGCGCTCCGATCAGGTTCTAATCGCGAGGGGGAGACCGTGATCAAGCTCGACATCATTAACGAAGTCGTAAACAAAACCGGCATCACTAAGACCAAGGCCGAGATGGCCGTGGAAACTGTTTTCGAGAGCATGAAGCGGGCCCTGTCGCATGGCGAGCGCATTGAGTTGCGCGGCTTCGGCATCTTCAATGTCCGCCCTCGCAAAACCGGTATCGGCCGCAACCCTCGCACCGGCGCTGAGGTTGCCATTCCGCCGGGCAAGGCGGTGCGGTTCAAGCCTGGCAAGGAGCTGCAGTCACTGCAGTAGCGTAGTTTGTCGTGGTTCCACTCTCATCGCCCAACGCGCTGCGAGCCCAAGGCGACGCGTTGAGAGCCGCGCTCACCTTTCCGCGAGACACCATATCACCGCTGCGCTGGGCCTTGCATTGGGCACTGCTCGCGCTTACATTGCTGACCACCACCATCGTCGGGGTGGTGCTCGCACAAAGCTTCCAGATGGGACGGCCCATCGAATTGGAGCAGTATCTAAACGTGTTTGCCACACTTGAGGGCAGGCCGCTCCTGCTGGTCGATGGCCTGGCCTTCTCCCTTACGCTGATGACGATCCTCCTCGCGCACGAGCTTGGCCACTACTTCGCCTGCCGCTACTACGGGATCGACGCCAGCCTGCCGTATTTCCTTCCTTTTCCATCCCCGATCGGGACGCTGGGCGCTTTCATCCGCATTCGCTCGCCCATCTATACACGGCAAGCGCTGTTCGACGTCGGCATCGCGGGGCCTCTGGCTGGCTTTATCGTGCTGGTGCCGGCGCTGGTTATCGGGATCGCTAATTCTAAAGTGGTTCCTGGCATTGCGGAGAGGGGCGACCTGACATTCGGAGTGCCTGCCATCCAGCGTCTCTTTGAATGGATCATTTTGCCGCGTATCCGGTCAGCCGACATCTTGCTGCACCCGGTGGCGCGAGCGGCATGGGTTGGCATCCTGGCTACGGCGCTGAATCTGTTGCCCATCGGTCAACTGGATGGCGGACATATCCTCTACGCCTTCACTGGGCGGAGGCACAAACTTCTGTCGCGAGTGTTCGTCTTAGCGCTGGTGCCGCTCGGGATCTTCTATTCGCACAGTTGGCTGGTGTGGGCGACGCTGCTCTTCTTTTTCGGGCTGCGGCATCCCGTGATTTACGACGCCACTCCGTTGGACAAGAACCGCGTGGCCTTGGGATTGGCCGCGCTCGCAATTTTCCTGCTGACGTTCACGCTTTCACCGCTCCGCTGAACCTCGCGGGCCGACGGGCGGACAAAAGTGACAAATGTTCACGCGTCTGTGTCAGGTTTCCACTCGGCATCGCTTTTGGGCGACGACGAAAGCATGGACAAAAACAGTGCAAACACTAGTAAAACTGCGGCAATTGCTCCGGCTAACATCTCAGGACCCCACCTTCTGCGGTTATAGAGTGCAACTGTGGGGCCAACGTCGCAAGAGATTTGGGAGTTAGGGCATGATAAGAGCAACCATGACGACGCCTCATAGAACTACATCGAGATTAGTACTGTGGACCGCCCTGCTTTTTAGCTCCCTCCCGATTGGGAATGCGCAGACTCCGCCGGTGGCGATCGACGTTCTGGCGCAGGGTCCGGCGGACACCAATACGGATCTCCAGGTGATTTGCCTGTTTCGATCTGCTCCGGAGAATACATTGCACGGCTCCCTGATCGAGACGAACGAAAAGTTGAAGGGCCTGCTGGAGCATGTTCGGAGCGACAAGCTGTTTCGGGGTGAACTCGGGGAGACGCTGTTGATCGCACCGCCGAGAGGCAGCCTGGGTGCGAAGAAGGTGCTCATTATTGGACTGGGGGATTCGCAGACATTTGCCCCGGAGCGGATGCAATTGGTGGGCGCGATCCTTTATAACGAGGCCAGCCGCCTCGGTGTCACGCACCCGTTCTTCGCGCCGACGATCCTGGACGGAGGAGTGACCAAGTTC
>Ga0302325_10010423_pt1 | contig 20159 bp, 15 predicted proteins | sample Palsa_T0_2_FD_201948 | JGI IMG/M metagenome (GOLD analysis project Ga0302325, IMG submission 201948) | Peat permafrost microbial communities from Stordalen Mire near Abisko, Sweden - Palsa_T0_2 | ecosystem: Environmental > Terrestrial > Soil > Palsa > Peat permafrost | place: Sweden: Abisko...
ATGTTGACCACCACGGGTGCTGCGACGCTTGCGGCACTTTGCATGCCGAAGCTGATGAAGGCCGAGGCTCCAGCGAGCCAGGTTGCGATCGTGCGTTGCCGCGATTACGCGCAGTATGGGCAGCAACTCTCGAGCGCGTTTGATCAGATCGGCGGCCTCGAGAAGTTGGTGCGCGGGAAGACTGTTGCGCTCAAGCTCAATCTCACGGGGAATCCGAAGAATTGGCCGCTCACGCCTGAGCTTCCTTATCGGACGAATGCGCAGACGGTGGCGGCGACCGTGCATCTGTTTGCCAAGGCGGGTGCGCGGCGCGTTCGCATGATTGAAAGCTTCTTCCCCGCCGATCAGGATCTCTCGCTTTGGGCACGCTACGGCCTGGACGTAAACGCGATTAACAACATGGGCGTGCCGGTGGTTTGGGAAAACGTGCAGAACCTGGGCAACTACAAGCAATATGTGCGCATGAAGGTGCCCTGGGGCGGGTACGCCTATCCGGCATACCACCTGAACCCGGCGTTCTATCAGTGCGACGTATACGCTTCGATGGCGAAGCTGAAGAACCATTGGATTGCAGGCGTGACCATGACGATGAAGAACAACTTCGGCAACACGCCCTGCTCGCTCTATGGCGGGGACTGCGGACCTAACGGGAATGAGCGGCCGACGAAAGAGCGCGCACCTGTGCTGCACAACGGAACCACGCCCGCGCCCTCTGGAGTAGATGCCGAGTTGCATCCTCATTCGCCGCGCGATCCGGGCTATCGGGTTCCGCGCATTCTGGTTGATCAGAACGGTATTCGGCCCATTGATATCGCGATCGTGGATGGCGTCGAGACGGTGCGGGGAGGGGAAGGTCCGTGGCTTGCTGGCCTGGAGAAGATGACCCCGGGCGTGATCATTGCCGGCCGCAACGCCGTCTGCGTGGACGCTGTCGGGATGGCGGTGATGGGCTACGATCCGTATGCGGAGCGCGGCACTCCTCCGTTCATCCGAGGCGATAACTCGCTGCGTCTCGCGGAAGAAGCCGGGATTGGAACCCGGGACCTGAAGCGTATCGAAGTAGTCGGACTTTCGATTAAGGACGCTCATATCAATTTCGGACCCGGCGCGGTTGGTAAGAAGCTAAGCGAATTGAACTCGTAGATCGTACCGGTGAAGCGTGACGAAGGCCTTGACAGGAACGGCTCTGATCTTGTGGGAGGCTCAGCAAAAGATCGACCTCTCGCAGCAGGACTCCCACCCCGAGTGCTACCGGGGAATTTGATTTGTCGCTGCCCACCTCTCCGACGCGAGAGAGCGTAGCCGATTGCACCGTGGCTACGGCCTCTGCGAAAGGACCCGATACAACCTAACCTGATAACAGATCGCCGAGTCGCGTCAATACAGAGTCATGCTTATGCGGCTGGTTGAGGATTGAACCCACGGCGTCCTGCTTTACTCATGCCAACTTTGTATCCGAGGAAAAGAACCATATGCCGCTTACAACCCTTGACCCCAGTACCGCGTTGATCGTCATTGACCTGCAGAAAGGCATCGTCAACGGAAACTTCATTCATCCCATCGGTGACATCATTGACCGGACACGCGCGTTGATCGATGTTTTCCGCGCGACCCACCTTCCAGTCGTGCTGGTCAATGTGGTGGGACGGGCGCCGGGCCGGACGGAACAGGCTTCGCGCAGCAACCCATCTTTTCAAGAGGGATGGACCGACTTTCTGCCGCAGCTGGATCAGCAAGCGAGCGATATTGTCGTCACCAAGCGAAGCTGGGGCGCATTCGCAACAACGGATCTTGAACACCAGCTTACGGCGCGAGGCGTTACCCAGGTTGTTGTGACTGGAGTGGCGACAGCTGGTGGCGTTGAGGCAACCGCCCGCCAGGCCTACGAGCAGGGGTTCAATGTGACCCTGGCACTCGATGCAATGACCGATGTTCGCGAGGAGGCGCACCAGTACAGCATCAGGAACGTTTTTCCTCGTGTTGGTGAGACTGGGTCGACAAAGGAAATCATCTCGCTACTGGAAAGATTGTTGAAAGAAAGGAACTCTGCATCATGAATTGGCTTTGGCTTGTGTCGTACTTCTTTGGGGGCGTTTTTGCGGCAAACGCCATTCCTCATTTTGTCGCCGGCACGATGGGACGTCCCTTCCAGAGTCCCTTCGCCAAACCGCCCGGTAAAGGGCTCTCCTCTTCAACGGTCAACGTTGTTTGGGGATTCTTCAACGCGCTGGTTGGATATCTACTCCTCGCGCACGTTGGTGCTTTCCATCCGCGGACGACAAGCCACATCCTTGCGCTCGGCCTAGGTGTGCTGCTCATCAGCCTCAAGTCGGCGCGTCACTTCGGCCAGTTTCATGGCGGCAACACGCCGTCGCGCACATGAAGAACCCAGTGCGGGGCAGAGTTATGGCCCTACGGGTTGGCATTGCACTCGGGGGAACACCCATCGGCGCACCGATCGTCGCTTGGGTTGCCAACCACTTCGGCCCTCGCTGGGCGCTCCGTGCCGGCGCCGGGGCGGGCTTCACCGCTGCCCTGGTCGCAGCCTACGTTCTAGCCCGCCGAAAAGAGCCACTGCTCGCTCAGTAATTAGCCCTGTGCCAACTTCCGAATTGCCGACAATTCGTGACCTTATCGTTTTCGGGAGGGTCGCCGACGGGGCGATATAGAATCCCGTTCAGGACCGCAGCCTCGCGAAACCTGCGGGATCACTGAACTTTTCCAGGGCCCAGTGCGTAACTAGCATCGGCTGATGAAAATACGCGCGTGGTAGGCTCACCACGCAGTCTCCAGCTCTGAATGGATGTCTCAACATGAAAGCATTGAAAAATCCTCTTCTACTCGTAGCCATGCTTTGCGCTCTCTTCTGCCTTCCGTTGGCGGTTGTTGCACAAACCATACCGAGTGGCCCCGCGATCGACGCAGAAGTGAGCAAGATCATGACTCATACCCATGCCAAGGGCATGGCTGTTGCGGTCATCGATCATGGCAAGGTTGGCTATGTGCAAGCCTACGGTATCCGTAACGCCAAGGGAGATCCGCTGGCTACTGACACCGTCATGTACGGCGCGTCGCTGACCAAGACGGTGTTCGCATACACGGTGCTGCAACTGGTCGATCAGGGCAAGCTCAACCTAGACACTCCGATTAAGGACGATCTGGACCAGCCACTGCCGAGCTATGGCCCGGATCCAGTTTTTCCGGACAAATATGGACCGTACAAGGATCTCGCCGGCGATCCGCGGTGGGAACGGATCACGCCGCGTATGTGCCTCACTCATTCGACGGGTTTCAGTAACTTCTGGTTTTTAGAACCCGATCAAAAGCTGCACATCCATTTCGAACCTGGCACGCATTTCAGCTATTCGGGCGAAGGATTCATCCTACTGCAATTCGTCATCGAACACGGGCGCAAGGCGCAAGGGCTGGGCCTCGATGTCAGCGATCTTACCAAAGCCACCTTCAGCCGTTTGGGGATGACCCGCACCAGCCTGATTTGGCATAACGGTCAGGACCCCAACGTCGCGGATGGATGGAATGATCAAGGCCAGCCGCAGCCACATCAGAAGCGCAGCAAAGTGCGTGCGGCAGGCTCCATGAATACAACGATCTCCGACCTTTCGAAGTTTACCGCGGCCCTGGTGAGCGGCGAGGGCCTGAGTGCGACCTCAAGCGCCGAGATGACGAAGCCACAGCTGCATATCACCGTCGCCCATCAGTTTCCACTATTCCAACCCGACCTACCAGTGAGTGAGCAACGCAAAGATCTATACGCGGGCTTAGGTGTTGTCGTCTTCGACGGCCCGCAGGGTCACGGCTTCTTTAAAGGCGGCCACGACGGACAGACCGCCAACACCATGGTCTGCATCAAGGCCAGTCAGCGCTGTGTCTTGATCCTCTCGAACGATGTTCGCGCCGAGGCAGGTTTTGCCCAACTGGTCGGGTTCATTCTCGGCGACACCGGCGTGCCTTATGACTGGGAATACGGAGACCGGGCTGGAAAGTCGTGAGTTGACAGTCACCCTTGTTGTAATTCGGCGCGACTGCTTGCGAATCACGGGCGAACCGGAAGCGATCCGCTTGGACGGCTAACGAATTTCCGTCTAAATGGAAAGGTCCCCTCTGGAAATCAGTGAACACCAGGGCGTATGGGGACTAATACAAAAACTGGAGTAATTTCCGGTTAGCTGGTCAACCCATCCCGGGAAAAGGGCCCAGCAGTTCGAAGTAGGAAATCCGGGTACGCTCTGCAAGAAAGACATTTCCAGGAAAGAGCATCCACACAGAGATCTCTCCACTGCGCTCCCCCGGATTTCCTGTCCAGATGAGTGGCGTTGATTCACTTCATGCGGTTCCCTTTAAGGGAAACCGCACCCGGGCCCAGGCCCATGACTCCTCCGGTAATTCGCGGCCGCAGCCCTGCTGGCGCGGCGCCTATCGTAGACACAAGCGCCAGCCAGCCAACGTTCATCGGAGATGAGTCGCTGGCGAGTGATGGGAGACCAATGTCAGGCCGGAAAGAAGGTTTGGAGTGCAAGTAAGCGTGTTGGCGACTGGTGATCTGCTTCACTTGACAAGCTAGTAATTGCAGGCCATCATCTGTCTAAATGGATGTACTTGCATGCCTAGTGGAGAGCCTGAATCGATTCAGCTTTTGCAGGCACGCCGGCCGGTATGGGCGCCAGGCATGGGTGTCAGATGGCAACCGGGCTTCAACAGATTTTTGATCTTCCACTCAATCTCAACCAAAGTACGCAGTGTCCGGCGCGCGTCCGCCTACCGCAGTACGAATAGATCAGAGGCATCGGGGTAAACGGAAAATAATCGGGAAACCAAATTCTACGCGATTACGAATCGGGACAGAAGGCCCTCAATGAAGAGACGATGCGCTCAAGAAAAATGGCTGGTTTGGTAGAGCGTCTGTTGGCGGAGGAACTGCGATGGTGGCTCATCTTCGGCGATTCTTTTCGAAACTTCTCGGCTTTTTGAGGAATACCCATGTCGAAGAGGAGTTGAAACGAGAGATCGCTTCTCATATTGCGCTCCTTGAGGATGACTTCAGGCGGCAAGGTATGTCCCAGGACGAAGCAAGCGCTGCGGCCAGACGCGCATACGGTGGAGTGGAGCAGGCAAAGCAACTGCACCGGAACGAGCGTTCCATCCTTTGGCTCGAACAGGCTGGCCAGAATCTGCGATTTGCGTTTCGGCAACTGCGCAAATCGCCCGGCTTCACGTTCACCGTAGTGCTGACGCTAGCACTCGGCATCGGAGCTACTACTGCGATCTTTTCGCTCGTCGATGGCATCCTTCTGCGTCCACTCTCTTTCAGCCAGCCTGACCGCCTGGTCTTATTGGGGGATCACCTCGCCAACGGTTTGGATTTCGGTGTGACCGCCCGCGAGATCGCAACGTATTCGAATGCGACAAGCGCTTTCTCGTCGCTTGGCGGCTATGCGCCCAGGACTTACGAAGTGTCCGGGAACGCGACCCCGGAAGTAGTCCACGCCGCTCGCCTCAGCGCAAGCGTCTTCCCCACCCTTGGCGTCCAACCTATTATCGGCCGGGTCTTCAAACTGCAGGAAGAAGATGCCGTTCAGCCGCTCGCCGTCATCAGCTACGCTCTGTGGCTGAGCCGTTATCACCGCGATTCGCACATCGTGGGCACCTCCATCGTCCTCAACCGCAAGACCTACTCGATCATTGGAGTGATGCCGCGGAGCTTTCAATTCCCTCTGCTCGCCGGACGGCTCGACCAGGCGCAACTTTGGGTCCCCATGAGCCTGGGGCCGGACGAACTTTCCGACGATGCTGCCGGCAATTGGGGATACCACATGGTCGGGCGATTGAAGGATGGAGTCACCCTTTCGCAGGCAATCCGGGACGTCGACCGCGTCGCCCAGCAGATCATGCGCGATTTCCCCGCGGGCATCTCTGCCATTCACATCCGCGGCGAGGTGACCCCGCTACGTGAACACATTGTCGCCAGTGCTCAGCCTTTGCTGCGTACCCTTTTCCTAGCCGTCTTGGTTGTGCTGCTGATTGCTTGTCTCAATGTCGCCGTTCTGCTACTCGTCCGAGCCATTCGCCGTCACCGCGAATACGCTGTTCGGCTGGCGCTGGGCGCGCGGCCCAGCGCGATCCTTGCTGAATCCCTATGCCAAGGCCTGTTGCTTAGCGTGGCCGGCGGCCTACTGGGCATGGCGTTTGCCACGCTTGCAATCCGCGAAGGCGTGCATCTTCTGCCTGAGTCCATGCCGCGCATCGACTCCATCTCCATGGACACAACCGTTGCCGCGTTCGCACTGCTCCTCGCGCTGGGTACTGGCGTCCTTTGCAGCTTGGCCCCTGGTTTTGCGGCATTACGCACGAACCTGCTTGATAGCCTCAAGGAAGGCTCGCCAACCGGCACCGGGGGCAAACGCCATTCCTGGCTGCGCTCTGCCCTGGTCGTCTGCGAAATCGCTACCGCTTTGGTGCTGCTGACCGTATCGGCTGCCTTCCTACGCAGCTACCAGAAAATGCTCTCCGTAGATCCCGGCTTTCAGTCTCAACACGTCCTCGTCGCCGGCTATCAACTGCCTTCCAAGCAGTATCCCACTAATAGTTCTATCGACAAGTTCAATCAAGGTGTCGTCGATCGCCTTTCCAACCAGCCTGGAATCGTCGCCTTGGGTATCACCACTGCCCTCCCAGCGTCTGGCGGTTCGGCAGCATCGGGATACACCATCGAGGGTGTACCCGCCTCGAAATGGAAATTGCAATTCGCTAATTTCGCAATCACCTACGGCGATTACTTTCGCGCTATGAATATTCCTCTTATCGCAGGCCGGTACTTCACCAGGGACGACCGCTCGGATACGCCTGTGGTGGTTATCGTGAACCATTCCATGGCCAAGCATTGCTGGCCAGGCGAAAGCGCCATCGGCAAGCGATTCCATGCCGGCAATCCACGGCGGCCGTATCCTTTTGCCACCGTTGTTGGCGTCGTCGCGGATACCAAAGTTGGCTCTCGCGATGAGCCAGGCGCCGACCAGTGGTACGCTCCTATTGAGCAGCCTGCCATTCTCAATGGTTATGCGGACCCAGGAACCCGCACCCAGCCTTCCGGTGGGTATATAACGCTGAGGTCGGCGCAGGCTCCCCAGGAGCTGGTTTACTCGCTGCGCGCTGCCGTTGCCTCGATCGATCCACAGCTCGCTCTCGATCAAGTGCGGACGATGGACGACGCAATTTCTCAAACGGAAGCGCCGCGCCGATTCAATACCGTGCTCATAACCGTCTTCGCCATCGGGGCTCTCGCGCTCGCCATCACGGGGATCTACGCGGTTGTCGCGTTCTCAGCCTCGCTACGCACACAGGAGATCGCCATTCGCATGGCGCTCGGCGCCCAGCGGGCGACCGTCGCTCGGGAGGTACTTCTCACAGGCGCCAGAGTGGCCCTCTTCGGCTGCTCTCTGGGTGTGATTGCATCTCTTCTGTTGTCGCGCATTGTCCGATCTTTCCTTTTTGATGTCAGCGCCACCGACCCACTGATCTACATATGCAGTTTTCTGATCATGATGCTGGTAGCCCTTGTCGCGTCAACGCTTCCAGCAGTTCGCGCCGCTTCCACAGATCCAGTGGAAGCTCTGCGCTTGATTTAGAAGAGATCGGGTTGGACCTGACCCTTCGTATTGCGATTTGTGGGTTCGCTGCGACAGCCGCAGGAGTGACATCGGTGGGAGGTTACTGGCACATGCCGAACGTGAAATACGCAGCCGTGGACATGACACGCCTCGCCTTCGAGCCGTGAAGTCGAATACTCGGGCCGTCGAGTTCTACCAAAGTCACGGCTGGAGAGTCCAGCGTGAATTCCCACATGAGAAGCTTGGCCATGCGATGTTCGAGATGACCAAATCGAGCGACATGCTGCCGGAATTGTGACAAACTGCGGAAGCAAGAAGTCGCGCTGGCTTGGGCAACGTTCAAGCGGTTCGGGACCCGCGCGGCTATCAGAACCTGTCTCCGGATAGACGGGTGCACATGAAATCTTTGTCTCTCTTCGCGTCATGTCTTCGTTTGGCGGTCTCAGCGCGCGGTCACCTTCCTGGAGGCCACCACGCAACACTCACTACCAGGCGGCTGCTGCGCCTTACCTGGGCCGGACTTGCACCGGCTGGAACACGCCAGCTGCTTGGCTCATGGACCGCAAACCTATTGAGCAATTCTGGGGGATACGCATCGCGTCCCCATTTCTTTTTTTTCCGCAGCGTGAGAGCTCTGATCAGAGACGGTTTGACCAAGGAGGTTCGCTGCGGGAATCTTGGACATCACACGCAGAAACACGCGTCCCAGCGAATGTATGCCGTGAAACCGGCCATGCCGGCGCGGCTGCACGATTATGCTTCATCTCTAGCAATTTTGCCAGATGCAGTCTCGTTCGGATAGTTGAAGAAGAGCTGATTGCCGTCGGGATCATCGACCACCAGGAGTCGGTAGCCCCACGATCCCTCCTTGACCGGAACACCCTTGGCCTCGAGTTCCACGCGCAGAGCGTCCAACGCGGCGACCGCGGCCTCGTGTGTCTCCGGCTCGACGTTCAGGGAAATGAACATCAGCCCTTTGCCAATCTTCTCCGGCCAGGTGTCGGCCAGGATAAGCGCGCAGCCCTGCCGATCGACCTGTGCGACGTGCGCTCTGCCGCCCTCATCGTAGCGCCAGGGGCTCGTGAAGCCAAGCCGGTTCATGTAAAAGAGGAGCGAGGCCTCAACATCCGTTACGTGTAGGACGGGGCGTGCGAACCAGTCTGTCATAGGCAACAAATTCTCAAATAAAGATAACTTCTTCCTAGATCAGTTGCAAAAGCAAGGTGTCACCGTTCTGACTCTGGGCAGCGTTTTGAGCGGGTATCAGCCAGTCTTCGGCAGCCTTGCTCATTCACTTAGATGAAGTGGCAAATCCTCGGAATCAACGTACATGTCCCGCGAGTATCGCACAGGGCTGTCAACTGTTGAGAACAGGCCAACATACTGCCGCTCTGGAGAGGAGATGGCTCAACTTCTCTCTGGAACTAACATCTGGGAAACTGTTTCCAGCGGACTCATCCGTTACATGGCTTATGGCTCCTGAATACCTGGTTGCCGCTTGGTGGGAAATAAGTAAAAAGCGGCGACAGCGAAGTAAATCACGAGGCTAACTCGTGGGTAGCGCAACGAAACGACTGTGGCTGCCGGATAGACGAGCGTGCCTAAGAGATTCCGCCGAATCTTCCGGTTATTTTCGGTCTTGTCGGTGCAAACAGAACTCAACTCCCGGCGAACAATGTGCATCCAGAGAAGCGAGTAAGAAATGCCCAGCAACGAGAGGACTGCGCCATAGAGGAATGCACTAGACGGCAGGGCTCCATAACGGCCGAGCACGGATGTTGGGTAGGGGATGAAGCTTACTACCAGCAACAGTAAGAGATTGAGTGTCAGCGTTGTATGCTCAACCTTTCGAACGGAGTGAAACATCGAATGGTGATTGAGCCAGATGATGCCAATGGTGCCGAAGCTTGTGATATAGGGCAAGAGCTGGGTGATGGAATGAATCAGCGCTGCTCTCAATTCTATGTCGCTTCCGGATTTGATCTCTGGCACTTGTACCCCTAGTACCAGCAGTGTTATCGCGAACGCGAAGACGCCGTCACTGAAAGATTCGACTCGAGCTTTGTCCATAGAAATCTCACCGGCGCATCGCAGCGATGACCTCGGCGGAATGGAAGATCTTTACCTCGCCTGTATCCGTGAGGGTTGCCAACGAACGTTGTTTCAGCTCGATGGTCTTGGCACCGCAAGCATCGGCCACCACGATCGGCAGAAAGTTCAGATCGAGCCCGTGCCTGACCGTCGGCTCGATTCCAATTTCGAGAGCAATGCCGGCGATCATGAAAGCCTCCAGGCGGGCGTCTCGCATGGCGATGTTGAGAAAGGTACTTTCGAAGGCGGACATCGTAATCTTGTCGATTACGATCTCATCGGCTTGCGGGACAAGCTCAGGGACAATCTGCCAGGCTTCCGAACCCTGAGTCATGAGTGGTCTGGTCTTCGCCGGGTCAGTTTGCTTCTGCCAGATCATCGCTCGGTGGAGTTGTCCGACGCCGGCGAGACGGTTTGGCAGGAACAAATGACGGGTGAAGAACACACGAAAACCCTTCTCGCGGGCAGCGAGCAATAGCTGCCCGCAGCGGGCAAGGATATCCTGGCCTTCGTCGACTTGAGAGACAATTCCCACCTGCATGTCGTAAATAATGAGTCCACAGCGCGCAGGTGTACATGCCTCCTCCAACCGCTCCGGAATGGAGAGACCATAAGCTTCTTTCATCTGGACTCCTCCGTCGCTGCTCCTTTGAGAGTGCGATCGAAGGGCGGATTCAGATCAAGTCCTCCGCGAAACAGCGTTTCAATCGGCAATGGAATCTGCAGCGCGAGGAAGCTCCACTCTAGCAACCCAGCCTTGCTGAGCGGAAAATCTTCTGTGTACGTCCGTGCAGTCTGAACATCCGGTACTTCAAAGATGATCACCACGCCGGGCTCATCCGCACGGGCATAGTTCTCCCGCACGATGCCGGCCTTCCAAAGCCGCCAAACATTTGCGACCTCTTCGGTTAAGAAGGGTGTGATCTGTGCGAGGGTCACACCCGGCAGGAACCGGTCATACGCAATCACCTTCATAACGATCTCCAAAGCCGCCGCGGGCTGCTCACTTGTCATTTGACTGTATCAAGTTGCTTTGACTAAAGCAATATTGCCTCAAGTCTGTTTTGACTAAGATAATCGTTTGGTTCAGATTACGAGTGGTGCGAGAGCGAGACCATATCGACGAGGTGATTGCCAAGTGGAGGCAAGAACGGCCTGAATACGACCTTGCGCCAGTCGAGATCATCGGGCGCGCGGGACGAATTATGGAATTTGTTGACCGCGCACTCGAAAGCAAGTTTGAAGAATTTGGCATCTCGCGAGCCACGTTCGATGTTCTTGCGGCCCTGCGTCGCAATGGACCTCCCTACAAGATGACGCAGCGCGATCTCATGCGAAGCCTTCTCCGCACATCGGGGAGCATGAGCTTGAGAATTGCAGCATTGGAGAATCAGAATTTCGTCACCCGGCAAGCCGTGGAAGACGACCGCCGGTCCGTGTTCGTGATTCTCACCAGCAAAGGATCAAAGCTGCTTGATGACATTATTCCCGAGCATTTGGCCAACGAAACAACCCTGCTTGCGGGATTGAACAATGCAGAACGAGCGGAGCTTGCAGCTCTCTTGCGAAAGTGGCTGACAACTCTTGAGGCCAACGCCGAAGAGGGCCGCCACCTGTTCTTGGACATGGTGGTGCTACACGCGCGCGCATCTCTTTTGAAGCGCCGGGCAGTGGGTCTTCCAGATATTCCTGGACTTCTGGTGCATTCGGTTGAACCGGGAGGCCGTGCTGACGAGGCCGGCATCCAGAAAGGCGACCTGATTTGCGCGATCGACAACGAGGAGGTGACTTCTTCCGTTGAACTGCGCAAGGCGCTCAATAAGCAAAAACCTCGCATCAAACGATTTCGCCTGGTACGGGGGGCGGCGCGAATCGAGGTGCAAATTCCTAAACCCTGATAGCAGCACATTCCCGACGCCGGGTCCGCCTTGCCGGACACGCTTTACAAGAGCGTCCAATGGATGACGCCCGGGTGCCGGCTTGCGGGACCGGCCGGGAGCACACCGCGAATCTGCGGGGTTGGCGCGCACGGCTGCGGCTGTGGGCTTTGGCCCGGCTGGATGACCATTGCGAGCGCGCGGTGGCCGAACGTAAGCGCGCGTTGATGGGCAGTCTTCACGGGCGCATCCTCGAAATTGGGCCGGGGCCTGGTGTGAACCTCGGGTACTATCCGCCGGACATCGATTGGGTCGGCATCGAGTCCAATCTGTCGTGCCATCCGATCATACGGGCGGAGGCCGAACGGCGCGGTATGCGGATCGACTTGCGCGCCGCCTCGGCCAGCGGTCTCGACGCGGAAGATTCCAGTATGGACGCGGTGGTGACTATGTTCGCACTATGCACCGTGCCCGATCCGGCCAAGACCTTGGGTGAGGTTCTCCGCATACTTAGGCCGGGCGGCAAATTCATCTTCATGGAGCACGTGGCGGCGCCGGCTGGCACGGCCCTCCGTCTCGTGCAGCGGGCCAGCCGGCCCTATTGGGTGCGGTTCGCCGACGGATGCCTTCCCGATGCCGACACCTTGCCTTTGATTCAGGCTGCCGGCTTCTCACGCGTCAACTACGAGGCGTTCTCAATTCCTGTCCCCTTGATCAGTCCTCACCTGGCCGGCTTGGCGATGCGGTGAAATCGGAAGGTCAACGTAGGCTACATATCCCCAATTAAAGATAACTCCTTCCTAGATCAGTTCCAAAAGCTTAGAAGAGATTTCCAGCTACTTGCTCGGCAATCTGCTCGATCGCGTCTTCAGTCTGGTTACCGGAAAGAGTAATCGCCATATCAACCGTGCGTATGCTACCGCTAATCATTTGTGCGGAATGCGGCAGATGGCATCGGCTCGCCTGATCGCCGACGCCGATTACCTTGGCACTTCCGGCGGGACATGAGGGGACGTTCCCTGCTCCAACCAAAACTTCGAGTTGCTCTTGCGGTCGTGCGGTTTTCACGAAGGTGCAGCTCCCCTGGGTAGGGTTCGCGACGTTCAGGATGACATGTACCTGTCCTCCCAGCACTTTGGCAGCGCTGCCCTCGGTGAGCCACGGACAAGTAGCATCCGCGCTGGATGGAGGGGGCGCAGAAGGCGGCTTTTTCGCCGGGTAATTCTGCGCCGAGAGTGAAACGGCGAGAAAAACCGTGGAGAGGAACGGCTTTCGACTCATCGGCTAAGCCTTTCCCTTCGCTCGCGGCAGCGGGCCAACCTTGATGATCTTGCCGCCTTCCTCCAGGACGTACAACTGATTAACATCGAGGTTCTTGAATTGGTCGACCTGCCCGCTGAGCCAGCGAACTTCGACTAAGTCTACCTTGGCGGCTTGATCCAGCCCGAAATGCATGCGGAGATCGTTTTGCGAGAAATAACTTCCGCCACTGCGGAGCTCTTCCATCTGCACCAGCGGCTTTTCGGCGCCGGGTATATTTTTAGCGGTAACAATGACACGAGTGCCGATGCCGGTGCGGTTGGACTTAGTCCCGACTAACTTGATCTTGATCCAGTTGCGATGCAAGGTGGAGGTGCAGTGGAGTAGCTGGGGAATGGAGTTGATGCAGTTGACAGCAACATCCATATTGCCATCGTTGTCGTAGTCGCCAAAGGCGCAACCGCGCGCGGGCGCGTTTTCCAGGATCCCGGGACCTCCCTGGTCGGTGACTTCTTCAAAGCGGCCGTTGCGGAGATTGCGATAGAGGTACTTATGCTCGGCATACTTAAGATCGGTTTTTGCGTTGGCAACCTCGGGATAGACGTGGCCGTTCGACATGAGCAGGTCCAGCCAGCCGTCGTTGTCCATATCGAAAAAGCCAACGCCCCAGCCGAGCAGGCGGGTGTTGACGCCCAGACCACTGGGATAGGTGCGGTCTTCAAAGTTGGCATCGCCGAGGTTGGTGTAAAGCGAGTCAGTGTCGCCGGCAAAGTTAGTCTTCACTACATCGAGCGATCCGTCGCGGTTGTAATCTCCGATCGAAACACCCATGCCCGCTTGCGGCTTGGCCTCGGCGGAAAGCGCGGCGCCCCCTTCAATGGCTACGTCACGAAAGGTTCCATCCTTCTGGTTCAGGTAGAGCGTTGCCGGCGCGGAGTCATTGGCGACATAGATATCCGGCCAGCCGTCGTTGTCGAGATCCGACGCCGCCACGCTGAGGCCATAGGTGCCAACGGCCGTCCACATGCCGGATTTCTGACTCACGTCGGAGAAGGTTCCGTCGCCGTTGTTGTGGTAGAGGAGATTGCGTCCTCCAGCCAAACCCGGTGGTCCGCAGGCGACGAGGATCCCTTTATAGGTGCAGGGGCCATCCTCGGGCTTGGGGGCGGTTGCTAAATCGAAGTCGACATAGTTGGCGACGAAGAGGTCCAGATGGCCGTCGCGGTCGTAGTCGACGAAGGTGCAGCCGGTGTTCCAGCGTGTCTTAGGCCCGGGCTGGATAAGGCCGGCCGGCTGGGTGACGTCGGTAAAGGTACCGTTACCGTTGTTCTTATAGAGCGCGTTCTGGCCGTAGTAGGTCACAAAGAGATCATCGTGGCCATCGTTGTTGTAGTCGCCGACACAACAAGCCTGGCCCCAGCCAGTCTTGTGTTCGAGGCCGGAGCCGGCCGTCACATCGGTAAATGTGCCATCGCGATTGTTCTTGAAAAGATGACAGCGGGGTTCCTGGCCGGAAGGAAAGCCCTCGAGCCTCCAGCCATTGACGAGGAAGAGATCGAGCCAGCCATCCGCGTCGTAGTCGTAGAAGGCGAGTCCGCAGCCAGTGGTCTCCAGCAGGTACTTGTTGGTTTTCTCCCCGCCGTAGATAGTCTTGACCGCAAGGCCAGCCTCCTGCACGACGTCGGTGAAGCTGACGCCCAACGGCGTTCCCTCAAGCGGCGATTTGGGGCCTGGGGAGGGAGGAGCCGGCTTGGCGTCGTAGCTTCGTTCCTGGGGGCCGATCTTTGGTTGTGGTTGTTGCGGCGGCGCGGCCAGGGCCATGATGTCGGCAAAGGAGAGAACCAGGGCGGTGCGGCTGAGGGAACGGATAAACCTGCGGCGATTCAACCTCGGGCTCCTTCACTCATCACTGAGACTCATCACTGGCCTGGGGCCGGTTTGGCGGTTGCCGGGGAAAGATTGGAATGCTTGTGCCAAGGGACGCTTTCGTTCGAGAACTCCGGATGTTTGCGCAGGAAATCGAGGGAGTAGGTAGGAGCGGCCGGGTCGATGCGCTTCATGGCGTAAAGCGCTGCTTCTTTCTCCGCCTGCTGCTTGTCACCCATTCTGCGATAGAGAATGGCGAGGTTGTAATGCGCGGCCACATCGTCAGGATCGATCTGCTGCAGCGCCTTGAACTGCTCCATGGCATCGGCGGCCCGGTGTTGCTGATAATACGAGATGCCAAGCTCGCGCCGGGCATCGCGGGAATTGGGATACTGAGCGATGACTTTTTCCAGGTCGGCAACCTCTGCTTCGGAATGACGCTGCCTGCGTTCCACCAACGCCAGGTAATAGAGAGCGCGAGCGTCGCCGGGTTTGAGGGCCAGCGCTTTTTCCAGCGGCTCACGGGCCTCGGCGTATTTCTCCCATTCGATCAACGTGACGCCGAGATTAATGTAACCGTCTTTGTAATCGGGCCGCAGGCGGGCCACTTGCTCGAAGGAGTGCAAAGCGTCGTCGTACTGCTGCTGGTCAATGTAGGCGATACCAAGATTGTTCCAGCGCATCCATTCCGCATTATCCGTGGGCAGCGCAGGCTCCGAAGTATTGTCACCGAGCGAAAGTGTGCGGGTGCGCGAGGCGAGCTCGACCACGGGATAGGCAACATGATCGGGGCCGAGTACGTTGTTCAGGTAGCTCTGGCGCAGATGACGATAGTTGACCTCAGCCGTTACGGTGACCGGGCCCTGCAAGGCTGACGGTAGCTTGAATTCGTAGCGGACCAAAGCCGAACGGCCTGCCTGGATGGTGTTGTCGTAGGCCATGGAGTGGATGGTCCAGACCTTGTGGTTATCTACGAAGTCGCCGATGACGTCGACCGGGCGATTGGTGAAGCTGTGCGCTCCCGGCTCCAGCGTTCCATCCGGCTTGAGGAATCCGCTTTCGTAAATCTTGCCGCCGGACGCGTCCTTGACGGTGAACTGCACCCACGCTTCATACAGGTCGCGAACCTCTGGTATGAGGGAGTGGCCGATGTTCTTGTTCTGCACCACGACGTAGGCCTGGACTGATTGCCCGGGCTTGAGAGTGAAGGGTGTGCAGCCCAGCGGGGCGATGAGTTTGTCACTTTCCCCTAGCCTGAGAGCGAATATGTCGACATTCAAGTAGTTGCCGCTCTTAAGAAACTCGAGGGTCTTTTGCATTTGTTCGTCGAAGCCGTAGTAGAACGGTACGGCGGTGTTGCCGGCCATCCAGCGGTGCGATGCCAGCGTACCGTGCTTGGCTCCCGGATCCGGTAACTTGATCGCTTCGCGCATCATGTGGCAGGCCTGGCAGGATTTGAAATCCGCGGTGTAGAAGGTGAGCGGGTTCTGCTGCGAAAACTTGGAGTTCTGCCAGTCGTCAAAGGCGCTAAAGGCGCGGATCCATTTGTAACCGTTCAGCATCGGCGGCAGATTTGCCTTGTGGCAAGCGGAGCAAAACTCGGCGCTGTGGTAGATGTCCTGCATGACCGCTTTGGAGTGGCGATCGAGGTGGGCGAGGATCTCCGAATCCGGCACCAGGCCGGGAATTCGGTTTCCCTGTTCATCGACCATGACGGCAGGAACGGCCATGACGAAACTGCCGTTGCCAAGCCTGGTCTTCACGCTCTGGATGGAGTGGCAGGTGGTGCAGGTCAGGCCGTCGCGATCGAAGGAGCGGTCCATGGTCGAATTGGTGGTGAGCGCACCGGCCAAAACGCCAATCGGGTTGTGGCAACTATCGCAATGGCGAGCGAATTCGATCCCCTTGGTGCGGAGAAGGATGTTGACGCTGGCGCGGTAGAACGGGGTGCGGAAGGAGTTGGAGTGCAGCGCCTGACGCCACTGGTGGTAGGCCTCCTGGTGGCAGTGCCCGCAGTAGGTTGCATCGGGAAAGGCGCTTGCCGGCAGGAAGTCCTTGCCTTCGACAGCTGCGTTGCCGGGCGACGAAATGTCGTTTTCTCCGAAGGCAAAGCTGTAGGTCGCGCGGACTTTGTCGGCGTAGAGCTTGCGCTCGTTGGCGGCCATTGCGCGGGCGTCTTCTCTGCCACGGATGGCGCTGAGGCAACACACGGCTGCGATCAAAACCATCACTGAGGAAAGAAGACAACACCGTGTCAGGATACTCATAAGCCCATGATCTTGCTTGGTCCAGCTAACCCGCGAATTCTTACGACGATACGACTATAAGCTCCTTTGGAAGCCGCTGTATACGGGATTGATGGGGCGGTACCCTTGGCATTCACCGCTCAATTCTGATGGGCTTTCGAGACTGCCGAAAACCCAAGTTTCTAAGGTACGGCCTGCCTCACCGCAGCGGCCCTGGTGGCTGCTTCTCAAGCGATATTTTTTCCGCGGCCTGTTTAGGCTTCGATCTGGCGGTTACGCCCGGGGGACATGACCTGCTTACAAACGATTACATTTCGCTGACATCTCTCCAGGTTCAATGTGACACGATGGAAACGCGCTGATCACTGCGGCGAGGCATGGGTGACAGATTTCAGAGCACAACAGACCGAGCCGTCCCTTTCCCGCCTGCACTTTGGGCTTTTTCTTGCTGCAGCCGGCGCGTTCCTTTACTTGAGGACCTTTCTCTTGCCGGCAACTCCGTTTGCCGCGACCGACGACCAGAGTTTATTCTTTGCCCGCGCTGTGCGCATCGTTCAGGGGCAGATTCCGTATCGTGACTTCTTCGAAATTGTTACACCCGGTACGGATCTCATCTACGCGGTTGGGTTTCGCCTCTTTGGCGTTCATTCCTGGATCATGCCGATGTGGACTATCGTGACGGGGCTTGCATTCTCTCTCCTCATCACGTACATCGCCGCTCAGATCGTCCGTGGTCCGAGTGTATGGCTCCCTGCCCTGCTCTTCCTTGTATTTGACTTCAATAGCGCTCTCGATCTGACCCACCAATGGTTCAGCACCTTCGCTGCATTGGCAATGGCGGCTGTACTTATGGGCGGCCTCAGCGTGCGGCGAATCTTTTCTGCCGGCCTGCTTTGTGCCGTGGCGATTCTTTTTACTCAGACGAAAGGTATGCTGGTTTTTGTGGGTGTCATCCTCTATCTTATTGGGGTCACAAAGCCCCGGGGGGGAGACACCAGTCTCGGCAAGAGGCTTGCGCTCTTTATTCTTCCGGCTGTTTTGATGGTTACGTGCGCTCTCGGGTATTACGTCTACAAGTCAGGATTCCGGCCTGTACTCTTTGACCTCGTCATCTTTCCTTTGCGATTTTTGCCGCTATCGGAAGTCAATACTCCGCGCACCTATATTCACGAGTTAGCGCAGCTTTCAAATTTCCACCGGCCATCCGAAATTGCGTTCCTGATCCCTGCCTTCTTCATCTATGCTTTGGTTCCTTACGCCTATGTCGCAGGACTGTATCAACTCCGGCGCAGACGCGGGGTATTGTCGAGGACACTCCAGAGGAACCTGATTCTCTTGCACGTGGTCGGTCTTGGATTGTTCCTCGCAATCGCCAATGGCCCGCGGCATTTTAGATTGTGCACGGTTGCTCCCCCTGCCATCCTCATCTTCGTGTGGCTCTTGACGCTTCCGATTCCTGCGCTTGGGTACATTCGAAAGCTGTCGTGGGTTTTGGCAGGTTGCTATTTCATCCTCTTGCCGGTCTATCGTCAGGTTCAGTGGCACGATAAGCTCGATTTGCCGATCGGCCGAACCGCGTTCACCGACAGGGCGCTGTTTCAAAAGTTTCAATGGGTGTCAGAACGCACACATCCATGGGATGGATTCTTCAACGACTCCGCTCTCATCCTCTATTTATCCCTGCACAACCCTACACAAACAGAGTTCGTCACTTACGATGAGACCACGCGCCCCGAACAAATCGCAGCCGTGGTGCAGGCATTGAAACGCAATCCCCCGGCGTATATCTCCTTACTTCCAGCGACCCCGGGGTTCACCGCTGGCGGAGATCATGCTGCGCCCTTCCGTCAATTCGTTTACGACAACTACAGCGTGGCCAAGGTCTTTTCCCAGAAGCAGTCTCAATATGAACAAGAGCTCTGGCGCCGTTCAACGCTTTCAGCTATGGGACTGGTTCGTTGATGAGCGTAATGCTGGTTGTGAATGTGTCGGTACTGTCGTAGCCGTAGGTCGTGGTTCCGTTCGGATCGGCACCGGTCAGCAACGCCCGGCATCGCTCGGGATGACAATTCTGATGGATTGGGATTGAGTGTCCCGCCGCAAACGAAAAGCGATTGTCAGAGCGCAAAAAAAAGTGCGATAAAAGCGATAAAAGCGATAAAAGGGTCTGACCGATGATCTGTCTAAGAGACCTAAGTCCTTTGTTTCATGAAGGGGCCAAATTTTTCAATATTTATTTGGCCATCTTGCCTTCTGCAGGTGGTCGCTGCGCCGGGCGTCAGCCAAAGTTGATAGTCGCGGAAAGAGGCCGGAACGTTTCCGCCGGGCCGCCGAGAAGCAGCCACCAGGGCTAAAAGCCCGGTAGTTATGTTGCCGAATCGTTCTCGCGGGTTTAAAAGCCCGCTTCCCCGGACTAAAGTCCGGGGCTGGCACGGACGGGTTGCTGTTGCGTCTGTAGAAATGTGCGGATTAAGCAGACTAAGCATACTAAGTCCGGTTCTGGACCGCATCTGCGCCGAGACAGGACGATTTTTTGGCCTACTAACTACGTAAGCGAACGCCTCGTCCTGTCATCCGGCGTCCCAATCATCATGGCCCGGATGGTCTCGGGCTTTCCGGCGGTACGGTGTTTTCCAAGTTGTCAAAACTGCTCAATCAAGAGGACGCCTGGGCGTACCCTGTTTAGGCGGTGAACTCTGCTCTCCGCAGGCGGCGCCTTCGCAGGGCGCAGGAATGCTGCGGACAGACGTAAACTCTCACTTCGATATCGCTTTATGGTTTGCTACACCGAAGTCATCAGGCTGGCAAGCGCTGATGTCTTCCCGGTGGTTAGCGGCGGATGCACGGGCAGAACGCACCGGTGCAAGGCCAAGCAGGGTCCTCGTGGCAAGACGGCCCCGACAACATGATCTTGATCATAAGATAGTACGGTTTTTGGACGGCATCAAGAGGGAGTCTTGTCCAACGCAAGATGAGCCTGAAGGAAGGGCTTGTTTCCAATACAAGATGAGCCTGAGGGATAAGGCATGCTGAGGATTGATAATCAGCGTGCAAGAAGCGGAGAGATTGAGTCTGGAGGAGATTCGCCGGCTTTTAGAAGCCAGCGAAGGAATCCGGTTTGCTGGGGTAAAGCGGGCACAGGTGTACAGCTGGATCGAGCTGGTGCTTTGCGAACAGGAGTACGCGCGTCAAGG
>Ga0302325_10010424_pt1 | contig 20158 bp, 18 predicted proteins | sample Palsa_T0_2_FD_201948 | JGI IMG/M metagenome (GOLD analysis project Ga0302325, IMG submission 201948) | Peat permafrost microbial communities from Stordalen Mire near Abisko, Sweden - Palsa_T0_2 | ecosystem: Environmental > Terrestrial > Soil > Palsa > Peat permafrost | place: Sweden: Abisko...
ATCCACCGCCCATCCCGCTTACCACCAAGGAGATGGATTGGGTCTACGAACTGCCCTATCAGCGCCGGCCGCACCCGGCTTACGGCGAGGCGATGATTCCGGCCTACAAGATGATCCGCTTTTCGATCTCCATTCAGCGCGGCTGCTTCGGCGGCTGCACTTTCTGCTCGATCACCGAGCACGAGGGACGCATCATCCAGAATCGCTCCGAGGAGTCTGTGCTGCGCGAAATCGGCAAGGTGCGCGACACCGTGCCTGGCTTCACTGGAGTCATCTCGGATTTAGGCGGCCCCACCGCCAACATGTACCGGCTCGCCTGCAAAAGCCGCGCGATCGAAACCGCCTGCCGCCGGCCGTCATGCGTCTTTCCGGGCATTTGTCCGAACCTCAACACGGACCACGCGCCGCTCATCCGCCTGTATCAGCGCGCGCGGCAGGTGCCGGGCATTAAGAAAGTGCTGGTCGCATCCGGCGTGCGCTATGACCTTGCGATCGAATCTCCGGACTACGTCAAAGAGCTCGCGCAGCACCACACCGGCGGCTATCTCAAGATTGCGCCCGAGGCGATCGCGGACGGGCCGCTCTCAAAGATGATGAAGCCCGGCGTGGGCGCCTACTATAAATTCAAGGAGCTCTTTGACCGCTATTCCAAAGAGGCGGGCAAAGAGCAGTACTTGATCCCCTACTTTATCGCCGCGCATCCGGGCACGTCCGATGAGGATATGTTGCAGCTCGCGTTGTGGCTGAAGAAGAACCGCTACCGCGCCGATCAGGTACAGGCGTTCCTGCCCTCGCCGATGGCGACCGCCACGGCGATGTATCACAGTGGCAAGAACCCGCTGCAGCGCATCACCCGCAAGAGTGAAGAGGTGCGCATACCCAAGGGACTCAAGGTGCGCCGCCTGCACAAGGCATTCTTGCGCTACCACGACGCCAACAACTGGCCCATCCTGCGTGAGGCACTGCGCCGCATGGGACGGGCGGATCTCATCGGCAACGGCAAGCAGCAGCTCATTCCCGCCTGGCAGCCGGCCGCGGCGGCGGATGCCGCGGCCGGCAGGCGGCAGCGCAGCCCTGCAAGGCCGTTTCGCACGCAGCACACGCGTTAGTACCCACGGGGCGTAAACCGGAGTAGGGTCCCCTCGTGCGCGGTCTAACTTCCTGGTCTGTGTCGGTCGCTGTCGTGACGCTTGGGGTGCTGATGTTGGCGGCCCATCCGGCAGCTTCCCAAGGCGGCGCACGCGCGAGTGCCCCTGTCGTATCCCTTCTCGAGATCAAAGGCGCCATTGGTCCTGCGACGTCGCGCTACTTCGAGCGCGGTCTCGCGGCGGCCGAGGCGCGCGGCAGCCGGCTCGTCATTCTGCAGATCGATACGCCCGGTGGACTCGATACCTCGATGCGCGACATGATCCGCGCCATTCTCGCCTCGCCCATTCCGGTGGCAACGTACGTCGCGCCTTCGGGGGCGCGCGCGGCGAGCGCCGGCACCTACATTCTCTATGCGAGCCACATCGCCGCGATGGCGCCCGCAACCAATGTCGGCGCCGCAACCCCGGTATCAATCGGTGGCACCGAGACGCCGACGCCTGCGGCGACACCGGCCGCAACACCTGCGGGAGCGCCCGCTAAGGATGCGCATCCGCCAGCTCCCGAACTTGCGACGGCGATGGAACGTAAAGTGGTCAACGATGCAACTGCCTATCTACGCAGTCTTGCCGAGCTGCGCGGGCGCAACGTCGAATGGGCGGAGCAGGCGGTGCGCGGCGCTGCGAGTCTGTCCGCGAGTGATGCGCTCAAGATGCACGTGATCGACGTCATCGCGCGCGACGTGCCGGACCTGTTGACACAGATCAACGGCCGCGAAGTGCAGATTGCAAATCGACCGGTCAAGCTTGCGACTGCGGGTCTTACGATTGAGCGCATTGATCCGGACTGGCGCACCCAGCTTCTGTCGGTCATCACTCATCCGACGATCGCCTATGGGCTCCTCCTCATCGGCCTCTACGGCCTGCTCCTGGAGGGCTACAATCCCGGCGTCATGTTTCCGGGCGTGATCGGGGTCATATCCTTGATGCTCGCGCTGTTCGCCTTGCAGATTCTCTCGGTGAACTATGCGGGCCTGGCACTGGTGGTGCTGGGTGTCGGAATGATCATCGCTGAATTCCATGTGCCGGCCTTCGGCTCGCTCGGCTTGGGCGGCCTCGTCGCGTTCGTTGTCGGCTCCATCATCCTGTTCGATACGGAGACGCCCGGCATGGCCATCGGTGTGCCGCTGATCGCCGGCGTCGCAACCGTCGGCGGGCTCGTCGTGGTCGCAATCGTCTTCCTCGGCGGCCGTGCGCAGCGCCGCCCGGTCGTCACGGGCGAGAAAGTGATGGTGGGCCAAACGGCCGAAGTCGTCGAGAACTTCGCCGAGGAGGGCCAGGTGCGTTACGCAGGGGAACTGTGGAACGCTCATACTGCAACCGCCTTGCACATCGGCCAGCGGGTTCGCATCGTCAAAGTCCAAGGTCTTAGGCTCTGGGTCGAGCCTGTTTGAGCTGCAGGAGAAGCTAAATGCCATTCGCGATCGTCGTCGTTGTCTTTATCGCAGCCTTATTGGTCACCACCGTCAAGGTGCTGAACGAGTACGAGCGCGGCGTCATGTTTACGCTCGGCCGCTTCACCGGCATCAAAGGGCCGGGACTCATTCTCGTCGCTCCGATGGTGCAGCAGATGCGCAAGGTCGATCTGCGCGTCATTGTGCTCGACGTGCCGAAGCAGGACGTGATTTCGCGCGACAACGTGTCGGTGAAGGTCAACGCCGTCGTCTACTTCCGCATCGTCGATCCAGGCAAGGCCATCATCCAGGTCGCGAATGTTTTTGAAGCCACAAGCCAGCTTGCGCAGACGACGTTGCGCTCGGTGCTTGGCCAGCACGAGATGGATGACCTGCTCGCGCAGCGCGACAAGCTGAACGCGGACATCCAGCGCATTCTCGACCAGAGCACCGAAGCCTGGGGCATCAAGGTGACGAAGGTTGAGATAAAGAATGTCGATCTTGATGAAACCATGATCCGCGCGATGGCGAAGCAGGCCGAGGCCGAACGCACGCGGCGCGCGAAAATCATTCACGCCGAGGGTGAGAGCCAGGCGGCGCAGATGCTGGTGCAGGCCGCGCATGCCCTGGCGCAGGAGCCCGCCGCGATGCAGCTTCGCTACCTGCAGACTCTGGCGGATATTTCCAACGAGAAAAGCTCGACGATCGTCTTCCCGCTGCCGCTCGATCTGATTACGCCGCTGATGAAAATTCGCGGATGAGGCGCGACAGCGGCAGGATCCTTGCCGTCGCCGGTTTTCTGCTTGCGCTTGCAACGCTCTTCGGCGCCTTCGGAGCCCACGTCCTGCACGCGCGGCTCGCCGCGGATCGGGTCAGCACATTCGAGGTTGGCGTTCGCTATCAGTTCTTTCACAGTCTGGGTCTTCTGTGCATCGGCGTCGCCGCGCGGGAAATGGACTCTGCACTCCTGCGTTGGGCGGCGGTCCTCATCGTCACGGGCATCGTGCTGTTCTGCGGCAGTCTTTATCTCCTGAGCTTTGATGCAGTGCGCGCGTTTGGCGTCGTCACACCTTTGGGCGGCCTTGCGCTGATCGCCGGATGGGCATTGTTTGCGCTAGCGGCGTGGCGCACAGGACGCAACTGAGTCGGCTGCCGCGGCCAGGAGTTCGAGTTAATGCGTACCGCGGGTTCGTTTGTATCAGGCATTGAGCGCGCGGGACGTGTGCGCATCCGGTGATCATAAGTAGCGGCTTGCCGATCGATGCGGCGCTGCCCGAGCTGCGCTCGGCCCTGGCACGTCAGGGCGCTGTGGTGCTGCAGGCCCCGCCCGGCGCCGGCAAGAGTACGGTCGTTCCTCTGGCGTTGCTTGATGAGCCCTGGCTTGCCGGCAAGCGGCTCATCATGCTCGAGCCCAGGAGGCTTGCGACCCGGGCGGTCGCGGGCCGCATGGCGATGACTCTTGGGCAGGCCGTGGGCGAGAGCGTCGGATATCGCATGCGGCTCGACTCGCGCGTCTCGTCTGCAACGCGCATCGAGGTCGTCACGGAAGGCGTGCTTGCGCGGATGCTGCAGCACGATCCGGCGCTCGAAGACACCGCGCTCGTCATCTTCGATGAATTTCACGAGCGCAGCCTGCAGGCGGATCTGGCACTCGCTCTGCTCCTTGATGCGCGCGCGAATCTTGCGTCCGCCATTAAAATACTCGTGATGTCGGCGACGCTGGATGTCGAACGCGTCGCGGCGATGCTCGACGCACCGGTCATCGCCACTGCGGGACGTATGTTCCCGGTCGAATCCCGTTTTGCCGGACGCGGCGTGCCGCTTCTGCCCGGCGGGACGGGTGCGGCGCAGAAGTCCCCGGAGCGCCTCGTCGTGCAGCTCATCGAGCGCGCACTCAATGAGGAGACGGGGGATGTGCTGGTGTTTTTGCCGGGCGCCGGCGAGATCCGCCGCGTGCAGAGTCTCCTCGAAGCTACGAGGCTTGAGCCCACCGTGCGCGTGCTGCCTCTCTTCGGAGAGCTCTCCGGCGCCGCTCAGGATGCAGCATTGGCTTCGAGCGCGCCGGGCACCCGCAAGGTCGTTCTTGCGACAAACATTGCCGAGACCAGTGTGACCATCGAAGGGGTGCGTGTGGTCATAGATTCGGGACTCGTGCGACGCTCGATATTTGATCCGGTCACGGGCATGAGTACGCTTGAAACGCAGCGCATCTCGCGCGCCTCGGCCGAACAGCGTCAGGGCCGCGCTGGACGTGTCGCGCCCGGTGTGTGTTATCGGGCCTGGAGCGCCGAAGCGCACAGAAGCCTTGCGCCGTTTACGCCACCGGAAATTCTATCCGCTGATCTGGCGCCGCTCGCACTGCAGCTCGCACTTTGGGGCGCACGCGACGCAACCGACCTGCGCTGGCTCGATCCACCGCCCGCTGCGATTCTGGCGAGTGCCCGCGATCTGCTGAGCAAGCTCGGCGCGCTCGATGCGGACGGGCGCGTCACGCCGCACGGACGCGAGATGGCCTCTTTAAGCGTCCATCCGCGTCTGGCGCACATGCTGCTGCGCGCGCGCACGATCGATCAGGTGAAGCTCGCCGCGGGCCTTGCGGCGCTTCTGTCCGAGCGCGATCTCTTGCGCGGTGCGCCGGGCAGCCGCGACACCGATATCCGCTCGCGCCTCGACATCCTGGGCGGCGCGAATGATGCAAGCGTGTCCGATCGCGCGGGACTTGTGCGCTCGCAGCGTGTCGCGCGCGACCTTACGCGGCAGCTGGGTGCCGATGCGCATGGCAAGACGGATTCAGCTTATACGGGCGTACTCCTGGCGTTCGCGTATCCGGATCGAATCGGCCGGCGACGAGCCGGAGCCGAGCCGCGCTACACGCTGTCAAATGGCAGGGGTGCGTTCTTCGCGCAGCCGGACAGCATCGCGCAGCAGGAATTCATCGTTGCCGTGGATGTGGATGACAGGGATCGGGATGCGCGCATTCTCCTGGCTGCGCCGCTTGCGCGGGACGAGCTTCTGGAGCACTTCGCGGGTCAGCTCGTGCGCACTGAAGCCGTCGAATGGAGCGACCGTGAAGAGGCGGTTATCTCGCGTCGCGTGCTGCGGCTCGATGCTCTGACTCTGGAAGAGAAGCCATTGGATCCGGTGCCCCGGGAAGCCGCGCAGCGGGCCATGCTCGCGGGCGTGCAGAAACTTGGAGTCGCAGCGTTACCCTGGGATCGTGACGCGCGCGACTTGCAGGCGCGCATGCAGTTCGTGCATTCCCTGGCGCGCGCGGATATGAGCGGCTGGCCCGCCGTTGACGATGCAAGCCTTGCAGCGTCACTTGAGAGCTGGATTCTGCCCTGGCTCGACGGCGTCACACGCCGCGAGCATCTGGCACGCGTGCCGCTCGCCGAAGCGTTGCGCGCACTCCTATCCTGGGAGGAGCGGCGCAAACTCGATGAACTCGCGCCCTCTCATTTGAGCATGCCGAGCGGCTCGCAGCTGCGAGTGGACTATCTTGCCGAGAGTGGTCCCAGCATCGCCGTGCGTCTGCAGGAAGTGTTCGGGCTCAAGGACACCCCACTCATTGGCGGTGGTGCAGTGCGCGTCACCTTCAAACTTCTCTCACCGGCGCAGCGGCCCGTGCAGATCACACGCGATCTTGCCGGTTTCTGGCGTGGCTCGTATGCCGAGGTGCGCAAGGACCTGCGCGGCCGCTATCCGAAACACTACTGGCCGGAGAACCCGCTGGAAGCTGAGCCCACCCGCGGCGTGCGAGGCAAGAAGATCTAGTGCCGCTGCGGCGCTCCGGCAGCGCTACTTCGTGAGGCCCTCGGCTTTCAGCGCCGCGATCACGTGCGGTCGTGCGCCGATCCGATCGTGATAGGCCTTGAGTGCCGGCCATTTTCCCAGATCCAGGCCGACGTGGCTGAACCAGCCGAGAACGACATAGAGGTACGCATCGGCGACGGTGAATGTATCGCCCATGAGGAAAGTTTTTGTGCCGAGCGCAGTCTGCAGCCAGTCCACACGCTTGATGACGTTAGCGCGAGCATATTGCTTCACGTCGTCACTGGCGGCGGGGTTGAATAGCGGACTTACGGACTTGTGAACCTCGGAATTGATGTAGGCGAGCCACTCCATCAATCGGTAACGTTCCAGCGTGCCGGCAGCGGGCGCGAGCTTTGCCGATGGATTGCGGTCGGCAATATATTGGAGGACTGCGACGTTTTCGGTTAGCAGCTCACCATTATCCAGGCGCAAGATCGGCACATATCCTTTCGAGTTGAGCACATTGAGCTCTTCACCGTCGGCAGTCTTGCGGTTCTTGCGGTCGATGGCTGCGGCTTCGAACTTGAGCCCCGCCTCGTTCAAGGAGATGTAGGAGGCGAGTGAACACGCGCCGCGCATATAATAGAGTTTCATGGGCTTCGCCTTGAAGATCGGGGGGGACCGCCATGCTAACGATGTCCATAAGCTTCGCAAGAGGCACGCGCATAAAAGTACTGCCGCTCCTGGTATCTGCGCTCGCTTTGGGCGTGGTCATGGGTGGGTGCAAGAAACACGATCCGGTGGTCCCCACGCAACCCATTGTGGCGCCTCAGAAAGTGGCGGCGATCGCGTGGTATGACGGCGGCGTAGACGGCGCTTTTGCCCAGGCGCGTACGCAGGGTAAGCCGGTGTTTCTGTATTGGGGCGCCGTCTGGTGCCCGCCGTGCAATCAGTTGAAGTCGACGGTTTTTCCCCGCCCGGATTTCATCGAAAAATCCAAGCTTTTTGTCGCTGTGCACCTCGACGGCGATGATGCCGGCGCGCAGAAATGGGGCGAGTCGTTTCATGTGTCCGGCTATCCGACCGTAGTCATCCTGCGGCCGGATCGTACCGAGCTTGCGCGCATTGCCGGCGGCATGGATCTCACCCAGTACGCGCAGGTTCTCGATCTGGCGCTGGGGGACGTGCGGCCGGTGCAGGCGGTGCGGGCGGCGCTCGATGCGGGCGGCGCGAACCTCTCGCCGGATGACTGCCGGCGGCTTGCCTATAACGCGTGGGAGCTCGACGATCCGAGCACGGAGAACTGGAGTCGCACGGCGCAGTCTCTGCAGCGCGCGGCAAGCCGCTGCCCGGCAAGTGCACGCGTCGAACGCGCGCGCTTGCTCGTCGTTGCTGCCTATGCCGCGGCGCGCGCGCAATCCGCGGCGCTCAAAGCCGGTAAGCCGCCCAGCCCGGGCCTCGCAAGCCTCGTGCGCGGTGTCGATGAATTGCTGGCCGATCGGGAACTCGCACTGGCTAGCGCAGATATTCTCCAGGATTTCGACAAGGATTTCTTCAGCGCTGCGATTGAGGTTGAGCCGGGACGCAAGACCGAGCTCCTTCAACACTGGGTACTCGTCATGGATGCGATGGCGAGCGACGGCCGCTACGCCGAGGCGGACCAGATTTCGGCGATCGCGAGCAAACTGAAGGCCATGCAGAGCCTCGATGCCGCGCACGGAATTCCAGTACCGCTCGTTGATGCTGCTAATGCGCGCATTGACGCCACGCTTGCGCGAACCCGGGACGAGCATGCTCGTCCGGCGGTCGTCAATGCCTCACTCGATCTTCTCGACGTGCTGGGTGAGGATGATCGCGCCTATGCGGTGCTCGATCAGGAAGTGAAGACGTCCAAGACGCCGTACTACTACATGCTTGATCTTGCGACGCTCGAAGAGAAGCGCGGGCACAAGGATGCCGCAGTCACGCTCCTCGGACGTGCGTATCGGGAATCCCAGGGTACGGCGACGCGATTCCAGTGGGGTACGGTTTACGTACGCGGGCTCGTGCGCATGCGGCCACAGGATGAGGCGGGAATTCGGGATGCGACGCTTGCCGTGTTGGCGGAACTTGATGGCCCCGATCGCATCTACCGCCGCTCGCGTGTTGGGCTCGAAAAGCTCGATGGCAGCTTGCGCGAGTGGGACAAGAACAGCGCGCACGCGGGTGTAATTACAGTTCTGCGCAAACGCATGGACGAGGTATGCGGGAAAATCCCGACGGGTGATCCCGCGCGGCAGCCCTGTGAAAGTTTTCTCGCCAAGGCGTAGTGCGACGATCGGGCCTGCAGGCAGTTACAATCAACGCGTCGGGCCTGTAGCACAGCGGTTAGTGCAGGGGACTCATAATCCCTTGGTCCTTGGTTCGAATCCAAGCAGGCCCAGTTTTCGAACAGGGTCCTATCCGAGGGCATGGTCTCCATTTTCTTCCGGAGACATGGGTGACGGTTAATACGGGCCGCGAGTGTCAAGACGCGTACGGTTTTTCGCGGGTCTATCGAATCCTTAGGTCCAACTGGCCGGCATCTACACCGGCTTCGCGATAAAACTTACGACTCAGCTCAAGAGCGCTGAATCCGTCTTCGAACGCCGCAAATGTTCCGTTGACCGGTTTGTCCAGATAGACCAGTGCGCCGTCAACGACGAAAAAAATGATCGCAGGCTCTGGCGAGTCGTCAGTGATGACAAGCGTGTGAGCTTCGCCAGCAGGCTCGTAGATGAAGGTACCAGGCTTTGCGATCCAATCGTGCTCGAGATACCTCCAGTGACCGCGTAGCGTAAAACCATGAACGGTACCCGTGTGGTAATGCACTCCAAGTTGCGCCCCGGCAGACCTTTCAAGACGACCGTAAATCCGCCCGTCGTGACGTTAAAGCGGCACAGCTGCACCCAGACTCCTTCGGCATACGGTATCCACGCTCCGCTATCTTCCAAGTTCACATCGACAATCTAGTGTCCGCGTTCCTGTTGATTCGGCTGGAGTCCGTCGTTCACGGTGCTGAAAGTAGCGATGGCCATGATATATCTCTCCTGTTACGCAACAGTGATAGTAACTTTAAATTCATAAGCAGCTGACATTCATTCTCGTCCGCCTGGGGGCAACCAGATCCACTTGCGTGCCCGGCTGACAGGTTTGCGCTGGCGAGGCTTTTGGATTCCCCCGCCAATTGGTCCATCGGCAGGCAACAATTTAAGGGAGAGGCTTCAAATCCTTGAGCGTGGCCCAGAATCGCTCGCCATTCGGCTTCTTGATCCAGTACTGAGTGAACTGATTTGCAGGGGAACACAGAGCGCCGACAATGACGCCGCCGCCTCGCTCGCCCTGCGTGTGTGCGCCAAGCGTCAGCTTGAAACAACTGGGCGGGCTGGAGGAAGTCGGAACACCAGGTTTGAGCAATGATGGTTTGGAAAGGACACCTTTACTCGTGAGTTCGAATACCGGATCGATGGGCAGGTTTACAAACGGCCGTGACCGCATCGGACTCACGCGGGAGCGCTAGTCGTTGCCAGGAACCGTGACGTGGCGTCTCGCTGAGCTAATGCAAGCCCGATGAGATGCGCTCACTCGGTGCCCTCGCGCTCTCGATTGCACGACGGCGTCACACCACAGATCGAGCACCGAGACGTACTTACCGAGGGATTGGGTGACGTTTTGGTATCCGTTCGTGGAGCGCATAGCCGCGGCGGCAAATTTAATTCTGACGGGGCGCGGCCGATACCAAGGTGTGATTGATATGGCGCTGGGCGCCCGTTCACATTTGGAACTGCGTAGATTACCAGCGCAGGGCCCCAAACCTGAGGAACTTGGCATGAGCAGTACACCCCCGTCTACCGATTCGGGACTCAAGACGTCGCGACCCGAAGTGGTCGACATGAAGCTCGAGGTCGTCGTTATCCCGGTGTCGGACGTTGAGCGCGCCAAACACTTTTACGGCGACTTGGGTTGGAGGCTCGACGCCGACGTAACCAAGAGCACGATCCGGATCGTGCAGTTCACGCCTCCCGGCTCGTCGTGTTCGATCCAATTCGGGACGGGACTAACTGCGAGCGCAGCGGGCTGCACACAGAGTGTCTACCTCGTCGTATCCGACATCGAGGCAGCGCGTGCCGCACTCAGTACTCGCGGCGTCGACACGAGCGAAGTGTTTCACCGCGGTGGCCCCAAGGGCCGGCTCAGCGGACCGGATCCAGCGCACGCAAGCTATGCCTCGTTCGTCTCATTTTCCGACCCCGACGGCAACAGCTGGTTGGTGCAAGAGGTCACCGCGCGATTGCCCGGGCGAGTCGACGCAGATGCCACAACGTTTAACTCACCGGCTGAGCTGGCGGGTGCGCTCCGACGTGCGGAGGCCGCACATGCGGAGCATGAGAAGCGGACCGGCAAGCCAGATGCGAATTGGGCGGACTGGTACGCGGAGTACATCGTTCGGGCGCAGGGCGGCAGGGAGCTGCCGATCTGATGGCGGTCATACCGAGCTGTCTTTAGGCGGATGACTGCGATTCGCAGCTAGCGCGCAGCCACGAGGCGATCAGTGGCCGGGATTAGGCTATAAAAATCAGGCCCGAAACGCTGCCGCCGTATCAAAGATGGCGCCGATCTTCTTCCAAGCGACAAAGTACAAAATTAAACTACCTTGCCCGCTGGCAAGATTCCAGCGACGGTTTATCTGAGCTACGCTGTTGCGCGGGCACGCACGCCGTCATGTCGCGCAAGCAATTGGCTGTGGGTTGCCAACGCCGGCCATGTGCCCGAATATGCTTCTCGCGCGGTCGAGGACAAGGCGGCGTGGTCCGCGGTTCCGAGGAATGAGAGAAATGCTTCCGCCTGAAACGGCGGCGACCGCATCAGAAGCAAATATGGGAGCGCGCGAGATTCGGGCGCAGCGCGTCCCGGAGGCACACCCGCCGATGAATTTGGCTCCAGCGCTGCGGTCAGCGCATTCGGTAAGAGCAGCGGTCCGCGCACGTGCGCAACTGATTCTGCGTCCTGACCGCTGGATCGGCCGCGCGATCGACAACCTCATCCTGGCGCTGATCGTGTTGAGCGTCGGGTCGGTCATATTGGAAGCAATTCCGGGCCTGCCCGCATGGGTCAGACGCACTTTCCGTGTCGAAGAAATCATCGTAGTCGCCGTTTTTTCGCTCGAGTACCTGCTGCGTCTGGCTGCGGCCACGAAAATAAGAAATTTTGTGTTCAGTTTCGAGGGGGTCGTCGATCTGATCTCGATCGCTCCTTTCTATCTGGCAGGTGTCGATACGCGCGCCGTGCGGGCGCTGCGGTTGCTGCGACTGCTGCGTCTGTTGAAATTACAGAGGCGCGTTCTCGAGTCCACCGTCGCCGAGCGCACCCGCGAGCTTGCCGACAAGAACGCCTCCCTTGAAGAGGCGCAGGCGCAACTAAAAGCCGAACTCGAGGTCGCGCGGGCGCTGCAGATCGCGATCCTGCCAGAGACGTTTCCGATGAAGCCCGGCTGCGACGGCGCGGCGCGGATGATTCCGGCGACCACGATGGGAGGGGACTTCTACGACTTCATCGAGTTACCGGATGGCCGGGTCGGCCTGGTAATGGCGGACGTCTGCGGCAAAGGCGTGCCCGCCGCGTTTTTCATGGCCGTGGCGCGTACCAACCTGCGTGACATCGCGCCGCAATACCCGGAACCGGGCGCCTGTCTTGCGCAGGCCAACGAACGACTGTGCGCGCATAACCCGATGGACTTGTTCGTGAGTGTTTTTTACTGCGTGTTCGACCCAACAACCGGCAAGCTTAAATATGCGAACGCCGGCCATAATCCGCCTTATGTGCGGCGGACGGATGGCTCGGTCGAGGCCCTAAGCGGCGCGGGCGGGCTCGTGCTCGGCGCAATGCCGGGCGTGCAGTTCCCCGATCACGTCGCGCAGCTGCGGCCCGGAGATCGACTGGTGCTCTACACGGATGGCATCACCGAGGCGTTTAATTCGGCCGATGAGGCGTACGGCGAAGCACGGCTGATAGCACAGATCAAAGCATACGGTGACGGAGCTGCCGTGGGGCTTGTCGAAAACATCTGTCGCAGCGTCGCCGTGTTTGCCGGGGCCGCCCCGCAATCCGACGACATCACTCTCACCGTGCTGAAGTGGGGCGCACCGTGAACTGGGCGAGTGGCTCGCGACCCCAAGCCGACCGATCCATTTGGGCAAGCGCTCGATCATCAGAAATTGCAGGACATCCGGAGCACGCTGTTGAAGATTACTTTTGAAACACACGCGGGCACTACTCTGATGATCCCAGAAGGCAGACTGGATTTCGGGGCCGCGCCGGAGTTTCAAAGGCAAATCGGCAAGGCGCTCGCCGGTGTGCAAGCCGCGCCCGCGGGCCTGGTCGTCGATTGCACCGCGCTCGACTATGTCTCGAGCGCCGGCCTGCGAGTATTTCTGCTGGCGGCGCAGAGCGCGCGGCGTGCCGGCGTCGCGTTCGCACTGTGCGCGCTGCAGCCTAGAGTGCGTGAGGTATTCGACCTGAGCGGCTTCGGCCGCATGATGACGGTGCACGCGGATCGGGCAACGGCCCTTGCGCAGGCTCCGGAACCGCTGCCGTGAACGAGATGCGCACATCCGTACCGAGCGAGGCGGCGCAACTGCCGGTGCTGACGCATTTCCTGCAGGAGTTCTGGTCAGCGGCATCATTACCGCCCGCGCAGCTTATGAGCTTCGAGCTTGCGCTCGAGGAGATTTTCATGAACGTCGTCATGCACGGCTCGCCGTCCGGAGCGTTGCCACGGGTCGAGATATCGCTCGTCCTCGCCGGCGGCGCCGTGATCCTGACGGTCGAGGACAACGGGCCGGAGTTTGATCCGCTGACACTGCCGCCTCCGGATGTGAATGCGAACCTCGTCGATCGACCGATCGGCGGGCTCGGCGTGTTCCTCGTGCGCGAAATGATGGACGCGGTCAGCTATCACAGGGTTGGGTCGTGCAATCAACTGCGTATGAGCAAGCACGTCGAAGGGCCCGAGGCGCGCGCGGGCTGAAGCGCTCCGCGCCGGAGGCAGATTATGGAAACAAACCCGGGCAAGCCCCGCTTTCGCGAAGCCGCAGCATCTGCCTTCACGGCCGCCAATGCGGCCAGTCCGGTAAGTGCAACACAGGATGGATGGGTGTAGTTTATGGGCTAGCCGCGTCGTTTGGACTGGGGGATCGTTGCATGCGGGATGCCCGGACCCCCGGAAGCCTGTCGTTATAAGAACACCTTTAAAAGGGCATATGTTCGAGATCCAACTGGGCGCGGTGGGGGAGGTCGTGATGGCCGGACGGCTCGATGCCACGCAATGCGATGTTGCACTGCGGTATCTGGAAGCACTGGCCGAACTGCGGGTAATCGATCTCGGCCGCCTCGAATATGTTGCGAGCGCGGGCCTGCGTGTGTTTCTGATGACGCAGAAGCGGGTCAAGAACTCGGGCGGGGGACTCAAGCTGATCAACGCCAGCCAGCAGATCTATGACATTTTCAGGTACGCCGGTTTCGACCGAATCATCGACATCGCCCGCCGAGCGGGCTAGCGGCCGCTATTGCGAACCCGGTCGCGACCGACCCGACCAACCTTTTGCGCCCCGAACAGTACTTGTGGAAGAGGAGGACGACGGAACATTGGTGCGGCGGTGCCTGGACGGGGACCAGAGGGCCTTCGACCGGCTGATCGTTCGTTACCAGAAGCCCGTCTTCAACGCCGCGCTGCGGATGGTTCGGAACCCGGAGGACGCCCGGGACGTCGCGCAGACCGTGTTCCTCAAGGTGTTTGAGCATCTGGCGGATTACGATCCGAATTTGCGGTTTTACAGCTGGATCTATCGGATTGCGCTGAATGAATCGATCAACGCGCTCGGCCGGTCGAGGCGTTGCGAGGCGATTACCGGCGATGAGATCGACCAGGCCCCGGGACCTGAGCGGCAGGTGGAAAGCGAGCAGATGATGCATGCAATCGAGAACTCGTTGATGCGGATACAGCCCGATTATCGGGCCGTGATCGTTCTGCGGCACTTCCTGCACCTGGGCTATGAGGACATCGGCGACATCCTCGAGGTTCCGGAAAAAACGGTGAAATCGCGGCTCTACACGGCCCGGCAGCTGCTTAGGGATTTACTGGTCGAGGATGGGACCGAGCTGACATGACCGAGCCGCCATACCTTCGTCTCATTCATGCCGAGATCGATGGCGAGCTCGACGAGCACCAGCGCGCCGAGCTCGCTGGCCATCTGCTGGGCGAGACGCAAGCTCGCGCGCTGCGCGACGGCCTGAGGAACATGTGTGCCGCCCTTGACGGTATCGCCCAGGTCGAGCCGCCGCTGCTGCTGCGGACGAACGTTCTCGCGGCGCTGCCACCCATGAGCGCGAAACCGCACAGGGCCCGACGGGTTGACCGCTGGGCGTCGCCCGTCTGGCGCTACGCCGCCATGCTCGCCGGAGCGCTTCTCATTGGAGCCGTTGTGTACGAGGCCGGTGACCGTCGCGGCCCGGACGCAAGCCAGGTGGCCGGCACGATGGCAGGCTCGGGCGCTCGACCGCCTGTCGTTCTGGATACCGTGCGACTGGATCTTGAGTCAGCCCGGGGACAGGCGAGCCTGTATCGTGCAGGCACGGGGCTCGGTCTCGAATTGGACGTGGTGTCGAGCGCGGCTGTTGATGTGCTCGTCGCAAGCGGCGAGCAAACACTGCGGATCAGCGGTGTCGGCAGGCCGGGCAGTCCCGGCGGCCGGCGGACAGCCGTCGTCCTGCCCGGCGCCCTAAAACGCGGAGAAACAGTAAATCTTACCTTTCTCGCGGCTGGCCATCAGATCGGAACTGCGCGGCTCAGCGTTCCAGCGGGGGATTGAGCCGTTTGAGCTTTGTTGGTTTTTTTTGGATCGGGACCCAACTTTTTGCGATGTGTTTGGTAATTACTAAGTAAGTGACATTGGCGATTCTCTTTACAAACCCTGGGAGCTTTTTATGACTCGTAAGACACTATGGATTATTGGAGGGGCTGTGATCGTCGTGATCGGCGGCGCTGCGTACCTCAGCAACAGCTGGCCGCCAGCCGGCAAGGACGCTTCGGGAACCATCGTCGCCGCGGACCGCGCGCGCGCCGACAGCCCGACGCCTCCGGCGAGCGCTGACCAGACGGCTGCCCCGGCTGCTGATACCAGCGCGTCCGATGCTGCCGCAGCAGCGGCTGCCGAAGCGGCAAAAGGTTCGGCCGACACCAGTGCGCCCGCAGCCGCCGATGCCGCCGATGCGTCCGGTGATGGCCACGGTGGGTCCAATCACGGTGGGTCCAATCACGGTGGGTCCAATCACGGTGGGTCCAATCACGGTGGGTCCGACCACGGCGGGTCCAACCACGGTGGGTCCGACCATAGCACCCAGAACTAGCTGATCAGCAGGGAAGCGCCACGGCGTGGCGGTGGCGCTGTCACAAGGCCGGTGGCCCGATCGTTCGCGACGGGCCACTGCTTTTTGCGGAAGGGGGCGGACACTCCCCCACAATAACAATATTGGGTCGCGCCGGTCGCTGACCTGCGGGAAGAGCAGCCTTCGATCACGATCTCTCCCGCATCCGCTGTTCGCGTCACTTTAGAATGTGTAACCTGCAGCCTGCGCGTCGCGCGCGGCCTGATAATAAAAGCAATGCAGTCGTATTCGAATGCCGCGCTCGGAGTGTCTTCTGAGGCAGGGCGCTGCGAACGCGGGGAGCTGCTAAAAAGCGCGCCGTCCCGGCGCGGGCCCGGCCGCCGCCGCTTGGCGAGCGGGGTCGTATCCGCTCTTTTCATTGTCGCGCTCGGCGTGGCAGCGCCTGTCAGGGCGGATCAGGAGTACATCGAGACGCAGGACCTGCGGATCGTTTATTTCGATCCCGGTGGCGCACCCCTGGTGCCACATGTGACGCAGAGTTTCCTGAGCGGTCTCGCCGAGCACAAGAGCCTGTTTGATTACGACCCCGACGGTCGCGTCAACGTTTTCCTGAAGGACTTCACCGACCGGGCCAACGCCGTAGCCAATGTTGCGCCGCGTAACCGCATCCTGATGGACATCGCCGCATCGAACGATCCATACGAAACCATCTCAGTCGCTGAACCATTCGCCTCGACCGCCGTGCATGAGCTCACGCATCTCGTGATGCAGGACGGCGCAAGCCCGGCCGATGCACGCTTCCGTCGGTTGTTCCACGGCAAGGTGGATGTCGATGCCGCCCACCCCGAGAGTCTTCTTTACTATTACCTGACGGTTCCGCGCGCCACCGCACCGCGCTGGTTTCAGGAGGGCGGCGCGGTCTTCATGGAGACGTGGATGGGGGGCGGGGTGGGTCGTGCGCAGGGTGGCTACGATGAAATGGTATTCAGAGCGATGGTGCACGACGACGCGAGCTTCTATGACCCGCTCGGCCTCGTATCGAAGGGCACCGAGATCGACTTCCAGACCGGAGCCAACGCGTACCTGTACGGCACACGCTTCGTGAACTACCTCGCGCTGACTTACAGCCCGGAACGCCTGCTGTCGTGGTGGCGTCACGACGGCGACCGCAAACGATATTACGCCGACGACTTTAAACGCGTCTTCGGCCTGCCACTCGATGAGTCCTGGCAGAACTGGATCAAGTGGGAGCACCAGTTTCAGCAGAAGAATCTGAGCGTCGTCAACGAACACCCGGTGACGCAATTCCGCGACCTTACAAAGAACGACTTGGGCGCAGTATCGCGCAGCTATCTTTCCGCGGACGGATCCAAGCTCTACGCCGCCGTCAAATATCCGGGACAGGTGGCGCACATCGTGTCGATCTCGCGCAAGGACGGCGCGGTGACATGGCTCGCTGAGCTGAAGGGACCGACCGGGTATTCCGTGGCGTCACTCGCCTATGACCCGAGAAGCGCAACGCTGTTCTACACGACCAACAACAACACCTACCGCAACATCGAAGCGCTTGACCTGCGCAGCGGCAAGTCGCGAACGTTGCTGCGAGGCGCGAGGATCGGGGACCTGGCTTTCAACCCCGCGGACCGCTCGTTGTGGGGCATCAGGCTGAACCGGGGATTCGCGATGCTGGTGCGCGTGCCGTTTCCCTACAAGGAATGGCAGACGCTACACGTGTTCCCGCTCCTTGAGAAGGCATTCGACCTGGACGTTTCGCCCGACGGGACGCTCGCATCAATGTCCGTGTCCGGTGCAGGCGCGACACCGTCGTCGCCGCAGGTGACCGAAGTCAGAATCATGCGTACCGATGCTCTCGCCAAGGGCGACGCCACGTCATGGCGGAAGTTCGCGATGGGCGATGCTGTGCCGGAGGGCTTCGTATTTTCCAAGGATGGCCGCTACCTCTATGGCAGCAGTTTCTACACGGGCGTGTCGAACATTTTCCGCTACGAGATTGGCACCGGCGCGCTCGCCGCGGTCAGCAATGCTGAACTCGGCTTCTTCCGCCCGTTACCGGTCGACGACGCGAAGCTCATCGTGCTGCGTTATACAGCCAAGGGATTCGCGCCGGCGACCATCGAGGCGACTCCGACCGAGGATTTAAGCGCGGTCAGCTTTTTGGGCACGCAGGTAGCGAAGGCGTACCCGGTGGTCAAGACCTGGTCGGCGGCGCCCCCGTCCACTATCGCGTACCAATCCCAAATCATCGGCAGCGGTGAATACCGGCCCTTCCGGGAGCTGTCGCTCGAGTCGCTGATTCCGGTCGTTGAGGGTTTCCAGAACTCGGCGGCGCTCGGCGCCAGCGCCCGTTTTGGCGACCCGCTGAGCTACGATTCGCTTGATCTCGACGCGAGCTACAGTCCCGATGGTGGCTTAAGTTCCAAGGAACGCCCGCACTTCTCGGCGGATTTTCACCACACCCGCTGGACGGTCGGCGTCAGGTGGAACGGGGCTGACTTTTACGACCTCTTTGGACCCACGAAATACAGCCGGGCGGGCGAGAACGCCTACGTCAACTACAACCTGCCGCTGATCTTCAATCCGCCCGAAACGCTCGACTTCAATGCCAAGGTCGCCTACTACGCAGATCTTGACGCGCTGCCCGGGTTTCAGAACGTGCCTTCGCCGAGTAAGAACTTGTCCACTGCCGAGGCGGGACTCGCATCGCAGGACACGCGCTCCTCACCTGGCGCAGTGGATGCGGAGACCGGCCACAGCTGGTCGATCGCGGCACATACCTACGGCGCGCTTGGCGAGATCTTCCCGAGTCTTTTCGCCCAGTTCGACATCGGCTTCCCGCTGCCGCTCAACCATTCCTCGATCTGGCTCAGGACGGGCGCGGGCATATCCGGCGGTGAGCGCACAAGTCCACTTGCCAATTCCTACCTCGGCGGCTTCGGCAACAACTACGTCGACAACGAAGCCAATGGCGGCGCGCAGCGCTACCGCGATCTGTTGAGCATGCCGGGATTCGATCTGGACGCCCTGCACGGCACCTCTCTTGCGAAGGCGATGCTCGAATGGTGCCTGCCGCCGCTGCGTTTCGAGGCTCTCGGGTCGCCCGGGTTCTACGCGAGCTGGGCGCGGCCGGAAATATTCTTCAGCGCCCTTGAGACCAACCCCGTACGCCGCGAATTCCGTGGCAGCGCCGAGGACGTCGGCGCGCAGCTCGACTTCCAGCTGCAGGTCATGCACCGAATGCCCATGATGCTCTCGGTTGGAGTCGCGCGAGGCTTCGCCGGCGGCGGGCTCGGCAGGACCGAGTTCATGCTGTCGTTCCAGGTGCTGTGATGGCGAGCCGCGCCGGATGCCTGACGCTGTGAGCCTGGAGCTGCTGCTGCACGCAGCAATCGCGCTCGTGCCGGTGCTGCTGTTTCTGGCGGCGCTCGTGTACTTCGACGGCTTCAAGCTGCTGCAATTCAGAACGGTAGTGCTCATGGTGGCCATAGGCGCGGTGGCCGCTGGCGCGAGCTATCCCCTCAACACTCTCGCCTACGAACGCTTCCCCGGTGAGTTTCAATCTTTCTCGCGCTACGTGTCGCCATGGATCGAGGAGTTCCTCAAGGCCGTGCCGCTGGTGTTCCTGATCCGCACGCGGCGCGTGGGGCTGCAGGTCGATGCGGCGATTGTTGGCTTCGCGGTTGGCACGGGCTTTGCGCTGGTTGAGAACCTTTACTATCTCGCATTGCGACCGGATTCGGCTCTGGTGGTGCAGATTATCCGCGGCTTCGGCACAGCGATCATGCACGGCGGCGCGGCGAGTGCATTGACCATGATCTCGGTCACGATCTACGAAAAACGGCCAAACAGCGGCCTGCAAATCTTCCTGCCGGGTTTCTTTGCCGCCGTCGCGCTGCACTCGATTTTCAATATCCTCTTGGTGCGGCCGGTGATCGCAACGACCGTGATGGTGGTCGTACTGCCGTTCGTGATCTACTGGGTTTTTCAGCAAAGCGAGCGCGCACTGCGCGCCTGGCTCGACAAGGATCTTGACTCCAACGTGCAGCTCTTGGAGTCGATCCAGACCGGCACGTTCCTCGACAGCAACTCCGGCCGGTACTTACAGTCGCTGCGAGACCGTTTCCGCGGCGAGGACCTTGCCGACATGCTGTGCTGCGTCCGCTTGCACAGCGAGCTCGCGCTGCGCGCCAAGGGCGTGCTGCTGCTGCGCGAGAGCGGCATGGAAGAGCTGCCTATCGATGGTGAAACTCAGGAGAAACTCGTCGAACTCGCGCAGCTCGAACGCGCGATTGGCAGAACCGGCGTGCTCGCACTGCGGCCGCTGATTATGGCGACCGGCAAGGAGATCTGGCAGCTGACGCTGCTTGGCCGAAAGTAACCGCTTTGGCGATTTGTCTTGGGCTATAACTGCACGTTTACCGTTCAGGTCTCGTCGACCAATATCGG
>Ga0302325_10010425_pt1 | contig 20155 bp, 15 predicted proteins | sample Palsa_T0_2_FD_201948 | JGI IMG/M metagenome (GOLD analysis project Ga0302325, IMG submission 201948) | Peat permafrost microbial communities from Stordalen Mire near Abisko, Sweden - Palsa_T0_2 | ecosystem: Environmental > Terrestrial > Soil > Palsa > Peat permafrost | place: Sweden: Abisko...
GCTGAGCTTCATCTGGCGCTTCTCCGTATCGATGGCCAGAACCAGAGCCTTCACCACCTGGCCCGCGCGCAGCACATCGCTGGGGTGATTGATGCGCCGGTCGGCAACAATCTCGCTCACATGCACCAGGCCTTCGACGCCTTCGGCCAACTGCACAAAGGCGCCGAAGTTCATGATCTTGGTCACCGGGCCTTCAATTTGCGAGTTCTCGGGGAACTTCTGCCGCACGTCCGTCCAAGGATCGGCCATGGCGTGCTTGAGGCCGAGCGAGATTCTGCGCTCCTCCGGCTTGATGGCCAGAATCACCGCGTCTACTCGATCGCCCTGCTTGAGCACGTCGCTGGGATGGCGCACCTTTTTTCCCCATGACATTTCCGAGATGTGAATGAGCCCTTCGATGCCGGGCTCGATCTCGACGAATGCGCCGAAGTCCTGCAGGCGCGTGACTGTGCCGGTGACGCGCTGGCCGGCCTGGAAGCGGTCCGTCGCGCTGGCCCAGGGCTCGGCCTGCAACTGCTTCAGGCCGAGCGAAATCTTTTTCGTCTCCGGATCGAGCTTGAGGATGCGCACCTGCACTTGCTGTCCCACGGCGACGACATCCTCGGGCTTGTTCACGCGGGTGTGCGCCATGTCGCTGATGTGCAGCAGGCCATCGATGCCGCCCAGGTCGACAAATGCTCCATAAGGCATCAGGGTGCGGACGGTCCCGGTCACCACGTCGCCTTCCTTCATCGCGGCACGGCGGCCTTCCACCAGTCCGCGCGCCTGCTCCTCAAGCACCACGCGGCGGTCCACCACCACGTCTTCATCCTGCACGTCGAGCTTGGTGATGCGGCAGGTAATCTCCGTGCCCACCAGCTTTTCCAGCTCCGCCGCGTCTTTGGTTCCGCTGCGGCTGGCGGGCATAAAGGCGCGCACCCCGACATCCACGCGCAGGCCGCCCTTCACGACCTCAGTCACCGTGCCCACCACGGCTGTCTTGTCGGCGAAGGCTGCTTCCAGCGCGGACCAGTCGCGCGGCTGCGCCACCTTGAAGCGCGACAGCTCGTAGTAGCCCTCTTCGTTACGGCCTGTGACGGAGACCGGAAAACTATCGCCGGGCTTTACGGCTTCCGCATTGTTGTCGAACGCGGATCGCGGCAGAACGCCTTCGGTCTTGTAGCCGATGTCGAGAAACACCTGGTCGGCGGAGAGGGAGACGACGGTGCCCTGCAACTGCTTCTGGCCCGCCGGCGCCTGGTGCGAGTGGCTCTTCTCGAAGGCCTTCAGCAGCGCGCCAAAATCCTCGACCGGCTCTTCGACAATCGGTTCAGGGGCAGCGATCGCTGCAACCGGCACGGGTGCGGCAATGGGTTCAGGCATGGCATCTGCTGCAACAGGTTCTGCAACCGGCTCGGGCGAGTTCTCAGAGGAGGGAAGCGATTCTTCGACGTTTTCGTTTGTCATATCGGTCTACCCCTCCATTCTCCCACGCTTCCTTCAGGCAACGAGATTTTCGGGCGCCAACCGAGGCTCCGAATTCTACGGAAACTCTGTCACCTTCGGCGTTGTCCGCGGCTTGGTCGACGTCGGGCCGCCCACTTCGTCGATCACATTCGAGATTTCACCAAGGTTATCGAGAGCAACGGTGATCATGTGGTGGAATTTCACGTCCGGCGTTTTTGGAACCTCAATGGCGCGCGAGAGAATGACGCTGGGATGGCGAAAAACGGAGTAGATGCCCAGGCCCCAGGCTTCGTGGCTGGTCACGCTGTCGGCGACCTTATACGACGCCCATCCGTTGATCCCCGCCGCGCTTGCCCAACTGGCCTGATCCGGAGGGTCGTAGGGGATTTCGGATTGATAGAAATAGGTGCGGCCGCTGTTTCCGTTCCACAGCACCTGGAACTCCTGGTGGTGCTCGACAAACAAGCCGTAGACCGTGACGTTATTGCCGTTGACGACGAGGCCGTTCGCGCTCAGGTTCTGCGTCCAGCCCACGCCTGCCCCGTGATCGGCACGCCAGATCCAGGTGTGGTCAACGATGGTGTCGTTCGCGTTGATTGCGAGGTTGATTTTGGCCCGGCCCACGCCTGCACCGCCCACACGGAAGAACACATCGTGCAGGGAGATCGGGTTGCGCGCATGGCTGGCGTGGCTGCCCTGCGGGCCGACTTCGAGCAGCACCGGAGACGACTCCGCGCCTGCGTCGAAGAGCAGGCCCGCGATGATTGCGCCGTCCACATCCGCAACGGTCATCGCCGCTGTGCCCTTGACCGGTTTCAGCGTCGCGAAGCCGAGGCCCATCACCACCGCATCCGGATGCGTGACGCGGATGGGCTCAGTCAGCTCATAAATCCCTGGCGTCAGCAGCAGGTTCTTGCCCGCATCCAACTGGGCGTTGATCGTCGCCGCAGTGTCCGTGCCTGCGTTTGCAATATAGAACCGGCTCAGCGGGATCGACTTGCCCGGAGTGGCGCCGGCTCGCCAGGTGATCCCGGTCGAATCGTGCACCAGCGAGGGAACACGCACACTATAGCGGCCTTCCGCGTCTACCTGCAGAAACGGCTTCTCGCGGACAACCGGTGTGTGCGCAACTTTGGTGTAAGGCGGCTTGGGCCAATCGCCCTCGGGCGGGTGCGGAACGCCCACGAAGACCATGTTCCAGTTCGCGCCCGTCCAGCTTCCCCACTCGCTGTTGCGGCTGATCCACTGCTGCTGCGGGCCTGCGCCCACATTGCCCTCGATCCGCGAGTCTGACATCCAGCCGCCGCTGGCCCATCCGCCATTCTGGTGCAGCACCAGGCTGCCCAGCACATGCATGCGGCGAAACGGAACCGCCTGCGATACCGCCCACTGCATAGTCCCATTGGCCCCGTTGACTGCACCGCCCGTCGGCGTTACGGAGAAGCCCTCCGCCGCGCGCCAGAAAGTGCAGGTGGCGTTGTTGTGCCCCAGGCTGGCGTCGGAGTGCACGTTGCCGGTGATGTGTACGGAGTCTGGCGATGCGCCCAGGCCGACGACCTCGGTATAAAATCCAACCGGCACGTCTACTTTGTATTCTCCAGGCAGAAACAGGAACGCGTTTCGCTGCGTGCCGAACTCACTGTGCTGCTGCGCCGCATAGACCTTGTCAATCTGCTTCTGGATTTCTGCCGCGGGCATGGAAGGATTGAAGACCAGCACGTTGGGGCCAAAGTCGGGCTTCGTCTCCAGCTTCGCCAACCGTGCAGCTCCTGCCGAAAGCGACACCCCGAACAATCCCGTCAGTAGTCCCAATCCAATCGCTGCTCTCATCGCTGTCTCCCGTCCCGCGTTGCATCCCGCATCATTTCCCGCGTCGCTTCCCGTTCCGTATCCTACCCATCTCACGCGCATCGCACAAACTCCGCTGTTGCGCTTCTTTACACAAGCCACTCCCGGGAGCGAGAATGGCCGTCGGACCAGAAACACGGGGAGAGGCTCAAGTGAATCGATTTTCAATAACGCGGCGGGATTTTGTCCGCATCGGTGCAGGTGCGGCAGCCGCGGGCGCGGCCATGAGTGCAACCCTGCTGGAGCCTTCACCGCTCTCCGCCCAGGTTGACCCCGGTACCCGCAAAATTAGATTCGTCATTGTCGGCACCGGCATTCGCGGCTGCGACCTGCTGCGCGCGGCCCGCCAGGTTCCCACAGGCGTGTGCGTGGGCGCGGCCGACCTGTACACCACGCGCCACACGGCCGCCAAAGAGGCCTGGGGCGCGGACATTCCCACCACCGGCGATTACCGCGCCTTCTTCGACCGCAAAGATGTGGATGCAGTTCTCATCGCCACGTCCGATCATCTGCATCGCCGCGTGACTCTCGACGCCGTGGCCGCGGGCAAAGACGTTTACTGCGAAAAGCCCATGTCGCACTCGGTGCCCGATGGCCAGGCGATGGTTGCGGCGGTCGAGGCCGGCAATCGCATCTTCCAGGCCGGCAGCCAGCGGGTCAGCTCCATCCTCTACGCCAAGGCGCGCGAGATGTATGCTTCCGGCCGGCTGGGCGAGGTTCACTCCATTGACGCGCAGTGGAACCGCAACTCGCCCGGCGGCGCCTGGGTCTATCCCATTCCGCCGGACGCCAGTCCGCAGACGGTCGATTGGGATCGCTTCATCCAGGACGCGCCGCCGCACGCATTCGACCCCGTGCGCTTCTTCCGCTGGCGTCTCTTCGCCGACTACAGCTCCGGCCTGGGCGGCGATCTGTTCGTCCACATGCTCTCCGGCATCTTCGCGATCACCGGCCTCAACAGCGCGCCCACCCGCGCGCTCTCAAGCGGAGGCCTCTACCATTACAAAGACGGCCGCGAGTTTCCTGACTTCCTCGAAACCATCTACGATTACCCGTCGGCCAGCGGCCCCATCCAGATTCACGTCCACTGCAACCAGAACAACAACGATGCGGACGAGCGCATCAGCTTTTTCGGATCGAATGGCACTCTGGTGGTTACAGGCAGCACCGTCACCTTCACGCCGCAGAACGTGACCCCGCACTTTGAAGGCTATGGCTGGAATGGCATGACCCAGGCGCAGCGCCAGCAGGGAATGGATGAGTGGCGCGCCGCGCATCCAACGCCTGCAACGCCGCCCGCTGCGCCGGAAGTGGAAACCTTCTCGCTGCCCAAGGGATACAACGACACCGCAGAGCACATCGCCAACTTCTATCGCGCCATCAACACGCGGCAACATGTGGTGGAGGACGAAGTCTTCGGCAACCACGCAGCCATCGGCTGCCACATGGCCAACTACTCTTACTTTCACCGCACAATCGCACAGTGGGATGCGGCGACCATGACAATCAAAGGCTAGTGACCGGGACATAGGGACTTAGGGACTAGGGACTACGAACTGCGAACTACGAACTGGTATCGCTTCCAAGGGAGAATTCATCGATGGGCATTTCTTCGCGCAGAACGTTTTTGAAAGCTTCAGCCGCGGCGGCCGCCGCAACCACGGTCGCCACGCGCCGCATCAATGCAGCACCTCTCAGCCTGCCCATCGGATTGCAGCTCTACAGCGTACGCGAACTGCTGCCCAAGGACTTTGATGGCACGTTGCATCAGCTTGCCGCGGCGGGCTACGTCGAGGTTGAAGCCGCCGGCTACTACGACCGCACCGCCGCACAGTTTCGCCAGGCCATGGATCAGGCCGGGCTGCGCTGTATCAGCACTCACCACCCCATGGGCCTTCTCAAGCTGCACCTCGACGAGTACATCGAGTACGCCCACAACCTTGGCCTCGGTTACATCGTCTGCCCTTCCCCTGTGCGCAAAGATCCGGCAGCGCGCGGTCCGCTCAATCTCGAAGACTGGCGCTGGGTTGCGGGCGAACTCAACAAAATTGGCGAGAAGGTGAAAGCCGCCGGAATGACCTTTGGCTATCACAACCATGGTCCAGAGTTCGGCAGCGAAAATGGCGTGGTGTTCTACGACGAACTGCTGCGCCTCACCGATCCCAAGCTGGTCATCTTCGAGATGGATTGCGGCTGGGTCTTCGCCGCTGGCCGCAACCCGGTGGACTACCTCAGCAAGACGCCCGAACGCTTCCCGCTGCTGCACGTCAAAGACATGGCCAAGGAGCCCGGCGGCCAGTACCACTCGGTTGTCCTGGGTCGCGGCGCAATGGATTACAAACCCGTTTTGCGCGCCGCCACCGGCCTGAAGCACTACTTCATTGAGCAGGAAGAGTTCGACATGCCCATCATGGGGGCCTTGAAGCTCGACGCGGATTACATGCGGAAGCTCAGCCTCTGAGCCTCACGCATTTCCGGCCTCCCACAAAGCCGCGAATCTCCCGTGCCCCATCCATTCCGCTTTTTTCTGCGGAATGGGTGGGAAACCTCTAAGCTCGACAATTTCCGCATGCATGAGCCTCGTCGATTACGCTGGAAGCATGAACATATTCGACGAAAAGCGGGCCGAGCTGGAGCGCCACGAATTCATGATGGGGGTCGAGCGGGGCCGTCTGGCCGTGGCCCTCGACCTTCTAACCGATTCGTTGATCATGGTTGGCCAGCATGGCGTCTACTGCGCCTCCACCCGCAACCCCTCCAAACCCGCCCTCGACTTGCAGGCCGTTCTCGCCGGAATGGAGGGCGCCAAAGCCCTCATCCAGTCTGTGATGGAGGAAATCCGCGTGCAACGGGAAGCGGCCCGCGGAGAAGATTCTTCGCAGGGCTGAATAGGTTACGACTTACCAAGATCCTGATCGGGAGGAGATATCAATGCGAGCATTCAATTCGATGCGTCGAGATTTCTTGCGCACCGGGAGTTTTGGCATGGCGGCAGTTGCCGTGCCTTCCGTTTCGATTGCGGCAGCGACACAGAACAGCGCCGAAGCACAGGCAGCCGCGGGCATTTTTGACGTTCGCAAGTTTGGCGCCGCCGGCGACGGTAAAGCGCTGGATACCGATGCCGTGAACCGTGCAATTGAAGCGGCGAGCGCGGCGGGTGGCGGAGTGGTGGTTTTCCCGGCGGGAAGTTATCTCTGTTTTTCGATTCGGCTGAAGAGCCAGGTGCATCTGCACCTGGAGCAGGGCAGCACAATTGTGGCGGCCACGTCTCCCAAGCCCGGCGAGGCGACTGGCTACAACGGCGGCGTGTACGATGCGGCCGAGCCGAAGACGGAATGGGATGCGTACCAGGACTATGGGCATAATCACTGGCATAACTCGCTGATCTGGGGCGAGGACATTCACGACTTCGGCATCACGGGGACGGGGCTGATCTGGGGGAGGGGATTATCGCGCGGCTATTTTCGTCCCGGAGATCTTGCCCCGTATGCGGCGGAGCAGGCGGGCGTGGGCAACAAGGCCATTGCACTCAAAAACTGCCGCAACGTTGTGCTGCGCGACTTCTCCGTGCTCAAGGGCGGCCATTTCTGCCTGCTGTTGACCGGCGTGGATAACCTGACGATCGATAACCTGAAGATCGATACAGATCGCGATGGCATGGACATTGATTGCTGCCAGAATGTGCGCGTTTCCAATTGCACCGTCAATTCGCCCTGGGACGATGGCATTTGCCCGAAGTCGAGTTATGCGCTGGGTTATGCGCGGGCCACGCGCAATCTAACTATTACTAACTGCCTGGTTACCGGTTACTACCAGTTAGGCACGGTCCTGGATGGAACCTTCAAGAAATTTGCGCCCGATTCTCAGGTTCCGCGCACCGGCCGCATCAAGTGCGGAACAGAATCGAATGGCGGCTTCATCAATGTGACCATTTCCAATTGCGTCTTCGAAGGCTGCCAGGGGTATGCGCTGGAAACAGTGGATGGAGCGCTGCTTGAGGACATTACGATTACCAATACGACCATGCGTGACCTGGCGTCCGGGCCAATCTTCATGCGGCTGGGCGCGCGGCTGCGCGGGCCCAAAGACACCACCAAGGTGGGAACGCTGAAGCGCATCCTCATCAGCAATCTCGATTGCTACAACGCGCCGCAAAAGGTGAGTTCGATTCTCAGCGGCATCCCCGGCTACGCAATTGAAGACGTGAAGATCTCCAACGTCTACATTGAGACGGTGGGCGGCGCGACAGCAGAGGCGGCGCAGGTGCAGCCGCCGGAGTTTGAGAACAAGTATCCGGAGCCGGGAATGTTCGGGACGATGCCGGCTTCAGGATTCTTTCTGCGGCACGTGCGCAATGTGGAAATGAGCCACGTGGAAATTGCGAACGCCACTCCCGACGCACGGCCCGCATTTTGCTTGACGGATGTTGAACGTGCGGACTTCTTCGCCGTGACGGCTCCGCGCAATGCGGATGGCGCTTTTGCTTTGCATGGCGTGAAGGATCTGCGCATCGGCTGGAGCCGGGCGGCTGCGGATACAACGCTGAGCAGCGTCGACAACAAGACGCTATGAACGCCGCCGCGGCCAGGATCGGAATGCCGGAGCCGGTACGTGCGATCTACGTCGCCGAGACTGGGGTTGTTATTATGAAGACGCCGGCGCCGCCAAGATTACGGGATATCTCCGCTTTGTTACTCGGCCGCGACGGTTAAAACGGCCACCGCCATGCGGTTCAGCGGCGTGGGAATTCCGTGTTTCTCTCCCAGTCGCACAATGACCCCGTTGCGGGCGTCAATCTCCATGCGTCGTCCGGCCAATCTGTCCGCGAGCAGCGAGTTGACCGAATCCCTGGGCTGTCCGCGGTAACCGCCCACCACCTGCTCGGCAACGTTGTTTTCCAGATGCGCGCCTTCGGCTCGCCCCACCGCCGCGCATTCCTCCACCATGCCCATCGCAACCCGCGCTACGGCTTCATTCGCGAAGATGCCGGAAGGCTTTAGAGTGATTGCGTTCAAGGCTCCCGCCGCGTTCACGCATAACTTCCGCCAAGCTGCCGATTTCCAGTCCGCGGTGACTTCCATCTCGGCTTTGCTTCCCATGAAAAGACCAGCGAACTCGCGGCCGAGTTGGCCTTCTTCCACCTTCATGCGCGCCACGCCGCGTTGAATGACCTCTCCATCCTCCTGCCGCTCCACCGGGCAATCGATGACCACGGGCACAATGCGTTGCTGCGAGACCCAGGGAGCAAACCGCTCGCGATGCTCCACTCCGTTCTGAACGATCGCCACCGCGGCTCCGTTTGCAGCAAGCCCGCGCAGCCACGCCGCCGCTCCTTCGGCGTCATAGGTCTTGGTTGCGATCATCACCCAATCCACAGCTTCCGCTTGCGCCGGATCAGTCAGATTGCGGGCGTTCACACGAACGGCGCCCTCGGGCGTTTTGACGGTGAGCGCGTCCAGCGGCCGCCGGGTACAGAGCAGAATCTGGTGCTGCCCCGTGGTTTCCAGAAGCCCGGCGACAGCACCGCCGATTGCTCCCACTCCTACAATCGCCACTCGCGCCATTTCTATCCATCCTTCATGCGGTAAGACGTACAGTCACACGTTCGACCAAATGAACTTGAGCTAGGCTGGAATAACACTAAGTGCTGCCTCCATGGTATGTTGTTCGCCCGGCGCAAGCGAAACGGCCGAACTGAGAATGTTGCTCGCTTCCACGCAGGTCATTTGCCGCCATTCGTCGTTGCCGAAATCCACGAGGGATGCCGCTCCCTGCTGCCATGGGTTCCAGACAACGGTTGTCGCGGAGTTCTGCTTGTCCGTGCGAAGGATCCGGCGCCGCGTGGGATCGATCAATTCCAAATCGCCTTGTGTATTGAGAAAGGCCTTATCGGTCGGGACGGCGAAAACGAGGTCTCCCGATTGGGACTTTTCGCGATTGCCATCGGTGTTATCGAGATACGTGACCTGATTGAGACCGCGCACGCGCACGCTTTCTGCGTCGCCAACAAGAAAATAGGTATGCAGAGCTTCTTCAAAGACGAACGGAGCGGACCCGAGATTCTTGACCGTCAATTCGAGATGAAGAGAGCTCCCGACTGTGATGCGATGGAGCAGACGAAACTCGTGCGGCCACCAGCGGCGCGTTGAATCGTCGCTCCCGGTTGTGCAGGTCACGATTACGGAGCCGTCCCCTTCGGATGTCACCGAGTCGAGCTGCCATTCTCTGGTCCGGACAAAGCCGTGAGCCGGGGCCTTGCGGTCGTCCGCCTTGGCTCGAAACCAGGGAAAACAGATGGGGATTCCACCGCGAATGGCGCGGCCGTCTTGCCAATACGAATGCTCACTCAGAAAAAGCGCCTCGTCGGCGCCGACCCGCTGCCACGATGTGACCTGCGCCCCGTGCAGGTAGACGTCTGCCGAAGCGAGAGGAGTGGTTACCCGCACCTTTGGCAGTCCGCCGTTGCCGGGAACCACAGCGGCAATTCCAGGAACCTCGAAACGGCGATTGAGAGCATCGATTTGCGAAACTTCATTGGTCACAGACAGGATTCTAACTGAATGTCTGCTTTATGAGCTCCAGATGCATTGCCGCCTGTGGGATCTGCAGGGCGGCCCCTAACAAGATCCGTCGCGCCGCAGCACGGCTGGAATGGTGCGAATAAGGATGGAAGCATCGCTGAACAGGCTCCAGGTTTTGACGTACGCGGCATCGAGCGCGGCGCGCCTCGCGTAGTCCAGATTGCTTCGTCCGGACACTTGCCAAAGACCGGACAGGCCGGGCTTTACGCACAGGTAGTAATGGAGCAGATCGCCGTAAAGAGGCATCTCCTCCTGCACAATGGGGCGCGGGCCGATGAGCGACATTTCACCGCAAAGCACATTCAGGAACTGCGGAACTTCGTCCAGGCTCCAGGCACGCAGAAAGCTGCCCAGCGCGGTAATCCGCGGATCGCCTCCATCTTTCCGCATTCTCCAATGCAGCCCATGCCCATCGGGCGAGGCAAATGCAGCAGTGCTTCGCTGCTCCGCATCCGACTGCATGGAGCGAAACTTCCATATACGGAATGTGCGGCCATTGCGGCCAATGCGCTGTTCGCGATAGAAGACGCCTCCTGGCGATGTCAGCAGAATTGCCGCCGCGATGATGAGGCCGGGAAGGAAAAAGACTGGAATCACCAGGAGAGAAAATCCGATATCGACAGCCCGCTTCACGTAAAGGTAGCGAATTGAAATTGCAGGCGTGCCGGTTAACTCCGCAGGCGCCGATGTATAAATGCTTCCAGATGCCGCCATGTCTCCCATGAACACAGCGCGGCGTCCTTCGTTGCGAATTCCCTCTTGCACACGTTTCATTCGGGCTCCTGGAGACGACGGGGGTTAGGTGTATCGGTTGATCTCGATCGGGTCTACGGCGAGACATTCGACGGCCGGGCACTTGGGATTGAGCGGCATGAGCTGTCGCTGCACGGCTTACTTGACCGCGGAAAATTCCACTGAACTGAGGGAAAGCTGCGCCAGAAACTGGGTCCAGATCATGAGCTGATTCAATCCGGATGGACGTACGTCCTTTTCCGGAACCACGATGGCATCGCCGGGGTAGAGGCGCAGTTTGCCGAGATCTGCTTCAAAGAGCGAGTTGCCAATCTCACGGCCGACAACTGCGCCATCGGCCCGCAAAACAAACATGTGCCTGCGGTCTGCTTCGCGGCTCGGCCCGCCGGCGAGATGAAGATACTCGTCCACCCGAGCGCGATCTCCATAAAGAAAGGCGTGCGGATTGAATACCGCGCCGACCACCTCGATCGTCTCCGGAGCAAAGGGGACGGCAAGCTGGTCGCCGTCTTCCAACTGCATATCCGGCACGGCATCCAACCCTCTGCTGCCGGGATTCATCTTGAGCACGATGCGCCCGGCGGAGCGCATCTCGCGAATTTTGGCGATCATCTCGCGATCGATGGAATCGACCTGCTGCCCGGCGAGAGGACCGGATTGCTGCCCGGAGCTGCCGGCAGCATTCACCAGGGCCAGCCTGTTGCGCTGCATCTGGTGCTCGAGCCGGTCCACGTATTCGTTCAACTGCTGCTGCTCAAGCGCACGCGTGCTCTTGCGGGTGAAGTTCGACCCATAAAGATAGGCCCGCTCCGTCAACCCTCCTGCGCGCGTTACAACCGAGCGCAGGGTTTCTCCCGGAGAGACGCTATAAATGCCCGGATGAACAAACTCGCCGGATAACTCCAGATAGATGGTCTGCTCGTCGATGGGGAGCTGGATGTCTTGCTGCGCGAAAATGGTGACGATGTCTCCAGGCTGAAGATCGAGGTCCTGGGTGCTGTCATGTTCGAGCACCAGCTTGCCCAACTGGAAAGGGATCAGCCGTGTGGTCATGGTGGATGGATCGAGCCGCTCGATAACCGCCTGGTTCCAGTTGGTTTGCGCGGCGGGACTCTCGACCGATTCTGGACGGGCATTCGAGCTTGCCGCATTTGCGGATTCAGTCACTTGAGCGATCCCAGTCGGCGCGCCCGTGCCATTCGGCTGATTCGCGCTGCCTGGAGATACTGCGAGTTGAGGGGCCGGGAGGCCGAGCCTGGTTCGCTTCCACCAGTAGTCGCGCCGCAGCAGCGCTTCGCGCTCCGGCATCAGTTCGCTGAGGCGCATGCCCGGATGCCATTGAAAGCGGCCTGGGTTGGCAACGGCTCCGCGCAGCGTGATTGCATTGCGATAGTCGGAGAGGATGGGATCGACGCGGACGATATCGCCGCCGGCGAGCAGAGTGGCCATGCCCGCGGGATCGGCGGCAACCGCGAAGGCGCGGCGCCGTGCGCGATCTTCAATGCGATCCACGGACAGGCGCGCTCCGGAAGCAATGACCGTTCGACCGCCCGCCGTGTCGAGAAGCTGCTCGATGGTCTCCTCGCCGCGCAGTTCATAGACCGCAGGCTCGCTCACGCTCCCCATAAGCGCAACCTGCGGGCCCGCGGCGGGAATGTAGAGCACATCGCCGGGCTGCAACTGCATGTCGCCGGACTTGTCGCCGCTGACTATCAGCGCGTAGAGATCGAAATCGGCAACGACTTTGCCCGCGCGCTTCAACTGCACATGGCGCATCGATCCCGACGCCGAAGGACCGCCGACGGCAAAGGCCGCATCCACCAGCGTATTGAGAGCGCTGACGGTGTATTCGCCCGGCTGACGCGCCATGCTGGTGACATAGATCTGGATGGTGTGAATGTCTCCCAGGTCCACGCTGAGCTCGAAGTTGCGATAGACGCGCTCAATCACGCTCCGCAAGTGCGCGGGGATCGCGGCAAAAGGCATGCCGGCCACATGCACGGAGCCCACCTTGGGAATGTAGATCTCTCCTTCGCGGCTCACGCGCAGGTTGGCGCTGAAGTTGACCTGGCCCCAGATGCGGATGCGCAGCTCATCGTCTGGGCCGACGATCAACTCGCCTGGCGCGGGCCCATGGTCGATGGGGCCAAAAGATGCCGGCTGCGTGTTGAAAAGCTTGGCGCCATAGATGGGCAGGAATTGTCCGCTGGTGGCAGCCACAAATGTCTGAAATTCACTCGGAGGTTCCGGAGCGCCGGGCAGCGGCTCAAGCCTCCTTTGCCCATTGCGTGTCGCGTTTTCTGTGTAGGTTGCGCCGCCGGGCAGGCTCTCCTTGGCCGAGGCCTCGTTGGAGCGGTCTGCGCTCGGCGTGTCGCTCTGCGGGCGCTCTTCAACGCTCAACGTGGAAGGAGAGCCGGCCGATTGCTGCGGAGTGGCTCGTTGAGCCGCGCAGCCCAAGGTGTCGGGGTCGCTTCCGTCGGGACAGGTCGACTGCGCATGCAGAACCAGCGGATTTGAAGCGAAGGCCGCAACGGCGGCGAAGAGGCACAACTGGGCGCAGGGAAAGCAAAAGCGAGCATGTTTTTGGATTTGCATGACCCCCAATTGTTCGCATATCCTTTGCCCGGTCGCGGTCGAATTGCCCGAGTAATCAGAAGCCTCGTGCCAAATGTGAACATCCCCATGAGGAACTTCCCATATCGGATGTAGAGCGCCCCATCGCGATCGTTTCCACTCCGCACATTTTCCCGATCACGGTAGGCTGGGACACAGTTTTCCTTGATTGCCCGCAGCGCGATTCGTCTCCAGCCGAGCCTGAGCGCATCATGCAAACGAATCGACGCCAGTGTGATTTCCCGAGGTAAATCCGTGCCCACGCAACAACAAGAAGCGATCGCTCGCAGTCCGCTGACTTCCAACGGCTCCATGCTGACGTGGCTGCGCGTGACGATCCGGTGGAAGAAACTGGTGGGTTGCACGGCGCTTGCAGTTGCAGTGCTGGGTGCGACGGCTCCGCTGCTGCTGCCCAACCATTACACGGCGACGGCGGTCCTTCTGCCGCCGCAGCCAACCACTTCGACGGCAGCGGCGATGATGGCGCAGATGGGGAACATGGGAGGCATTGCCTCCATGGCCGGCGGTAGCCTGGGCATCAAGAACCCCAATGACCAACAGGTCGCACTTTTGAAAAGCCGCACCGTGGAAGATGCGATGGTGGAGCGCTTCAGTTTGCGCGAACTCTATCATCGCAAATACGTTTCGGCAGCACGCAAACGCTGGGAAAAACATACCGAAGTGGAAAATGGGCTGAAAGATGGATTGATTCGCATCTCCGTGACCGACTCCGATGCGAGCCGGGCAGCGGAGATGGCCAACGGCTGGGTGGAGGAGTATCAGCGCTTCACCGCGACCATCGCTCTCACTGAGGCCTCGCAGCGCCGGCTCTTCTATGAGCGGGAACTCAGCGTGGCGCACGCCGATCTCGCCCATGCCGAAGAGGACATGAAGCAGACCGAGCAGCGCACCGGCGTCATCGACATCGAGGGCCAGGACCGCGGCATGATCGCCACCGCTGCGGTGTTGCGCGGGCAACTGGCGGCCAAGCAGATCGAGATCCGGGCCATGCGCGAATTCGCGGCGGAACAGAATCCCGATCTGCAGCGCGCAGAGCAGCAGGCCGCGGGCATGGAGACGCAATTGGCGGCGATGGATGCGGCCAGCGACCGCAAGACTGGCGACCTGATTGCGCCCAAAGGCACGGTCACGCAGTCCGGCCTGGACTATGCTCGTTCTCTGCGCGAGGTCAAATATCGCGAGACAGTGCAGGATCTTCTCATGCGCCAATACGAAGGCGCGCGCGTGGATGAAGCGCGCCAGGGGGCGCTCATCCAGGTGGTCGACCCGGCCATCGTTCCGGATCGGCCCACACACTACCGGCATTGGATTGTGCTGGGCGCGCTGCTCATGGCGCTGCCGCTGGGTTTGCTTGCGGCGCAGGCCGCGGAGGCTCTTGCCAATGTGCGCGGCGTCCACCGCAGCCTCGGCTCCTGGGGCGCCACGCTCGAGGAGTTATGCAGAGAGCATGTGGAGTGAAACGCCGCGCGCGATGACCTGTACGCCGACGGTGCAATGGACGTTCCGCGACCGCGCATTGGAGATGGATGACCAAACGACCTGAGCGGATTGAATGGGTGAAGCGATCGATCGGTCTGGACCGATCGATCGCCTTCACGGTCGCGGCGCGCCTTTGCCAAATTGCCGGCAGCGCCGGAACCGTGCTGCTGATCGTTCGATTCCTCTCGCCGCTGGAGCAGGGCTACTATTACACGCTGCTGAGTCTGATGGCGTTGCAAACCGTCTTCGAACTCGGATTTTCCTTTGTCATTCTGCAACTGGCCGCGCACGAGTCCGCGCTGTTGACAATTTTCCCGGATGGGCGCATCGAGGGCGAACGAACGGCACATGCGCGGCTTGCCTCCGTGCTGCGGTTGACCCTGCGATGGTATCTTCGCGCCGCGATTGCATTCGCAGTTGTGGTTCTGCCTCTCGGCATTTTCTTCTTTTCACGCGAGGCTCACGGAGCAGACCACGTGTCGTGGCTCGGTCCGTGGATCGCGGCCGTTCTTGCCACCTCGGTAACATTCTTCTTGACGCCGCTGTGTTCATTTCTCGAAGGGTGCAACCAGGTGCGGCCGGTGGCGCGGCTCCGGATGGTCCAGGCGCTGATTGTCGTGGTCCTGTCGTGGGGTGCGATTGCCGCGGGCCGCGGGCTCTATGCATGTGCGCTCGTCAACCTGGGATGGATTGCAGTCTGCATGGTTTTCTTCGCCCGCAGGCGCAGGATTCTGTTTTCCCTGCTGCGGCACACTGCAGGTGAAGACCAAGTCTCCTGGCGCGACGAGATATGGCCTTTCCAGTGGAAGATTGCCGTCAGCTGGTTCTGTTCCTATTGCACGATGCAGATGTTTACTCCCATTCTGTTTGTCTTCCGCAGCCCGCAGGAGGCAGGCAGAATGGGGCTTTCGCTGAGCATCGCCGGATACCTTCCCATTCTTGCCTTGTGCTGGATTACCCCCAAAGCGGCGCCGTTTGGCCAACTGGTAAAGCGCGGCCTGCTTGCGGAACTCGATGCCATTTTCTTCAAAACGCTCAAGCAGGCCACTGCGCTGATGCTTCTGCTGGTTGCAGTCTGCTTCGTGGCAGTCCTCGGCGTTCAAACCGTTTCTCCCAAGATGGCCCAGCGCATGGTAGCTCCGTCCATTTTTGCCTTGCTGCTGTGCGCAGCCTTCAGCAGCTTTCTAGTGCAGAGCATGGCGGTCTATCTTCGATCGTTCAAGCGCGAACCCTACCTGGTCCAGTCGATGGTCGTTGCCGGCCTTACCGTGGCTGGAATTCTGCTGACGGTCTCGCGCTGGGGAAGCCTGGCAGTCGCGGTCCTCTACTGTGCAGTGAGCGGAGCGGTCGGCCTGCCGTGGGCTGCGGTCATTTTTCATGCGCAGAGAAAGGTGTGGCGGGGCAACTGCCATTCATTGGCCGAGATGTCCGAGGCAGTGTTCCCGGTGGCGCCGGTCGGCGGCGTCGTCGGGGTTGTGCTCGAAGCTTGCGGATGGGAAGGGGATGCAAAGTGATCGAGACGATTGAAAACAGCGGTGCGCACAGCCATCGCGGAATGGTGGCCACGGCACTGTTTCCCGCGTTCAGGACTCGATTCGCGATCGCGCTGCTGCTGACGTTTTTCCCGTACGGGCTTCTTTATCCTCTCGATTACCCCATCGGAGAATTGTTGACGCTGTGCTGCTGGATATGGGTGTTTCCGTCGCGCGCCGGCTGGCTGGCTGTGGGGTTGGTGCCGCTGATTGCGATCGAGACCTATGGCTACTTCGCCTTCAACCTGTTTTGTCTGATTGCAAATCTGTCCATTGCCTGGTCGGCCTCGCGCTGCAGGGAATTCGATTTGAGCCATCTGGCCGGGCTGCATCGCTTCGCCAGGGCCTGCATGGCGGTGACGCTCGTAATTGCCGCGGTTCAGGCGTTTACGCCCCCGTACATCTGGGCCGAACTATTTCCCCGTATGCTTCTCACGCCCGGACGCGGAGCGGGCCTGAAATACGAGCCGTCTCAACTGGCAAGCCTACTTTCTCTTTACCTCGTTCTGCTGGCTATGCGGACCGAGACCCTGGAAGCAACGCACCAACCCCTCACCATGCGGAAATCTCTTTTGTGGGAGGGGATATGGGCCATCCTGGCGACGGTAGCGGTGACGCGCAGCATCTCGGTGCTCATCGCCGTGGCTTGCTTCGGGCCGGTGCTCTTCATTCGGCGGAAGCACGCGGTGCTTACAGGGTCGGCGATTCTGGCGGCAGCCGCAGTGGGCGTCTCCGTTTTGGGAGATCGTGTCCAAGCGGCGATTGGGGACGCGGATGGATCGATGACCGACCTCATCACCAGTTCGCTCGGTTCGTGGAGGAATATTCCCGACATCGCGATCGTTTCCAATTACAGCGCTTTTCTGATTCCCGGCAATCCCGCCGAGATTCGCGTCAAGATCAAAACCTCCGTTGCGCTGATGAGCCCTGTGTTTGCGTGGCTTGAAAACACGTACTCGATCTTTGCGGCAGGCGGAGTGACTGCCGGCCTTCTTGCAACTGTGATCGCTTTCGTCGGTGGCATGGTGGTGGGCCTGAGGAGCCTTTCTTCCTTCTCCCCGGCAAGAATTTCCTGGCTCATGATGTACATGGCATCGTGGTTCATCCTGTCGAAGTACGATCCCTCCGGATGGGTTGTCCTGGGGCTTCTGCTGCTGGCGCCGAAGATGAGGGTGACGCAATCGGAACGGCGAGCCTCTGCGCAGGTCAAGGGGCTCGTCCCCCGAGTTGCCGAGACATGACTTCGAGGCTCACGCAATCCATTCACCATCGTTGAACGAACCTTTGCAAGTATTTCGAATTTTACTTTCGTTTCAATATGGAGGACCCATGCCGGTGACCCAAGCTCAGCTCTACATGCCGCGCGCTGAAGGCACGTTTCGCGGCAACGCCGAGAATCTTTTCAGACGGCTCCAGTACAGCCTTTGGGGGCGCGAGATAAGGCGATTCGTCGCGGATCATCCAGCCTCGCGATTGCGCATCGTCGATGTAGGTTGCGGCCCCGGCTTTCTGCTTCGTTGCTTCGCCCGATGGTTTCACGGCGCGGAATTGATTGGCGTGGACCAGAGTGCGGCGTTGCTTGAGATCGCGCAATCGCGGTGCGAGGGGATGAAGCCTCTCCTAGGAGACGCTTGTGCGTTGCCGCTCGCCGACGGATCTGCCGACGTCGCCTTTGCCCTCCATGTCGTGGAGCATCTGGCGCAGCCGGGGGAGTTTTTCGCCGAAGCACGCCGGGTCGTGCGGCCGGGAGGACTGCTGGTGATCGCCACGCCCAACGCCGCCAGCCTGGGCGCACGCATCATGGGCAGAAAGTGGATCGGGTTCAGCGACCCGACGCACATTTCCTTGCATCGGTCCTCGTATTGGAGCGAGATGCTGGATCGATCCGGGTTCGAGATTGCCAGGCAGGGCACCACGGGCCTGTCCGGAATTCCTTTGCTGAACAAGATGCCGCTTGGATTGATCCATTGGATTCCGAGTTTCCTCTTCGGGTATTTTCCATGGAAGCTGGGTGAGGCGTACATCTGCGTGGCCACCAGGCGGCCGGAAGAAGAGGCCCATGCGAACAGAGGCTAAAACGATGACCACCGAATCGGCGGCGCATTGGAAAACAGCCGCCGTCATTTCGCTTTATTTTTCCTGCGCTCATGCGTCGCACATGATGGCGCTGGGCAAGCTGCTCAATGCGCTTGGGTTTGCCGTTACGTTCATTCTCGACGAGAAATATCTTTCCATGGCCGACTTCGCTGCGATCGGAGAGACAGTGACGGTGGGCGGGCGTTCGAATCGTCCTGGCGAACGGGCCTTCGATCTTGCCGTCGTCTGCAACTGCGCCACGCGGAATCACGTGCTGGTGCGCGATCTTCGCGCGCAGGGAGCATCCGTCTTCTACCTCTTCCACGAGCCGGGGCCGCTGTGGAGCTGGAGTTATTTCTTGTCGGAGGGATGCAGGCAGACGATCCGATTTGTGATTTCGAGCTGTTTCAACATCGTGACGGTTCGCCGGTCCACGGCCGTGATCGTGCATTCCTCCTGCGCGCTGGCGCTCTACGAGCAAAATTATCTCCGCCACAACAGCAATGTCCACGCCATGCCGCTCTTGTTCGACGACGAGATTGGAAGCGATCGTGTCGAGCGGGCCCGGCACGACAAGCGTTTCTTTGTGAGCTTTGCCAAGTTTGTAATCGGGAGCGGGAGCCGGATGCCGTTCTCGATCGCCACCAAAGTCGATCTCAGCTCTCTGCTGGCTGAGGACCGTGAACTGGCGCGCCTGGTGCGCGAAGGCCGCATTCGCATGCAACATGGCCGCGGGCTTTCCAATGACGAGATCAACCTGCATTACCTGGACTGCTTTTGCGTCTGGGCCGTCTACCGGCGCTCCACGCAAAGCGGCGTGATGGCCAATGCGTTCATGGCCGGTTCGCCGGTGATTGCCACCAGGGTGGGAAGCTTTCCCGAGTATGTTGTTCCCGGAGTCAACGGGGAGTTCGTCGATTCCGTCGACGATTTTGGCGCTATGCTGCGCCTGGCAGAGAAGATGAGGCGGGACATTCCGGCCTATTCGGCAGGAAGCCGGAAGACCTTTCTCGACACGTTCTATTACGGCGCAAACCGGAAGAAGCTCACCGAGCTTCTGCGTAGCTTTATTCCGGAGAACGAGCTGCGAAGTGCTTCATTGAAGCGAGATTTCGAGGTCAGGACGAACCATGGATAGAGTCTGCATTGTCGGCGCGGGTTTTTCCGGCGCAGTGATTGCTCATGAACTGGCATGTGCCGGATATGAGTGCGACGTGTTCGAGGCGCGCGCGCATGTGGCCGGCAACTGCCACACCGAGCGCGACACGGCGACCGGCGTGATGGTCCATGCGTTTGGTCCGCACATCTTTCATACCAACAACGAAAGAGTATGGAAGCTGGTCCGCCGGTTCGGTGACTTTGCGCCTTTTACCAATCGCGTGAAGGCGATTGCCGGGGGCCGCGTGTTTTCGCTTCCCATCAACCTGCTGACCCTCAACCAGTTTTTCGGAAAGACGCTCTCACCTGATCAAGCGAGGAAGTTTCTCGATTCCATCGGCGATCGCACTATCGAGAACCCGCACAGCTTCGAGGAGCAGGCATTGCGCTTTGTCGGCAAGGAATTGTATGAGGCCTTTTTCAAGGGCTACACGATCAAGCAGTGGGGCGTGGACCCGGCGGAATTGCCGGCAAGCATATTGAAGCGCCTGCCGATCCGTTTCAACTACGACGACAACTATTACGACAGCAAGTACCAGGGCATGCCGGTGCAGGGCTACACGCACATTGTGGCAGGGCTGCTGGATCACAGCAAAATCCGCGTTTTCCTGGGCGCAAGAATTTCACGGCAGGATGCGCTGGCCTATC
>Ga0302325_10010428_pt1 | contig 20149 bp, 14 predicted proteins | sample Palsa_T0_2_FD_201948 | JGI IMG/M metagenome (GOLD analysis project Ga0302325, IMG submission 201948) | Peat permafrost microbial communities from Stordalen Mire near Abisko, Sweden - Palsa_T0_2 | ecosystem: Environmental > Terrestrial > Soil > Palsa > Peat permafrost | place: Sweden: Abisko...
GCCAGAAACAGTTCCGCATCGTCTCCCAGACAGGTTCGAAGATGCTGGCCGACCATGTTCTCAAGAAGCTGCTCGAAGCCGAGCTGGAGTCGGCGGCAGATCCCAGCAAGACGGCTCCCACCACGGCCAACTACAACTTCACTCTCGTCACGGAGCAGATCATCGACGGCAGGCCGTGCTACGAACTCCAGGTTGAGCCGAGGACGAACTCCCACCTCCTCTATCGTGGCACCATCTGGGTCGACGCCGATGACTTCGCCGTCGCCAAAATCGAAGCCGAGCCTGCCCGCAATCCTTCTTTCTGGATTCGCAGCACGAAGATCCATCACGTGAATGCCAAGACCGGAGAATTCTGGCTTCCGGAACATAACGAGAGCGACACGGATGTGCGCATGGGTGGTCGCGCGACTCTCACCATTGACTATGGCGCCTACAAAATGGATCCCGCTAGCGCTCACCTGCAGCCGGTCGATCTCCCGACCCCAGCACTCGCGCCATCAGGGAAGTAGCTTCCGCAGCGTTCCGATCACCATTCTTCGCCTGAGCCCAGGCCGCTTCTTCGGTCCAGCCGGTTCCGCCTTCGGCCGCGGATGCTCGATCGCCTGCGCATAATATTGCCGCAACTGCTTCGTTGACCCCTGCCAACTGTGCCTCTCCACATCCGACCGTGCCCGTATCCGCATAGCAGCCCGCTCCGGTGAATCTTCGAGCGCCCGTTTAACCGTATTCACCAGGGCCAGTCGGTCGTCGGGCGCATACAGAAATCCCGTTACCCCATCCTCGACCGCATCAGGAATACCGCCCGCCCTGCACGCCACCACCGGCAGACCCGCGGCCATCGCCTCCATCAGCACCAGCCCCAACGTCTCCGTCTTCGACGGCATCACGAACACATCCGCCGACGCATACGCAGCGGCCAGCGGCTCCCCGCGCATGTATCCCGCAAAGTAGGTCGCGGTCCCGCGAAAGTGGCGCTCCAACTCGTGCCGCATCGGACCATCCCCGACAATCGCCAGTCGCGCCTCAGGCATCGCCTTCAGCACTCCGCGCAGTGTGCCGACATCCTTTTCCGCGGAAAGCCGTCCCACATACAGCAGCAGCGGCCTATGCGGTTCGCCTCCGCTGAGTGTGTTTCGCATTTCCGCCGAACACTTCGACGGATGAAACTGCCGCGCATCGACCGCTCTCTCCCACAGCGCCAGCCTATCGACTCCGTGGTCTCGCAACTGGTCCATCATCGCGGTCGACGTGCAAAGATTCAGGTCCGCCCGCAGATGCCGTTGCCGCATCAGCTTCCATGTCGGCCCTTCGAAAAATCCCAGCTTGTAATACCGCAGGTAGGCCGGAAGATTCGTGTGATACGAGATCACGATGGGAATGTGCAGCACTTTCCCGTAGTAAATCCCGCCGATTCCCAGCAGCGATGGCTCAAATAAATGAAATACGTCAGGACGAAACGCCTCAAGGCGCCCACGCATCGACGCTCGCGGTGCCGCCACCCGCAACTCCGGGTAAAACGGAAACGGCAGAGATGGCAGGCTCACCACCTCGGCCCCGTACAGCTCAGCAGGGCCGCCACTCGGCGCAAAGATCAGCACCTCATCGCCGCCCGCCTTCAGAGACTCGACCGTCTTCGTCACCATCGTGACGATCCCATCGATCTTCGGGAGAAATGTCTCCGTGACGATGGCAATTCTCATCCGCAGCAAATCCTCATATGAACGCTAAGGATATCCGCTGCTGCGGTTCTCTCGACACTGTATTTTTCTTAGCTTTGCGCGGAAGATGTCCGCGCAGTCACGCCCTCGTCACCCAGACCTCGCGGCGATCAAGCAGCAAGGCATCTACGTAATCGGCCAGGCATCGACGCGAGGGCAAAAAAGCAAAGAGGCCGAACCCCAAACCCCAACCCCCCAAAACAGGCCCAGCCAGGTTCACCCCACAGCAAGCAGCGGATACCCCTGGCGCTCAAATGTCCATACGAAACCATTCAAGGCCCATGCCGAAAGTACCGTCTCGCTCCAATTTGGGAAAAAGTCCCAACTCTTCAGGGCACTTTTCCCAAGCTGTCCTCAACGCCCTCTTATACCGCCTTCACATCTCGCTTAAAAGTCGATTCGCCGAAACTTTAGACGAACGACGCGCTAAACTCCCAAACTCTGCTCTTACGCCGGCAACCTCTCCGGAGTAGGGAACTGATGCTGCTGCCGACCCACATCGCCGTCATACTTTACCGTAGTCTTGAACAGCTCATATCGCCCATCTGCCGACCACTGCCACACGCGATCCTCGAGCGCACGCCGCTCCGCCTCCGTCATCGGCTTGAAGTTCGCCGCAATCGCAAGGTTCTGCTCCAGCACGTCCATCGAATCCATCCCGCTGATCGTCGTTGCCACCGGCAGACTCATCGCGTAGCGCAGCCCTTCTTCCGCCGTGATCGCTCCATGCGTCACCATCTCCCCGCTTCCACCCAGGCTCTTCATTCCCAGTACCGCGAGGCCCCGTCGGTTGGCCTCCGGCAGCACATGTTGCTGGAAACTCCGAAACCGCGCGTCGAAAGCATTCAATGGCATCTGAATCGTGTCGAAAGGAAAGTCGTGGCTCAGCATCTTCAAATGAATGTCCGGATGCTTGTGCCCCGTAAATCCCACCCACCGGACTTTACCCTGCTGTTTCGCCGCCGTCAGCGCTTCAATCGCTCCATCCGGCCGAAAAATCATATCCGGATCGTTGTAGTAAACCACCTCATGAATCTGCCAAACGTCCAGATGATCCGTGCCCAGCCTCCGCAGCGACTCCTCCAGTTGTTGCATCGCCACGCTCTTGTCCCGCCCATGCGTGCAGACCTTCGTCATCACGATTACTTGATCGCGCTTGCCCTTCAGAGCCGTCCCCAGCCGCTCCTCGGCAAGCCCTTCCTTGTATTCCCAGGCGTTGTCGAAAAAGTTGATCCCGCTGTCGATCGCGCGCGCCACCATCGCGTTCGCTTCCTGCTGATCCTTCGTCGCGCCGAGATGAAAGCCGCCCATCCCGATGATCGAAACCTGCTCGCCTGTTTTGCCAAATGGCCGCCGAGGCACTGTATAGGAAGGCATGGGTTCTCCTGTAGCCTGCTGTGCCGACCCTGAGTCGCGTCCTGCCATCACACCCACCCCACCCAGCGCGGCCGATCGTAAGAATGTTCTCCTGGAAACATCGAAGGCACCGACGCTCATGACGACACCTGCGGCCACGGATGGCCCTCGTTCTGCGTAGCCTTCAGCATCTCCTTCACTTCCACCGACTGGTCGTCGATTGGATAGTTGTGCGCCAGCCGCGCCTCGGGATTGTCGAACTTCAGCGACGTCTTGTACGGCTCGAACCGCCCATCCCCCGCCGGCTGCTTCACCTGATCTCGAATCGCCTCCATCTCCGCCTCGGACAGCGGCGCGAATCCCTGCGCGATCCCCAGGTTTTGCCGGAGAACATCCATCGTCTCCATGCCTGTGATCGTCGTCGTCACCGGCAGGCTCATCGCGTACCGCAGCACTTGTTCTGCGGTGATGGCGCCCTTCTTGACCATGTCACCGTTGCCTCCGAATGGCTTCATGCCCAGCGCCGCGACTCCGCGCTTAATCAGCTCCGGAAGCACCTGCTGCTCGAAGCTCAGGAAATGCGAGTCGAACGGATTCAGCGGCATCTGCACCGAGTCCCAGGGAAACCCAACGTTGAGCATGGCCAGATGAATCTCCGGCCGTTTGTGTCCCGTGAACCCAACAAACCGAACCTTCCCCTGCTCCTGCGCTTTCCGCAGCGCCTCCGCCGCGCCGTCCGGCCGAATGAACAACTCCGGGTCATTCTCGAACACCACGCCATGAATCTGCCACAGGTCCAGATGATCCGTCTGCAACCGTGTCAGCGATTGCTCCAGCATCTGCATTGCGAGCGAGCCATCGCGCCCATGCGTGCACACCTTCGTCATCAGAAAAACTTTGTCGCGCTTGCCCTTCAGCGCCGCGCCCATCCACGCTTCCGTTTTGCCGCGGTGATATTCCCAGCAGTTGTCGAAGAACGTAACGCCGCCATCGATCGCGCCGTGAACAATGTTCATCGCTGTCCGCTGGTCCGCCGCCTGGCCGATATGATGCCCACCCAGCCCCAGCGCCGAAATTTTCACATCCGCATGTTTCCCAAAAGGCCGCAGAGGAATCGCGGCAGAAGAATTCGGCATACCCACCCCTCAATCCGATAGATGCCTGGCCGCGGATAATAGGTTCGCGCTGCGAGGCCGTCATTTCGCGCCCGGCACGACGCCCCGAAGCGGCCCGCTACGGAATGATCCCGATCCAGCGCGGATCAGTTGAGTTTAACGCCGGAATGTGAATACTTGGACGGGGCTAGAATCCGGGTTCCCGTCAGGCGCGAAGAAAAGAGGGCAAAACGTGGTCACAAGCAAGAGAGGCATCATTCAGCTGGCAGAGTGCATCGTTTTACTAGCGGGCGCCGCACTGGCACAGGGCCAATCAAAGCCCGCGCAATCCAAATCAACGCCCGCGCCGGTCGAACTCACCAGCGGATGGCAGCTCCAGGATTCAGCCAAAGTCCCGGACGCCGGCGCCGCCGTCTCCGCGAAGACCTGGCAGCCAACTGGCTGGATCGCCGCCACCGTCCCCGGCACCGTGCTCACCAGCATGGTCAACGACGGCATCTACCCCGAGCCCATGTACGGCGAGAACAACCGCGAGACCGTCATCCCCGAGAGCCTCAACAAAACTTCATATTGGTACCGCACCACCTTCACCGTCCCGAAGGACTACTCCCACCGCCAGGTCTGGGTCCACTTCGACGGCGCGAATTTCTCCTCGGAAGTCTGGGTTAGCGGCACCCAGGTCGGCACCATCCAGGGCGCATTCATCCGCGGCCTCTTCGACATCACTCAACTCGTCAAGCCCGGCGACACCGCCGTCCTCGCCGTGAAAGTCTCCCCGCAACCGCATCCCGGCGTTCCCCACGAGCACAACATCGCCAACGGAGTCGGCAAGAACGGTGGTATCACCGCCCTCGACGGTGCAACGTTCCTCTCCACCATTGGCTGGGACTGGCTCAACGCCGTCCGTGACCGCGACACCGGCCTCTGGCAAAAAGTGTGGCTCTCCGCTTCCGGCCCCGTCCTCGTCCAGGATCCCCTCGTCATCACCGATCTCCCTTTGCCCAAAACCGACACCGCCGACATCACCATCAAATCCATACTCGAGAACACCTCAGACAACCCACAGTCCGGCACCCTCGAAGGCAGCTTCGGCAGTGGTGCGCCCGGCGATTCTGTCCAGTTCTCGCAGAAAGTCACGCTCAAGCCCAGAGAAACCCAAACCATCACCTTCGATCCAAAGTCCATTTCCGCGTTCCACATCTCGAATCCAAAACTCTGGTGGCCCAACGGCTACGGTCCGCAAAATCTCTACACCCTCCACCTCCACTTCCTACAGCACGGATCCGACTCCGACACACACGACACCACCTTCGGCATTCGCAAAATCACCTATGAATCTCCCGGCGTCGACGCCCTCACCATCTCCGTCAACGGCGTCCGCGTCTTCATCCGCGGTGGCGACTGGGGCCTCGACGAAGCCCTCAAGCGCATTCCCCGCGCCCGCCTCGATGCCGAGATTCACATGCACGCCCTCGCCAACATGAACTTAATCCGCAACTGGGTTGGCCAAAGCACAGGCGAAGATTTCTACGAGCTCTGCGACAAATACGGCATCTTGCTGTGGGACGAATTCTTCCAGCCCAACCCCAGCGACGGCCCCAATCCCGACAACCTCCCCGTCTACCTCGCCAACGTCCACGACAAAATCGTGCGCTACCGTAACCATCCCTCCATCGCCGTCTGGTGCGCGCGCAACGAAGGATTCCCGCCGCCCGAAATCGACGCCGCCCTCCGCAAAATGATCCCCGACCTCGACCCCGCCCGCCTCTATCAGCCCAGCTCCACCTCCGGCCGCGGCGTCCACTCCGGCGGCCCTTACTACTGGCGTGAGCCGCGCGCTTTCTATGTCTTTGACGCGCCCTTCAAAACCGAAACCGGCAGCATGTCCGTCCCCACTCTCGAGTCCATCCACGGCATGATGCCGCAGAAGGACTGGGAAGTGATCAACGACGACTGGGCCGCCCACGATTTCGCCAAAGGTGCGCAGCACGGCGATACCTATCCTTATGTACTCGCCGGCCGCTACGGCCGCATCGCCAACCTCGCCGACTTCGTTCGCAAGGCCCAGATGATGAACTACGAGGCCTACCGCGCGATGTACGAGGCGCGCAACAAACTCCTCTTCGCCCCGGCCACCGGCGTCATCACCTGGATGAGCAATCCCGCCCAGCCCAGCTTCGTCTGGCAGCTCTACCACTACGACCTCGAGCCGAACTCCTCGCTCTTCGCTGTGAAGTCCGCATCCGAGCAGGTCCACATTCAGATGGACGAGGACGACTTCCACCTCCGCGTCATCAACAACCTGCCCACCGCCCTCGCCGGCGACACCGCCCACGTCACCATCTACACCTTCTACGGTGGCGGCCGCCCAGCTCTCGAAGAAGACATCCCCGTCAGTGGCCCCGCCGACACCGCCATCGACCTCGGGCCCGTGCCGCTGCCCGAAAATCTCTCGCCCCTCTACATCGCGAAACTCGATCTTCGCGACGCCCAGGGCCAAATCATTTCCCGCAATCTCTACTGGGAGCCGAACCCCGAACAGGGTGACGACCTAACCCCACTCGACTGGCTGCCGATCGCCAACCTCGAGGGCACCATCACGCGTCACGACACAAACGACCGCCTCGGCCTCGAGGTCACGATGAAAAATCCAGGCCACTCGCTGGCCTTGATGGCGCACCTGCAGCTCCGCCGCAAAACCAGTGGCGATCGCGTTCTCCCTGTTTTCTATTCCGATAACTACATCTGGCTTGCGCCTGGCGAAAGCCGCACCATCACCATCGACGCCGCACTAGCCGACCTCAAAGGAGAAACGCCCCTCGTCGTCCTCGATGGCTGGAACGTCGACATCGATCCCGTCACCAACGCCGACAGCGCTCTCGCTCCAAACGTCGACGCCGAGATCAGCCATTCCCCCGCCACCGGCCTGCCAATGATCACCTCAGGTTTGCCCATGCCGCGCTCGAATCACTAGGAGTTCACGCGGGTGGACGTCGTCCCTGTTTTTCAATGCTCTCCGCGTCCTCTGTGGTGAGCGGCTCTCAAAAGAGTGTCTGCGCAGCCACTGGCTCCAAAAGACCCGCCGAATTGTTCTTCACGTTCCCCACCGCCGCATCCACCCGCCAAACATGCATCCGCTCCGACTCATACGGACGCAGCAAGTCCACCGGCGGCCGTCCCCCATCCTCTCGGCTGAGCCAGCGCGCGTAATCCCGCGGCATCAGGATCACCGGCATCCGCGCGTGCATCGGCGACGTCACCTCGTTCGCTCCCGTCGTGATGATCGAAAAACTCTCCAGCTCCGTCTTCTTATCCGCCGACCTCCACCGATCCCACAATCCCGCAAACGCCAGAGGCTCGTCGCCTTTCAGCGCAATCGCCCACGGCTGCTTCACCTTCGAATCGAATTTCTGCCACTCATAAAAACCATCCGCCGGAACCAAACAACGCCGCCGCTCCAGAGGCTCCCGCCACATCCGCTTCTCCATCAGGCTCTCCGCCTTCGCGTTGATCGTGCTCACGCCCAACTTCTTCGGATCCTCAGCCCAATAAGGAATCAGCCCCCAGTACATCGCCCGAACTTCGCGCTCCCCGCTGTCCCGATCCTCCACAATCACCGGCTGGAACGTCGTAGGCGCGACGTTGTAGTCCGGCAAAATTTCAAACGACGGCGGCATGCCAATCTTGAAAGCCTCGGCAATGCGCTGCTTGTCGGATCGGCGAAAGTAGCGGCCACACATATCCACGCTCCAACGCGATTGCGTGATCCATCACGCGTCTGCATCGATTGTAGAAAACCACGAACCGCTCTCGCCCTGCGCTACACTGGCAACCGTCGTCGCGGAGGCCTCCGAATCCACGCAGTCAGAAGGAGCCGCCCAAAGGAGAGCATCATGCGTCGGATGGAATGTTGGATGGCAGGTTGCATGTCATGGATCGCCCTGCTGACCGCCAGTGTGTCAGCGCAGGTGCAGGGGCAAAGTGCAGTTCAGTGGCCGGACCCCACCCAGGAGCAGACCTATACCTGGCACCTTGCTTCAAGCGAGGAACCTACCGGCGCCAACACCGACTATCGAACCGTCACGCCTGGGCAAACCCTCACTCTGCTCGACGAAGACGGTCCGGGCATGATCTCGCACCTCTGGTTCACCATCGGCAGCCCCGAGCCGTATCATCTCAAACGCATCGTCCTGCGGATCTACTGGGATGGCGAGGAGTCGCCCAGCGTCGAAACTCCCATCGGCGACTTTTTTGGCCTCGGCAATGGCGAATACTTCTCCTGGAATTCAGCCATGCTCTCCGTCGGCAACAGCAAAGCGATGAATTCCTTCTTCCCCATGCCCTTTCAGCATCACGCGCGCATCACCGTCACCAACGACGGCAAGATGACGCTCTCCAACCTCTACTACAACATCGAGTACCGCAAGTATCCGCGCGCTCTGCCGGCATCCACGTTGTACTTTCACGCCCAGTATCGCCAGGCACAGCCCAATCACGGCTGGACCAATCAGTGGTATACCAACGGCGACCCGCTCATCAATTACAAACGCAACCTCGACGGCAAGGACAACTACATCTGGTTCGAGGCACAGGGCCACGGACAATTCATCGGCGTCACCATGTCCGTCCTGCAGAATCAGGATGGCTGGTGGGGCGAGGGCGATCCCATGTTCTCCATCGACGGCCAGAGCCCTCCCGTCATCGGCACCGGTTCAGAAGATTATTTCCTCGGCGCCTGGGATTTCGGAGGCGCCTCCTTCTCCTATCCCCTCTACGGTGCGCCCGTGGTCGGCAAGGAACTGGCGGGTGAACGCTGGTCAGTCTACCGATTCCACCTGGATTCGCCTATCACCTTCACAAAATCCATGAAGGCCACCATCGAGCACGGCCACGCAAACGCCCGCTCCGACAATTTCTACTCCGTGGCCTACTGGTATCAGGCCGAACCCCACATGCCCTTCCCGCCGCTCCCTTCCATGGACGACAGAATCCCAACCCTCGAGATCGTCGGTGGTCCCGGCAATGCAGGCGCAGGACGCCCCGACACTGGGTTGTCTCCCAAATAGTCCGCAAGCCCCGGCCATCGTAAAATGTAAAAGACCCAACCGCGGAGGGATGTGTGAGCGGTTGAAACAGGCGGTCTTGAAAACCGCTGTGCCCGAAAGGGTACCGGGGGTTCGAATCCCTCTCCCTCCGCCATGCAGTCTATATATTTTAGAATGTGTAGTTTACATCAATAACATTGCCCGCATTTGGCCGGCAATTCCGCAATCTTTGGAGCAAACAGAGAATCATTCCCTTCAGCAGTTCAGGCGTGTCGGCCCGGTTTTCTCTGAGACGAGATCGGAAGGTCCCTTTTCGAGCCATGGCGGTCTCCGGTTCGATGTCTCGCTTGGACGAGCGTCGGAACTTTCTAACACCTATCGTCACTTAAACCAGACCTCGCGGTCCATCGTGTTCCCACCCCCGGGGAATGCGCACGCGAAGCCAGAAGTTAGCCGTTTCTTTCCCATCTGCGAACTCGACGGGACCTGTGCGCCTCGGTAGATACGTCTTCTTCCGAAGTTTGCGCGGTTGCTCCCGTGGTTGCTCCTTACGATGCGAGGTCCACGATGTTGTCCGCCAATTACGCGATGACAAGGTAGCTCGGATGGTCGTCCGCGAAACCTGAGTGTCCTGACAAATCAACGGTCCGAAAGGTTCGGGATAGAAGAACTGTTTCGATGTCCATGATTATCGTGAAGCGCCGTCTCCCCATCTTGGCCAGTGCCTGTCAAGAAACATGAGCAGGAGCAGCGGTTCATGGCTAGTTTGAAGCAATTCGGAAATTCGGCGCGGGGAATTTGATCGCGCTGACAGCATGGAGAAGCCTCTCCGGCGATGTACGCATAATCATGACGTTATCTGCCGGGGCTCGGGTTGTGGAGAAACAGTACTAACCGTTTGTCAGGTTCGGCCAGATGCCAACCAGCGCTCGAGCCGCTCAGCGTAGGTGCGGCTCGAGCGATGCTCCGAGCCGTCCGAAAGCTTCACGGTGAATTCGCGGTTCTCGATCGATCGCAATTCCATTATGCCTTTTGACCGCACAATTCGGGAGCGGTGTATGCGCAGAAACTTTGCCGGGTCGAGTCTATGTTCAAGAGAAGCCATTGTCTCGCGTAGCAGGAAAGAACGGCCGTTGACGTGGAGTTCAACGTAGTCGCCCGCAGCGCCAATCCACTCAACATCGTCTGCAGCGACGATTTGAATGCGCGGCCCGGTTTGCACCGTAAATCGGGACGTGTATCTATCCGAGGCGCCGTCCAGCATTTTCATAACTCGCTGTGCCATCTCAGCTTTCAATTCGGAATCAACCACATCACGAGCCCGACCAACCGCCGCTGCGAAGCGCGTGTCGTCGACCGGCTTCAATAAATAATGCAGCGCGTGCACATCGAATGCCCGCAAAACATGTTGTTCATACGCTGTCAGAAAGATAACTGCAGGCAGGCTTTCTCCAGGCAATGCGCGCAGCACCTCAAAACCGTCCATTCCCGGCATCTGGATGTCAAGGAATACAACATCGGGAGATCGTTCCAAAATTCTCTCCACCGCGGATACCCCATCTCCGCACTCTCCTACGATTTCGACATCCTTGAATCGACGCAGTCTGTGAACGACGCCACGGCGCGCCAGGGGCTCGTCGTCGACGATTAGAACGCGCACGATGAAGTCCCCTGCGCGTTGCAAGCCCTGCGTAATGGCAATTCCAGCACGACTTCGCAACCACCCGCTTCAGGCCACACAAGCGAGAATTCAAAATCCGTCCCATAGAGTGTTTTCAGGCGCTCCGCCGTGTTTCCGAGACCGATTCCATTTCCATTCTTTTTCTGCTCGCCCTCACCACGCCGTCCGGAATTTCCGATGACAATTCGCAACCTGTCGGCATGAAGCGCGCTTTTGATCCCAATCCACCCCCCTTCGATCAACGGCGCCACTCCGTAGCGCACTGCGTTCTCAGCCAGCGGCTGCAGCAACATGCTCGGCACCAGAGCGTCCCGCGTTTCCAACGGAACAGCCATATCGATTTTTAGCCGCTCTCCCAGCCTTGTTTGCTCGATTGCCAGGTACCCTTCGGTAAAGGCCAGTTCCTGAGAAAGCGTCACCTCTGCTGTGACTTCGGAATCCAGGCTAGTGCGCAGAAGATCTCCTATCTGCGCCAGCATTTGCGTGGCGGCAGGAGCATTTCCATCCAGGATGAGGGTGGAGACCGCATTGAGCGAGTTGAATAAGAAATGGGGATTGAGTTGATAACGCAATGCGAGCAGCCTGGCCTCTCGAACCTCAGACTCGGCGCGAAGCAGCCGCTCCTTCTCCTTGCTCGATTGCTGCCATTGCTTAATGCTGAAATACAAACTGCACCATATGAAGAGAACGAAAGCAGACCGCGCCCAAACTGTAACTAGAGCGTGCCAGGGCACATGATAGAAATTCTGCAAAATGAGCCCGGCTCCGCAGGCTACGGGAACGGATGTGACCATGGCCGCCGCGGCTGCGTTCAACTCAAAAGCGATCCAGGACTGCGATTTTCGCAGCAGCCGACGGCAAAAAGGGTGAAGGGCACAACTTCCCAGGAACATCAGGACGATGGGCACCGTCTCTTCATCGATAAACACACGCTTAGTCAAAAACGCATGAATCGATTCGAGCAGGTCGTAAAGATAAAAGCAGCCCCATCCAGCGATCTGGATTTGCCAGAAGGATCGTAGACGCAGGGCATTATCTCGATTCATGAATACATTTTAGCTTGGATGGTGAATCATCACTCCACGGCCTGGCGCGCAAAACCCTCGACTCATCGCATCGCTCAATCGTCCAGCGGATTAGGTCCTGCACAACAATTTCGTTGAGCTAGGCTCTGAACACGGTTCGAAGCTCGATGTAATGGCCACGGTAATTCCAGCCACTGAATGGATTAAATGCAGCGTCATATATCTCCCCGGAGAACCCAATGAGTCGAAGTAACTTCGCTGCAGTCGCCTCCCTGATCTTCATGCTGAGTTGTGTCCCTGGAGTTACACAACAGAACTCAGCGCAGGATGCCAAAACTCAATATCTCAGCATGGCGCCGCTTGACCAGTATCTAACGGCGGATCGGAATGCCGAGATAGCTCTTGCGCGAAGCGCGGCGCCCCCATCGATATCAGGCAATGCAACGGTACTTGTCTTCGAGGAAAACGGGTACGAGACCGCGGTTGAAGGAAAAAATGGATTTACCTGCCTGGTTGAACGCTCGTGGATGAATCCATTTGATAGCCCGGGATTCTGGAATCCGAAAATGCGTGGGCCCATTTGTTATAACCCAGCTGCCGTGAGGACAATCCTTCCGTACACGATCAATAGAACAAAGCTGGTATTGGCCGGCTTATCCCAGGCGCAGATCCGTGCAAACACCGTTGCCGCCGTCGCGAAAAAGGAACTCTCGATGCCTGCAGTCGGCGCCATGTCTTACATGATGTCGAAGGAAGGGAACCTTGGTGTTGGCGTTGGACCCTGGTGCCCGCACCTCATGTTTCATGTTCCCAGGATGGATCAGGGTAATTGGGGAGCTGACGTGGAAGGCTCACCGGTCGTGGTTGCCAACCAATATGTAGATGTTCCCGAGCCGCAAACCATATTTATGGTGCCCGTTTCCCATTGGTCCGACGGCACCGCTGCGTCCCATCAGGCAATTGATTGAGGTCCTGGGTAGGTTGCTGCCGAGTGCAGTGACCGCCCTCGACTGCGAGCCAGGCAAGGAAATCGACAGTAGAAGAGCGATGGACATTCATTCGTGATCCATCGCCGGATTGATTCGTTCCAAAGGAGCGGATTCAAGAAGCAGAGCAAGTCAACACTTCCTGGAGGATCTGTGATGAGGCAATTCAAGCTACGGTGGTTCTTCGTGACGGTCGCGGCTGTTTGCACCTGTGCTGGCGCGATCCAGGCATTTGGCCAGGCAACGAACTCGGGTACTGTGGTCGGCGAGATTACCGATTCGAGCGGCGCGGTGATTCCGGGCGCGACGGTGACGCTGACGAATGCGTCGGCGGGCGTGAAGCTGGTGGCCGTCACGAATGCGGAGGGGAAGTACGCCTTCACGACCGCGCCTCCGGGAACCTACACCATCAGCGCTTCCAGGGCCGGATTCTCGACAGCGAAGTCCGAAGGGCAGGAGGTAAGCATTGGTAATCAGCTAACCCTGAATTTGAAGCTGAACGTGGGAGGCGGCACTGAAACCATCGAAGTGCAGTCGATCGGCACCGAACTGCAGACGCTAAACTCAACGGTGGGGCAGACCATACCGCAGGAAGCGATCGATTCGCTGCCGAGCCTGAACCACGACGTGAACACCTTCACGTCTATGCAGCCGGGGGTGGACCCGAGTGGCAGCGTGGCGGGAGCGGCGAACGATCAGAGCACTTTCCTGCTGGATGGCGGGCAGATCTCCAACGACATGGACGGCAGCATGGCCGTCTACACCGGCAGCTTCGCTGGTGACCCCACCGGTGTATCTTCCGCCAACGGACAGGTGAACCCGGGCCCGACGGGTGTGATGCCGACCCCCCAGGACAGCGTGGAGGAAGTCAAGGTCAACTCGGCGAACCAGACTGCCGATTTCGATAATTCGGCGGGGGCGCAGGTGGAATTCGGGACGCCGCGCGGCAGCAACCGCTGGCATGGCGGAGTCTACGAATACTACCTGGACAACGGGTTGAATGCGAACACGTGGCAGAACAACCAGACCGCCACGCCGATTTCCGAATATCACTACAACCGGTTTGGCGCGAAGGCCGGTGGGTTCATTCTGCCGGCGTTCTGGGGCGGGCGGACCTACTTCTTCGGCTTTTTCGAAGGTTATCGTTACCCCCAGGCGGAGACGCTGGAGAGGGAGGTGCCTTCCACGAATATGGAGGCCGGAATCCTGGGGTTCGGCGGCGTGAATTACAACATGAAAGCACTGGACCCACGTGGTATCGGGATCAATCCCGATGTGCAGGCGATGTGGACCAAGTACATGCCGGCGGGGAACGATCCGACGTGCGGTGTTCTGGGAGGCGAGTTTTGCGATGGCGTGAACGAAATCGGCTACAAGGCCAATCTCTCATTGCCGTTGAGCAGCAACGACATGGCATTCCGCATCGATCATGCATTCAGCTCGAAGTGGAACTGGTTTGCGAGCTATCGCTATTACAAGCTGAATCAGTTTGGTCCCGAACAGGTGGATATCGGCGGCTTCTTCCCCGGCGACAAGCTGGGAGTTCCCACAGCGGTGGCGCAACGGCCGCAGCAGCCGTGGTATCTGGTGACGGGGCTGACGACCAGCATCACGACCAGCACGACCAACGACCTTCACTACAGCTTCCTGCGCAACTTCTGGCAATGGGGTGACAACAACGCGCCACCGCAAATTACTGGACTGGGCGGGGCAATGGAACCGCTCGGCGAGCTGCAGGATTCCGTTCTGGCTCCCTACAACGTGAACGCGCAGAGTATCCGCACCCGCTTCTGGGACGGACAGGACAATTTCCTGAGCGATAACGTGTCCTCGCTGAAGGGGAACCACCTGATTCAGTTCGGCGGACAGTATCAGCACAACTACGATTATCACCAGCGCAGCGACAACGGCGGCGGTATCAACTTCACGCCGGCCTACGAGTTGGGCGACGGGATTGGTTCGGGTTTAGTAGATATGTCCGGTATCGGCGGCGGATTCCCAAACACAACCACAGCGGCCCGCGCCGCAGCGGCGGTGTACGGGATCGTGACCGACTCGCAGGTAGCGTACACACGCAGCGGCAGCAACCTTGCGCTGAATCCGCCACTGACCCACGCTTTCGATCAGAGCACCATTCCCTACTACAACGTGTATTTCAGCGACACCTGGCACATGAAGCCGAGCTTCACGCTCACCTACGGCGTGGGGTGGACGCTGGAGATGCCGCCGACCGAGGCGAGCGGTAAGCAGACGGTGCTGGTGGACGATTCCGACGAGCCGATCAAGTCCGCGGATTACCTCAACCAAAGGAAATTGGCCGCCGAACAGGGCGGGGTTTATAACCCCGAGGTTGGCTTCGCGCTGGTCCACAACGTGGGCAATGGGTATAAGTACCCGTATGAGCCGTTCTACGGTTCATTCAGCCCGCGCGTGGGCGTGGCGTGGAATCCGAGCTTCTCGAAAGCGACGGTTGTCCGCGGCGGCTACGGACGCATCTACGGCCGGTTGAACGGCGTGGATCTGGTGCTGTCGCCGCTGCTCGGCGTCGGCCTGATTCAGGCGGTGCAGTGCCGGCAGAATTTCATGAGCGGCGTCTGCGGACCGACGAATCCAACGGCGGCCAATGCATTCCGGGTGGGAGTGGACGGGAACTCAGCTCCGTTACCGGCGGCTGCCCCAACCCTGCCCCAGCCGGCTTATCCTGGCTACAACCTGATCGCCGGGTCAGCCAGCGAGGCGATGGATCCGACGTTCAGGCCGAACGACGTCGATTCGTTCGACCTCACCATCCAGCGGCAGATCGGGCAAAAATCGTTGCTGGAAGTGGGTTACATCGGCCGGTTGATCCACCACGAATACCAGCCGGTCAACCTGAATGCGGTGCCGTACATGCTGTCGGTGGGCGGCCAGCAGTTCCAGGCCGCGTATGCGCAACTGGAGAAGGCACTGGGCTGCACCGCGTCGGTCGGGGCCTGCGGTGCGGGCGTTCCCTCCGCCCTTCTTCCGAACAGCACGACGCCGAACCCAGCATACGCGAGCTATATTAATGCGGTGGCCAAGCAGCCGTTCTTTGAAGCGGCGATGGCGGGTACAGGAGGCTGCAACGGGACCATGTCCAATGGATCGGGCACGCCCTATGCAAACTGCACGGCCGCGGTGCTCGATAACCAGTTGTCGAACCTGGAGACCCAGTCGGTCTGGAGCCTGTGGTCGGGTATCGAGAGCGGGAACGGAAATCCTAACGTGACCAGTGGCTTCAACTTCCCGCGCACGATGATGAACACGGCAATCCCGGGCCAGGCGAATGGCGGCAGCGGGCAGTTCACCAGCGGCGTGGCAGAGAATGCCAGCACCGGCTACGGAAACTACAACGGCGGCTTCATCAGCTTCGGCACACGGCAATGGCACGGGCTGACGATGCAGCATAACTTCACGTACAGCAAGGCGCTGGGCACCGGCTCCGTGGTGCAGGCGTCGAGCGAATACACGCAAAACGACGCCTATAACCTGAGAGCGATGTATGGCAACCAGAACTTCGACCGAAAGCTCGTATATAACACGTATATTGTGGCGTCGGAGCCATGGTTCAAAGGACAGAACGGCTTGCTGGGACGCGCCGCGGGAGGCTGGCAGTTCTCTCCGATCTTTACCGCCGGGTCCGGACCGCCGGTCTATTGCAACACGTGGAACGATAGCCAGGGGTGGGGCGCCGGCGATGGAGCCAACTACTACGAGAACGAGCAGTGCGTCTTTACGAGCAAGTACAACGCAGGACACTCAGCACACTTCGGCGTGAGCGGGGGAACCGACCCCTACGGGAATTCCGTCGGAACGTTGACGTCGGCGACGCCTGTGAATTACTTCAGGAACCCAGTGGCGGTGTGGAACCAGGTGCGTGCACCCATCCTCGGCATCGACACCAGGAACCCCGGCCTGGGTCCAATCACCGGCCAACCGTACTGGAACCTGGATGGACAGGTGAAGAAGGACGTCCGAATCGCTGAGTCGGCCACCTTCGAATTCTCGTTCATCGCAACCAACATGCTCAACCATCGGCAGTTCAACGATCCGGCGCTGTATCTGAATGCTTCCGCCAGCTGGGGGGTTCTGAACACGCAGGCCAACCCACCTCGCGCGATGGAGTTCGGGGGCCGGATCACCTTCTAATAGCTCAGCAACCCCGCAGTCGGAGCCTCGCGTTCGGCGCCGCTGCGGATAATACCTGGCGGAGGTCCCATGGGCCTCCGCCTTTTTCTTTCTTGCCACATTTGCAGATTAAGCGATTACCCGCCACTGTTCTCGCCGGATTTGCCTGCGCCCGTGCACCCGCCTTTAGCAACAGTTCCAGCGCCCCCTGAGGGTGTTTCTAATATTGGGTTCGAAAGTCGCCACCCGGTCGGGAAGCCGAGTAGTCTGGTCTTTGGAGGCGGACCTGCTGAGCATCAGCGCCCGACGAGGCACTTCTCTTGATGGCACCGCAAGCCAATTCTGCGACATCCTGGAAAGGATGCTCGACGGCCCCGTCGTCGATGAGACCCATTTGCGGGGCAACTTCGAATTCCGAATCGGGGACGCAGAAAAATCAGCAAAGGACTTTCTCAAACGCCTTCGCGACCAGTTGGGTTTGGCTGTTGCGCCAGCAAAACGAACCGTAGAAATCATCGTCTTTGATTTCCGTTGATGTATCACCGGCATTCCGGACATTTCGACGACCGGGCCGCGTGCACCCGCGATATACTTCACTCTCCAAGATTGGCGAGAGCTCTCCAACCTGGCTTCTGGTCGTCCATCGCCGATTCCGAAAATCAAGCGGGGAAACCAGGATTGATGTCTGCCGGCGAGCCCAGGCGACCACGGGTGGCAGGGGGGGCGGGCCACATGCCTTCTGTGCTGGATGACCGTTTGCCGAAGCAGTTTCGGGATTTGCTCGAGCTGACCGGCCTCGTCTGCGAGTCCCCGGAAGGGGTTATCCATCTGTTCGACGAAAAGCGTCAGGGGTACACGGCTTTTACCGAAGAGAAGGCGGTAGCACTGCCACTGGACGCTTGCTTTTGTTCGTATACCAATGGAGAGAAGGGCCTGTATGTTGTGCCTGACCTCCGAGAGGATCCGCGCTTTTGCGACCATATCCTGGTCACGCGCGAGCCCTGCCTGCGCTTTTATGCCGGGTACCCGCTGATTACCGATCATGACGAAAGAATTGGAAGCCTGTGCATCCGGGAGTCTGCTCCCCGGCACTTGACGCCAGTTCAGCAACGAGCGCTGGGTGTGCTCGCGCGCCAGGTCGTTGCGCATATCGAGGCCATGCGGCAGCTGATTGCGATGGAGGCCGCACTCCTGGGGATGGAAGGCAAGATGCGAGAACTCGCGGCCAGCGACGCCCGATTCCGGGCCTTCCTGGATGCGAGTCCTGTGTCGGCTTTCATCAAGGACGAAGAGGGCCGGATGATCTATTGCAACCGGGCCTTGGCCAACCGTTTTGGCGCGACCCCCGAAGAATGGATCGGGAAAACTGATCTTGAGACATGGCCGCCGGAAATCGCCGAGGAGTTCCGGAGTTCGGACCAGCAGGCACTCGAGGCCAACCAGGAAATTCACTTTGAGGACCGCACCCGGGGACTGGACGGCCGCGTGGTCACCTGGGATGTCCACAAATATCCGTTCGTGGATCCGGACGGACGCCGCTCACTAGCCTGCATGGCACTGGATGTGACGAGAGCGTGGGAGGCGCAGCAGGAGGTGCAGCGAATCCAGCAGGAACTGCAGATGGCAAACGAAAGGCTGCAGACGCTCTCGCTGACCGATGCGCTAACCGGCCTGATGAACCGGCGCGCGCTTGAAGATCACCTGGAAAACGAGTGCGCGCGTTCGATCCGTTCTGCCGCTCCACTGTCCCTGTTCATGGTCGACATCGATGAGTTCAAGGGTTTCAACGATACTTTCGGCCATGTGTGTGGCGACGAGGTGCTGCGCCAGATCGCAGTGCTGATGCAGCGGTGGACCCGCAGGGGCGATCTGGTTGCGCGCTACGGAGGCGAGGAATTCCTCGTGATCCTTCCGGCCACCGAAGGAAAAGAGGCTTTGGGGATTGCCGAGCGCCTGCGTCAGGCAATCGCAGAAGCCGACTGGAAGCATCGCCTCATCACCGTCAGCGTCGGTGTTGCCACCCGGAATAAGCACATGCCCACAACGACCGACTTCATCCACGAAGTTGACCAGACACTCTATGCCGCCAAGCGCGCTGGCAAGAATCGGGTATGCCAGGCAGGGAGCGCTGGCTAGAGTGTGAGTCGAAGCGCTATTTGTCATGAACGGATGCGACCGATTCCACCACGTTACGGTGCCGACAGGGGAGGCTCGATGATTCAATTCAGGATTGGGGACGAGATCGAGATTGTCAACGCGGACGCTGTGGAAGATGTACGCCGCGCGACGGTCACTCGCTTCATGAGCGATGAAGAGCAGGGCATGAGTCCAGAGATCGAAGAATATATTGCACGCTGGATCGAGGTCACGCTTGATGGCATCACGGGCGATGCCGGCAAACAAATGGTGATGTTCGGGACGGACTCACAATACTGGATGAACGGCCGCCACGTGTTGCTGCGCAAAGCCGATTCAACAACAGTAAAGGATCGATGAGTGGCATTAGGCCCGGCAGGAAGAAGACTGCGGATGATCGACAGGGTCCGATCTATTGCCCGGCCGGGCGGGCTTTGTTCTCGGACCGTTTACTTGAACTACGGGTTTACTTGAGCTTCGGCACTTCTGCGCTACTGGAGCATTCACTGGCTGCCGGTATGAGGATACTCGCCCCCGGCAGCAGAACAACTCCGAAGAAGTTATACCCTCATCTTCGACTTCCAGAGCCGGAGAATTTTCGCGCACGTCCAGTGATCAAGGGGGTAGTGTCCTAATTTGAACGATGCCTTGCGAAGGGTGAAAGGTGGGAGTGAGTTAGTTGCCCTTTCAGTCGGTCAAAGGCTATACGCCAGCGGATGTTTGGGCTCGTAAAGCATAATGTCGTCCGCGCCAGGTACGGCCATCATGACCACGAGTCCGTACCCGTGATCCTGAACTTCGCCGCGGAACTCCGCTCCTTTGCCCTTCAGTTCAGCGACCGTGTGTGAGATGTCGTCGCACATCAGGGAGATCAGATGGTGCCGCGGCGATTCGTACGTCTTGCCATCGTAGACGCTGTGGGTCGGGTGCACGCCCATCTC
>Ga0302325_10010429_pt1 | contig 20146 bp, 14 predicted proteins | sample Palsa_T0_2_FD_201948 | JGI IMG/M metagenome (GOLD analysis project Ga0302325, IMG submission 201948) | Peat permafrost microbial communities from Stordalen Mire near Abisko, Sweden - Palsa_T0_2 | ecosystem: Environmental > Terrestrial > Soil > Palsa > Peat permafrost | place: Sweden: Abisko...
CCGCTACGCACCGCTGCCCGGGCACTCGTTGCTGCCAATCTTAGAACAGACCAATTCCGTCGGATTCGATCGAATCTTCGCCACTCATTCGTTTCACGAGATCAATCAGTACTATCCGATGCGCTCTATACGTACACGGCGCTACAGTTATTTCGTCAATCTTGAGCCCTGCCTCGCCGTTCCTGTGGCCAGCGACGTACAGCTTTCGCCCTCCTGGAAGGCGATCATCAGCACGCCGGGCGCCAAACTCGGCAAACGAACGCTGGACGCCTTTATGCACCGCCCGTCCGAAGAACTTTATGATCTCAACCTTGATCCGGACGAGGTGGTCAATCTTGCCGCCGACCCGGCCCTCGCCGGCGTCATGGCGGATATGCGGAAACAGGTAAAAGATTGGCGCGCGGCCACTCACGATCCGTGGCTTGCTGGGATTACCGATCCTTTCGGGCACGCACATTGAATCGCGTATGCCTACTGGGCTAGTTCTCTCTTTGGATAGAAGGGATAGCGGGCAACACCATCCGAAGGGGCTTCAGGTCGATACTTCGTATGGCAGCTCTGGCAGACCTCACTCAAGTGATCGGCCGCTGCGCCGAATCTAGCGAAGTCCTTGGCTTTGGCTGCCGCACGAAGTGTCAGCGCGGTCGTTTGCACATCGCGGACCCAGGACTGCCAGTCCGCATTGGCCGCCCACTTACGGTCGTTCTTACCGGTACCTGCCTTCGAAATCAGCGTGGCAGCGCCGGCCAGGCTGACGGAGTCCTCATCGGCGAGAAGCCACTGATCGTCGCTAGGCTTTTCAGCACCTTGGACTGCCCAAATGCCATCGGCCGGAATCTCTACGGAAGCCCGCATGAGATCCAGAATACTGACCGGCACGGCGAGGGGCGCCGGAGCTGGTTTGTCAGGCGGCTTTGCGGTCCAAGCCGGCGCGGCCAGCAATGCAGCAAGGGCAAACAGCGCGAGGGAGGCTGCGCCTCCATAACGGCGGGCGGACGGCACTCGGTGATTCATCGAAAACTCCCCCAATTGCAGCGTGGACGGCGCGAGGCGGGAGTGTGGCGCAGCAAGGATGCGGATTTCACGTAATTTACTGTTCGGTCTAACGTTAATAGCGTTAAATTGAGCCCCATGGCAGATGGGTACGACCCCTTCAAGTCCGTTACGGTCATTTCGCCCGCTGAGGACGCGGACGCGCTGCGCCAGGAGGTGAACCGGGTCCAAGCCAGCGGGGTGCTGGGCGAAGCACGACTGCGGCGAATGTTCGATTATCTGGCCGAAAAGTCCCTCGCAGGGCAATCCCCCAAAGAGATCGCTATCGCGATGGATGTGTTTGGAAAGAGCACGGATTTCGATGTCTCCCAGGATGCCCTGGTCCGGGTTTACATCCATAAGCTGCGTAAAGCGCTCGAGGAGTACTACGCCTCGTCAAGCATCGCCGGCAGCACAGAACTGCACATTCCACGGGGCGAATATCGACTGAGGCTCAACGCCAAGGCTCCCGATAAGACTTCCGATAGGACTTCCGATGCTCCAATCCCCGCGGTCCCGCGAAAACGTCGGCGCTGGGTGGGTCTAGGGACCACGGCGCTACTCAGTGCAACGGTACTGGTGGGCGCCTTTGTTATGTGGCTATGGACGCCGCGCTCCGACATTGAGCGAGTCCGTGCCAGTCCAATTTGGTCCTCCCTGCTAAAGGACGATCGGCCCATCATAATCGTCGTCGGCGACTATTACTTGATCGGCGAGACGGACGACTCCATGGGAGTCAATCGTCTGATTCGCGAATATTCGGTCAACTCGAAGAACGATTTGGACCATTACGTCCAAGAGCATCCGGAACTTGCCGATCGCTACATGGACGTGGGATTGCGGTATTTGCCGATTTCGACCGCTTTTGCGCTGCGCGACGTGATGGTGGTGCTGGCGCCGGAGAATCGCCGTATCAGCGTCAGCAAGATGTCCGACATTGAACCCAGTAGCCTGAAATCCGCTGACATCGTCTACATCGGGTATTTAAGCGGCATGGGTATGTTGCAGGACCTGATCTTCGCGGGCTCGCGGTTCTCAGTCGGCGATTCCTACGATGAAGTGTTCGACAAGAGAACCCGGGTCTCCTACGTCAGCGAGATCGGCAGCGATATCATGGATCCGCCGCAACCCACGGGCAAAGAAAAGACCTATCACGACTATGGGGTTTTCGAGAAAGTTCGTGGCCCCGGCGGAAATACCATTGTCGTCATTTCCGGCACTCGCGATGCGGGCGTTACGCAAACCGCCGAAGTTTTCACGTCTGCGCAGAAGCTGAAAGATCTGGAACAGAAAAGCGACGTAAGGTTGCCCCTGGAAGCGCTGCTTGAAGTCAGCGCGGTTAATGGCGTGAATTTGAACGGCACATTATTGGCTCAATCGAACCGCGACGGCAAATAGCACTGAGTGCGCGTCAGTAGTTCAAGCTGAAGCGAATCAGGCCGCCGATAAATCCGATCCACGCGACGCCTAGCAATCCGGCCGCGGTCACGAAACCCCAGAGCGGCAATTTGCGCGGGATATTGAGTCTGGACAGACGCCAAGCACTCCAGATTCCAAGTACGGCCGCCGCGATGGCCAACACTCCCGCAGCCTCAAGTATGCCAACGATGGGGTCGAGACCGCTGCTGTAAAAATCCAGCTCGAGGTTCAGTGTCGGCCGCAGGATCATGAACCAACAGAGTAAGTACACCACGTCGAACACCGCCGCCGTACGCAGCAACAGCCGCAAGCGCCTCACCCGCGGAACAAGATCGTCTGGAATGTTCTTCGGGGGCCGGAGCCACGGCGAGAGCAGCCAAGCCAACAATGTCCAAACCAGAATTAAGCAAGCGAGGATCAGCACGGTGAGATTCAGAGCCGATGATCGCCTGAGCGGTACAGCCTGCAATACGGAAGTTGGGTCGCTGCCATCGACGACCGTCTTGACTCCACTCACCGTCTGCAGCATGAGTTGCTGACTCCCGCCGGCCCGGCGCCAAAGCTGTGGGCCGATCTCACGATAAGTCACAGGCTCTGGGGTAAACATGCCGGGTACGGAAATCGTGCCATCCGGGTTTGCGGCAATCGAGGATTGTTGCAGGACATAAAAGAGACTCAAGAATCCATGCTCGATTCGCCGCGAACTCTCGTAGCGCCCAGCGATGACTTGCGCATCGGCGACGGCGGTCGGCAATGCCGGCGGCTCCGCCAGTGCCACGGCGTCCGGGAAGTATCGATCCATGAAGCCATTAAAGAGTGCTTCGCGGGCCAGATACACCGCCTCTTCGCGGCCTCGGCTGTTGAAGGTAAATTCGATGCCAACCCCTTCCGCCGGCAACAATTCGAACTCGTTATGAAAAAATATCGTGTCGCCGCCGTGACCAATTACCGTGCGGCCGTTATGCAATTCTCGGAAGAAGCCATGCGCCATGGTGGCAAATCCAGGCGGCGCACTTTCCGAGGGGCTGTGCATTCGCTTAGCCGTTTCAACCTGCAAAATCTCTGCATCACCGAAATGACCGTCTTGCAGATGCGCGATCATGAAGCGCGACATATCCGCCACCGTCGTCGTGCCGCTGCCCGCGGGCCGCGTCACAATCAGCTCATAAGGACCAGGTGGTGCCGATGCCGTTCGATAGCCCTTCGATACTGCGGCGGCGAATCGTTCGGGCAGCGGCTGATCGAAGCTCGTGTGCGTCATGCCCAGCGGTGCCAGAATGTGGTGTTCAATGTAGCGCTCGAATGGCTCCTTCGATATGCGTTCTACGATGTAGCCGGCCAAAGCTGCGCCGTAGTTTGAGTAGGCGGGAACCTCGCCGGGCGCGAACAGCATGGGGCGCTTGTGCTCTTTCAAGTAGCCTTCAGTCGAGGGCACCCCTTGCGGATTAGTCCATAAGATATCTTTCAGCCCTTCTTCGAAGCCGCCGCGATGATTCATCAGGTCGCGCAACGTGACAGGCTTTCCGAAGTCATTGGGAATCGTGAAGTCCAAATAGTCATTGATATTCCGCTCGAGATCGAGCTTGCCCTGCTCGACCAGCTGCATCACCGCCGTCCAGGTGAACAGCTTTGAGGTGGATCCGATTCGCACCATGGTTTGCTCGGGATCCATGCGAAGTTTCTTGCTCACGTCCGCAAACCCAAAGCCCTTCTCCAGGAGCACTTTTCCGTCCTTGACCACGACAACGACGGCGCCGGCCATGTCGCCGGCCTTCAACGCATAGGGAACCATGCCGTCGAGCCAAGTTTCGAGGTCGGCACGGTCGAGCGAGTGTGTGCTCGATTCCGGCGCCGCGGGAGCGGCTGGGATTTCACTCGCTGAGGCTCCGGCCGCGGCCGCCTGCAGAAGGACCGCCGCGCCGCAGGCCGCAAGAGCAATGATATTTCGGAGACTCATATCGTTCTCTCTCTTATTTTGACGTCTGTGCCGCCGGAATGAACGAGAGGTCTTGATAGTCGTAGCTGAAATCCGCGAGCGGCGACACCGCTTTCATGGTGATGCGTTCGACCTTGCCGTCCGCGTTCAGGCCGAACGTGACGTACGCCGGCTCGATGGTCTTATCATCGAAGCGCGTCACGAAGCTATCATATTGCCAATGTTCCAGGGGCCCGCCCATGCGCGGCGTCGATTTGAAATCGATCGTGAGCGATCCGTTGGCCTCGCCGATTTCTATGTTGCCGTACCAGGGGTCGGTATAGGTGCCGACGTAGCGATCGAGCGGCAGCGAAGGACCAATATGGGCGGGTTTTGCCGCCGCCGACTGATACGCTTTCAGCGCTTCTTGCACCCGCTGCTGCCGCTCTGCGAGGATTTTTTCCGGCCAAGTGTCCTTGGGAATCCCTAGGTAGTGATCGAGCAGCTCATACATCAGTCCGAGAATGATCTCGCCGTCCTCGCTGTTGATCTCGATCGAGAATCCCACATGCCTTTCCGGAATCAGCACCACCGCGGTCAGAAAACCGAAAACGGCGCCACCATGCCAGACGATCTTGGCGCCGCGATAATCCCTGACATCCCAGCCGAGCGCGTAAGTGTTGAACATGGGCTGCGTCGGGGCCATCACGCCCGCCCGCGGACCCACCGGCTGCAGCACCACGGGTTTCCACATTTGATCGTGGGCAGCCTCGCTGAATAACCGGCCGCCATTGTCCGGAAGCGCGCCGCCGTCGAGCTGGATCATCAACCATCGCGCCATATCGTTGGCGCTGACCGCCAAACCTCCGGCCGGCGATGCGTTGCTGCCCAGATTGTCGCGCTCATTGAGCACCGCTTGATCGCCCACGCCGCGCAGACCGCCGTTCATGCGCGCATGCGGTTGTGCACGGTCCGGACTCGCGAAATGGCCTTCGTTGTCGGTGGTCGAATGCAGCATGCCCGCCGCTTTGAGCACGTGGTCGGCGGTAAACTTCTCCCAGGTTTCGCCGGTGACCTCCTCGATCAGTTGGCCTGCGACCATGTACAAAATGTTGTCGTAGGCATAGGCGCTGCGGAAGCTGGTCGCGGGCTTGATGTATCGCAGCCGCCGCACCGATTCGGCGCGGCTCAAGTTCGTGCGCGGCACGAACAACAAATCGCCGGCGCCGAGTCCCAAGCCGCTGCGATGTACGAGCAGATCGCGAATGGTCATCTCGCGGGTCACCCACGGGTCATACATTTGAAAGCCCGGCAAGTGATCGATGACCTTGTCGTCCCAGCCGATTTTTCCTTGATCGACGAGAATACCGAGCGCCGCCACGGTGAACGCCTTACCGGTCGAACCTGTCGGGAAAATCGTGTCGGCATCGACCCGCTCGGGCGAGCCGAGGCGCTTGACGCCGAATCCTTTGGCGAGCGTGACCTTGTCGTTCTCGACAATGGCGATGGCCATGCCGGGGACGCCGATCTTATTGCGCAAACTTTCCACACGGGCATCGAACCCGGGAGGCGGCGCGGCGACGGCTGCCGAGATGCAAATAAACGTCAATGAGGCTAGTGCGAAGATTTTCATGCGAACTCCGGTTGGAAGGCGTTCAAGGCGGTGATTTCGGCAGCCCGCGCGGCCTCGATTCGCCGTATCACGGGATCAAGCGCAAACAGCATGGCTGCGGCGATCGCAGAGATCACGGTCAAAATCACAAAAAACCCGGCGTGACTGATGCGGCCCCACAATGTGCCGACGATGCCGGCTGACAGCGAACCGGTGCAGATCACGAAGTACCACGCGGCCACGGTGGTCGCGCCATAGCCAATCGGCGCCAGGCGCGCAAATAGGCCGAGGCCGGTCGGTAAAATGTAGAGTTCGCCAAAGGTAAAGACCACGAAGAACAGCGTCAGCCACACCCAACTCGCCCGCCCCGTTCCGGCCGAGAATGCGACCGTCGCGAGCATGAGATACGCCGCCGCGACGATCAGCGCGCCCAGCGCCATTTTCCTCATCGCGGATCCTGGCGAACCGGCTTGCGTGCGCCGGCGCCAATGCGCGAGCAGCAGCGGCGTCATCATGATGACCAGGAGAGGATCCAAACTCGGGAACCAGGTCATGGGAATAGTCCAGGTCCCGATGGTTCGATCAATGCCGACATCAGCCCACAACGCCAAGGTATTGCCGTACTGTTCATAGGCACCGCGAAACAACGTGACGGCAAGGCCGACGGCAAACAGCAGAATAAACGTAGAACGATACTTGCCTGCCGGCGTCCGCGGCTCGGTGGGCGCCAGAGTCTGCTTTACCGCGCGGACCTGGTCGGGTAAGTGTTTGCCGCCGAGAATATAGATGACGAGCCCCAAGAGCATTCCGACGCCCGCGGCGCCGAAGCCCCAATGCCAACCGTAGAATTCCCCTAGCGCGCCGCAGATCAGCGGCGCTAGAAATCCGCCAATGTTGATGCCGACGTAGTAGACGTTGTAGGCCCAGGCGCGACGCGGATCCTCCGGGCGATACAGGCCATCGATTTGGCTTGGCAGACTCGGTAGGAACAAGCCATTGCCGAGCGCAATGGTCGCGAGCGCCGGATAAAACAACGGTTCAAAGGTCATCATGAAATGGCCGGCGGCCATGATGCTGCCGCCGATGATTACCGCGCGTCGCTTGCCGAGCCATCGATCCGCAATCAGGCCGCCGAATATCGGCGTAAAATATGCGAGCGCTTGGTAGCTGCCATAAATGAGCGACGCTTTTTCCTGCCCGATCAGCAATTGCTTGGTCATGTAGTAGACCAGCAAGGCGCGCATGCCGTAGTAGGAGAAGATCTCCCACATTTCGGTCAGAAACAGTATCGTCAGGCCGCGCGGCTGACCGAACCAAGTCTGCTGGTTCGCGCTCATCGCCTTAAGCGTGTGTCCCGCCCCACACTTGCTCACCGCTCCACGCGCTGCCATTGGTGTACGTCATGCTCGGCGTACGATCTTTGGCCAGAAAAATCGGACCATCCAAATCCACGACGTCGCACAATTGTCCGAGCACGAACGCCGGCGCCATCGCGAGACTGGTACCGACCATGTTGCCGACCATGACGCCCAAACCTAAGCGCCGCGCTTCGTGCGCCATCGCCAGCCCTTCGGTCAAACCGCCGCACTTGTCCAGCTTGATGTTAACGACATTGAAGCGTCCGACCAGGCCGGCGATGTCGGCAAGCTTGAGCACGCTTTCATCGGCGGCGATCGGGATCTTCGATTTAAATCCGTCGAGATCCGCCTCGCGGCCACGCTTCAAGGGCTGCTCGAGCAAGGAGATGTTCGCCGACTCGAGAACGCCCATCAGCGAGCCGAGCGAGTCGATGTCGTAGCCTTGATTGGCATCAACGCCCATCCACACCTCGGGACGGGCCGCCCGCACCGCGCGCACCCGCTCGACGTCGTCCTTAAGATCACCCGTTAACTTCAACTTCAGCGCTCGAGCCTGAGCAAATTTGCGCGCACCGGCGGCCATGGCGGCGGGAGTGTCGGCACCCAATGTGAATGTTGTGACCAGCGGCTTCGGCGCGTCGATATCGGCAAGTTCCCAGACCGCAACGCCCAGGCGATGTGCTTCAAGTTCCCACAGTGCGCAATCAACTGCATTGCGCGCGCCGCCGGCAGGCAGCAACTGCTGCAGCGCTCCTCGATCGATGCCCTGTTCGATGGCACCGTGCACCGCTTCGATCTCGGCAACCATGGTCAGCGCGGTGTCGCCCAGGTAGTACACGCCGGATGCTTCGCCGCGGCCGCGATGCTCGCCATCATCGAGCGTCACGACCACGACCTCTTGTTCCTCGAATACAAAACCGGAAATGCGAAACGGCGCTGACAGACGCAGTCTCTCCACTTCGACACGGAGCTTCAACGGCGGCATTAGAAATATATTCCGAAGCTAAACAAGTGAAATACGAACGCAACCCACAGCACGATGAAGGCCGACAGCGCGAGCACGATGCTCCACACCTTGGCTGGCCAGCGACGCGTGCCGCTCCACACCGTCCACAGATTCCAGACAATCAAGGCGGAGCCCAACAGGAATGCCAGAATGCCGAACACCTCGGCGAAACGGATGTTGCCGTTGTACTTGTCGCTGAGGTTGTTGAAGTCATTGAACATGCGGATGACCGTGAATCCCCAGAGTCCGAGCGCCGCAAGCAGCAATATCGACCCGACCTTGCTGAATCGATAGGCGCGCAGCTCCTCGGACCCAAGCGTCAAGCTCGCCCCAAAGCGGCGGCGCACGATGGCGGTGATCGGCCAAAACACGGCGGTCAGGAGCAGTGCTGCCAAGGCGCAGTACAGCGCCGGCAGCAGCCACGCCGCATCCTGATTCCCCGGCACGCGGTCGAACACCATGAACGGGGAAATGCCATCGATGCTGAAGCGCACGACCTTGCCATCGACCACCTTGGCAGCGAGGCGCTCGTGACTATCTTGATCGCGCCACACGAACGGCGCCGTCTCGACCCAGTGACGCGGCTTGCCATTGAGTCCGTTGAATGGCACGACCAACTCGCCTTTGGCATTGACGCCGGCCTTGGTTTGACCGAATAGGCCGACTGCGGCCAAGAAGCTGGATTGCGAGCCGCGCGAATTAACCCAGTGGCCCTTCAGCATGGCCGCATGTTCTGCAGAGGTTTTCGCATCAACCGCCGTAGCGGCGGTTTCCGCCGCGGGGAAATAACGATCGGCAAAATCCTCGAACAACGCGCCGCGCAAACCGCCGACGGCGCCGGCCTTACCCGGGGTGTTGAAGGAGACATAGAAACCGACGCCTTCCTTTAGAAACAAGTGCAGCGAGGTGTGGAAGCACTGGGTATCACCCAGATGCGCGATGACTTCGCGGCCATTGAGATTGGTTTCAAAGAATCCCAGCTCCATTCGATTCAGCGGTGGCAGGATAGTGAGCGGGCTGTTGTGCATCATCTCGGCGGTTTCCGCCTTGAGGATCCGATTGCCGTGATATTCACCGTTTTGCAGGTGCGCAATCATGAAGTGCGCCATGTCCTCGCCGGGCGAAGACAGCGACCCGGCGGGTGCGGGCCCGATGATCTCAAATTTCTTCGCCGGCTCGGACGCCAGCGAATAGCACTGCGACATAAGCGGCTCGAGATTCGCCGGCAGGGGCTGGCGGAAGGTCGAATGCTGCATGTCGAGCGGAGCGAAGATATGCTTATCGATGTAGTCGTCGAACGACTCGCCTGACACTCTCTGCACGATGTAGCCGGCGAGGGATGCGCCGTAGTTGGAATACGCCGGGGTGCTGCCGGGCGCGAAGACTCGCTCCGGCACCCACTGCTTGAGCAGCGCTTCGAAATTGGGCGATTTCGGATCATCCGACATGATGCCCTTAGCTTGCTCTTCGAAGCCTGCGACATGCTGCATCAGCTGGCGCATCGTGACGGGTTTGCCGTCGCGCGCGGGAATTTTGAAATCCAGATATTGATTCACATCGGCGTCGAGATCGATCTTGCCCTGCTCGACCTGCTGCATCACCGCGGTCCACGTGAAGAGCTTCGAGACCGATCCTGGCCGAAACAAGGTCAGCTTCGGATCCACAGGGGTGCGTTTTTCGACATCCGCGTACCCGTACCCGCGCTCGGTGACGATTTGCCCATCCTTGACGACGGCGACAACGGCGCCCGCGATGTCGCCCGTATGCAGTGCATAGGGCATGTATCCGTCGAGCCAGGCGTTGACGTCGTCAGCGGTCAGCGGCACGGCGGCCGGCGCGCCTGCCGGCGCCGCGGCGGGCGGCACAGTTGCTTGCGGTGCGGCCGCGGGCGCAGGGGTGGCGGGCGCAAGGCTCGGCGCAGGTTTGGTTTTCTGTGCGGTGGCGGTCAACGTTCCCAAGCTGAGGAGCGCGACGGCGAAAAGTGTGAATATACGCATGGACTCTCTTCTTGCGACCGGGTCGCTGTTATCTACAAATTCAGGCGAGACACTTGTCGACGAGCTTTTCCAACGCTGCGCCGGCTCGCATGGGGTCGGCGACAGGTACGCCAAGCCGCGCGCTTTCCGCATCCAGCAATCGCGCGGCATCGTCCGCACTCAGCTTTGAGGTGTTCAAGCTGACGCCTGCGCAGCGGATCGCCGCGTTGGTGCGGCGGCCAAGCCGCAGATTTAAATCAATGGTGTCGAAGACATCGGGAAGCAGGTAGCCGGGGTGCCCCAGCATCTCCTTGCGATCGATGTCATGGCACACCACGATGACGTCCGGCTGGCTGCCGTGCAGCAGGCCGAGGGAAACCCCGGCGTAGGCCGGGTGAAACAAAGAACCCTGCCCTTCAATCACATCCCAATGCTGCGGGGGACCCGCGGGGCTCAATATCTCCGCGGCGCCGGCCTCGAAATCGGCAACCACGGCGTCCATCGGCATGCCGCCACCCGCGATCAAGATTCCCGTCTGGCCCGTGGCGCGAAAGTCCGTGTCGATTCCGCGCTCAGTGAAGGCGCGCGCCAACGCGAGAGCGGTGTATTTCTTGCCGACAGCGCAATCCGTGCCGACCGTCAACAGGCGCTTGCCGCTGCGCTTGGCACCGGTTGCGATCGGGATATTTTTCGGCGGTGTCCGCACGTCGATGAGTCGGCGGCCGTGGCGTTCCGCCGCGGCCTTCAACTGCGGCACGTTACCGAGCTTGGAGTGCATGCCACTGATCAGATCCAGTCCCGACTCGAGCGCTTCAACGAGCGCGGGGATCCAGCTGTCGGCGATCACACCGCCGGTATTGGCCACGCCGATGACGAGCGAGCGGGCACCGCGCGCGCGCGCTTCCTTCGGCGTCAAGCGCGGCAGATCCGTGCTGACGGTCGCACCATCGACAGCCCATTCTCCGACGCAGCGATCGGGCGCCCAGTCGCGCAGTCCGAACGCCGTCTTGGCGTAGCCCTTCTCTGTGGTGTCCCCCAGAAAAAGCAGATACGGCTGCGGTAAATCCAGTACCTGCGACATTCGGGTCTCCGCCGCGTGCAATTCGCGTTTCGTGTTCATTCCCTAACCTTTAAAACTTCGTAGACAGCTTGCCGGCCATATTCATGGCCTCACCTAGGTCCAAGTAGAACCCAGAAGGCGACGGAAATTGCCGCCGAGGATCGCCTGAATATTCGAATCGCTGTAGCCGCGGCGGATCAAGGCCGCCGTGAGGTCGTATACCTTGCGGGGGTGATCAAAGGCGTCGGTATCTATTTTGTCGCGGAATGCATATGAGGCCTTGTAGCCGGCCTTCAGCTGCTTGTATTGGTCCGGAGGCATGTGATCGTATCCCATCAAGTCGGAGTCCGAACCGATACCGACGTGGTCGATACCGACGAGCTTCACAACGTGATCGATGTGATCGACGATGTCCTCGACCGTCGTCGGCTCCTTGTCTTTGACGAACATGCGCACGCCCGTGATGCCCATGACGCCGCCCTTCGCCGCCAGCTTGCGAATCGCTTCATCGGTTTTGAGACGCGGATGATTGTTCAGCGCGCGGCAATTCGAGTGCGTAAAGGCGATCGGCTTGGGGGACAATTCGATGGCGTCCAAGGTGGTCTTGTCGCCGCTGTGCGAAACGTCGACGAGCATGCCCACCTCGTTCATTGCCTTGATGATCTGCTCACCGTAGTCGCTGATCCCGCCGTCGACTCGTTCCGTGGAACCGCTGCCGAGCAGATTCTGCGTATTGTAAGTCAGCTGCGCACAGCGCAGTCCTAATTCGTAGAATGCTTTGACGTCCTTCGGCTCGCGAAATTCGTCGGCATTTTGCAATCCCATAATGACTGCTATCTTTTGCTTGCCCTTCGCCGCATCCAGATCGTCGGCTTTGCCCACCAACGAGAAAACGTGGGTGTTGCGCCCCACGAATCCACTCCACGCGGCGATGAATTCGAGCGCGTCATCATAAGCGCTTGCACCGCGCACCCCCACGGAATTGTGAAATCCTGTAATTCCACAGGTGCGAAACATGGCGGCCTCGGCATCGGTCAACGGCAGCGCGTAGGCCTCAGGACGAAAGTCCAGCTTGAGCGGCGCGAGCATGTCGATCACCAGCGAGCGCTGCACCAGGTCCAAGACCTTGGACGAATACTTGTTCTTCGGATCTTGCGCCGCTGTCGGCGCCGCATCGACCTCAGTCAAAGCGAGAGCGGCGAAAACGCCCGCCATTGCCTGCAGCGTCCGGCGACGAGTTAAACGAAGTGGAGAGTCGGACATCCTTTGCTTATCCTGATATCATGTCGCAACTAAGCCAGAATAATCCTGTATAGACAATTGTCAATGAAATTCTCTATACAGGTCGATTCAATCCGGGCTTAAAAATAGTATGTTTAGCGGGCTTGGAAGCGGTTGACCTGTCAAATGCGGTAGGTATGCTGCGAGCGCCAACGGAAACGTCATTTCAAGGGCGGCCTAGATGGATATGAATACGCGTCATCCCACGCTTGGAAGCTTGCTGCGGTCACTGCGGGCGCGCAACGGCTGGACCTTGAGCCAGATGAGCGAACGCACCAGCATCCCGGTGTCCACTCTCTCCAAAGTGGAACATGACCGTCTGACCTTGAGCTACGACAAGCTGGTGCAATTGAGCCAACGGCTTGAAATTCGCGTATCCGAGCTATTCGCGGATCCGACCGAAACGGAGCCGGCGGTGACCGCGCGCCGCAGTATCGGCCTGACCGAGGATGCGGTGCGGGTGAATACGAAAAACTACGATTATTACTACTTGTGCCCGGAGCTGCGCCGCAAGCGCATGATCCCAATCTTGACGCGCATCCGCGCCAAGAGCGCAGAGGAATTCGGCGAACTGGTGCGCCACTCGGGCGAGGAATACATCTACGTGCTGAAAGGCGCAATCAAGGTCCTCACTGAGTTTTACGACCCGGTGGTCTTGAATAGCGGCGAGTCGATCTACTTGGACAGCAATATGGGCCACGCCTACGTCACCGCGGAAGGATGCGACGAAGCCGTGGTGCTCGGCGTCTGCTCGAGCACTGACGAAGGGTTGATCCATTCCTTGATGTCGTTGCACGGTGATACCGAGACGATTGCGCCCGCGAATTCGCCGCAGCCGGTGCGTGCTCCGGTCAAGGCAGTCAAGAAGGCCAAGGGCCGTTAGGGCTCGAGTGCGAATCCCAGCGCCCGGCTGATCGAGGCTGGAACGACGCTCAAGTGATCTTCCGCGCTGAAGTCTTGAAATCGCACGATGAATCCTGACCTCGCACCGGCTTGCGCGAGTCTCTTCGCCAAGTCGCGCGCATTGTCCACCATGTGCGCCTCCGCAATTTTCTTGTTGACCTCGCTCAAGGTCATGTTTCCGGGCGGCGCCTGAGAATACGGGTCCTGCTCCTTACCGCCCACGCAAATCAACACGCGGATGGGGTGCTTAGCGCTCTTTGCCCTGGCCAAAAAACCGCTTTCTTCCTTCAGCACCGATCTGTTATCCCACCAGATCGAAGGACTGCTGGCGACATAGTTATTGAACGACTCCGGGTGATTGAACATAACGCCGAGAACGAATAGCCCGCCCAATGAATGTCCGTATAAAGTCTGTCGGTGCGCATCGATGGGATACGAGGCGGACACCGCCGGCCGCAGTTCCTCGGTAATGAAGCGGTAGAAGAGCTCGGACGCGCCGCCTTGGTCGGCTTCGGCGAGCGGCGGCTCCGTAGGAAACAACGTTTTGTCCTGCGTGACCGGCGTGAGGTCCCGATAGCGCAGCATCATCGGCTTCATATAGTCGTCGGCGGGATAGCCTATGCCGACAACGATTTCACCCTTTCCCGCCAGTCCCATGAGCGCCGTCTGCGCCGCAGCCAAAGGGAACATACCGTTGCCATCGGTCATGAATAACACCGGATACCCGGATGGCGGCGCAGGAGTGAGCGGCTTGTACACGAAAATTCGATAGGTCCTGCCGCTGATTTTCGAGGCCAGATCGAACTGACTTGCGCCGAAGAGCGGGACCGGCGCCGTCGCGCGTTCGTCGGCGTGCGCGGTCGAGGTTGCGGTCGCCGCAGCGGCGTAAGCGCCCTGGTTCAACCACAGCGCGGTGATCGCCAGCAACGCAGTGAATTTCATGGTGAGTTCCGCAGTGGTTGTCCCAGCGGCATGTACAGTGTGCTGGGATGGGCTTTATCATGCAGCAGTGTCACCGTCACCGGGCGTGCATCGGCCATGCTTTCCTCAGACACCGCTTTTCCCGAGTTGTAATTCTTTTGGGTATAGATCGAATTGATTGGGCCGACCACCAACCGCAACCGGCTGCCTGCGGCCAATTGGCGTGAGACAAAGGTGAAGCGCTTTAAATCGTATAGCAAAGCTTTGCGCGTCGTCACGAGACTGGCAACTCGAAGGCTTTCACGATAGCGGGCGCGCATGCGGTCCGTCGTCAGCAAAATGCTGCGTCCGTTGGCGGTAATTTCATAGACCTGCGCTTGCAGATCCGTGTCCGGCTGATCGAGCGCAATCCAGGCGGACAAGCGAAAGAAACCTGACACTTCGGTATTTTTTTCGAACCGTTCTGAATGATAGATGAGCTCATTGCCCTCCTCGGCGAACAGCATGCGCTGATCGGTCAGATCGCTGGGATCGACGCGCGACTCGAGTTCTGCGGTCGAGACATCGCGCGGATCGTAGATGAAGTGATCGGGCGATCCCAAGGGGCGTTTCGAGTCTTGAGACTGCAGGGTGCCCGAACTCAAAATCTGCGTCGCGTTGGCCGAAGAGTTCAGCAGCAGCGGCCGCATCTCGGCGGTGACTTTCTCGAGGCTGCCGGCGTAGCGCCATTCTTCGGCGCCCATGACGTAATACGCCACCGCATCTTTGAGAAACTCAGGCTTCGCGCCACCCGCCATGGTCCAGTGGTACCAATCTAGGTGCAGCTTCGGCAGGTCAACCAGACTCGCAGGACCGAAATCAATGCCACCGATCGGGGTGCGTGGCGTGCGCGTTGCGGGATGATCCCACGGGCCGATGATCAAAAATTGTTTGTCGCGTTGCGCAGCGGACGCCACCCGCATGTAATCCCGATAGTACTCGAGCGCACCAGGCTGATCGTCATCGTAGCTGCCGGTAATGGTCAAGATGGGGATATCTAAGGCCTTGAACTGTTCGGCCGTCGGCGTCATCTGATCCAAATAGTCGTCTACGGAGGGATGGCGCAGCCATTCGCGCAACGAGGTTTGCTCGCCGCCGAGCGCGTGCTCGAGATTCGAAAAAGGCTGCCCGGTGGTGAAGCGCTGGCGCCAAAGGGAAGGCCAAAACTGATTGTCCGCGAAAAGATTAGGCTGCAACGCGTGACCGGCGGTGAAGGTCAGCCACTGCATCAAGTATTGGTAGGAGATATTGTTGCGCGCCGGAAAATCCACGCCGGGGAATGCCGCGGCTGCAGGGACAATGGTCGCCAAATGCGGCGGCCGATTCTTCGCGGTCGCCCACTGATCGAAGCCGGCATAGGATCCGCCCCACATCGAGACCTTGCCGTTGCAATAGGGTTGCTTCGCCAACCACTCGACGACGTCGTAGCCGTCGTTGATCTCTTGGGCAAACGGCGTGAATGTACCTTCGGAGTTGCCGCGACCGCGCACATCGACGAGCAAAAACGGCAAGCCATGTCCTGCGAAGTACATGGCGCGGTCGTGATAGCTATCGCCGATATACGGGGTGAGCGTGAAGATGCAGGGCGCAGGTGCGCTCTGTTCCTTGGGGTGATAGACAGTGGCGTTCAGTCCTATTCCGTCCCGCAGTGGGACGCGAACCGACCATTGAATATCGACGGCGCTCGCGGCGGTGTCCTCGGCGTAGGCTGCGTCAAAGTTGAGGCAGCCGACGCCTAAGAGCAGGACGAGCGCCCACGCAGCCGCAGCCCATACACTCGGTCGCGAAGACATCGTCGCCGCTAGAATTTGTACCCTACCTGTATGCCGATGGTCCGCGGCTGAATGATGGACACCAGACCGGTTTGACCGGCGCCGCCGCTGTTGCTGTAGTCGGTGATGCCCTTCGAGTTGCCGAGGTTATTGCCGTACAGTTCCGCGTTGTAGTGTCTATCGTCCAGACCGAGATGCAGCTGGAACGTGTTGTACACCGGCAGCTTGACGTGCGGTTCGATCACGGAAGTGTCTGAGGAGAACCCGGTATACCGGCTTCCCGTGTAAGTCTCTGTGCCTCCGACGTATGCTGCCCAATCGCCAAACGCAGGCCACTTGTAGTCGACATTCAGCGAGTTACTGACTTCCGGCACATAGGGTAGTTTATCGCCGTTACTCGCGCCGATACTCGGCGCATCGCTGGTCAGGTAGGCATCGGTGTACGAACCCAGCAGTGCGATGGTGAGCCCTGAGACCGGCCGCCAGGAAAAGTTCCATTCGACGCCCTTGCTGGTCGCGCTGCCGGAATTGCCATTGATGCCGACTGGGCCGGAGGGTGTCTGCACGAGATATAAGATTTGAATGTCCTTCCAATCGATATAGAACACCGCCATGTCGATTGAGAAGGTCTTGTCGAACAGGTCGGTGCGCATCCCGATCTCGTAATTCTTGGTCGAATCCGATTTGAACGAGGGCGGGTTCGGCAAAGTGGGCGTCGGGAAATTCGGGCCGCCGGGACGAAAGCCTGTTGCCACGCGCACATAGGCGAGCGTGTCCTCGTTGATGTGCCAACGCGGCGCCACCGACCAGGTCGTACTGTTTTGCGAGGAACTTATCGCCGGAAAGGCCGTGTTGCTGGGCCCGTAGAGAATGCAGCAAAAGGTATTCACCTGCGAGGTTTGCTTCACGTCCGTGTTGCGCCCGCCCAATTCGAGGTCCAATGCGGTCGTGAAGTGATAGGTGATGTCGGCAAAAAAGGCTTGTTCCTTATAGTCGGCCGGTATGATGGCGCCGCCGAGCGCAGGCGTCAGAACGGTCGAAGGATCGGTCGCATCGAGCGCCAGGTAAGGCTGGGTGAGCTCGGTCTGCTCGTGCGTAAAGTAGCCGCCGACCTGCCAGTCAAATCCGTGGTCGAATATGGTGTTGCCGGCATCCGAGCTGAGCCGCAGCTCTTGATTGAACTTGTGCACGTACTCGACTTGATTGCCTAGCATCAGCGTAGGCTGGCCGTAGAAGCCCGAAATAAAATCGCCGTAGGTAAAGCCGGGCGCCAGATTCGCGTTGCTCTCGTCCTGCGAGAAGTGCAGATTGAAGCGCCCGTAGCTGGTGGCGGACGTCAAGGTCGCCCAGTGAAAGTCGTAGGCTAAATTCAATGCGCCATACTTGAGCGAATTGTCCTCTTCGAACGGCAGGCCCGTGTTGTTGACGAAATTACCAACGGTTTGAAACTGGTTCGCGGGCGGCGCCGCCGGGTTTGCCGCGGCACCCACCGCCTCCACAGTACTGTTGCCGGTGGTCCTCAAGTGCTGCTCTAATACCGTGACGCGCGCGGTGAAATCGGAGACCGGCTGAACGAGCAAGGAGGCGCGCAGGCTGTAGCTGCTGCCGCTGTTGATGTTGCTCAGGCCTAGTTGAGGGTTATCGACCCAGCCGGGGATACCCGACTCGACGGCGCTGACACGCAGCGCGGCTTTGTTGTCCCAGAAAGGCAAATTGATCATGCCTTTGACGTTTCCCGCGTTGGAACCGCCGTCGACAAATTGACCGCCCGCCGAGACTTCGCCTTCGACCTTGTTGAGGTTCGGAAGGTTGGTCACGTACTTGACGAGGCCGCCTTCGGCCGTGGCACCGTACAAGGTGCCCTGCGGGCCGCGCAGCACTTCAATTCGCTGCAGATCGAACGTGTCGATATTCGCGCTGAAAAATGCGCCGTCGGCCTGTGCGCCCGACATGAAGAACGGAATGTCGTCCACCGTGGTGGCGACCATCGCGCCCACGCTACCGACATTTTCCCCGCGTATGATCAGCCTCGAATAGGCTGGATCGCTGGTTTGCAACGACAGGCCGGGAACTTGACTGGCCCAATCGAGAAATCCTGTTGCCTGCCGCAGGGTGAGCTCGTCGGCGCCCAGCGCGGTGATGCTCATGGCTACATCGTGCAATTTCTCGTCGCGCTTGCTCGCCGTCACGATGATCTCATCCAAAGCGCCGCCCTGCGAGGTGTCGGCGGCGGCCGCCCAGACTGCGGCGCTGGAGAGGAGAAATCCCGCAGTCGCGAGCGTAACCACGAAATGTCGGATAGGCATTGCATTCCCCATTTTTAGATCGATCGATTGCAGGCAGTACGGCCGCACCCTCAAGGTGCCATTGGTGCCCAGACAGTGGCTGCAATATATTTTTTATTATCCTGATTGGCAACTAGTTTCTGATCACGCCAAGTTTTGCCTGAATTCTGGCGCGGTGATATTCGGTGACCCGAGGCCCGATTGGCCCGGTCTCAAGCGCTCAGCAATCAATCTACGTCTTGAGCGCAAGCCATTATTGTCCTGCCGGGGCCGCGCCGCGCGTGTTTGCGGCGATTTGGTCGAGTTTCAGGATATGCACCAGGTTTTTGTCGAGGTGGCGGAGAAAGGCAGCCCGCGTCGCAACAGCGAAATTTTTCATTGTAGAAAATTTCTCTTAATGTAAACATCCGCTTTAGCCAGCGTAGCTTCAAAGGGGATAACAAATGTCTCGTCGATTCTTGCCGTCCTTGTCAATTTCCCTATTTTTTGGCTGGTTCAGTTGCGCGGTCGCAGCCGCCGGCGCCAATTCAGAGCTGCCCTCAGCGCCGAGTTCAAATGCCCCGGCGGCCCATCTTCTCGAGCGGGCCGATCTTGAGCCTTGGCTGGACGGCTTCATGCCCTATGCCATTGAGCGCGGCGACGTGGCCGGTGCGGTGGTTGCCGTGGTCAAAAACGGCGAGGTGATCTTCGCGAAGGGCTACGGACTCGCCGACGTCGAGAAGCACAAGCCGGTCGATGCGGAACGCACGATGTTTCGGCCCGGCTCGATTTCCAAGCTGTTTACCTGGACCGCGGTGATGCAGCTGGTCGAGCAGCGCAAGCTGGATCTCGACCACGACGTCAACGAGTACCTGGACTTCAAGATCCCGCCGCGCTCGGATGGTCCGATCACACTGCGCGACATCATGACGCACACCCCGGGTTTCGAAGAGCAGATCAAAGCACTCATCGTCTCTGACCCGAAGCAGCTGGTGCCTCTCAAGGTTTACGCCGAACAAAAGACGCCAGAGCGTATTTTCAAGGCCGGATCGACACCGGCCTACTCCAATTATGCGACCGCGCTCGCGGGCTACATCGTTGAACGCATTTCAGGGCAGCCGTTCGATGACTACATCGACGCCCATCTGTTCAAGCCGCTGGAGATGTCGCATGCCACATTCCGGCAGCCGCTGCCAGCAGCGTTTGCGGCCGACATGTCCAAAGGCTACGCGCTCGCATCGCAGCCCGCGAAGCCCTATGAGATCGTGGTAGCGGCGCCGGCCGGGAGTCTCGCGGCCAGCGGTGTCGACATGGCGCATTTCATGATTGCGCATCTGGAAGGCGGCGAGTATCACGGCGCGCGCATCCTCGGCGCGGAAACGCTGAAAATGATGCATGAAACGCCCAGAGACATGATCCCGCCGCTGAATCGAATGATGCTCGGATTTTACGAACAGAATTACAACGGCCACCGGATCATCAGCCATGGCGGGGATACGGTATACATGCACAGTTACCTGCACTTATTGCTGGATGATCACGTCGGTCTCTTCGTGTCGGTCAACAGTCAAGGCCGCGAGGGCGCCGC
>Ga0302325_10010430_pt1 | contig 20146 bp, 14 predicted proteins | sample Palsa_T0_2_FD_201948 | JGI IMG/M metagenome (GOLD analysis project Ga0302325, IMG submission 201948) | Peat permafrost microbial communities from Stordalen Mire near Abisko, Sweden - Palsa_T0_2 | ecosystem: Environmental > Terrestrial > Soil > Palsa > Peat permafrost | place: Sweden: Abisko...
TGGCGACGAGCAAGCGAAACTGGGCGAACAGCAGGGCCGACTGGCAAAAGAAGCTTCACGGCAGATGAAGCAACTGCTTGACGAAGCGATCGCGAAGGGCACCGCACAACCGGAACTGTAAACGGCTCTGGGTGTCAGCAACCAAGTTCAGGCGACGGGGCGATGTTAATCTCTACGCTTTGCCACGCAACCTGCGATACCGGCCGATCAGTGCGTTGGTCGAGCTGTCGTGTTTGAGCTGCGGCTCGGCGGAACTGTGTAACTCGGGAATGATGCGCTGGGCCAGCACTTTGCCGAGTTCCACGCCCCACTGGTCGAAGGAGTCGATGTTCCAGATTGCGCCCTGCGTGAAAACGCTATGTTCATAGAGGGCAACCAGCGCGCCGACAACTCGCGGTGTCAGCTTTTGCGCCAGGATCAGGTTGGTTGGCCGGTTGCCTTCGCAAACGCGGAACGGCGTTTGAAAATCGGGCGAGCCTTCGGCCTTCAACTCCTCGGCCGTCTTGCCGAAAGCCAGGGCTTCGGCTTGGGCGAACAGATTCGCCATCAGCAGATCGTGATGATCGGTGAACTCGCTGAGCGGCCGGCAGAATCCGATCAGGTCGCACGGGATGAGTTTGGTGCCCTGGTGAATGAGCTGGTAGAACGAGTGCTGTCCGTCAGTGCCCGGTTCGCCCCAGAGAATGGGCCCGGTCTGGTAGGTTACGACCTGGCGGCCAAGATCTACGTGCTTGCCGTTGCTCTCCATCTGCAATTGTTGCAGGTAGGCGGGAAAGCGCTTGAGATTATCGGCGTAGGGCATGATGCCGATGGTTTGCGCGCCGAAGAAATTGTTGTACCAGACGGTCAGCAGGCCCAGCAGCACGGGGAGATTCTTTTCCAGCGGTGTGGTTCGGAAGTGCTCGTCCATGTCGTGGAATCCGCCGAGCAGTTCTGCGAAACCATCGGGACCGATCGCGATCATGGTAGAGAGTCCGATCGCGGAGTCCATGGAATAACGGCCGCCGACCCAATCCCAAAATCCGAACATGTTGGCGGTGTCGATCCCGAACTTGGCCACTCCTTCCGCGTTGGTTGAGACCGCGACGAAGTGCCTGGCCACAGCCGCATCGCTTTTGAGTGCATTCACGATCCAGCGGCGAGCCGTGGCGGCGTTGGTCATGGTCTCCAGCGTGGTGAAGGTCTTTGAAGACAGAATGAATAGTGTTTCGGCAGGATCGAGGTCATGCGTGGCTTCGGCGAAGGCAGCGCCATCTACGTTCGCCACAAAGCGAAACTTCATGCCGCGGTCGGTAAACGTGCGCAGGGCGTCGTAGGCCATCTCAGGGCCCAGGTAAGATCCGCCGATGCCGACGTTGATCACGTTCTTTATGGCCTTACCGGTGTGGCCTTTCCATTCACCGCTGCGAACACGGTTGGAGAATGCTGCCATCTTGTCGAGCACCGCGTGCACTTCCGGGACAACATCCTCGCCATCGACCTTGATCTGTGTGCCTCGCGGGGCGCGCAGAGCGACGTGCAGCACGGCTCGATTTTCGGTGATGTTGATCTTCTCGCCGCGGAACATGGCATCGCGGCGTTCGGCAACGCCTCGCTCCTTGGCTAGTTGAACCAGCAACCGGAGAGTTTCATCGGTAATTCGGTTCTTCGAGTAGTCCAGGTAGAGACCGGCGCTTTCGGCGACCAGGCGCTCGCCACGGCCGGAATCCTCGGCAAACAGTCGCCGCAGAGAAATGTCCTTGATCGTTTCATAATGAGTCTGTAGCGCACGCCATGACACGGTTTCGGTCAGTTGCTGGGTCATTCTTTGCTCCCTTTCATATCTCCACGGCACAAACTCACGGACGGTTATCGAAGCCGCCTCTGCATCATATTAAAACTGAATCGTCCCAGACCGATCACTCCAGCTTAAATTTCGTTAATCACCCAATCGCCGGCTGAAGAAGAAGTCGTCGCCACCTTCGTTCGGGGTGATCTAACTGATTGCGCCTTCGTTAGTTCCGCGGCGTGCACACGGAGGGACACGGCCCAAAAGCGCCATTCGCCCGGCGAGCGCCAGCCGGTGTGTTGGTCGTCCGAATGGAGAGGGAGTATATCTCCACTCAAGTCGCAATCAGGGAAGCCGATGACGACTTTAAGCCCATACACAAGTCGCGCCATCATGGTCGGGTCGGCAAATGGAGAACTGCGCGAATTGGAATGGCCTAATCAAATGGGAGGTGCCGTTACGACGACTCTCGTTGCCGACGAAAATCTTGCAACGCAAATCCCCGACCAGAGCCACATCAAGTTGCGCGTTTTGCTGGTCGAGGATGAGCTGGCCGATGCGGAATTGACTTTACGCGCCTTGCGTCAGGCAGGTTTTGCCGTCATCGAAGACGTCGCGCAGACGGCGAAGGCCTTCACCGAATTGGTGCGCAAAAACTCCTACGACGTAATTCTGGCGGACTACAAACTGCCCAACTGGAATGGAATGGAATCGGTCGAATTGCTACGCCGGGAGCAGTTGGACATTCCGGTCATCCTGGTATCGGGGGCACTGGGGGAGTTAACCGCGGTCGAATGCATAAAACAGGGCGCCGCCGATTACGTCTTGAAGGACCACCTGGCGCGGCTTCCCGGCTCGGTGCGGCGGGCCATGCGCGAGAAAGACTTGCGGCAGGAGAACAAACAAGGGCACGAGGATCTGGCCCGTTCCAATCAGGACCTCGAGCAGTTTGCCTATGTCGCTTCTCACGATTTGCAGGAACCCCTGCGCATGGTTGCCATTTATACGCAACTGCTGGCGGAGCGTTATCGAGGCAAACTCGATGGGGACGCGGACAAATACATTCACTACGCCGTCGACGGCGCTCTGCGCATGCAGAAGCTGGTGCAGGACCTGCTGACTTTTTCACGGGTAGGTCGGCAACAGCTTTCGCTGCAAAGCACCGACTGCAACCTCGTGCTGCAGACGGCTTTGACAAATCTGGAGGCAGCGATTCAGGACAGCCACGCGGTGGTTGAGCACGCCGAACTTCCGGTAGTGACGGCCGATGGATCGCAGCTGGTGCAGGTATTGCAGAACCTGATCGGGAACGCCATTAAGTTTCGCGGCTCCGAAGCACCTTTGGTTCGAGTCAGCATAGAAGCACAGACCAAGGAATGGATTTTCTCGGTGGCCGACAACGGAATTGGCATCGCAGCCGAGTACGCGGAGGACGTGTTCGTCATTTTCCGGCGTCTGCATACCCGCGCCGAATATGTGGGGAACGGCATCGGGCTCTCGATCTGCAAGAAGATTATCGAACAACACGGCGGCCGGATCTGGTTCGAATCCGAACCCGGCCACGGTTCCACTTTCCGATTCACTCTTCCAAACAAGGTGAACGCCAAGTCGTGAAGCGAAAGCGAGGAAAAATAGAGGACATGAAAAGCGCATCTGAAATCCTGATGGTGGACGACAACCCGGCGGACATCGACCTGACCACCGAAGTCCTGGCTCAGATCGAAGGACGTTATCACATGAACTCGGTGAATGACGGCGAGGAGGCGATTTCCTTTCTGCGGCACCAGGGGAAATATGCCAAGGCGCCGGTCCCGGATCTGGTGGTTCTCGACTTGAACCTGCCGCGCAAGGATGGCTGCGAGGTGTTGTCGAACATCAGGGCCGACCCCGCTCTGGCGCGGATTCCCGTGGTAATTTTCACGACTTCCCAGGCCAATAGCGACATCAGCCGCAGTTACGACGGAGGAGCAAACTGCTATTTGCGAAAGCCGGGAAACCTTACGGAATTCGTGGCAGCGGTCCAATCGATGGCGGAGTTTTGGCTGGGCTATGCCAGCCTGCCGCAGACGGAGCAAAAATGAACGACCAATCCACCCAAGTCTTGCTGATCGAGGACAACCCCGGGGATGCGGATCTGGTGCGCTTGCGGCTGGTGGAGGGCAAGTCCCTGGTCGACGTGAACTGCGTCAACCGTTTATCCGATGGACTGGCCGCGCTTAAGGAAAGATCGCCCGCGGTCATCTTGCTTGATCTCAACCTCCCGGACAGCCACGGCGCGGAAACCTACCGCAAGGTGCTGGAGAGTGCGCCGGGTGTGCCGGTCGTGATCCTTTCCGGACAAGACGATGAAGTGCTGGCGATCAAAGCTCTGCACCAGGGCGTGCAGGACTATCTGGTGAAAGGGTCCATTTCTAGCAGCAGTCTGGACCGGGCCATGCGCTATGCGGTCGAGCGCCAGGCTTTACTGCGTTCGCTGGAGATGGGCCGGAAGCAGCAACTGGAGTTCAAGAACCAGTTCCTCTCTCACGTCTCGCACGAGCTGCGCACGCCCCTGACCTGCATTCATCAATATGTGACCATTTTGCTCGACGGCTTGGCCGGCGAAATTCAGCCGGAGCAGCGCGATCACCTCAAGACGATTCTGCGCAGCGTCAATCAGCTGGGTGCGATGGTTCGCGACCTGCTGGAAGCTACCCGGGCGGAGTCCGGGAAAATCCGGCTGGCGCCCCGCTGTATCGCGATCGGCGATCTGATTCAGTCGGCGGTGGCCATGATGCAGGCCACGGCCGGCCAGAAGGGTGTCGGACTGGAGGTGGGACTGGACACAACCCTTCCCCTGGTTCATGCCGACCCCGACCGGATACTCGGGATACTGATCAATCTTATTGACAATGCGGTGAAGTTTACTCCATCGGGCGGAGCGGTGACCGTAAAGGCTTGCGCCGTGGCCGCCGATCCTGAGTTTGCCTACATCTCGGTGACGGACACGGGCTGTGGCATCGCCGCGGATGCAAAACCGCTCATCTTTGAGCGGCTTTACCAGGATGTGAACGCGGTGGTGGACAGCAGCCGCAAGGGCCTGGGGCTGGGATTGTTCATGGCGAAGGAGCTGGTGGGATTGCACGGAGGGCGCATCTGGTTCGTCAGCGAACCGGGAGAAGGCACCGTTTTTTCATTCACTTTGCCGTTGTATTCCCTGGCTAAGTTGCTTTTCCCCATAATCACTCATCAGGGTCGCTTGCGCGATGCCGTGGTTCTGCTCAAGGTGGTTCTGAGACCACGGTCCGAGGCTTCCCGCGGACGATGGAAGGATATTTCGCAGCGCTGTCTTGAAACCTTGCACCGCTGCGTTTATCTCGACAAGGACCTGGTCCTGCCTCCGATGGCAGCCGCGGGTTTGGAGGAGACCTTTCTGGTAGTGGCTTCGACGGATATGGAACGAGTGCAGACCATGATGACCCGCATTCGCGAGCAACTCGAAAAAGTCGCGGATGTGAATACCCACGTTCGACTGGACCTCACGGCCGCAGCCGTGACTCTGCCCGACCCTGGCGGCAGGGATCTCGGCAGCGAGAATGGGAGCAAGCATGCCGGGAACCATGCCGGGAACGAAGACAGCTTGAAAGGCCAGGTGCAGGAGGTCGCCAATCGGGTAATCGAGATGGCGCGTCCTGCTCCGGCAGCGAGACGGAGTTCTAAATCGCACTAATTAAATCGTTACTAAATCTAAATCGTTACCAATCTAAATCGTACTAGGAGATCCGCGCGGCAGCTGAGCGTGGACTTCGGAAAATGGAGAAATACAATGGCTAGCTCGAAAATCCTGATCGTGGACGACGACCCCGACTTAAGACAGGCTTTGAAACTGCGCCTGCGAGCCAATCACTATGACACCGTGCATGCGGGCGATGGATACTCGGCAATTGCCCAAGCCCACAAGGAACAGCCGAATCTGATCATTCTTGATCTCGGCCTGCCGGCGGGCGACGGCTACGTCGTCCTCGACCGGTTGCAGCACGATGACAAGCTCTCCAGCATCCCGGTCATCGTGTTGACGGCGCGCGACCCGCAGAGCAGCGAGCAGCGCGCCCTGCAGGCGGGTGCGGCCGCGTTCTTTCAGAAGCCGGCTGACAATGCCGAATTGCTGGAAGTGATTCGCGCGACGCTGCCACGGGCGACAACAGTGACGCCTATGCCGTCCTGAGGACTCGCAACGGCCAGCGCAGATTAGGAAGATTAGGAAGGTAGAAGATAATCGTTAGGCGCCGGACGATAAAGCCAGGCGCCGGAGGACACCCCCATGTCACTCAATCTGCAATCCCCACGCACCGTGGAGACTGGGCACCGGCCGCAACAGCGCTACCCACGGGCCTTGTTCAGCGTCCCGGTAAGACTGCGCCACCTGGAGGTGGGAGGAATTCGTTCGTCGAGCGGAATCAGCCTTGACATCAGCGAGGGTGGCCTCGGCGCCATGGTGCGTGGCGGCTTGCGGGCGGGCGAACTGGTCGAGATCGACGTCTGCATCGCGGGGTGCGCACTTACCGCAGTGGCCATTGTGCGTTACACGAGCGGCGAGCGCTCCGGATTCGAGTTTGTCGGACTCACTCCGGAGGAACGGCAGCAAATCGTCAACTGCACTGCCCACGCCTGAACCACGGTGGAATGGACACGTTCCGCCCGAAACGGCCAGCGCAACCTCGCCGGCCTTCCCTCCAGTGCCCCATATACCGATCGCGCACCGCTTCAAGAAAGCTCCCTTCTTCGAGTAGACTGGCTATCCGACTAAGGATGGCAAATTGTTCAAACTAAAGCCTTGCTTCCGCTATTTCAGCGTAACCCTTTTTCTCACGTGGCTCGCCGTCTCGACGTTCGCATCCTCGGCAACAGCTCAATCCGTTCCTCCAGAACTGGTGAACGGACTAAAGTGGCGCCTGATTGGGCCATTTCGTGGAGGACGCGCGGTCGCCGTGGCCGGCGTGCCCGGCGACTCCACCACTTTTTATTTTGGCGCAGTCAACGGCGGCATCTGGAAAACTACCGATAGCGGCACGGTCTGGACCCCGATTTTTGACAGCCAGCCCGTCGGGTCCATCGGCGCTATCGCCGTGGCGCCATCCGACCCCAAGACTATCTATGCAGGAACCGGCGAGTCGGATATTCGCTCCAGCCTGTCATCGGGGAATGGTGTCTACAGATCTACCGACGGTGGCGCGACCTGGACCCACATTGGTCTCGAGGACACGCGCCACATCAGCCGGATCGTGGTTGATCCGCGAGACGCGAAGGTCGTTTACGTCGGTGCGCTCGGTCATGCGTATGGGCCGAACGAACAACGCGGAGTTTATAAATCCGTCGACGGAGGAGCGAATTGGGTCAAGGTTCTGGATAAGGGACCAGAAATTGGGGTTTCAGATCTGGCGATCTGTTCCGGCAATCCGCAAATTTTGTTCGCTGGCACATGGAGGACGCATCGTCCTCCCTGGAGCACTTATGCTCCCATCGATGGACCGGGCGGCAGCCTTTACCGCTCGCAAGACGGAGGAAAGACCTGGTCAGATCTAAGTAAGTCTGGCGTAAGCAGCAACTCAGGCAAGAACGGATTGCCCGACGGCGATTGGGGCCGCGTCGGCGTTGACGTGGCTCCAGACGGCAAGCGCGTGTACGCGCTCATTCAAGCCAAGAAGGCTGGCCTGTATCGTTCGGATGACAGTGGCAACACGTGGACTCTGGCGAATGCGGACCCGCGTCTCACCAGTCGCGCCTGGTACTTCAACGGCATCACCATCGATCCACAGAATCCGGATGTCTTCTATGTGCCGAACGTGGCTCTGTACCGGTCCGAAGATGGGGGCAAGACGATTTCGATCGTGCGCGGCGCACCCGGCGGTGATGACTACCACCAGATCTGGGTCGATCCCAAAAACTCCGGCAGCATGGTTCTTGGAACGGATCAGGGAACCACGATCAGCCTCGACCGCGGCCAGACTTGGACCTCGTGGTACAACCAGCCCACGGCGCAGCTTTATCACGTCATCACCGACAACGAATTCCCTTACGTTGTCTATGGCGCGCAACAAGACAGCGGAAGCCTCGCTGTTCCAAGCCGCACCGACCATGGCCAGATCACGCCCCGCGATTGGTTTACCGCGGGCGACAGCGAGAGCGGGTACCTGGCGCCCGATCCCAAGGATTCGAACATCATCTACCTCAGTGGCACCTACGGCACCGTTACCCGCTTCAACAAACGCACCGGGCTCAGCCAGGATATTACTCCCTGGCCGGCGCTCACATTTGGATCAGAGATTAGCAAACGTAAGTACAGAGATCCGTGGACTCCGGTTCTGCTTTTTTCTCCCGCTGACTCGAGCACCCTTTACTTCGGTTCGCAGTACGTGATGAAAACCGTGGATGGAGGTTTGCACTGGCAGATCATCAGCCCCGATCTTACCGGGTCAACTCAGCAAGTGGGCGACACGAAATCGCAGACCGAGTCACATACTGAAACCCATATTGAATCACAAGGCCCTCCCACGACTGAGAATGCGATGCAGCGGGGATATGGCGTGGTGTTCACCATTGCGCCATCGGCGCTGAACCGGGATGTGATCTGGGCGGGAAGCGACACAGGGCTCATTCACCTTACACGCGACGCCGGGACAATTTGGAAGGATGTAACCCCTCCTGGCCTCAGCGCCTGGAGCAAGATCTCGTTCATCGAAGCTTCACATTTCGATCCAGCAGTCGCTTATGCAGCAGTGGACCGGAGTCGCCTCGATGATCGCACGCCTTATCTCTACCGAACTCGCGACTACGGAGCCACTTGGCAGCTAATTACGAACGGCATTGCCGCCGACTCTTTTCTGCGCGCTGTTCGTCAAGATTTGGTTCGTCAGGATACGGTTCGACAGGGTGCGGAGGGGCCAGCGTTGCTCTTCGCCGGAACTGAACTCGGCGTCTACGTATCGTTCGACGATGGCGACCACTGGCAATCCTTGCAACTCAATCTGCCCGTCACTTCCGTTCGCGATCTGACCATTCACGGCGACGACCTAGTTGTTGGAACCCACGGACGTTCCTTCTGGATTCTGGACAACATCACGCCGTTGCGCCAGACCTCTGACGCGGCGAAAGCAAATGCATTTTGGCTTTACCATCCGGCGCCAACATTTCGCGTTGATAACGACGGCTTTGCCGGCACGCCGCTTCCGCCGGAGGAACCAACCGCCCAGAATCCTCCGGCCGGCGCGATAATCGACTACTTTCTCAAGGCTCCAGCCAGTAGTGTGTTGCTAGAGGTTTTCGACGCGCAACAGAAGCTTGTCCATAAATTCTCCTCCGAAGATAAGAATCCGGAGAAGCACCCACCACTTCCCATCGCCGAGCGCTGGTTCCCTAAACCTGAAGCCCTCGAAACCAGCCCTGGGATGCACCGCTTTGTCTGGAATCTTACCTGGAGCAGTTCAGGAGGACCGGGCTTGGATGAGGAATCCGAATTCCGTAATCCCAGTGGCCCGAAAGTTGTGCCCGGGACCTACACCCTGAAACTCACGGTCGACGGAAAACCGCAGACTCAACCTCTCACCGTTGTTATGGATCCTCGATCGGGCGCCACTCCAGAAACGCTGCGCCAGCAATTAGAAGTCGGACAAAAGATGTTTTCCGAAACTCTGGAAGCGCGCCGAGCGCTCGCCGAAATCACTTCCCTGCAGAAACAGCTTGCCGATCTTGCAAATAAGCTTGGCGAGCACAATTCGGCGATAAAGCCGTTGCTGGCGGATACTCAGACCGAACTTGCAAAGATCGTAACGGACCCCGAAACGACCTCGGGACAGGCCGGAGGACTGCAGGACGCATTCATTGAGCTGGCATCAGCCCTGCGCGTGGCCGAAGGTGGAGAGCGCGCCGTGCCTGCGCAGGCCATCGCCGTTTACGATGAATCCAGCCGGAGCATCAAGGCAGCCATCGCACAATGGGGCGAATTTAAAACTACCAAACTTCCCCGGCTGAATGAGAAACTGCAGGCGGCAAATCTCGCTCCGATCACAATCTCGGAAATCGAGCAGGAAGTAGAATTTTTAATGTCACGCTGAAAATCGAATTTCACTGATGGCGGAGCGCTATCTGCGAGAACCTTATCGGACTGCCGATAGAGATTGCGCCGTTGATCTTCGACGCGGCGCGGGAGTTTGGGCCTGAGGCAAAAATACCAGAGTGAGAATCCAGCCGAGCGCCAGTCCGCTGAACAGAAAGGTTACGGCCGTGGGAAGATCATATTTCCGGTGAGTTCTGTTTTCGATCAGCATGTGAGTTGGCCCAGTTCAGTTTCTTCTTAGCTTCTTCCTAGGCTGCAAAATAAGAATTCGAGTCGCAGAGTTTTGATGCTTCTCGATGCCGCAAATTTTCATTACAGCAGCCTAACTCTCGTCGGAAATCGAGGAGATCGTGATTGTGTTTCCGTGGAGCGTACCCAGAATGCGGGCGCGTTGCCCGGCAATCCTTTTCAGGATACCTAAGTCGCCATCGAGCAGGTAGGACACGTCTCCATCGATGAGGGAGAAGGACGCTCCTCCATGCACACAGGCGCGCGTACAGGTTGTGGCGGATTGGCCGAGCGCCGCGGAATGCTTAGCGCCACAGCGGGAACAGGTCACCATACCGCTATAGGCCTGCTCGGTTCGTGTATTGTGCTGCGCCGCCACTTGACCCACGGCAACACCAGCGGCCGCTCCCAGAGTTGCAAAAAGAAGAGCCAGCCCGCACGCGACCGCGGTACCGAGTACGAAAATCTCGATCCAGACACGGTTCATTTTCATAGCGGCCCCAGAACCCCCATTTTCAAGCCCGACCTTACAGGACTAACTATGGATGCTGCACACGATCGTCGAGTTGGCTGTCAGACTTGATGCAACTAGCGTGCCAGCAGGGTTGCGTGACCGACCCTTCGATCTAAGTCAGTGAGTAGGAAGGCCCCGGAGGCAGAATCGCCGAACGAATGGCACCTGGGGTAAGAATACAATAAGGAAAAAATTTCCCAATGTAGCGGAAATCAGGGCAAGCCCACCATCAGCCCGGAGGCCAAGGCGGATCTTCCTGCACCTATCGACTGGGGTGATTGTTTTCCGACGCGGGATTAGCGCCATGGTGTATTGTGGTGGAAAGCTGTGGGTCGGCCTCTATGAGAAAGACAACTCTTATAGCGATTGTTTTATTAGTCGCCATGCTTGTTCCCCAGGACTTTGGGCCCGTGCTGTTGGCCCAGACGACCATCCCCACGGCGCAGCAACTGGATCAGTTGCTGGCTCCGGTAGCGCTTTACCCTGATTCCCTGCTGGCGCAGATCACAACGGCGTCGACGAATGCGCAGGAAATTCTGGACGTGGATAACTGGCTACAGCAGAATCCGGGGCTCACGGGCACCGCGCTGACCGATGCGGCTCAGAGCCAGGGGTTCGATCCGGCATTTATTGCGCTGACCAATTTTCCGCAAGTGCTGGACATGATGGCGCAAAACATCGACGATTATGCCGCCATCGGTGAAGCGTTTTCTGCGGATCAAGGAGCGGTCACGGCCTCGATTCAGCGATTGCGAGCTCAGGCGTATGCGGCCGGAACCTTGCAGAGTAATTCCCAACAACAGGTGGAGGTGCAGCAAGCGGCGAGTCAGACGATTTATGTAATTCAACCGGCGAACCCGCAGGTGGTTTATGTGCCGGTGTATAACCCCACCGTCGTTTATGTCCAGCCAGCCACAAGCACCGTGGTCGCGACGTCACTGGTCACTTTCGGAGCGGGAATCGCGATTGGGGCTCTAGTGGCTAGCAACCAGCCGTGGGGATGGGGCGGATGGGGATGGGGATGGTCATCGGGACGGGTCTATTACAATCGCACCGTCTTTGTCGCATGGGGAAATCCGTACCGTCCACCGAACGTTTGGTACCGTCCGCGACCGGTGCGCTATAACAGCCGTCCGGGTTACGGCGGCAATTGGCGCTATCGCCCGCCGAACTATCGGCCGCCCGCCCCGGCACCTCGTCCACCAAATCGTAAGCCATGGGGCCCGAACAACCCACCGGGGTATAGACCTCCTGCGGGCGGGACTCGGCCGCCTGCTCATAAACCTAAACCCGGCACGCCCAGTCAGCCGATAGCCAAGCCCACGCCTAGACCGCCGAGTGGGACAAGGCCGCCTTCGCACGGCAAGCCAAATCCACCGGCGCAGGGCAGGCCGAAGCCACCCAGCACAAATCCGCCACCGGCAAATGGCACGAAGCCGTCTACACCAAACCGGCCAGCCACGCCTCCGAAACCCGCACAGCCGAGCCAAGGGCGGCCGCAGCCGAGCACAAATCGACCGCCGGCAGATGGCTCGAAGCCGCCCGCCACGACTCGGCCCGCTCCTTCGCCGAAACCCGGAACCCCTGGTCGTGAGCCTCAAACAAAACCCACGCCGAATCCGGCTGGCGGAACGCGCCCAGCACCGCAGCCAAAACCCGCTGCCCCACAGAGCCGTCCCCAGCCGCAGCAAAAGCCGCCTTCGCAATCAAAACCAGCCTCTAAACCCGTGCCGAAGACGCAGCCGCAGTAATTTAGAAATGGCTATCATCCTGCGATGTCTGACAGGTTCCAGCTGTTCTACAGCGCTGCAGTCTGAGCATGCATCCGCACAAGTGAGCGAGACGTGCGACCCGGGGTAGATGAATCCGATTCCTAAATATCCGTCGAAGAAGACGGGCACGGATGGTGGGAAAACAACGACTCACGCAAACGTAAACTTCCTGTCAACAAAGGCGTAGCTGGCCAGTAAGGTCTTGCTTCCCCGAAGCTCTGCTTTACAGGTGAGTCGTAAGTCAGAATTTTCTTTTCGCTTGTTACAATCGGTTGACCACTTACCATACGTCAAGAATCGTCCCGACGGATCGGGTCGATTGAAAAGGAAAAACGGAATTATGACTATTCCATTTGACATGACAAGCAAGTCGAAACCAAGTCAAGGTTCGGTTAGTTCCCCCGAAAACAGCATCCCATACCAGGGCACGAGCCACGATTCGTCGCGACGGCGGTTCCTGCAAATGACAGCAACTGGGACGATGGCTGGTCTGGTTGCGGCGGCGGGTGTGGAGTTTACCCCGATTCCGGCGCTTGCGCAAAGCAAACTCAGCCCCGATGCTGCGCTGCAAGAACTCTTGGACGGCAACCGCCGATTCTCTTCTGGCCGGCTGACTTCGTTCGAGCAGGATCTTGCCATTCTTAAGGCAAACACCATAGACAAGCAGGAACCGTTCGCGGCAGTCTTGTCTTGTGCCGATTCCAGAGTCCCTGTCGAACTGATCTTCGATCAGAGCATCGGGCACATCTTTGTGACCCGAGTGGCCGGCAATGTGGTCACCTCGGAGATTATCGCCAGCCTCGAATATGGCGCGGCGGTGTTGGGCACAAAGGTGATCCTTGTGATGGGACATGGCGGTTGTGGGGCGATTAAGGCAACGATTCAAGCAAAAGAAGTTCCGGGGCAGATCAGCGCGCTTTATCCTCATATCCAGCCCGCCGTCGATCAGGCTGGGTCAAACCTGGATGCCGCGATCAAGGCAAACGCCAAGATTCAAGCGGCTCTGCTCCGCGCGTCGTCGACCGTCGTGTCGGGGCTGGTGAAAGAAGGTAAGCTAAAGGTTGTAGCCTCGCATTACGACCTGGCGAGCGGTGTTGTGACGCTTCTGGAGTAAGCAGAACGGCAGGCGTCCATTGCTCGCCACTTTCAGTTTCAATGGTTGCTATCGGGATTAGAAGCAGAGGATGTCGCCAAAGTCGTACCGTCGATCACGGTCAGACGCCCGTCGAGGCCGAGTGCGACCGCTTTATGGCTCTTGTCATTGACCGCGATCGCAAAAGGAGCTTTGCCTGTCTTTAACGTTCCTAACACTGAATGATTGGTTCCATCGAGCACGGTGATAGCGCCCTCCCGTGTGCTCGCAACGTACACTTTGTGATTACTGGAATCGACAGCAATCGCCTGCGGATTCGGCCCGACGCTTACCGTTGCCACGACCGAGTCAGTGGCGCCATCGATCACCGTAACATTATTACTTCCGTAGTTCGCAATGAACACTTTTCCTGAGCTGTAGTCCACGGCGACCGCACAAGGAATCTGCCCGATATCCGGGAGCGTGGTCGGGTGCGATTTCTCGTCAATGACCGTCACGTTCGCGGCGCCCACGCTCACGGCGTAAATCTTTTTCGTCCCCGGATTTGCTGCGAGCGCCCAGAGGTGATTCGAGGCTCTTATCTTGGAGACGTGGTCATTCATGCCATCGAAGACCGTCACGTCCGAACCTTCATAGCTGATCAGGTAAGTATTATTATCGAGAGACTCCGCGGTAACGGCATCGCCCACACCCGCTTTCACGGTTTTCGCGATATTTGTTTTCCCGTCAATAATCACGGTTACGTCGCTAAATGTGCGCGACACATACACTTTGTTTGCCGCCCGATTGGCGACGATCGTATAAGGAAGCTCGCCAACGGGCACATTTGCGATAGCCTTGTCGGCTGCGCCGTCGATCACAGTGACTGTGCCACTGCCGGAATTCGCAACGTAGATTCTATTCGTATCCGGATTAATGGCGATCGAGTCGGGCTCTTGTCCGACTTGAACGTGGGTCACGACATTTCCATCCCCATCCAGCACCGTGACAGTACCTTCCGTCGTGCTGACGGCGTAAAACTTGCCGGTCCGCGGATTGAGTGCAATTCCATGGGAGCTAATACGGATTCCATTCGGTTTGGGCGGCGACTGTTGGGTGGCGCCCGTTCCGAGCCAAGTGACTGCGTTGTCGATGAGCTGATTTTGTACGGCACTGGTGAAGATCTTGTCGCCGTGTCCCATATTCATGTACAGCATTCGATATTTCGTGTTGATCCAGATAACCGGCAGATCGCCGCTGGTCAGAACATCTTTGAATCCGATTGGATAGTTCGATGGATCAAGACTGACCAGGACGCGGACATCTTTATTGAGACGCGGACTGGGTTCCCAGACGTACCACTCGTTCGCGGGCGAATCGAAGTCCGAAATTCCTGCAGTAACGGGATGAGATCGATCATCGACCACCAGCCGTGCCGGCAACGGCGGCCAGCTGTTGGTATCGAACACAGCACCCCCGAGGAAATCGACGAACCACTGCCAATTCGTGTCTCTGTCGTTGTAGGCGGCAGCATGGAAGCCGAGCCATGCTCCACCACGTTGCATATAGCGTTCAAAGGCGCTTCGCTGTTCGGCCTTTGTGGGCGACTCGTTCAGCCAGATGACGAGCTGACAAGTCTTCAATCGCTCATCGCTTAGATCTTGCCAGTTGGTGGTTGCCTCGAATGTGAAATGCTCCGTTGCGGCTCTCTCGCTGAGGAACTTCACCGCCTGCTCAGCGAATTGAACATGATCCGGCTCGGTTTTGTCTGAATAGAAAGCCAGAACCCTGAATCGGCTTTGCTGTGCGAACGTACGCGAGCTCACAAACGAGATTGCCATCAACAGAAACACGAGAAGCCGCCGGACTGTCATGGATGTGCCGCCCTCACAATAGAGTTATGGATCGAACGAAGATGACGTTTCTCCGTGTGATGTCGGAGCGTCACGAACGTTGTGCCAAGCATTGTATGCCAAGCATTTATGCCAAACGTTGCTCAATGTTCTCCTCCCGTCCGGAAGTAAAGCAATGCGGTATCATTCCGAATGCCACAATTGCGGCATCCATTCAATGTTTAAGACACCTTTGCCTTGGGCTGCGCTGCGAGCTTTCATTTCTTTCGTTTTACTTCTCCCTACCACATTGGTAGCCCAGCGGACGGCTCTCACCATGCCGATGGTGGCGCGAAATGAAGACGGGGCCGAATATCGCTGGTTGCACAAACAAGTCCTGGATTCGCGCCTGCTGGACGACATGGAGAATTTATCGTCATGGTCATTCGCCGGCGCGGGAGAGATGACTTTGGTCGAAGCCCATGCCAGCGAGCCCTGGGCCATGACGGGTAACAGCGCGCCCAATCGCGTGCTGCGGATCCGTTCGACTTCCAACATTGCTCAAGTCGATGGCAGCGGCGAGTGGGAGGACTTAGTCGCAACTCGGAAATTCGACGGCGAGGACTGGGGCAAATTCAACCGCATTTCGCTGTGGGTCTACCCGGATGTCGTCGGGGCACCGGCCATCTCCTGCTCTCTGGTGCTGCATAACGATGGGGCCCACAAGTTGCCCGATCACTACAACGAAGGACGCCACGAGTCGATCATTCTCAAGAACCATACGTGGAATCAGATTGTTTGGGAGATCGCTCCGCTCGACCGCGATCGTGTGACGGCGCTCGAGTTTGCATACAGCTTGCCCAAGAAGTTGCCGGATCCTGGCGATCGGACGATCCTCGATGTCGCACATCTGGAACTGCAGAATGTGATGGCGGATCACGTCGAAGGTTGGGATGTTGCTCCTGGCAAGATCGCATTCAGCCACAGCGGATACGCCACGGGAAGCTCAAAATCGGCGATCGCGAGCGATCTCGCAGCATCGCAGTTCTCTCTGATTGACCAACAAACTGGACAAGCAGTCCTCACCAAAGCAATCCAGCAAGTAACCACAGACCTCGGAAAATACCAGGTTCTTGATTTCTCGGAAATCCGACAGCCGGGCAGCTACGCGATTCGCGCTGGGGACACTCTAACGCGCCCGTTTCGCATCGGCGAGGACGCATGGAAGAACAGCATCTGGAAGGCGATCAATTTCATGTACAGCGAGCGCTGTGGGACGGAGATTCCGGGTATCCACGGCAGATGTCACCAGGACATCTATACCACGCATGGTGACCAGCGAATCGTGGTAAACGGGGGATATCACGACGCTGGAGACTTAAGCGCTACGGGCCACACCCCGGCGATGGCATATGCAGCGTTCTCCCTGGCCGAGAGTCTGAAGCGTCAAGGTGAAGATCCTGAACTGGCCGATCGCCTGCTTGAGGAAGCCCGATGGGGCTTGAACTGGGTTCTGAAGACGCGGTTTGGTGATGGTTATCGGAGCACTGGTCAACTGGTGAGTTACTGGACAGACGGAATCATGGGCACGGCGGATGATCGTCATGGTGAGGCGGTAAATAATCCGGAATGGAACTTTCGCGTAAGCGCGCTGGAGGCGCTGGCATCACGGATCTTGAAAGAGAGCGATACGGAACTCGCGAATCGCAGCCTGGTCATTGCCGAGGAGGACTGGAAGTATGCGGTAGAAGGACTGAAAACAGCAGCTCCTCTCCCAGAAGTCTATGGCGCATCGGACGACCTGGAGCGGATTTCCTTTGGCGTGGTTGCATCCGTCGAACTTTTCGAAGCGACCGGCGATCGACAATATGAAGACGAAGCCGTTGCGCTGGGAGCGTTGGTGCTGGCATCGCAGGAGCGCAAACTCCAGCCCTGGACCACTCCCCTGACCGGATATTTCTACACTGGGCCGAAGCGTGAAAATCTGTTTCATCGCTTCCACATCGGGCAAGAGCAGGAGCCGATTGTTGCCCTGACCAAATTGTGCGAAGCGTTTCCCGACCACGCCGACTGGATGAAGTGGTATTCCGCGGTTGTCCTCCATTCGCAGTACTACCTTAAGCCGGCATCTGCTTTTGATCTGCCTTACGGAGTCCTGCCCGCCGGAGTCTATCGCGAGAGTGAAGCGCGGCTCATCCCTGAGGATAAGAAGTGGACTCCTCTTCGCGCCGCCGATCGCGACGCTTATATCGAGGAAGTCCATCGCGGAGTTCGCCTCGGTGACGATTCCTACCTCCGCCGTTTTCCGGTCTGGTTCGACTTTCGCGGCAATTCCAGCGTTCTGCTGTCTCAGGCCAAGGCTCTATCCACAGCCGCGAAGCTGCGTGGAGATCTGGATGCGGAAGACTTGGCCCAGAGGCAAGCGCAGTGGTTTGTCGGCAGAAACCCTTTCTCGTCAAGCCTGATGTACGGCGAGGGCTACGACTGGACACCTCTTTACAGCGTTCGCTCTGGCCAGATGGTGGGCGCACTTCCAGTGGGCATTGAGACTAAGGGCTATAACGATGCTCCGTACTGGCCGACGCAGATCTGTTGGACTTATAAGGAAGTCTGGACCGCTCCGGTTGGACAATGGATCTGGCTGATGGACGACCTCAGCGTTCCGGCCAAGGTTCGAGGCCTCGTCGATCCGGCCAACCGTGAACCCATCGAATTCCGCGATGAGAAGAGCGGGCAGTTGATCTCGGCGCCCAGCCCGGGAGGAAGTGAATTCAGCGTGCGCCTGCCCGCGGGACGTTACGTCGTTCAGCATGGATCTGACCACACCAGTCTCACCGTCCTTCCCGGAACCACTTACTCATTGGATCTGCGCGCCAACCAGGTTCTGGATTTCAAGGTTTCCTTCGACGCTGCCGATCACAATGAAATCGTGATACGTGCTTTAGCCAACGGTGCGGGGGATCACACATTTTCGATTCGTAGCGATAATCTCGTTCTTTCGGGTGTCATGACGCAGAACGTCCACCTTTCGGTGGGAGCTCAAAAAGAAATTGTGTGGCATGCACACGTCGTCTCGACGGAAACACCTTGGGTGGCATTGGTAATTCCAGACGGCGAACTCAGCAAGCGGGTCGAGGTCACCTCAGTCAGTGCTCCTCACCACTAGGACATGCGCTATTTCATCATCATTGTCGCTCTCGGATTGACCGCCCTGCGATTGGGCACCGCACCCACTTCAGCAACCATCCGATTCGAAAACGTAGCTGCAAAGGCGGGCGTCAACTTCATCACCCGCAATTCGCCGACGCCCAACAAGAATCAGATCGAAACCATGGTCGCAGGAGTTGCGTTGCTTGACTACGACGGCGACGGCTGGCTGGATATTTATCTGGTCAACGGAGCAGCAATTCCCTCGCTGCAAAAGGAATCGCCGGCTTACTGGAACCGTCTCTATCACAACAATCACGACGGCACATTCACCGATGTAACCGAGCGCGCCGGACTCGCGGGGGCGGGCTACGGCATGGGCGTAGCCATCGGGGACTACGACAACGATGGTCGACCGGACATCTTTCTGGCCAGCGTAACCGGTAACCAGCTCTTCCACAACAACGGCGACGGCACGTTTACCGATGTAACCGCAAAGGCAGGTCTCCCTGGCGCCGAGATGAATGGCAAAAAGATGTGGTCAGTCGGTGCGGGCTGGTTCGATTACAACAATGACGGCAAGCTGGATTTGTTTGTGGTCAACTACTGCGTTTGGGAAGTCAACAAGGATCCCTACTGTCACGTGAAAAGCGGCGTCCGTGGTTACTGCCATCCTAAGCTGTATGCGCCGCTGCACAACTCCTTGTACCGAAACAATGGGGATGGGACGTTCACAGATGTCTCGGAAGAAATGGGAATCTCGTCGCACCTGGGCAAGGGGATGAGCGTATCGTTTGCCGACTACGACGGCGATGGCTTCCTCGACGCGTTCGTCGCGAACGATACTACGCCGGGATTCCTCTTTCACAATCTAGGTGGAAAGAAGTTTGAAGAAGTGGGCACGCAAGCGGGAGTGGCTTATGCCCCCGACGGTGCGGCTTTATCGGGGATGGGCTCCGATTTCAAGGATGTCAACAACGACGGCCGTCCCGACATTTGGTATACCGCCGTGGAACACGAGACTTTCCCGCTGCTCATCAATCAAGGCAATGGGGAGTTCGACGATCTCACGCATGCCAGCGGATTGCAAGCTACTAATGAAATGTCGGGCTGGGGCAACGGCATTTTCGACTTCGACAATGACGGGTGGAAAGACCTGTTCGTCGCGCGCGCCAATGTGCTCGATAACATCAGTGAACTGGGGAATCGCAAATATCCCGAGCCCAATTCCCTGTTTCGCAATCTAGGGAACGGCAAGTTCGCTGACGTTGGCCCGTCAGCTGGACCGGACTTCCAGGAGGAGGCCGCACATCGCGGCGTCGCCTTTGGGGACCTTTTTAATGACGGTCGCATTGACGCGGTAGTCACCGTTCTTGGCGGGCCGGTTGAAATTCTGCGCAACATCTCCGAAACCGGCAATCATTGGATTCTTTTCAAGCTCGTAGGAACAAAGAGCAATCGGATGGGCATCGGCGCGCAAATTCACATTACTACCGAAGATGGCGCTTCCCAATGGAACGAAGCAACGACGGCGGTCGGATATACCGCGTCGAGCGACAGTCGGGTTCACTTCGGCCTGGGAAAGAATCGGCTCGTCAAGGACGTGGAAATTCGCTGGCCGAGCGGCATCAAACAAGTGCTGCACGAGATCGCCGCCGATCAGATTCTCACAGTCGAAGAACCTCAGCGATGATTCAGTTCATTGATTCAGAACCTTGATT
>Ga0302325_10010436_pt1 | contig 20139 bp, 17 predicted proteins | sample Palsa_T0_2_FD_201948 | JGI IMG/M metagenome (GOLD analysis project Ga0302325, IMG submission 201948) | Peat permafrost microbial communities from Stordalen Mire near Abisko, Sweden - Palsa_T0_2 | ecosystem: Environmental > Terrestrial > Soil > Palsa > Peat permafrost | place: Sweden: Abisko...
TCGGATTGGGTTTGTGCGTCGTGCGGCGCGAGCGCGAGCGCGCGCTTGTAGTACGGCAGCGACTGCGTGTACTTGCCGGCCTCGAAGTACATGTCGCCGAGTGCGACGAGCGCGCCCCGATCGTTCGGGTTGCGCTGCAAGCGCTCGCGCATTTCCAACAGTAGCCGCTGCACGAGCGGCGGTGGGCCTGCGGCTGCGGCTTGAGGCGGCGTTCCACCGCCGACGCCGTTCGGCGCGTCGGCGACCGAGCGCACGTCGCCGGCCGCCGGTCCGAGCGCCGCGCCGGTGACGCCTAGACCGATCTTCAAGAAATAACCGACGACGCCCAAGAACGCGAGCATCACCGCGAAGACGATCGGAACGTAGATGCGCGGCGGAAGTCCGCGCGCGGGACCGGTGGACACGAGCGGGATGTTCTCGCGCCTACGTGCAAAGCCTAGGTAACGTGTCGATACCCGACATCAGCGAGTTGCAACTCCTTTTCGCGCAGCTCAACTACGAACATTTCGGGGGCGAGATTCCCGCGCATCGCATCGCTTACAACGCGCGATTCTCGAATCTCGCCGGACGGATTACGTATAAGCCGCCGCTGATCGAGCTATCGCCCAAGCACTTCGAACGACGTCCGGATGCGTTGCGCGAAACGCTTTTGCACGAGATGATCCACGCTTGGCTGTTCGCCCGCGGTGATAATCCCGGCCATACGTCGCGCTTCCGTAAGAAGATGGCGGAACTCGGACTCACCTCCATCTACCACGACCTCGGCACGGCGGCCCCGCGGCAGGAGAGCACCAAGCGATTTATCCTACGCTGCGAGCGTTGTACGCTCGAGCTGCTGCGGAAGCGCCGCCCGGGGGTACAAGTTTCTTGTGGACGATGCAGCCGAAAACGTTTCGATCCGCGTTACCGCTTACGAGTGCTCGAGATCGTAGGGACCGTCGACGTCAGTGACGAGGTTCGGGCAGCTCACGCCGGCAGGACGACTGCTCGCCTTCCCAAACGGGGTAACGAACCCCAAAAGGAGCTATTGCAATGATTTTACGCCACGCATCCCTACGCAAGAGTCTCATCGCGGCGATCGCGTCGGCCGCGCTCGTCGCGACCGTGTTTTTGGCCGCCGTGCCGGCCAGTGCCGCATCGCGCATTCCGACCGGTACGAAATTCAACCTTACCCTCGCCACGCCGGACATCAACACGAAGAACGCGCAGCCGGGCGACCAATTCACGATGGCCGTCGTCCCGCCGTATCCCAACGGCAACGCGAAGTATGCGGGAGCAACGGTCTACGGCCACGTCGCATCCGTGCGGGCGGCGGGCCAGGGTCGCACCGCTCAGTTGACGTTCGCGTTCGACAAACTGGTGCTCGCCGACGGCTCGGGCGGTCCGATTTCCGGGACGATGATCGCCGCCCACACGGTTTCGGAAAACACGACGGCGCGCAAAGCCCTCGGCGCCGGCGCCGGTATGGCCGTCGGTAGCCAGACCATCGGCCGCATCCTGGGCGGCAGCGCCGGCGCCGTCGTCGGCATGCTCGGCGGCGCCGCCGGAGGCTACGCTTACGCCAACAACCAAAAAGCGAACTTCAACCTCGCCAAGGGCGCAGCCGCGACGATGCAGACCACCGAGCCGACGCTCGTCCGCCCGCAAGCGCGCTAACACCCTTGTCATCCTGAGCGGAGCGCCAAAGCCGCGTAGTCGAAGGACGGCCGAGACGCGACGGTGCTTCGACCACACCCTTCGACTCGCTTCGCTCGCTCAGGGCTCCGCTCAGGATGACAAACGTGCGTTAGTGACGTGCGGCGAAGAAGGCATCGACGTGTTGGATGACGAGGCTGAGGGCCGCGACGACGAGGACCGTGGCGAGTAAGCGGACGAGGACGATGCCGGAGAGGCGGCGCGATACCGCGGCGCCGAGTTGGCCGCCGATGAGGCCGCCGGCGGCGAGTGGGAGAGCATCGGCCCAGTTGATGTCGCCCTGATAGGCATGAGCCGCGACGCCGAAGGGCGCGGAGAACAAGATGATCATGTGTGACGTCGCGGAGACGATATGCGCGGGCATCGCGAACACGCGTAGCAAGAGCGGGACGACGAGTATCCCGCCGCCGATCCCGAAGAAGCTCGAGAGAAACCCGGTTGCGATGCCCGCGCCGGCTGCGATCGGCGGGCTCTCGACGTAGGTGAAGTCGACTCCGCTTACGCGATCGTGGAACGTGCGCGGGACGCCCCAGGGCAAACGCGCCATCGCGCCGGTAGCGGTTTGCGGACTCCGGCACAGCAAATCGACTGCGAAACCTGATAGCATCGCGGCGTACATGAGATCGAACCACGCGGCGGGGGCGAGTTTGACGAGGTAAGCGCCGGCAATGCTACCGGGAATTGCGAGCAGTCCCATTGGGATCGCGAGCCGCAAATCGACGCGGCCTTGCCGCACGAATGCAACCGACGCGCTCGCGACGTTCGCGAAAACCAGAACGAGCGATGTCGCGGCCGCGACTTCCGGCGGCAATCCGAACACGATGCGAAGTATCGGCGCGACGAGGAAGCCGCCGCCGAGGCCCGCGAGCGAACCGATCGTCGCCGCGACCACACCGATCGCTCCCATTTCGCACGCGTGAAGAACGAGGGCCGCACTTGGGCCGCTCATCGTGGCGAGAGTTACTGCACGCGGCCGATGTAACGGCGATCCCGCGTGTCGATGCGGATCACGTCGCCCGGGTTCACGAACAGCGGTACCTGCACGGTCGCGCCGGTCTCGAGCTTCGCGGGCTTCGTGGTGCCGGTTGCGGTGTCGCCCTTGAAGCCGGGGTCGGTTTCTTCGACGCGCAGTTCGACGTGCGCCGGAAGACCGGCCCCGATCGGCACGCCGTCGTGAAATTGCACGTCGATCTTCATGCCGTCTTTGAGGAAGTCGGCGGGATCGCCGATCAAATCGCGTTGCAGCGTGTAGTTTTCGAACGACTCGTTGTCCATGAAGTGGTAGCCGTCGTTGTCGTTATACAACATCTGCAGCTCGCGGTTGTCGACGGTGGCGCGTTCGAGTTTCTCGCCCGCGCGGAACGTGCGTTCGACGGTCGATCCGGTCTTGACGTTTTTCAGGCGCGTTCGCACGAACGCAGAACCCTTGCCGGGTTTGACGTGCAGAAACTCAATGACCGTCCAAAGTTGACCTTCGATCACGATGGTCACGCCGTTGCGAAAATCGTTCGAGGAAATCATGCTCGGGCGCAGGTACGGCGGGCCGCCGCGAAGTTCATCTTTTCAGTAATTGGAGCCGGTTCTCGGTACCGGCGCGCAGCCGCGCCAGGTTGTCGCGATGCTTGTAGACGATGATCCCGACGGAAGCGAGCATGCTGCTCGCCGGCAGCGCCAGCGGGTACGCACCGGCATACGAGGTGACGATCAGCGCCGCTGCGGCAGCGGCCGCGAGCATCGAGCCGACGGACGCGATTCCGGTCGGAAGCACGATGAGCAGCCATACCCCGACGAACGCGAGACCCGCTTCCCACGAGATCACGAACACGGCCCCGAGATAGGTCGCCACGCCTTTGCCGCCCTTAAAGTTCAGCCAGGGCGTGTAGCAGTGGCCGAGGACGGCAAAGGTCGCGTGCAGCGGCGCGAACGCCCACGCGTCGTCCGCGATAGCGATGCGCTGCACGGATGAGTAGCCGGCGATCGCGTGCGAGAGCAAGGGTCCGCACACGGTAACGGCCGCAACGCCCTTGAGCGCATCGAGCACGAGGACGGCGATCCCGGCCTTGCGACCGAGCGTCCGTAGCGCGTTCGCCGCGCCGATGTTGCCGGAGCCGGAGCTGCGGATGTCGCTCTTAAAGAAGAAGCGGCTGACGAGCACTCCGAACGGTATCGAGCCGAACAGGAAGCTCAGCGCGAGCAGCGGCCAATCCAGCCGCAGCGCGAGGCTCGGATCGGACGTCAGCGGCATCAGCGCTCCGTCGTTTCTTCGCGCCTCGCGCGGAATTCGAGTCCGAGCGGCACGCCTTCAAATTCGAAGCGCGAGCGCAGCGTGTTCTCCAGAAAGCGCTTGTAGCTGTTCGTCAGCAGGTCGGGGTCGTTGCAGTGGAAGATGAAGAGCGGCGGATGCGTCGCGACCTGCGCCGCATAGTAGATGCGCAGCATTCTTCCGCTCGAGTTCGGCGGCTGATGCGCGTAGGTCGCATCGCGGATTACCGTGTTGAGCTCGTGCGTCGGAATGCGCCGGTCGAGATTCGATGCGATCTTCATCACCAGCGGCATCAGGCTCCCGAGGCGCCGTCGCGTGAGCGCCGAGAGGAACGTGACCGGAGCGAACGATGCGAACGGAATGCTTTCGTGGATGACTTCGATCAACTCGTTCTGTTTGAACTCGCCGTCCTGTTGGAGCGCGAGGTCCCACTTGTTGGCGACGATGATCAAGCCTTTGCGTTCCTCGAGCACCATACCGGCCAGGCGCCGGTCCTGATCGAGGACGCCGACCATCGAGTCGATCACCAGAATCGCGATGTCGCAACGCGCGATCGCACCGAGCGAACGGAGCGAGGCGTAATATTCGATCGATCCGTGGTGCTTGGTCTTGCGCCAGACGCCGGCCGTGTCGATCAGCCGGATTTTGTGTTCGTGGAATTGGAACAGCGTGTCGATCGCATCGCGCGTCGTGCCGGGAACGTTGGAGACGATCGAACGATCCTCGCCCAGCAGCGAATTGAGGAGCGACGACTTGCCGACGTTGGGGCGGCCGACGATCGCAAGCGCGAGTTCCGTCTCGTCGACCGGCTCTGCGGTTTCGTCAGGTAAGCGTTCGACGATCGCGTCGAGCAAGTCGCCCGTACCCTCGCCGTGGAGTGCCGAGACGACGATCGGCTCGCCGAACCCGAGCCGCGCGAACTCGCCGGGAATCAGCGCCTTCACGCGTTCGGATTCGGCTTTGTTCGCAGCGAGCACGACGGGACGGCGGGTCTTGCGCATGATGTGGACGACGTCGTCGTCGAGCGGCGACAGCCCGGCGACCGCGTCGACGACGAAAACGATGACGTCGGCTTCGTTGGCGGCGATTTCGGCTTGGGCGCGCGTCTGGCGCGCCATGTCGTCGCTGTCGAGCGCGTCCGTGTCGATGCCGGCCGTGTCGATCACGGTGAACGTGCGCCCGTTCCAATCCGTGAGTGCATAGAGCCGGTCGCGCGTGACGCCGGGTTCGTCGTCGACGATCGCGAGGCGCTTGCCCACGAGACGGTTGAAGAGCGCGCTCTTACCGACGTTCGGGCGACCGACGATTGCAACGGTAGCGGGCCGCACCTTTGCGGCGAGCGGAGTAGGATCGGGGGGCATAGCCGCCCCGATGTCGTGAGCCATAGGCGCAAGCGTTCGCCGCACGGGGCCTGCGGACCGTGCGGCGAACCCCCAACGGGTCAATGGTCAGCCGATTCCTCCTACCCCTCGTGTGTTTCCTCATGGTTTTGGCGGCTGCGCAGGCCGCCTGGGCGGCCACACCCTCCGGGGCGGTGTACGTCACGACCCTCCCGAGCGGCGCGGATATTTGGATCGACGGGACCTACGTGGGCCGCGCGCCGGTCCTGGTCGACGCGCTGGCCACCGGCCACCACGCGCTCACGATCACGAAAACCGGCTGGGTGGTCCAGGAAGTCAGCGTCAACGTCGCACCGGGAGAAACGGCGATGTCGAGCACGCACTTGGCCGCGGGTCCGCGGGCGATGGCGGACGGCGCGAGCGGCTCGCTCGAGATTCGCGACGTGCCCGCCGGCGCACAGGTTTCCCTCGACGGTGTCGTGGTGCGCTCGCGGCCCGGCAAGAATTTGCCGATGGAAGCCGGCCCGCACCGGCTCACGCTGACGACGAAGCGCGGGACGACGACGCGCGTCGTCACCGTCGTGCCCGACACGACGACGGACGTCGTCTTGCGCGAACCGGCCGCGAACCAGGCACCGGCGGCCGTCGTCGCACCGGCTGCCGACTATTTGCCGACCGACAACTTCTCGGTCGAAGGCAACAAGGTCGTCGTGCATTTTGCGGGGCACGTCGTCGTCGGGTACATCGGCATGCCCGAATTTCGTATCGACGGCGCGACGGTCGGCTACAACGGTGCTCCGCAGTCCATCGGCGGCAAACTCTACCTACCGCTTGCGCTCCTGCAGCGCCTGACCGGTGACGAGGCCGACGGCAAGTAGCCGATGGCCAGCATCTATATCGAGACGTTCGGCTGTCAGATGAACGAAGCCGACTCGCAATACATCGCCGATCGCGCCGCCGCGTCGGGTTACGCGGTAACCGCCGACGTCACCCAAGCGAGCGTCGTCGTCCTCAATACCTGTACGGTGCGCGACAACGCCGAGCGCCGTGCGTACGGACGGATGGCGCACCTTCGCGCGCTCAAGCGGGCCGATCCGAGCATGAAGCTCGTCGTGTGCGGATGTTTGGCGGAGCAAGACAAAGACACGATGCGCGAGCGCGCTCCGTACTTGGATGCCGTTTTCGGAACGCGCGACCTCGCGCGGCTGGGCGATGCGCTTGCGGAGTGGCGGCCGAGCTTCGACGACGATCACACGCTTGCGGACGAACGTTTCGTGCTCGATCCGCTCGGCGGTCACGCCGACTGCGTGGGTGACGCGTACGCGCACGTGCGCGCCTTCGTGACGGTGCAGCGCGGCTGCTCGTATTATTGCACGTTCTGCATCGTACCGCACGTGCGCGGCCGCTTCGACAACCGCCCGGCGGTCGACATCCTCGCCGAGTGCCGAACCGCGATCGCCCGCGGTGCGCGCGAGGTGACGCTCGTCGGTCAGACGGTCAACGCGTTCAAAGACCCTGCGACCGCCGCGGATTTCGCAGATTTGCTCGAAGCCGTTCATGCGCTCGATGGTCTGGACCGCGTCACGTTCCTCACCTCACACCCAAAGGATTACACGCCGAAACTTGCGGCCACGATGGGGGCCCTTCCCAAGCTCAACGCGCGCTTCCATCTGCCGGTGCAATGCGGCTCGGACACCGTGTTGCGCCGCATGAATCGCAAGTACACGGTGGCGCAGTATCGCGAGAAGATCGCCGCGTTTCGCGAGCATTGTCCGGATTGGGCGCTGACGACCGACCTGATCGTCGGCTTCCCGGGCGAAACCGAAGCGGACTTCGAGGGGACGCTCGCGCTGTGCGATGAGATCGGGTTCGCGCAGGCATTCTCGTTCGTGTATTCGCCGCGCCGCGGCACGCCCGCGTCCCATTGGGAGCAAATCCCGGCCGACGTGGGCAGCGAACGTTTGCGACGGCTCGGTGCGACCGTCGATCGCGGCGTGCGCGCCTGGCACGAGCGTAAAGTCGGAGGGGTGGTGCGCGCGCTCGTCGTCGGCCCGTCGCGCAAGAATCGTTCGAATCTCGCCGCCAAGACGACCGACAACGTCACCGTCGTCGCGCCCGCGGGGCCTCTTGCCGAAGCGCAGCTGCGGGACCAGCCGTGGCTCGACATCCGGGTCGAGAGGGCGTTCACGTGGGGCGTCACGGGTGAAATCGTCGGGATCGCCGCACGCTTCGATGCGCCGGCGCTCGCGGTCGACGCGCGCCCGGCGATCGACTTGATTACTGCGGTGTGACGCTGAGCGGGGCGTTCCAATCGGAGTACGTCGTGGTCGCCACGTACGGCCCGTTGCGTTCCTCGATCTTGTGCGCGAAGCCGTCGGCCGTGCCGATCCACACGCGCGTGGTCTTCACCGAATAGCCGGTTTTCGCGGTCACGTCGATCTGATAGAGGTGCGTCGCGACCCCGTCGAGCCGCTGCGAGCCGAGCGCCTTGACCGTCTTGCCGCTGAGGTCGTCGGCGAACGCCGTCGTGTCGCGAACCGTCGTGAGCGGGCTCTCGTCGGGCGGTAGTTTCGCTTTCGTCCACTTCGCATCGGCGCCGCGCAGCCACACGTCGCTGCCGATCACGACGACGACGAGGCCCGTGTCGCCGAGGGCGACGCGCACTTTGTCGGGCGCAACGTAGACGATATCCTTAAAGCTCGTGCCGAGCGGGCTTTGTTCGACGACGTGCATTTTGAAGCTGCGGGCTCGTGCGAAGCGGTGCGCGTCGGCGACCATGGCCCGGCCGTCATCCGCGCGCGCCGGCCGGGGCGCGCCCGCCAGGAGCGCGACCGCGCAGAGCATGCCGAAGCCAAACCTTACCATAGCGAAGAAGGATACTCGCGCCGCATCCGAATTCCCCGCGCAGGTGAATCAAGGTTGAGCCAGGCGCGGTTTTCGCCGCTGCTCGAGCAGTACTACTCGATGAAGGCGCGCTATCCCGACGCGATTCTGCTCTCGCGCGTCGGCGATTTCTATGAAGCATACGGCGACGATGCAACGACCATCGCCTCAGCTCTGCAGATTGCGCTGACCTCGAAGGAAGCGGGCGCCGGGCAGCGCGTCGCGATGGCGGGCGTGCCGTACCACGCGCTCGACAAGTATCTCGCGGACCTCGTCGCGCAGCACCGCATCGTGGCGCTCGCCGATCAGCTTGAGGTCCCGGTTCCGAACAAACTCGTGCGCCGCGACGTTACCCGCGTGGTGACGCCCGGAACTCTGATCGAGGAGCATCTGCTCGACCGCGGCGCCAATAATTATCTAGCGGCAATCGTCCCGGCGGGCGATTCGCTCGGCGTCGCGTACGCCGACATCTCGACCGGCCGCGCCGCCGCGACTGCATACGACGGCGAAAACGACCTCGAGGAAATGCTCGCAGAACTCGTGCGGCTCGGCCCGGCGGAAATCGTCGCCGACGTGCCGGCGTCGATCCGCAGCGCGATCGAGGCGCAGCTTCCGTCCATTCGCTTGACGACACCCCCGCTTGCCGCGGTCGAGCGGCAGGAGTTCGCCCCGGTCGATGGCTTCTCGGTCGAGGAGACCTTCGCGATGCGCCGCGCGTTCGAAGCGCTCGGCGCGTTCGTGCGCCGCGTCGGCCTCGGCACCGAGGGCGGATTGCTGCGCGACCCCGAGTACTATCGCGCGCGCAGTTTTCTCGCGCTCGACGCGAACACGCGCAAACACCTCGACCTCACGAAGTCGCAGGGCCAGAATCCGAAGGCCACGTTGCTCGCGACGATCGACCGCTGCAAGACCGCGATGGGTTCGCGTCTGCTCGCCCGCTGGATCCTCGCGCCGCTGGTCGATCGCGCGGCGATTTCGGCGCGCGCCGACCGTGTCGAGACGCTCGCCGCCGACTATCCGGCTCGCGCCGCGCTGCAAGAACTGCTCGGCGGCGCATTCGATCTCGAACGAATCGCGCAGAAGGTGCGCTTCCGTCGCGTGCAGCCGCGCGACTTAGGGTCGCTGCGCCGTACGCTTGCGCTGTTTGCGCCGCTCCGCGCTGCGCTCCCGGCGAACCTCGCGCCGCTCTCGGAGCGGATCGGCGAACATGCCGACCTGCTCGACGAACTCGAGCGAACGCTGTGCGACGACCTGCCGGCGACGCTTGCCGACGGCGGCGTCATCCGGCCCGACGCCTCGCTCGACGTCAAAGACTGCATTGCCGCGCGCGCCGACGGTCGCGAGCGGATGGCCGCGCTCGAGGAACGCGAACGTACGCGAACCGGCATCAAGGGCCTGCGGATCAAATACGCGAGCGCCTTCGGGTACGCGATCGAAATCTCCAAGTCGAACCTCGCGCACGTGCCGCCCGACTACGTTCGCAAGCAGACGCTGACGGGCGGCGAGCGCTTCGTCATTCCGGAACTCAAGGAACTCGAGATCGCAATTTCGAGCGCGCAGTCGCGCCAGTTGCGAGTAGAGGAAACGCTCTACGCAAATCTCGTCGAGTCGGTGGCGGCGCGCGTTGAAGAGTTGCTCGCAAGCGCCGACGCGATCGCGGAACTCGACGCGGCCTGCGGTCTCGCACAAGTCGCGGGCGAGCGCGGTTACGTGCGCCCGAGCTTCATCGATACGAGCACGTTCGACGTGGTCGACGGCCGCCATCCGGTTATCGAAGCGCTCGCGGGCGATACGTTCGTGCCGAACGACCTGCATCTCGGGGAAGCATCGGCGCGCTTCATCCTGCTCACCGGGCCGAACATGGGCGGCAAATCGACGTACCTGCGCCAGGCCGCGCTGCTCGCGATTCTGGCTCAAATCGGTGCGTTCGTACCCGCACGCTCGATGAAGCTCGGTGTCGTCGATCGCATCTTCACGCGCATCGGAGCGGGCGACGACTTGGCGTCGGGCCAGTCGACGTTTTACGTGGAGATGGCCGAAGCGTCGAACATCTTGCGCCGCTGCACCCGGCGCAGTCTGCTCTTGATCGATGAAGTCGGCCGTGGAACGGGCACGATCGACGGGCTCGCGATCGCGCAGTCGATCTGCGAATATCTCCTGGGTTTGGAATCGCAAGCGCCGATGACGCTTTTTGCGACGCACTTCCACGAGCTCGTCGCGCTTGCTGAGCGCTGGCCGCTGGTTGCGAATTTTCACGTCACCGCGGTCGAAAACACCGCCCGCGGCGCACCGGTTTTCTCGCATCGCGTGCTTGCGGGCAGCACGTCGCGCTCGTTCGGCATCGAGGTAGCGCGGATGGCCGGGTTGCCGCCGGGCGTCATCGCCCGCGCGAGGGAGATCGCGGGCGCGCTCGGCGAGCGCCCGACCCTCGAGACGCAGGTGCCCTTGCGCGCGAGGTTAGCCGCCCCGGGGCCTCAAGAAGAGATGCAACTCACGCTCGACTGGTAGGAACCGTACTTTCCTAGACTTTGGGCCTGCGGCTGCCGATGCACCTGACATGGATGGCGGTGATACGACCAATGCGGACCGGTACATGCTGTGTCTGCACTTACGCTCGGGCGAAGTGCAAATGACGCCGTACCGCAGCCTGCAAGAAGCGCTGTACGTCGCCGATCTTCTAGGCACGGCCGCTCGCTGCGGGTCGCACGCGACGCCGCCCGTCGACGTCCCCTGCGTCTACGTCTTTCCGCCCAACGACGAAATCGAAAAGGTCGAAATCCAGGAGCGCTAGAGCCCTGTCAGGGTGACAAGCGGCTACACCGGCTGGGCGAGATGTAATACGTCGGCCGTTTCGCTGCGAACGCGGCGGCAGAGGTCGGCGTCGTTGGCGATCGATTGGCCGTACGACGGGATCAACTCGACGAGCTTCGCGTTCCACTCTGGGAGCCTCGCGGCGAAGGCCTTCTCGATGACGCCGAGCATGATGTTCACCGAGGTGGACGCGCCGGGAGAAGCGCCCAGGACGGCTGCGAGCGATCCGTCGGCTGCGGTGACGACTTCGGTTCCGAATTGCAGTTTGCCGGTGCGGGACTTATCGGGCATGATGACCTGAACGCGCTGACCCGCGACTTCGAGGCGCCAGTCTTCTTTTTTCGCATTCGGAAAGAATTCGCGCAGCGCTTCGAAGCGGCCGTCGGACGACTCGAGCACTTGGCCGACGAGATATTTCGTCAGATCGAAATTGTCGCGGCCGACGGCCATGAGCGGGCCGAGGTTGTCGGGCCGGATCGCGCCGAAGAAATCGATGAGCGAACCGCTCTTGAGGAACTTCGTGGAAAAGCCGGCGTACGGGCCGAAGAGCAGCGCACGCTTTCCGTCGACCACGCGCGCGTCCAAGTGCGGAACCGACATCGGCGGGGCGCCGACGGACGCCTTGCCGTAGACTTTTGCCGAGTGACGATCGGCAAGCGCGGGATCGTCGCAGCGCAGCCACAGGCCGCTGACGGGGAAACCGGCGAAGCCCTTGCCTTCCGCAATGCCGGATTTCTGCAGGAGCGGGAGCGCGCCGCCTCCGGCGCCGAGGAAAACGAACCCCGCCGAGATCGTTTTATGTCCGCCGGCAGCGTCGCTCACCGACACGTTCCAACGGTTGTCGGTGCCGCGGTGCACGTTCGTAACGCGATGGCGATACGCGACGCTGAAACCCGGCTGCCGTTGCAGGTTCGCAATCAGCGCGCGGGTGAGGGCGCCGAAATCGACGTCGGTGCCGGTGACGTCGCGCGTCGCCGAAACCTCTTCGCTCGGATCGCGGCCTTCCATAACGAGCGGCATCCACCGTTCGAGCTCGGCTTTGTCTTCGGAGTACTCCATCTCGCGGAAGCAATGGTGCGCGTGCATCGCCTCAAAGCGCCGCTTTAAGAACGCGACGTTGGAAGCGCCGCGTACGAAGCTCACGTGCGCGACCGGGTTGATGAACGAACTCGGGGGCGAGATCGCGCCCTTGCGCACGAGATACGACCAGAACTGGCGCGACAGGTCGAACTCCGTATTCACCTTCAGCGCGCGCGAAATATCGACGACGCCGTTGCTGTCTTCCGACGTGTAGTTCAGCTCGCAGAGCGCCGCGTGGCCGGTGCCCGCGTTGTTCCACGCGTTGGAACTCTCTTCGGCCGCGCCACTTAAGGATTCGTAGATCGCGATGCTCAGGTCGGGCTGCAGTTCTTTCACGATCGTCGCGAACGTCGCGCTCATCACTCCGGCGCCCACCAAGACCATGTCCACTGTTTCGGTCGTCGACTGTTTTTCCACGAAGTATTCTTACGCGCGACCGGGTCGTAATCTTACCAAATAGCCGGTTGAGTGATTCCTGGACCCGGAATGGCTGCGACAAATGGCGGCCTCCGATCGCGAGCGCGCAGGCGTTCCGTCCGGCCCGACCGGGAGGCGACGATTCTGCGCTTCAAGCCCGGGTCGTTTCAACCCCCGCATCATGGAGCATGCAAGCGGTCTCTCCGAAGGGGTCGTTTTCGATATTACGACGCCCGTACGATCCGTTTGTTTCGGCCACCCGCCTTGCCGAGGCGACCGTGTAGCGCGTGAGGCGGAGCCGTGCGCCTAACGCACGAGATGGTCGGGCACGCGCAAATCGTCGCTTCGGCAATAGAGATTTGAGATGCCGTCGTAATCGTTGGTTGCTGTAACCCTGGCGATTGAGTCTAAGATTGCGTCGTAATCTGGCCCTGTTTCGTTATTATAGGCTTCTGTCATACGTCCCCACTCGTCCCATGGCAGCATCTCCACCTTGTTTAACGCTGCAAGGTCTTTAACGGCATTCCCACGGATTTCGGCGGCCCCAAAGTTTGAGGTACCGTAAACGCCGAATCGAGATGCATCGATGGCGCCGTCCCGGAACGCAGCCCATGCCTCCCCGCCGGAAAGAAAATGTCCGGGCGCTAAATCTTCTGGTTCCTCTAGAATGGATTGACCCATAATTTCGGAATCAACTCTGATCCATCGGCGTTTCAGGGCATCCCAATACTCTGTAATCCAGTGATCGAGTGCCTGCTCGGGCTGAAAGTATGTCGTAAATCCACATCTTACCCTCGCCGGGAAGCCGCGGTAGCGCAGCATACTGCAACTCAACAGCGCGAAGTGGCGACACGTGCCTACAACGCGGTTTTCCTGTGTTCGTTCAACGTGAAGCGGTGACGGATTTAACTCAAGCAAGAGTCTGACGATTGTCGATGCCTGACGTGCGTTTTTTTCGTCGAAGCGCTCTGCCGGAATTCCGATCGTTTTGGCGTCATTCGGTTGAATTACCAAACCGTGTGAAAGATAAGATATTTCAATCGGTGTTGCCGGAATTCCGTTGAGCGCGCCGGCATCGATGGAAGAGAGGTCCGTCAGAGCTCCGGCACTAGCATAATCAATAGCGTGAATCACCGGTCAATTATAACAAACTCGCGCGTGTGCTACAGCCCGGCCGCCCCGGACGCCCGCACTTCCCACTCGCGAATCCGCTGCCGAGCCCACAAGGTCGTCCGCCGAAAGTGCCTCCGGCTCGCGCCGCTCGCGCGAGCGCTGAAGGAATCGCACGAGGGGGCATAGAGAACAGCGGCATAGCGTTCGCGCACCAGGAACCCGGTGAGAACCCGGGACGGTCGCGCCACTGTAAGCGGGGAGCCGCTCGCGACCACTGCCGGTAAGCGGCGGGAAGATCGCGAGCACGGTGCATCGATCCGCGAGTCAGGATACTGAGGCGAGCGCGTTTATCCCAACTCGCGTAAAGGTTGGTATTCGATGGCTGGTTCGATTTCCACGAAGCGTGGCGACGGCGGCGAGACGTCACTTTCCGGTGGCGTGCGCGTTTCGAAAGGCGAGTTGCGCGTCGAAACCGCGGGATCCGTCGACGAACTGAACTCGGCGATCGGCTTGGCGCGAGCATTCTGCGGCGACGCAGGGCTTGGTGCGCGGGTCCGCGGCATCCAGCGCGAACTGTTTCCGCTCGGCTCGACATTTTCGAGATTGCCCGGCGGACGCCGCGAAGTCCCCGATATCACGGATGAGATGGTCGCGCGGCTCGACGCGTTCGTCGCGGAGCTCGAAGCGGAGCCCGGTCTCGCGCGCGATTGGACGCTGCCCGGCGAATTGCGTGAGGCAGCCGCGTTCGACGTCGCGCGCACCGTGTGCCGCCGGGCGGAGCGCAATGCCGTCCGCTTGATGGCCTCGGGCGCTCCGGTGCAGAAGAACGCGCTCGCCTATCTGAACCGCTTGAGCGACGTGCTGTGGCTCGTCGCGCGCGTGCTGGAAACTCGGGCCGGCGTCGATAGCCGGTTGCGCGACGAGAACTTCCCCGGCGCACCGTGGTCGCGCGCCTGGTGAGTGCGAAAGCGCTGATGCTGCTGGGCACGGGATCGCATGTCGGGAAGTCGCTTCTTACCATGGCGTTTTGCCGGATCCTGAAGCAAGACGGATACCGCGTCGCGCCGTTCAAGGCGCAGAATATGTCGCTGAACTCGGCCGCGACGCCGGACGGCGGCGAGATCGGTCGCGCCCAGGCGCTGCAGGCTGAGGCCGCGGGCGTAGCGCCGAGCGTCGATATGAATCCGATCCTCTTGAAGCCGACGTCCGACCGGCGCTCTCAGGTGATCGTCCGCGGGCGCATTTGGGCGGACATCGACGCGCGCGAGTACCACGTACGGCGCACCCAGGAGCTCTTCGATGTCGCGCGGGGTTCGTACGCGCGGCTCGCTGCGGGCTACGACTATATCGTGCTCGAGGGCGCGGGTTCTCCGGCGGAGATCAACCTGCGTTCTTGCGATATCGTGAACATGCGGATGGCGCATGCGGCGGACGCCCGGTGCCTGCTGGCCGGCGACATCGATCGCGGCGGCATCTTCGCTTCACTATATGGAACGGTCGCGCTGCTCGACGAAGCGGATCGCGCCCGGATCGCGGGGCTGATCGTCAACAAATTTCGCGGCGATCCCGCGCTGTTCGTTCCCGCGTTACCGATGCTCGAGGAGCGCGTCGGAAAACCATGTTTCGGCGTCGTGCCGTATTTGCCGGACATCGGCTTGGAAGAAGAAGACGGGCTCGGCCTCGACGAGGTCCGCATCGCATCGACGCCACCGTGGCGTGGACCGGGTAACGGGGCGCGCCGCGTGCGTATCGCCGTGATTGCGTGGCCCGGGCTCTCAAACTACACCGACTTCGATGCACTCGCCGGCGAACCGAGCGTCGATCTCGCCTACGTCGATGCACCGGCCGCACTGGCCGGCGCGGATCTTGCGATCGTACCCGGCACGAAATCGACCCTTGCGGCGATCGCGTGGCTGCGAGAACGTGGTTTTGCGCGCGCGCTCGCGTCGCTCGCCGTTCCGTACGTTTTCGGAATCTGCGGCGGAATGCAGGCGCTCGGTAACCGTGTCGACGATCCGTTCGGCGTCGAAGGGGGCGGCGCGGCCGATGGGCTCGGCCTCTTGCCGCTTTCCACGACGCTCGCTCGCGATAAAGTGGCGGAGCGCGCCTCGGGAGCGTTGTCGGCGCCGCAGCTCTACGGTGCTGCGCTCGCGTGCGAACGCGTATCGGGCTACGAAATCCACGTCGGCGAAACGCTCTACGAAGCAGACGCCCCGCGTTTCGCGCGGATCGAGCGCGCGAGCGATGGGCGAATGGTTGACGATGGCGCGATCTCGGGCGACGGCCGTATCGCGGGAACGTACCTGCACGGGGTCTTCGCGGCGGATGATTTCCGGCACGCGTTTGTCGCGACGTTGCGCGAGGCGCGCGGTTTGCTCCCCGCGCCCGCATTCGCTCCGGTCGAAGCGGAACGTGCGGCACGGTTAGATCGCGTCGCAGCGCACGTTCGCGCGGCGCTCGACGTTCCGCGCTGTCTCGGTCGAGCATGAACCGTGGCGCGATGATCGCCGCGGCGTTCGCGTGCGACGCGCTCGCGGGCGATCCGCGCGTCTTCCCCCATCCGGTGCGCGCAATCGGCGTGGCGATAACGCGGGGCGAGCGAGGCGTCCGAAGGTTCGCGCGTGGAAATCGCGCCGGCGAGGCGCTCGGAGGGACGCTTCTCGCGGCCGGCGTCATCGCGGCGTCGGCTCTTGGGGCGCAAACTGCCGTTCGCTGGGGCGGCCGGTTTGGCCCCGATCGCTTCAATGCGATCGAAGTGCTGCTCGGGTGGACGACGCTTGCGCTGCGCGATCTGATCGCCGAATCCGACGCCGTCCTTGCGGCGCTGGAGCGCGGCGACCTCGCTCGCGCACGAATTCAGCTGGCGCGTATCGTCGGTCGCGACTGCGATGCGCTTGCCGCCGGTGAGATCGCGCGTGCCACGATCGAGACGCTGGCCGAGAGCTTTTGCGACGGAGTCGTCGGTCCACTGTACGCTTTGGCAGCCGGAGGCGTACCGCTCGCGTTCGCTTTCAAGGCCGCAAACACGCTGGATTCGATGATCGGCCACATCGAAGCGCCCTATACCGATCTTGGCCGCAGCTCCGCGCGGATCGACGACATCTGCTGCTACGTTCCCGCGCGCCTTGGTGCGCTCGCGCTCTGTTTGCTGGCGCCGATCGCCGGGGGCAGTATGCGCGCGGCGTGGCACACGTGGCGTCGCGACGGCGATCTTCACGCGAGCCCGAACGCCGGGCAGATGGAAGCCGCGATGGCGGGCGCGCTCGGCGTGCGCCTCGGCGGGCGGAACAGGTACGACGGAATCGCGCGCGACACGGCGCTGCTGGGACCCGAGTTTCGATACCCCGGCGTTGCGGACGTGCGGCGCGCGCGCACGCTCGTCGTCGCCGGTGCCTGTGCGGCGGCTTGGCTCGCGGCCGTCGCCGCCCGATTTCATGCCTGAACCATCGCTCGCCGAGCACGGCGGGGACCTCGGGGCAATCGCACACCGCTATGGCGTAGCGCGCAGCGAGTTGATCGACTTCAGCGCCAACATCAATCCGCTCGGACCGCCACGCGTGCTGCTCCGCGCGCTCGCGCGAGCCGCACGCGACCCGGAAGCGCTGGGCAGGTATCCCGACGCGGAGCATTGCGGCCTGCGCGCCGCGCTCGCACGGCGCCTCGCCGTCTCGCCCGAAGCGATCGCGATCGGGAACGGCGGCGCGGCTCTCTTGGACGTCGCGGTTCGCGTGCGCGGGATTCACCGCTGTCTTGTTCCGCAGCCCTCATTTAGCGAAAATCGTCGCGCGCTCGAAGCGGCCGGGGCCGACATCGTGCCGTTCGTCCTCGATGCCGGCCGCGGTTTTGCCCTCGATGCCGGCGTCGCAATCGAGGCACTCGACCGGGACGCCTGCGATGCCATCATCGTGACCAACCCGCACAACCCGTCGGGTGCCGTCGTGGCTCGCTGCGACATGCTCGCACTCGTGCACGCGGCGTCCGCTCGCGGTGCGCTCGCTATCGTCGATGAAGCCTTCGTCGACTATGCACCCGAGGTCAGCACCGCCGGCGTCGCCGCACGCGAGCCGAACATTATCGTGCTGCGCTCGCTGACGAAATTTTTCGCGGTACCGGGTCTTCGCGCGGGTTACGCGATCTGCGAACCGGCGCTGGCCCGTCGCATGGAGACGATGCTGCCGAGTTGGCCCGTTACGGCGCTCGCAGCCATCGCGCTGACGGCCGCACTCGGCGATACGCGTCATGCGCGCCGGGCCTTGGCGCAGAATGCGCGCGAGCGCGACCGGCTCTCCGCGGCGCTAATGAAGCTTGGCCTGCGCGTGTATCCTTCGGGCGCGAACTTCTTGCTCGTCGAGCTGCCGCCGCAGAGCCCGAGCGCGCCGGAGCTCGTTTCCTCGCTGATCCTTCACGATCGCATCGTCTTGCGCGATTGCAGCTCTTACGAAAGCCTCGGCACGCGCTTCGTCCGCGCCGCGGTGCGCGGTCGCAGAGACAACCTGCGTTTGATCGCAGCGCTCGCGCGAACGCTGAAGGAATCGCGCGCGACGGCGTAGACAACAGCGCCATAGCGTTCGCGCACCAGGAACCCGGTGAGAACCCGGGACGGTCGCGCCACTGTAAGCGGGGAGCCGCTCACGACCACTGCCGGTACCCGGCGGGAAGATCGCGAGCACGGGGCATCGATCCGCGAGTCAGGATACTGAGCCGGACGCGTATCCACCAACCTCGCGAAAAGGTAGGGCTTACGTGAATCGTTTTCTCCTCATGTCGTGCGCGCTCGCGGTCGCGACGCCCGTCGCACGGCCCGCCGGCGCCGCGCCGGCGCCGTCTCCGTCTCCGTCCCCATCGGCATCGCCGGACCTGCGCGAAATCGGGCGCACGATCGTGACCAGCGATCGGCAACCCGAGCCTCTCGGCTCCACGACGCATCCGACCTTCGTCGTCGATCGCGCCCGCATCGATGCGTACGGTGCGCGCACCGTAGCAGACGCCCTCCAAGGCGTACCGGGCGTGAACCTCTACTCGTACGGCCCCTTCGGTGCGGAGGTCGACTACGGGCTTCGCGGATCGTCGACGGAGCAAACCCTCGTGCTCGTCGACGGGGTGCCGATCACCGATCCCACGACCGGCGGCGTACAGCTCGGACAACTCTCGACGATCGGCGTCGATCGCATCGAAGTGGTCGAAAGCGGATCGTCGACGCTGTACGGAACCAGCGCCGCGGGCGGAGTGATCAACATCATTACGCGCGTGCCGCGCGGCGTGTATCTCGAAGCATCCGACGGCTCCTACGCCGATCGCGACGCGCGCATCGGTGCGGGCAACGGCGTCGTGGGCTTCACGCTGGAGAGGCACGTCTCGAACGGCAACTATGCGTTTCCGGCGTTTGCATACGGCAGCTCGTGCGCCGGCGGATTCATTACCCCGTGCGCCTTTCCGGCCGGCGTACGATCGCCCGCCTACGGCGACCAAAGCGCCGGCCGGCTGTCGCTCGACACCTCGGTTCTCGATGGATTCCAAGTGCGCGCGCGGCTCGACGCTGCGAGCACGCAGCTCGGCGTGCCCGGCAGCCTCGCGTTCTCGTCGACCACCGCGAGTGAGGGCAACCTCGCAACGTCGGGCCTTCTCGAAATCGAACGAGCCGCGGCGCATTCGACGTTCACGGTCGATCTCGGCGGCTCGCAGACGCGGCTCGATTACGTCGATCCGATCGACAACTTCGGCGAGAGCGACGTGTATACGGGCCGCTCGCAAGTCTCCGTGAAGGAAGTCGTGACCGGCGCGCGCTCGGACGCCGTCGTCGGCATCGATCTCTCGCGCGAGTCCGGCGTTTTTACCTTTCCGACGACGCCAAACTTCTCGTCGCCCACCGCGCCGCCGATTCCGGCGTATGCGCTCGGCGCGGCGGAAGCACAGACGGCCGCCTACGTTCAACTGGCGACGTCCGCGGGGCCGTTCGCGCGGCTGGTCGCGGGCGTTCGCGGCGAGAACGACTCGCCGCACGGCACGGTGCTCGCACCGTCGTTCGGAGGCACAATTCGTAGCGGCGCCGTGTCGTTCGCGGGCAACGTCGGCGAGTCGTTTCGCGTGCCGACGCTCGAAGATCTGTACTATCCCGGATTCTCAAATCCCAATCTGCTACCCGAAAAGGCGCAGACCGCCGACGTAACGGTGTCCTACGACGCTCCGCAAGCAACGTTGTCGGGCGGGTGGTTCGATCGCAACGGCTCGAACTTCATCGTCCTCAACTCTTCGTTCATTCCGGTCAACGCGCAGCGAGCGGCGGTCGCGGGAGCGCAGCTCACGGCGACGACGAAGCCGCGCGGGGGCGTCGTTTTCGAGGGTTCCTACACCGATCTCTATCTTGCCCAAGATCTCGCAACCGGCGGTCGTTTACCACGCAACCCCGCGGGTACCGTGTCCTTCGCACTTCGCCATCCGTTTGCGCAGACGCATCTCGATTACGGCCTGCGCTGGGACATCGTCGGCTCGGACGGCGACGACAAGCAAAACGTCGCGCCGCCGCTCGAGCAGTCCTTC
>Ga0302325_10010437_pt1 | contig 20138 bp, 20 predicted proteins | sample Palsa_T0_2_FD_201948 | JGI IMG/M metagenome (GOLD analysis project Ga0302325, IMG submission 201948) | Peat permafrost microbial communities from Stordalen Mire near Abisko, Sweden - Palsa_T0_2 | ecosystem: Environmental > Terrestrial > Soil > Palsa > Peat permafrost | place: Sweden: Abisko...
GCCGCGATCAAGGCCGTACCGGAGCACCCTTATGTGTCTCGCGGCGGCGTCAAACTCGCGGCCGCTCTGGATGCATTCGCGCTCGACATATCCGGCCGCGTCTGCCTCGACGTTGGCGCCTCCACCGGCGGCTTCACCGAGGTGCTCGTCGTGCGCGGCGCGCGGCGCGTTTACGCAATCGATGTCGGCCGCGGCCAGCTTCATCCTCGCCTGCGCGAGCGAGACGAGATCGTATCGTTGGAGCAAACCGACATCCGCATGTTGGATCCGGCACGGCTGGCCGAACCGCCGGATTTTGCGGCGGTCGACGTGAGCTTCATCTCTCTCAAGCTGGTGTTGCCGGCGATCGGGAAGATTCTCAAACAGCGAGCCTCGATCGTTGCGTTGATCAAACCGCAATTTGAGGCGAAGCGGAACGCTATCAAGAAGGGGATCGTGCGGGATGCGGCGGTCCACCAGGCGGTTTGCGATGAGATCGCCACGTTTGTCGTTTCACTAGGCTGGCGCATCGGCGGCCGCGTTCCGTCCCCGATTCTCGGCGGCGACGGCAATCGGGAGTTCTTCATCGAGGCGGAGCGTGGTTGAGCAGGTTGTGATCGCACATCTCGGCCATCGCGGCGACGGCGTTGCCGACGGCCCCGCGGGCGCCATTTACGTTCCGGGTGCGCTGCCGGGCGAGACGGTCGACGTTGAAGAGGTCGCTGGTCATCCCGACCGGCGCCGGCTCCTTCGCGTCGGCCAACCGAGTGCGGAACGCGTCGCGCCGATCTGCCCGCATTTCGGCGTTTGCGGCGGCTGCGCCGTGCAGCAATGGAATGACGCCCCGTACCGCGTCTGGAAACGCGACCTCGTTGTCGAGGCGCTGCGCCAGGCCGACCTTCACGCGCCGGTCGCCGACCTCATTGACGCGCACGGCGATGGCCGTCGCCGGGCCGTATTCCACGCCCGGAGCGCGACGGGAGATGTCCTCAAGGTCGGATTTTCCGCCGCGCGCGCGCACCACGTCGTCGCAATCGATCGCTGCCCGATCCTGACGCCAGGCCTCGACGGCGCCCTCAAGGCCGCCTGGGCCATTGGGGAAGCGCTCGATTCGGCAAAAAAGCCGCTCGATATCCAGGTCACCGCGACGGATGCAGGCCTGGATTTCGATGTGCGCGGCTCCGGTCCCTTGACGCCGACGCTCATCACCGCGCTCGCCGGCATCGCCACCACCCACGATCTCGCGCGGCTCACGCGCCATGGCGAACTGGTCGCGCTGGCACGCACCCCCACGCTGCGCATCGGCAAGACCACCGTCCAATTGCCACCGGCTGCGTTCCTGCAAGCGACGGCCGAGGGCGAAGCGGCGCTGGCACGGCTTGTGCTGGCGACTTGCGCCCGCGGGGCCAACATCGCCGATCTGTTCGCGGGTGTCGGCCCGTTCGCGCTGCGGCTCGCGGAACGGGCGCGGGTCGTCGCCGTCGACGAGAACGAGGCGGCGCTTTCCGCACTCAAGCGTGCCGCCGCTTCAACCGCCGGCCTCAAGCCGGTGGAGATCGAGCGCCGCGATTTGTTTCGCCGACCGCTCAGCGCTGCGGAATTCAAGCCCTTCGATGCGGTGATTTTCGACCCACCGCGTCAGGGGGCCGGGGCGCAGGCGCGCGAACTCGCGGCAAGCGGCGTGCCGCTCATCGTCGCGGTATCCTGCAATCCAGGAACTTTCGCCCGCGACTTGCGTGAACTTACGCGTGGCGGCTATCGGCTCACCGAAGTGACGCCGGTCGATCAATTCCGCTACGCGGCGCACGTCGAGATCGTGGCTCGGCTCGAGAAATAGTCAGTGCATATCAGCCGTCGCGCGGCCGCCAAAATAGGCAGTCACTCCGGCAAGGAAAGGTGTAAATTTCGGGCGTCCGGGAGCCGTAAGCGAACAAGGAGATTGTCGATGAGCGGGCTCGGTGGATTGAACAAGACGCCCGACGGCGTGGTCATCGGGCTCGTTCAATTGCAACTGCCGACGATCGCCAACAAGAGCGATCTGGCGGCGCAGACGACGAAAATTTGCGCGATGGTACAGAAGGCGCGCAAAGGCATGTCCACATTGGACCTCGTCGTCTTTCCCGAATATTCGTTGCATGGCCTCTCGATGGATACCACAGCCGAGCTGATGTCGCGGCTCGACGGACCGGAAGTAAGTGCCTTCAAGAAGGCTTGCGTCGAGAACCGGATCTGGGGCTGTTTCTCCATCATGGAGTACAATCCCGACGGCAACCCTTACAACAGCGGCCTCATCATCGACGACGAAGGCGAGATCAAGCTTTATTACCGCAAGATGCATCCGTGGGTGCCGGTCGAGCCCTGGGAACCGGGGAACCTCGGCATTCCGGTATGCGACGGTCCGAATGGCAGCAAGGTTGCTCTGATCATCTGCCATGACGGCATGTTCCCCGAGATGGCGCGGGAATGCGCCTATAAAGGCGCCAACATCATGTTGCGCACGGCGGGCTACACCGCGCCGATTCGGCATGCGTGGCAGGTCAGCAATCAAAGCAACGCATTCTCAAACCTGATGTACACGGCGAATGTTTGCATGGCCGGCACCGACGGTGTTTTCAATTCCATGGGTGAGGGCATGATCGTCAATTTCGACGGCGTACCACTTGCGACCGGCAACGGCTCACCCGACGAGATCATTACTGCAGAGGTGCGGCCGAAGCTCGCCGACGAAGCGCGTCGCCTTTGGGGGGTAGAGAACAACATCTACCAATTCGGCCATCGTGGCTTCGTCGCGGTCAAAGGCGGCGCGCAGGATTGCCCGTACACTTACATGCGCGATCTCGTCGCCGGCCAATACCGGCTCCCCTGGGAGGATGACGTGCGGGTGACCGACGGTTCGAGCTGCGGCTTCGCGATCCCCAATCGGGCTTACGAAGGATAAGACCTTCTAACGCGACCGCTCGTCCCGCCGAAGCGGGGACCCAGTAACGTGCCACAGATACAACGAATTACACTGGATTCCGCTTGCACAAGAACGGGCGAAATTGCTAGTTCGCGCAGAGATTGGGGACCCCGATCTTTTCAAACAAATGCGGCATGGCAGCGGCACTCGACGGATAAGCCGCCAACGCTGCCTGGAATTCTGGATTTGTGAAAGCCCGCCGGAAATGATCAACCGATTCCCAGACGGCGTAATTCAGAAATGTACAATTACCACCCACGCCGCGATGCAACTGCGTCGAGATATATCCTGGCTGCCTTTTCATCCAATTGGCATCATGCTGCCATGCGGCGAGCAAAGCGTCGGCGTCGGCAGGTGCGACCGTGAAGACGTTTATCAGAACGACAGGTGACGCCGCGTCGTTGAGCTGCTCTTGGATCGGAACACGTTCATCAAGTGGGCGCAGGTTGAGCATGGATTATCTCCCTGGATTGATTGCAAGTTGCCTGGTCGTCCGTCGGCCGGCTCGCCGTTTTGCGGTCAGACTGAGACCATCGCGGATACTGAACGACATCAAGATGAGGTTGACCGCACCGGCAACAAGCTCGATCGCCTGCACGCCGTAGAAAAGCGGCCCAAATTCTCCGCGCGACGCCAGCGTTGCGAGATAGAACGCGGCCGGCATCAGAATGAGAAGCCCGTTCCCGGCGATAAACGGCATGCGATTTTTTTTCTTCACGATCCTTGGATCAGATGAGGCACGGGCCATCCGGAATCCGGAGGCGCCAGTGATCGCCAGCGCCGGCACCACGACCAGAAAGCCCCAAGGAATCATTTCCTTGACGGTGGCGATCACTGCCGTCGAGCCAGATAGTTCAGACGCAACCGTCGAGAGCCAATAGGTGAGGATCATCAAAAATCCGATCGCTCCCGCAATCGGATGAAGCTTATTCAGCATTGCTGTCTCCATCTTCCGTTCGTTCCTCGAGACGTTGTCTGATGCTCCGAAGTGTTGCCGCGGCGGTCGCGATCTGCTTGCCGCTAAGCCCCGTCGCGAGATCATCTGCCCACGGACCCTGGCGTCTCATGGCTGCGGCAAATGCCGTCTTCCCCTGGGAGCTGAGAAGAACAAGCTTGGCTCGCTGATGGTGCGGGTTAGGCGCGAACTGCACCAAGCCGTCACGTTCCATCTCGTTGACCAAGCGCTGCACCGCTTGACGAGTGAGACCCATGTTTCGCGCGATCTGGGCGACCGAGAGCGGCACTGGAGACAACGCCATTGCCCCGAGCACTTGCCAGCGTGCGCTTGTCAGCCCGAGATCGGCAATGAGAGCATCGCCCGTTACGAGCAGACGACCGTTCAACCGGAACGTCTCCAGCACAAGATCGGTAACGGCATCTAGGATATTCATGACCGCATATTGTCATAATGACAATATATTGTCAATATAGCAAAAAGGCGCCGTTTTGCTGACAAATCAGACCGCACCGTCAATCAAACACCCTGGCGAGGGCATTCACGGCGATCGGGCTTCCGGCAGTAGGTGAGGGCGGTGCCCGGCATGAGGCCGGGCACGCCTCGTTCAGGATACCGCTGACGCTACTCCGCCGCTTGACGCGACGGCGGACGCACGCTCTGCAGCCCGTCAGCCTCGGTTGCGGAGATCGTTGTGCGCACCATGAGCCGCGCCTCGTGCGCGGGCCACGGCCGGCCGCGATGCAGCGTCGCGCGATTGTCCCACATGACGACGTCACCCTCGCGCCACGTGTGCACGTAGCTCTGACCGGGCGCCGCAGCGGCATCGATCAGCTCAGCGAGCAGCTTTTGCGCCGCCCCCTCCTCCATGCCTTCGATCGCATAGGCGTGCGAGGCGATGTAGAGAGCGCGGCGGGCATTCGCCGGATTCTTCCACACCATGCGCCAGCATTGCGGCGGCAGCGCCGCACGCTCTTCGGCGCCGACGAGATTGGGCGAAATCTTTCCGCGCGAATGAGCATAGTCGTGCCAGGCGAAGGAGCTCTCGATCTGCTTGCGCAGGCCTGAATCGAACCGGTCCCAGGCAAGACGAGTCGAGACATATTCAGTCTCACCGCCATGCGCCGGGATGATCCGCGCCGACAGCACCGAGGCGAGCGCCGGCACGCTCTTGAACGTGCTGTCGGTATGCCAAAGTTGGTTTGCTTTATTGCGCAGCGCAATCCGATGATCCGCCGGCACGACTTTGCCGTCCTTGTCGATGGTGGTGATGATGACGAGATTGGTGCCGGCGCCTGGCGTCGTGGGCGGCGTCACCTCAAGCGGACCGAACCGGCGCGAGAAGGCAAGTTGCGTCTCGTCGGTCACCTCCTGACCGCGAAAGATCAGAACGGAATGCTCCTCCAATGCCGCGCGCGTCTGCCGGTATGCGGCGTCGTTCACCGCGATATCCTTGAGCGTCACGCCGCGCAATTCGGCGGCGAAGCCCGGCCCCAGGGGGACGATGTCCATAGCGTTCCCTCGTTGCTTTGGTCTTGCGTAAGTTTCCACCAAATCCGGGCGGCCGGCAACCCGGCGGCTCACTTGTTTCTGGCGGCTACAGCCGCTTCGCAACCTCTTCAAGCATGACTTCGGTGGCTCCGCCGCCGATGTTTTGAACACGCGCATCACGCGCCATGCGTTCGATGGTGCTCTCGCGCATGAAGCCCATGCCGCCGTGAAATTGCACGCAGGCGTACATCACCTCGTTGACCAGTTCGCCGCAATAGGCCTTGACCATCGAAACTTCTTTGGTGGCTTCCGCCCCTTGTGCGTCTAGCCAAGCCGCGTGGTAGACGAGCTGGCGGCCGGCTTCGACCTTGGCTGCAAGCATTGCCAGACGCTGCCGGATCGTTTCTCTTTGCCACAGCGGCGCGCCGAAGGCTTTTCGCGTGCGGACATAATCGAGCGTGAGATCGAGCGCGGCCTGGGCTTCCCCCATGGCGGTCGCGCCGATCGTAGTCCGCTCGTTCTGGAAATTTTTCATAATGGCATAGAAGCCGCGGCCTTCGTCGCCGAGCCTGTTCTCGACCGGAATCCGGCAGCCATCGAAATGCAGCTCGGCGGTGTCGGATGATCGCCAGCCGTGCTTGTCGAGCGCGCGGCCGACCGTGAAGCCGGGCGTGCCTTTCTCGATCAGAAACATGGTGATCGATCGGCTCGGAGAACCCGATCGATCGGTCTTCGCGGCCACGCAATAGAGATTGGCGTAGACGCCGTTGGTGATGAACATTTTCGTACCGTCGATGACATAACTGTCCCCATCGCGGCGCGCGAACGTGCGGATGCCCTTCACATCAGAGCCCGCATCCGGCTCGGTGACAGCGACCGCCGTAATGACCTCGCCGGAGATGATGCCCGGCATCCATTTGTCCTTTTGCGCCTCGCTGCCGGACCGGAAGATATGGATGGAGGCCATCTCCGAGTGGACCAGAGCGGTGGTCGCAACCCCGCTGAACGTCGAACGGCCAAGCTCCTCGGCGAGCACGACGGTCGCGAGCGTATCCATCTCCGATCCGCCGTAGCGCGCCGGATAGCGAATGCCGAAAAAGCCGAGGCTCCCCATGCGGCGCAGCACTTCGCGCGGCACGTAACCCTGCTCCTCCCACGCCAGCGCCTTCGGCTTGATCTCCGTCTCGACGAAGCGGCGCACCTGGGCGCGAAGAAGCTCATGCTCCTCCGAAAAATAAGGCGACCGGCCTGACGCGGGCTGCGCGACGTCGTCGGATTTGATTTCCGCAATTTTGTTCATGTCGGCCTCCCGGCTCTCTTTATAGTATCGCCCTGGACAGACATCCGGTTCGAATGCCGCCCTCTCAGCGCTGCGGTCCCGACAAGCTGAGCTCGCTCTCGGCGCGAAAGACATTGCTGTAAAGCGTCGCAATCCATTGGCGCCCGCTCGACGTCACATTGAGATAGCGGATGGCGGTCTGAATGTGAGGCGACACGCTATTATAGTAAAATTGTGGATATAGATCGGTGAGATCCGCTGGCGACCCGTAGCCGAGCTGTTTGTTCATTCCGACTTCTTCGAATTCGTAATAGAGCGCGTTCGCCTTGCGCAGATAGTGCGGATCGCCGAGTTGCCCGATAAGGTCGGCGGCGCGCACCAGCGAACCCTCTTCGGCGTCTTGACGTTCCGGCGAGATAGCCGACGGGAACCGCGTGAACTCGATCGCTCGGGCAACCCTGGCGGCGTCGATCTGGTCCATTTTCGAGAGCCGGTCCAGCGCGAAAAGTTTTGAACGCTCCACGTGATGAGCCGTTAGTGCGGCATCGGATGCGCCGCGCGAGAGCTTGGTTTTACCGCCTTTCGCATCGATGACGTATCCGTCCTCGCGGTCGCCCATCAGAACGCCACGGACGTAGCCGATATCGTGCAGGAGGCACGCTATGATCACATGCGCATAATCGTCAGCAGACGTGGGCATGAGAAGCGATCGCCCCTTCATGATGTCGTAGCCGACGAGCGTCACCAGCATCGTATGTTCGACGTTGTGATAGAGCGCGTCGCTGTTGCCGATACATTCGAGCGCCAGCCGGGCGACGGATGGAATAAGCTCCGTCAAGCCGGCCTGCGTTGATCCAAAGCGACGGCTCAAATGTGAGGAAAGGAAAGACCCCAATTCCTCCGCGGCCAATTCGGGAACGGTAATCATGACGCCTCAAATTGGATCGCAAAACGCATCGTGGCCGTCAGTCGCGCAAATTGCAATACCGGTCCGGCGCGCCTGTCACGTCCGTCATTGGCCGGTATCCGCTACTCGGCGCCAACATTGAGGCCGTCAAGCATTAAGGTCCAAAGCTCGCGCACCTGAGCATGGCGCCGTTCGACCGCAGCGGAGACCTGGTCGCGGACGTCGACGAGCTGCGGGCCCTTGAGGAAGAGGATTTGCGCCTGTAGCAATCGTCCGCTTTCGAATTCTATGCGCCGCATCGCCAGCACGAAGGGATCCATCGCAGCGACGCCTTCCGGCAGCAGCGCGGCGGGCCGGATGCCAGCATGGATGGCGTGGCCGAGCGCCGCCATGTCGACCAGCAAACCGTGAAAATAGTCAGCTGCCCCTTGCATCGGACGCGGCATCCACGCCGCCTCCCACCGCCAGATCATGAAAGCCAGGGCCGGATCAGGGACCCACGATGTGGCGCGCGTGAGCAGCGAAAGAATCTCCATTTCGCGGCAATACTGGGCGTGCAGTTCCAATTGCCAAGGCTGGAGCAAGTGATGCGGCAACGTGGCGGCAAGCTGGCGGGCCTGCGCACCATGCGCTGACATGAGAAAGGCCGCGATGCGAGTTTGTTGCGGCGCCGGAACGCGGCCGTCTTGATCGAGCGGGCCGAGGAGAGCGCTCATGGAGATGCCGGCTCGGAAAGCACCGCACGTTCCGGCGTCTCCAGACGTACCGGAATCGAGCGCAAATGATCGAAGCCCGCGGGAAACGGCGTGAGCTCGCCACCTACCTCTTCAGGCGCGACCCAGATCGTCTTCTTGCCGTGCCAACGTCCGGCAATGACGTCTTCGGCGAACCGGGCCATCACATACGCTGCCAATTCCGCTCTCTCCAACGTGAACGCATGATACGCACGTGGAATAATAACCAGGGCGCTGTCCGGAATATGGATGCGCAGCGAATCTTGCAGTGTCCGCGGCGTGAGAAAATCGTACTCGCCGGTCATGATCATCGTCGGGACTTTGATCAATGACAATTGCGGGGTGAGCGGCTCGAATTCGAGGAAAGACTCCATCAAGTTTTGCAAGGCGTAGACGTCGTTGATCAGCCATCCCCGATGCGTCGCGAGACCGATCAAATCGCTCTTGGCTTCGAGCCACGCATTGGAGAAATTCATGGGAAACAGCAAGTCCTGCAGATAGGTCGTGCCGCCGAGGATCAGGGCGGTGCGCATGGCGTTGCCAAGTCGCATCAGTTGCGGCGGGATTTCGGCAAAGCTGCTCATCGGTACCAATCCGGCGATCTTATTCGGGTGCTCGATGGCGTAGCGCAGTGCGATGACGCCGCCGAAACTGATTCCGCCGACGAAAATTGGGCCCGGTCCCAATTCGTCAATCAGGTCGCCGAGCACCGCCACCTGGTCCGCCTGATCGATGAACAAGCGGGGCTTGTCGGATTGGCCTTGTCCGAGCATGTCGTAGCTGGCAACGCGGAACCCTTTGGCCACCAGCCCGTCCCGGAAGGGCATCCAGAGCTTCACGTATTGCGTTAAACCATTGACCAAGACGCAGGCCGGCCCGTCGCCCGGGCCGGTCAACTCGTAGTGTATTCGGCGTGAATTGCGTTCCAGCCAGGGCATTGGGGTCTCTTGGATACGGTACCGGGCCGCAGACTACCCGGATTTAAGCCGCTGGCTATAGAGACCTTGGTGAGCAGGTCAATCGCCGCAGCGCGGCTTTAAAGTACAGCCTGCGAACGCAAGAATGCAGCGCTGCCGCTGCAACCCGGCCGTCCGGCATTCATTCCAGCGCGTCCGCGAACAAGGCAAATGCCCGGGCTGTCAGAAGACGAGCAGCGTCCGTCCGGCGATTTCAGGAACCGCTCGGCCTTGCACTCATCTTTCCGTCGCGGCAAGCAAAAGCCGGACTTTCGAAAAATGGTCGGCGAGAGACTTGTCAACTGACGGATCGCGGTCTCGAATAAAGGTCCAGCGTTTGACCGGCGCTGACCGGGGAGCGAACCGCGCAAAACGGTCCCCGCCCCTGATAACTTCAGGACAAAAACAAAATACTGTCATCGAGGCGGAGAAATCGCTCGAAACATTCTATGAATCGATGGTATTTGTAGGCTATTCGACTTCCTCCTTGAACATGAAAGACGCCATGCTCACCGCAAAGGGAAGTACAGCCTGAAGGCGCTCGCCCACCTCGCCAAGCTCGAGCCGGGGGCGACGACGCAAGCGGGCGAAATCGCCGAAACGAACAACATTCCGAAGAAATTTCTCGATGCCATTCTCGGCGAGTTGCGCAACGCCGGCATCGTCTTTAGCCGCAAAGGCCCCGGCGGCGGCTACAGGCTCGCCCGCGCGCCGAGCGTAATAAAAATCGGCCATGTGATCCGCACCATTGACGGTCCACTGGCGCCGATCGCCTGTGCGAGCCGCACGGCGTATCAGCCCTGCCGAGACTGCGAGGACGTCAAGAGCTGCACCGTCCGCCTAACGATGACGAGAGTGCGCGATGCGATGTCGGACGTGCTCGATCGCGTTACCCTCGCCGACATGGTCGCCATGAGCGGGCGCGGCAATCTCGCAAAGATCTCGCACAAACGAAAATCTTCAGCTCGGTCCTGATTAACGTTTGCCCCACGGCACCCACGACCATACGCGCTCGTGGAAATAATAGATCAGTATCTTCGTCAAAATCTCGGTGACCGCGACCGATCCGGCGATCTTCGGGCTGCCGGTGATGACAAATGCCACAATGAAGGTATCGACGCTGCCGGTCGCGCGCCAACTCACAGCCTTTGCGAGCGAGCGTGCGTGCGTTTCGGTCCAGCGCGCAAGTTTCCCTCCACCGGCGTTCGGCTTCAGCAGGTCCGCAACACAACCCATTCCCACAGTGTCGTAGGATTCCGGGTCTATCAGAATGAAGCTTCCGGTATCCTGGCATTCGGCATAGCGGTCGACCGCAATCGGCCGATCGAGCTTCAGCGTGCCGGTCCCGATCTCGTTCTGCGCAATCGCTTTCGCACTAACTAGTTGCCTGCTATCGAGATCGAAGACACCTAGTTCCGGCTCGATTTTTACCTTTACGGTCGTTGTCGCGAGCTTGAGAAGATAGTTGCGTCCGGGCTGCAGCGGTTCGTTGCCCATCCAGAACAGTCGCGCGGAGATTCGGTCGGTCATCACCGGCGCTCGATCGACCGCAACCACGATATCGCCGCGAGAGGCATCGATTTGATCAGCGAAGGTCAGCGTAACGGAGCGGCCGACTGCGGCGCGTTCGAGATCGCCGTCGAACGTTACGATGCGGGAGATGCGGGTGACCCGGCCGGATGGAAGAATTTTTACCGGCATGCCGGCGCGGACTTCTCCGCTCGCGATCAAGCCGCAATAGCCGCGAAAATCCTGATGGGGCCGATTGACCCATTGAATCGGCATGCGGAACGGCTGCCGGTCCGCCGTTCGAACCGGCTCGACCTCTTCGAGATATTCGAGCAGCGTCGGTCCGCGGTACCAGCGCATATGCTCCGAACGGTTCACGACGTTGTCGCCGTTTTTGGCGGCGACCGGAATGGGGACGACGTCGTCGATACCGAGGCCTGCGGCGAATTCGCGGAACTGCGCCTCGACCGAGCGGAACGCCTCTTGCGACCACCCGGCGCGATCCATCTTGTTCACAGCGAGCACGACGCGCCGCACGCCGAGCATCGAAAGAATCACCGCGTGTCGTTTCGTCTGCCGGGTCAGTCCGTCACCGGCGCTGACGAGCACGAGAGCGAGATCGGCGACGGAGGCGCCGGTCGCCATATTCGCGGTATATTGCTCATGCCCCGGCGCGTCGATGACGATGAATTTTCGGCGCGCCGTGGCAAAGAACCGGTAGGCGACGTCGATCGTGATCTTCTGCTCGCGCTCGGCCGCGAGGCCGTCTACCAGCAGGGCAAAGTCGAGATCGGCGCCTTGCGTGCCGAATTTGCGCGAATCGACTGCAAGCGCATCGAGCTGATCCTCGAACAGCTGCTTCGATTCGTAGAGCAGGCGGCCAATCAGCGTCGACTTGCCGTGGTCGACCGAACCACAGGCGATGAAACGCAACAGGTCCATCCGCCCTTGCTGCTCCAAGAGCGAGCCGAATTCATACTCCACGGGCTGCGCCTGTACGTTCATCAAAAGTAGCCTGCTTGTTTCTTCCGCTCCATCGACGCGGCGCCGTCGTGATCGATCACACGCCCGCGACGCTCCGAATGCGGGCTGGCGAGCGTTTCCTGAATGAGTTCGGGAACCGTGCGCGCGGTGCTCTCAACCGCACGCGCGCGTTCGCCGGCCGCCAACGGCATACGTTCATCGTCGACCATGATGAGCGCGCCGTCACGCTCGACCACCGGACGGGGCGCCGCAAAGTAGAGTGGCACCACGGGGATGCCCTCATGGTGAATGTAGAACCAGACATCGAGTTCGGTCCAATTCGACAGCGGAAACACCCGCATGCTTTCGCCACGGCGCGTACGCCCATTGTAGATCCGCCACGGCTCCGGACGCTGTCGCTTGGGATTCCACAGGTGATCGGCGTTGCGAAACGAGAACACCCGCTCCTTGGCACGCGATTTCTCCTCATCCCGGCGAGCGCCGCCGAAAGCGGCGTCGAAGCGATGATGGTCCAGCGCCTGCCGTAAGGCCTGTGTCTTCATGACGTCGGTGTGAATTTCCGATCCGCTGGTGATTGGATCGATGCCGCGGGCGAGCCCCTCGCGATTGACGTGCACGATCATGTCGAGGCCGAGTTCGCGCACGCGCCCGTCGCGGAAGGCGATCATTTCGCGGAACTTCCACGTCGTGTCGACGTGCAAAAGCGGAAACGGCGGCTTCGCCGGATAGAACGCCTTGAGCGCCAGGTGAAGCAGGACCGAGGAATCTTTGCCGATCGAATAGAGCATCACCGGATTTTCTGACTCGGCGACCGCCTCGCGAATGATATGAATGCTTTCGGCTTCGAGCTGCTCCAGATGGGTCAACGATGACGCAGTACGTGCGTCCACGCTTGCCCGAGCGATAAAGTCATTCGCACGATCAATCACTGGAGAGTAAGCCCCCATGGTCTGTCCTATGAAAAACTCGGGCTCACACCGGTGGAGGATTCGCGCGCGTGACAGCGCCATTTTCGGCAACGTGCAGCCCGCATTCCTTTTTCTCGGCCTGCTCCCACCACCAGCGTCCCGCGCGCTCCGGCTCGCCCGGCGCGACCGCGCGCGTGCACGGAGCACAGCCGATCGACAGGAAGCCGCGATCATGCAGCGCGTTGTAAGGAACGTCGTGTGCGCGTACGAATTCGAGCGTCCGTTCGCGTGTCCAGTCGAACAGCGGATTAACTTTGATGAGCTGGCGGCCCTCGTCGAACGACGCCGGTGCAAAGCGCGCTCGGTCGGCGGACTGATCGGCACGAATGCCGGTGACCCAGGCCGCGCTGCCGCCAAGAACGCGCGACAACGGCGCGATCTTCCGGATCGCGCAGCAGTCGTGGCGCGCGGCGACTGACGAACGCAATCCGTGGATGCCTTGCCGGGCGACCAAGGCCTCCACGCTCACGTGCTCGGGTGCGAACGCAAGGATGCGTCTATCGTAGCGGCGCTCAGTTTCGGCCCAAACTTCGTGCGTTTCCGGAAAGAGACGGCCGGTATCGAGCGTCGCAACATCGATCGCAAGCGCCTGCGAGAAAATCGCGTGGGCGATAGCCTGATCCTCGAGCCCAAAACTCGTCGTAAATACAATTCGTCCGGAGATGACTGAACGGATCGTTGCGACGCGCTCAAACAAATCCAGGGCGTCGAACCGATCCGCGAGCCCACCCGCAACCGTGGCCGGGGTGGCGGACTTCGTGGCCTCCGGCGCGGCATCGCCAGGACTGGTTTGACGCTCCCGCCGGGGGCGCAAACGCGCCGGCCGCGCGCCGCCGAGATAGGCAACTTCCGACATGGTAGACAAACCCTTCGCCCCGTTAGATGGGTTTGTCACATAGACCGAAAAGCTAAGCGCGCCAATGGTTTGGCAATGAAAAGAAAAACATGCCATGCTGCGCATGCGCAACAGATTCTGGTTTTAATGTCACGGCAATTTTCAGTCAGTCCGTTCACACAAAGGCGACCCGTTCGACGTGGACTGGCCTGTCTCATTCGTGTGCGACACTAAAGGGCGTCGGCAAACGCCACCATTTGCCGGCGCTGATCCGGATCCGGCAAGGGACCGCGCATGGCGCCGAGATTGTCTGTCATATGCGCCGGATCGGCTGTGCCGGGGATGACCGCGGTCACCCGCGGGTCGCTCAGAAGATATTTTAGGAAGAACTGCCCCCAGCTCTCGGCAAAGCCGCGCGCCCAATTGGGAACTTCTTTCCCGTGCACGGCGCGGAACAGCCGAGCCCGCCCGAAGGGCAGTGCCGTGAGCACGCCCGCTTTGACCTCGGCCGCCAGTGGCAGGATGCGATTCTCGGCTTCGCGATCGTCGAGCGAATAGTCAATCTGAACGAAATCCGGCTTTTCGCGGCCGAGCACCGCCTCGATCGCGGCAAAATCCGCACGGCGGGTCGACGTGATACCAATGTAGCGACACACGCCCTGCGCCTTCCATTCCTTGAACTGCGCCAGCGATTGTTGTGGATCGTGCACATTATGGAATTGCAGCAAATCGAACATCGGCGTCTTCAATCGGACTTGGGAACGCTTGAGTTCCGCGGCATTGGCCGATTCGAGCTTGGTCGCGATGAAGAGCCTCTCGCGCAAACCGGAAGGCGCAATCACGTCGCCGATGACAGCCTCGGCGTCGCCGTAAACCGACGACGTGTCAATGAGATGTCCGCCGCCGGCGATTAGCGCCTGCAATACCGTGGCCGCCTTCTGCCGGGTCGCCTCGTCGTTGACGTCGAAGACCTGCGCGGTACCTAGCCCAACCGCCGGCAGCCGCTCACCGGTACTCGGAATAGCGCGCGCGAGCAGCGCTGGAGTTTGGCCGAACGCCGGCGGCGCCAGCATCGCCACGCCGGTCGCTATCGCGAATTTGCGTCGCGTCAAGCGGATGGTCATGCGTGTTCTCCTTGTCTCACGCCCGCGTCCATGAGCGCGGCGCGGCGTTCCTGAAACCGCCCCAAAGCCGCGGACAAGACAAGCCAGCCTGCCGCGACCGGCAATGCAACAAGCGCAATCGCGCCAAGCTTCAATCCCAGCGCCTGCAAGCTGTCGAAGACCCAGCCGTACAACGCGTCGGAGCCGCGATAGATCACCACGTCGATCAGGTTCTTGGCTTTGTACTTCTCTTCGCGGGCGATGACCGTGAAGAATACCTGCCGCGCCGGATTGGCGACAGCGAAGTTCATCCATCGCTGCACCACTTGGACGATCACCACGGCAGCAAGCGTCGGAGCCAGGCAGAGCGCGGCAAAGCCGACGACATAGACTGCCGGCAGCGCGGCGGCAGTAACGCCGGTGCCGAAACGCCTGAGCAACCGGCCGGTGACGAGGATTTGCGTCGCCAGACTAAGCAGGCCCACCGCCAGATCGATACTGGCGAAAATGCGCGTCTGTTCTCCAGCGCCGTGCACCGCCGCCGAAACGATGTTGGCCTGCTCGAAATAAAGAATGGTCGCGCAGAACGAAAGAAGGCTGACCCAGCCGCCGACGCCGAGCAAATAAGGCGAACGGATCAGCTCGGGCAACGCCGCGAAGGCACTCCCGCCGACGCGTTGCGGTTCAGCTTCCGCGGCCGCCCGACTGTTGGCCGCGCGCTCAAGCCGGTGCACGCAATACACCGCCGCTTCCAAAAATATCGCCGCGGCGATCAAGAGGTTGACGGGGCCGAGCGGCACCGAGAGCCCGATGGCAATGACCGGGCCCAGCAACGCGCCGGCGGTGCCGCCGGCGCCGATGAAACCGAACAGCCGTTTGCCCTGCTCGGCGGTGAAGAGATCGGCCATGAACGACCAGAACACCGCCACGGCGAAAAGGTTGAACACGCTGACCCAGACAAAAAACACGCGCGCGACGATCACGGGCGCCACGTTGAGCGCGAGCAACAGCCAGAATACAGCCAGGTTGGCCACGAAGAAGTGATAGACAATGGGTATGAAACGCGCGCGCGGCAATTTCGCCACCAGCGCGCCGTAGATTGGCTGGGCGACGAGAAGCGTCGCGAAGGTGGCGGTAAATAGCCACGGCAGATTCCGCACGCCGCCGGCAATACCCATCTGGTCGCGCAACGGCCGCAGCACGTAGTATCCGGCCAGCAGCATGAAGAAATAAGCGAAGGACCAGATTGCCGCCGCGCGCTCTTGCCGCGTCGCCGGCACCGCCCACCCCAGCCAGCGCTCCAGCGCGGCCCTTGCGGTCATGGCGAAAGCGAAAGCTTCTGCTTCAGTTCAGCTGCACTTACCGCCTGACCATAGCCCGGCCCGCCGCGCTGAAAGCGGGTCGCGTCCGCGAGCTTTCCGACTACGACCGGATCGAACCCGGCGTCGCGGATGAGTCCGGCCGCGGTTTGCACCGCCTCGGCATCATCGCCGGCGATCGGGATTGCGAGCTTCGGATCGGGACGGTTCGCCTCGGTCGCGAAGATTTTATAGTTGAGCGTATTGAAGGCACGGACAAGCCGCGTGCCGGGCAGATATTTCTGCGAGACGACGCCGACACCCTCGCGCTCGACCTCGTCGGTGATCGTACCGTCACGCGCGGTGACGGCGTTGCAAGCGTCGAGCATGATCTTGCCTTTGAGCGCCGCCCCGAAATCCTGGCCGATCTGCGGTAGCGCACCGTACGGCACGGCGATGAAGAGCACATCGCCGAAATGCAATGGCCTGCTCGACGGTGCCGGCCTCCGCAAGGTCGCCGAGGCCGGCGACCAAATCCTTCAGCTCCTCCGGATGGCGCGAGGAGAACAGCACCGGATGGCCTGCTTTGATCCATAGCCCGCCGATCGTGCTGCCAATATGACCCGATCCGATGACGCCAACACGCAGCCTGGTCTGCGCCGGCGCGGGCCGTGGCCAAAGCGCTGCGCTGAAAACAAGCGCGCCGCCGCCGGCAAGAAGTGCGCGGCGTTTGTTGTCAACCATATCGTTCCGGAACATCGAAACCTCCTCGCATTTCTTACATCGCAAGTTAGGGGCTTTTTCGGGTCTATCCCGCCATCGGACACTTGTATGCTCACAATTTCGTATTTCGCGAGCAGTGGCTTCTCGATGACGCATCCGCCGTAGAATCGAATTCCCGGGCGCCGCCGAACCAGGCACGCTGGTCACGCGCGAGGAACGCGATGAATGCAATGGTATCATTGAGGGAACTACTTGTGGGTCGGTTTGCCTCGCCCCATGTCGGCCAGTGCCGGATGCTTTTCAATGGCCGACTCGGCTGACTTCAACGGAGCAAACCATGTCGCTGTTATTTTCGGAAACCACTCTGGGTCCGCTCAAGCTGCAAAATCGTCTCGTCATGTCGCCGATGACACGCAGCCGCGCCATCGGCAATGTGCCGAACGACCTCATGGTCGAGTATTACCGGCAGCGGGCGTCTGCCGGGCTGATTGTCACCGAGGGGACTTCGCCATCTCCCAATGGCCTGGGCTATCCGCGCATTCCCGGAATTTTCTCCGCGGCGCAAACCGCCGCCTGGAAAAACGTCACCAGCGCGGTGCATGCGCGAGGCGCCAAGATTTTCATTCAATTGATGCATACCGGCCGCGTTGCCCATCCGTTGAACCTGCCGGCGGCCGCGAAGGTCGTGGGTCCGTCGGCGGTCGCCGCCGCGGGAGAGATGTTTACCGATGCCGAGGGAATGAAACCGAATGCCGCTCCCGTGGAGATGACGGAAGCGGACATCAAAACCGCCATCGACGAATTCGCGCAGGCGGGAAAGAACGCTGTGGCGGCCGGATTCGATGGCGTCGAACTTCACGGCGCGAACGGATATTTGCTCGAGCAATTCATCCGCTCCAATTCCAATCAACGGACGGACGCCTACGGTGGCCCGATCGAGGCCCGCGCCCGCTTTACGCTTGACGTTGCCAAAGCGGTGATTGCTGCCATCGGCAAGGACAAGGTTGGAATACGCTTGTCGCCATATGGTGTGTTCAACGACATGCCGGCCTATCCGGAGATGGAAGCGGACTACGCCTATCTGGCGAAACAGCTCAACGCCTTGGGCCTGGTCTACGTCCATCTCGTCGATCACTCGTCGATGGGCGCACCTGCGGTGCCTCAGTCGATCAAGGAAACCTTTCGTAAGGAATTCAAACGCAGTCTCATTCTTTCGGGCGGCTACGACGCCGCGCGCGCGGAAAGCGATCTTACCGCAGGCAAGTGCGATCTGATCGCCGTAGGCAAGCCTTTCCTGGCCAATCCGGATCTGGTCGAAAGGTGGAAAGCCAAACTCGCGGTAAACGCGCCAGATATGAGCACGTTCTATACGCCGGGCCCGAAAGGCTACACCGACTATCCAGCACTGGCCAAAGAGCAAGCGCTCGCCTGATCGCATAGCGGCGGAAGGGCGCAAAAATTTTGGAATGCTCTTCCGTCGCGCGAGCGCCCGGCGCTACATCACGTACAAGCGATCCGGCAATTCGTTGACCGACCCGTCTGGCGGAGCGTGCGTTGCCAGCACGGCGCCGCAGCGTTCGATCGCGGCGGCAAATCCCGATGTGATCCGGCCTGCGCGCATGTGGCCGGTCAGGGCGTCGATCGCGGACTGCCATTCGGAACTTGGGACCTTCGCCGCGATGCCCTCATCGGTAACGATTCTTGCGTAGTGTTCCGCCAACGACACAAAGATAAGCACGCCGGTGCGATTTTTGGTGTGGGCGACGCGGCGCACGACGAACTGCTCGAGCGCGGTGCGATGTGCTCGCGCGCGCTGCACCGCGCGCGGAACGAGCAGCCGTCGTAACGGCGTCAACGAGAACACAAGCCCGGCAACAATGAACACCGCAAGCTGGATGAGAAAAATCCGCTGCACGCTCCATGGTGTGAAATCAATGAGCGGCCACGGCGCAAACAGCGCGAGGGCGCTCGCCCAAAGGATAGGGACATAGGCATAGGCGGAAGACGCGTGCGCGAGGACGCAAACGATCTGTCCGCTGGTACGCTGTTCGGCTTTGTGAATGGCAGCCGAGATTGCCTCATGATCTTGCTTGCTGAATTGCATCACCAGCTCCCTGACGCGCCGCCGCCGCCCGACGAGCCGCCGCCACCGGAAAAGCCGCCGCCAAAGCCGCCGCCGGAAAAGCCGCCACCTCCGCCCCAGGACCCACCATAAGGTATGAAGCCGCCGCGCCCGCCCCGCCCGCCGCTGCCACCTTTGCCCGAGGGCGGGCCATCCGCATGGCGGACCAGGTACCAGACGATGAAAACCATGAGAACGAAAAACAAAATGGGAAACAGCTTATTGAAATCCGCCGACGGATCCTCGGAACGCACATTGACCTTCGGCTGCCAGTCCGCGCTATCGCCACTGAGCACACTGATGATGCCGTCGACGCCGCGCACAATACCGCTGGAGAAGTCGTTGATCTTGAAGCGCGGAATGATGGCGGTGGATATGATCACCGACGACAGCGCGTCGGTCAGAGTGCCCTCGAGCCCGTAGCCGACCTCGATGCGCACCTTGTGCTCGGCGGGCGCGACCAAAAGCAGTACGCCGTTGTTCTTCTTGGCTTCGCCGAGTTTCCAGAAGCGGAACAGTTGATTGGCGTAGGTCTCGATATCGTTGCCTTGCAGCGACTTCACCGTAGCGACAACGAGCTGAATACCGGATTTGTCTTCGAGGATCTTCGCTTTCGCCTCGACGTCGCTCCGGCTCTCCGCCGTCATGACGCCCGCCTGGTCGACTACGCGGCCGGTCAGTGCCGGGAAATCGAGTGCGAAGGCAATCGATGCAAGACAGAGAGCCAGCGCGACCGCCAGCGTCGATGCAAGTGTCGATGCAAGTGTTTTCACCGCACGACCATCAGAACTTTACCTGCGGCGGCTTTTCCGCGCCTTCGGTCGCGGCGAATTCCGCCATCGGCTTGTTGCCGGAGAAAGCCGTCTTGGCCCAGAGGACCGTCGGGAACGTGCGCAGCGCCGTATTGTAGGCGCGCACCGCCTCGATGTAGTCGCGCCGCGCCACCGAGATGCGGTTCTCGGTGCCTTCGAGCTGCGACTGCAGCGCCAAAAAATTCGCGTTGGATTTCAGGTCCGGATAGTTTTCAGAGATCGCCAGAAGCCTGCCGAGCGCGCCCGAGAGCTGGTTCTGGGCATCCTGGAACGCTTTCAGCTTGTCAGGGTCGGTGAGTTGCGACACATCGATCTTGGTTTGCGTCGCTTTGGCGCGCGCCTCGATGACGGCGGTGAGAACGCTCTTTTCCTGCGCGGCGTAGCCCTGGACGGTGGCAACGAGATTGGGGATGAGATCGGCGCGGCGCTGATATTGATTCTGTACGTCCGACCAGCGCGCCTTGGCCTGCTCCTCCAGCGTCGGAATGGTGTTGTAGCCACACGCGGATAATGTCAGGCCGATG
>Ga0302325_10010438_pt1 | contig 20137 bp, 17 predicted proteins | sample Palsa_T0_2_FD_201948 | JGI IMG/M metagenome (GOLD analysis project Ga0302325, IMG submission 201948) | Peat permafrost microbial communities from Stordalen Mire near Abisko, Sweden - Palsa_T0_2 | ecosystem: Environmental > Terrestrial > Soil > Palsa > Peat permafrost | place: Sweden: Abisko...
ATTAAGTGTAATTTTTCAGAATCTGAGGGACGGGACACAATTCACAGTAGCTCAGTGAATTCTCACTCTTCGCAGGCCGAGTCGCCGAGGCCGCCTTCTATCTCTCCTCCATCGATACTGACCCCGGTACCGCTGATCTCGATTCCGCCACGCCAGCCTGCCACCGCAAATCCAACCCAAATCTCGCATACGCTTCCTCATTATCCCATCACCGCTCCTATCTTCAATCCTGGCCCTCATCGGCTGGGGCCAGCAGCGTCCATGTCGGGCCCTCCAACTCCAGCTTCTGCCACTGCAACTGCCCCGCGTCCGCCGAACCAGCTGCCTCCCTTCCGCCGAATACTGGTCATCAATCCCAACAGCTCAATAGGCATGACAAACACTCTTCGTACCATGGTTCGCCCGCCGCCAGGCACGATGGTGCAGTATTACACCTCAGCTGATGGCCCGGCAAGTATTGACGGCGCTCGCACAAGTCTCCAATCCGCAGCCGCGGCGCTTCCTCCGCTGATCCAAAGTAATGCGTTATCCGGGCACGAGGGGTTTCTTGTCGCCTGCTACTCAGCGCACCCACTGGTCGAATGTCTACGAGAGTTGACTTCCAAGCCAGTCATGGGGATTTTCCAGGCCAGTATCTTCTGGGCGCTGTCGTTGGGGGGACGGTTCGGGATCGTAACGACAAATCAGCGGTGGGATTACATTTTGACGAAATCAGTGCACGATCTCATCGGATCAAACCCATCTTTCGCAAGGGTGATATGTACAGGGTATAGTGCAGCTGAGGTTCACGGCGATGCGAACAAGAATCAAGTGGAACGGGCGATGGCAGAGGCGGCACAAAAATTGGTCAGGGACGACCACTGCGATATCATAATCTTGGGATGTGCCGGGATGACGGGACTGGAACAAACGGTGCGAAACGCTGTGGGGAAGCATGTAACTATTATTGATGCCGTTGTTGCAGGTGTACATATGTTAGCAGGATTGATTCATGGTGGACAACAGACTTCGGGGGCAGGTGTGTACGGCTAAAGATTTGGCGAAATCAGGGGGAATATGTATAGCGGCATGGGGGTGATTAATACTAGACCATATATATTTTGAGGATAAGGATAACCAAAGAACTGTCTTTTTTGAGTACACTAACATTCATCCATAAAACTCCGTACCGACCAACGTAACCAAGCGATCGAAAAGACTCCCAAAACACCGAACCGTCAAGTTTGTTTCTCGCCATCCTGCATATACCGGCGGGGTATCGCCCTAATCCCGGATGATACTCGTACGTCGTCTGAGGTCCCAGTGGGACTGTAGCTCTTCGCTGGTGAGACTCATAGCCCGATGCTGATTATTGAGGATTTTATTACAGAGATGGGCTCCCTCTTGGGCTACAGGTTAGTGACTTTCAGGTATGAATATACATAGTTCCCATCGCTCCTGCATCAATATATTGCGTATGGTAATGATTAATCCCCTTGTCTCCGTACGAGCGGCGACTGTGGCAAGAGACGTCCGATCTTTAGACGCAAGCCTCATTTGATCGAGATAATAATGAGCATGTTGCCAGGCGGCCGATTCATCGTTTTCCGGATACGACGCAAAGTTGAAATTTTCGCCCTCCTCCAATTTAATTCCTGATCCATAACCTCCCATGCCGTTCAACCCCACCGAGCCCTCACGCGATGGGTTATTTGATGTTACCACTCCCCACGCCCACAACGTCAATGTTGCGAGATATAAGCACCATTTCCCGTGCAACACACCGTCAAGCGCATAATCCATGCGCTGGTAATGAGAGTACATACCCTCGGACATGCCCAACCGTTGTTGTCGAGAGGCAAGATATTCCGGGGCAGACTTGGAGAAAAGTGTTTCATTCAACAGCTTGAGTGCATGCTGGACCGACTTTGCGGCTCCCTCAGAACTAGCCCATGTTGTGGACAGACGTAGCAAGACATTGAGGGAGGTTTCTTCCTTCACAGGTTTCCCCATCAATCTGGGCAAACCCGCGAGTATCTGTAGGTCGAGGATACTAGTATATAGCGTAACATTTGCAATTCTGTACAAGGTCATAGAGGAGCGGTTGAATTTAACGGTGGACGGGTTTGCGGTGTAGGCGCCTTGCATGCTATTTCTCCACGAATTGAGGGCTCGTTCGAATGCAATCTTCCAGTGATCGTGCTCCCGAGATTTTGGAGTGGGTGACGCTGAGCGACTATGTGAAGATGTAGTTACTCCTGATGCATTAGTGATTATACATGATAGACTGTACCTAGGGAGAGATGTGATTTCTGTTGGAGTTGCCAGATCACACCGATGAGTCCGTGAAGTACAATGAAACTTCCGAAGGGATCAAGGTTAACTTTCTCTTTCGCCAGGGCAGGTTCGTTGATGAAGATTCTCAGAGTGTCGATGAAACCTGGCTCAGCCGCAATTTGCTCCTCATTCTGCCGCTGCTTCGCTCGTTGCCACTCCACTGCTGATGTAGCTGCCCATAACTCTTCTTTACACGGATGCTTTAGATTCAACTCTTGTGCTGATAAGACAAGGGCGTGTCCAAACATCATTGCGTGTTGACTATCCATTATGAACGCAAGATAAGCAACACTACTATTAATGGTTTGAAGACAGGTTCATACCGTTTTGTACACTCCAATTCAACCCATTCATGCCATCTCTGGAGAAGGAGAGAAGGGGCATTATCGACAGACATGCTGTCAAGTTGTCTGTTCTCACGATCCACGTAACCTTCGAGAGTGGTCCCTCTTCGCATCAAGGTAAGTAACGCTCCGTGGAACTATCGCTTGTCAATACAATCTCAATGGCATTGTACAGTATGGGCCATTTCGTGTTGATGGCGAGTGGCCAGCATCTTATCGAAGATTTCTCTCAGCAGAAGGGTCTGCATTTCCCACAACTTTGCGGGATGTCGGAACGATTTTGACGAGTATATTTCCCACCTCAGTTCTTCGTGGACAACACGTGCGAGATTATTCGCGTGAAGGTCACCTCCAAGAGCCATCCCGATCGTTATCATTGCAATAAAGAGCGGGAGGTGAGCGTTGGTGTTGATTGTTGTGGTGGGTCGATGGAGAATCGGATATTGCGTGTGGAATTCGCGCCAGTATATGTTGACATATTCTGATAAAGATTCCGGACTGAGGTTTCGCTGATTTGAGATCACAATCTCGTCGTTCAGGTTCCACTTTTATCAGTTATGATATCATATTTAATACCTTTAAATGCTGAGTGATAATGACATCGCGAACAGCCTGCGTGATTATTGGCGCCGTCTGAAATCCTGGTCCATCACTGAGTAGAGTACCGACAGGTATTCCCTGCTTTTTTATTAGCGAGCATACGGAGAGAGTTACCGTTGGAAAATAGATAGATTCTCGGCGCGCGTCGAAGGCCACTTCGGCAGGCTGCGATGAAAAGTTTTGCTGAAGGTCAAAGGTTTCGTTCCAAGTTCCTCCATTGGACCCATCCCATGACAAATCTGTTGGAACATACAGATCGAGCCAATTCCCGTTCCCCTGAGCATGCGGATTGTTGACGTCCATATAAACGCCTTCCTGGCCAGTGAAAAAGCTCGCAAAAACATTCGTTTCATTGCCAGGCGGTGAGTAGGCGGATGCCTGCGGTATGGCTACGGGTTCACTGGGAAATGGAAAGCCACGCTGGGGCTGCTCGAGGACAGAGGCTTGATTGTGAGTGAATTGCTGTTGATTTATAGGAACGAAGCCGCTATTTCCATAATTGTTGGGCGATGTAGAAAGTGGCGATGCATAGTGCTGGTGATTTCCGCCATAGTTTTGCGTGAAATTCTGTCTGTTCGGTGTTGGAGAATGATAGGTATACCCACCATCGAGAGACATTTCATCAGGAGATGATAGTGGGCCAGACCGGTCTCCGTCGTCCGAGCCTGGATAATCGCCATGGTCGTAGTCCGGACTTTGCGACATCGGAATGACAATTGACCGTGAGAGAGTGTTGGCAAGATCGGAGGTTGGGGATCCTGTTGGGGAAGGCGCGATGTTTCGGGGAGGTGAATGGCCGTCATCGGATGTTACTTGCTTGTTTCTCCGATTCTGATGTCGGTCCTCATGCCGCGTGAGAAGGTCGCCTCGGACAAAACGTTTTCCACAACTGGGTTCCACCCGGCAAACGAACTTGTAGGCCCCGGCATCTAAACATGAGCACAGATAAGCGGACACATGGACGGAAGACGGGAGACTTACGGTTGAGTTGATGTCGAGTGAGGTGTTCGGCTCGAGTGTATGTCTTCTCGCAACCCGAAAAGTCACAGGTAAACCTCTTGTCCTTGTCCCGGCGGGATCGCGGCCGTCGCGGTCGGTTGCTGTTGTGGTGGAGTTGTGGTGGCTGTTGAGGGAGATCGCCCATTCCCCTGAGCCCACCGGATATCGGAATCGACGACGGGACGTTCTGCATCATTGAGTCCTCGAAGGTCATCTACGGTGCTCCCTTTCCTCTCTTCCGTTCTCCCGGCGCCTGTTGATGCGTCGGTGGCGGTTGAAATACTCTGATCGTGGCTGTATGGCCAACAGCTGTGTTTCTGTCCGAGCACAAGGAATTTACCCGGATGGCAGGGACACTGTGGGCGTGCAGAGAACGTGGAAATCCCACTGTCGGGTCGGTCAGGTGTCTTGGCCGGTTGTTGTCTGAGACGGAGCCTGCGTGTCTCGAGCGCCGAACTGGGGAAGCGGCAGGAAATGTTCGATGCAATGCTCTGGGGAAATGGAAATGTGTTACTAAACCTTCGTCGATGTTATGCGGCAGGCCGGCTTATGCTGCGTCTGAAGCATGCTAGCGCTGGCAGGCCGGAAGGAGCGTGCGTTATGAATTCAATTCCGGTCACACGGGGGGCGGCCTAAAGAAATTTTTAAACTTTTTGGCGCTTCATTTCTGTTTTATTCCTACAATTACACACACTCAATCCTTCGTCCTGCTCGACGAGGGCTGAAGCGAGCTGTCTTTTTGGGTGTGTGAGCAATTAATCCGTGTCAGCTGCTAACGTCCAAGAGCAGAAAAGTTTATTTTTGAATTCCATGGAGTATGGGCCATGCACTGCTGAAACACTTCTCGTGTAAGACCGTCCTTTCCTGCACAAGCAACAAACCAGGCTTTCGAACCTTGCCTCGGACGGCCCAATAAAAAGGGCCCGACATCCGCATTTCCGAGCTGGGCGCTGGAACTGCAACGCAATTTCACTGATCGCCGTTCAGCGTGACCCCCAACGACACTGGTCCACACACAGTGGGGGTTAAACTTTCTTCTCCTTCACGTTGCCGGCGTCTTTTAACTTCTGCATGCTTACAAAGCCTGGCCGGCGCTTGGGCCCCTTCCTTCGTCCGTATTTAAAATTAGCCCCAATGTATCTCGAGAAACGCGTGGACTGCTAACAAAAGTCCCTGTTGCGATCCGTGTGAGAAGATAAGCATACATATCCGGCGACTCATTGCGCCGAGGGTAGTAGCCTTAAGATTCGCAAACAAAACAGAATCTCACGCCAGGTTGATTGTTCGTCTATCTGGGCCTATGAAGGCGCCATCGTCAGATTGCTGGAATGAAAGGCTCCTTAGGAGGCGCTCTTATTTGCTGTTAATTCAAACCTTATTCCGCCTCTTCCATATCAAGTTTCGTTATTCCCCGATCTGATCGTAGGAAGAAACTTTTCTTTCATGCAAGGTTTGATTACATCGTGGGGGAGCGCATCTTCAAAGACAGCTCTCAAGATATCATTGGATCACTTTAAGCGGACGTCATGGTCCCGGCTTCCGACCCAAGCGAGCGGGTCCTTGAAGATGTTTTGCCTCCAAGCAATTGCTCCTGCGATAGTTGTAAGCCATAAAATCTGAGCCGGCAATGCATTCCCAATTGTTCAAGATCAGGGGTTTCAGGGGCTGAGCGATCGGCGGTCGGAAACGCCGATCGACATAATAATGGCAAGGGGCCTTCCGAATGTACTGGTGCTTGGACCCTAATTGTTGTTTGCTACAGCATCCCACACCGAGGGACGAATATCGCGGCTGCATCCGTGCACATAAACAAGTGCGCAACTTCGCTGTGATCAAAATTTAAATGATCTGGCCAACTCCTTAACACAGAGGCGTTCCGGCTGCCTCTGCTTTTAGACTTTTAAAAGAGGGAAATCGGAATGACATCTTCCCGCACGCCCAATTAGCAACACCCCGCGGCCATCCCTGCGGAGCGGCGACCGTAGCGCTGAAGTATAACAATTCAAATTACGTACTACAAATGGTTTTGACTAATCTACAAATCTAAATCTGCAACTTTAATGCATCCCTCGATAACTTCATCTCTACCGAGGCCGGTCCTTTCCTTATATATTGTCTCATCAACAGAATCCATAGTTAAAAATCGATAAATATGAACATGCTTCACTTGTCCGTATCGTCTCACTCGGCCAATTGCCTGTGTCTCTCGTGCGTCATACGCCTGTTTGGAGACTGCTAACAACGGAGACAAGAAAATGGCGTGGTTTGCATTGGTCAAATTACTAAGATTAGACGGGTCTCAAGGAGGGAGATGTACGCTCCGCTAGCGGACTCGTCGATGACATTGAGAAGAAGGACGCGGGCTTTTTGGTTGTTCTGGAATTGCTCCAGGGTGTTGCTCTTCTTTGCAGCGGAGCCGGCAATTTGGAGATGGTCAATCCCACGGAAGTCCAAAGCCTCAGAAACTTTCTTCATCAAATCTTCAAACTGGACAAACAGGAGAACGCGTTCGTCTTGGGGAATTTTAGTTCTGAAATTAGTTTAAGTCAGACAAAAGTGCATACTCGATAAGTTTCATTACTTCCTCCAATTTGATCCCGAAGTGCCGTCCCGTAGCCCGATCGGTGTCCTCCTCTCCCAGAGTAGTTGCGCGGATCACACTGGAAACCACGGCTGCGACTCTGCACCCCTCAATCGGACAGCTCTCGTCACTAGCCGCCGCAGTAAGGCAACTATGGCATGCTGTATGTCCACAAGATGAAAGAATGGAGATATCGGCCGGCGAATCAATCGAGCGGGAACAAACAGGACATTTGTGAAAGGGCAACACTCCCTTGGACTTCTGCAGATCTCGCACGCCCTCGAAGTATCGCAGGGAACGCACACGACCCACGAGTTCTTTCTCCAATTTTCGAAGACGATGAGTTTTCTCTCGAAGGTCCCACAGAAGGTCTGCGGTCGTCTTGGGCTTCTCGTTTTCGTCGTCTTCTTCGGCGTCCTCATCGTCTTCCACTTTCTTCAGTTTCCGAACCGTTTTTGTTTTCTTGGGCGTCGCGACCTTGGTCGTACTTTTGACCTTCGCCGCAGTTTCGATCAGAGCACGGATTTGTACTGTTGCATCCGCGTCACCCACCCCCGTGTCTCCAGTGACTCGCAACCACCGCTCATAATGAGTTTCATCGTCGTTTTCCTTCACGATGCTCTTATAGAATTGATGAGCCTCCTGCAGGACGAGACTTAACTCCTCCTTACATTCCTTCAACTGCTTCGTGCGTTCCGAAACAATAACATCGCACTGTTTCGGTGCATTGTCGCTGTTTTTGTGGGCCGTGAAATCGAGATCAAAGTGGGAACACCGTTTGAGGAGAGCTTCTTCGGCGGAGTCACTCTGACCCAATGATTCTTGGAGACGCTTATCGCGGTCGGATTCGGACTTGAGCTTGCTTTTCTTGAGGACCATGTCCAAGGCATCGAGATGGTGTTTGAGTTCAAGATATATGGCGCGTTCGGCGGCTGGAAGAACAACGGAGACTCTATGCTCCGTCCATGGGATCTCATCAATGTCGGCGGTATTCTAAAATTAGAAGAGAATAGTAAAATAGTTTTACTTTACGCATGAATTGGTCCAAGAAGGTTTGAGCAACTTCGTGACGACGGCGATGCCAGTCAGGGGTATGAACCTCTCGGAACGAATGAAACTTCTCGACATCTATTGATTAGCTGCTGTTGAATAGAGATCTTTACTTGTCTGTTCTCGTTTGCGTTTCTTGACAAATTCCGTATTGCCCTCAGCATCATCATCAACACCTAAATGAATCCCCAAGAAAACCGCAATAGTTTTCACTGCCGCGAAGTCATGAATAGGCGGGGTTCCAGACAATACCCAACGATGGTCCGCATTGATACTAGTGATAGCGGCGTGGATTTTTCCTTCCAGGTAAGTGTACTCGTCCACGACGAGGCGATTGAAGTGAAACATCTCGATGGGAGGAGCGTGCATCTTCTTCCAGTTATTTCGAACGGCGGATGTCTTGAGTTTCCATGCATCCTTCCACGGCTTTTTCACGTCCTTGCTCGGTTTCTCGTCCTCGATTCCAGACCACTCACTGTACTCGCTATCGGCTTGCATGTCCTCTTGCTCTTTAATGGCGGCGTATTTGCTTCCCACTAGCCGTTTCGACAATTCAATGACGTCGCCATGATCCTCGACGAGGCCTTGCTCGATGACCTTGATGACTTCCGCTGTTCCCTCATTCCGAAGACGGTCGACTTGATCATGCAATCCGTCAATTGCACTCTTGAGACAAGCTGTGAAATATCGTCCATCACTTGCAGGTAGCTCCTTGGTAGCGGCAAAAGTCGACAGATTCCCCAAATAGTCGTTACTCTTGAAGAGACTACTGGATACGACAACGATATCGGCATTCGCAATATCCTCAACAGTAAAAGAGTTGAGATGTCCCAAATTCAATATTCTGACAACTCGATATTTCCCCTTACCGAGAAATTTCTCAATCTCAGAAGGCCACTGGTTTCCCAAATGAGAGGGGACGACGATAAGAGTGGCTTTGGACGGGACGACACCAGAAGAAACAGGCGTGGGATATGTGGAAGGCGAGCAATCAATAAGGCCGAGCGTGATTGCTGTTTTGCCGTAACCGACTTCATCTGCCAATACACCGCCGCGGACAAGAACTGGACGGACCGCTTTACCCTCTGCTCTCCAACCCAGTGGGCCCAGCATTGCTTCCGAAACTTCTTCCTCAAAGAAATAGTCATCGCTTTGTTCACGGGCTAACATCCAACTCAATGACCGCAGCTGTTCAGGTCGTAAAGGATACCTCTTGAAGTTCGGGGGCTGAGAATGTTGAACATCCAGTTTGTTGCTTCTGAGACTGAATGCCGGATCATTTGGCTTGAATTTGATGGCAGCCATGTCATAATCGGCCGTCAATCTCCACGAGAGTTTCGGAGACATTGTTCGTCCTGCACTGGGCAGACGAGATAACGCGCGATGCAGCAATGAAGCAACATTCAACCCGATTCGCACTGACCCATTTCCGTCAGATAAGCGCAATTGTGTGACAAATGGAGCCGGTCGATTTTTCATACGCTGTTCATATGAGCCGGCTTGAATTGGATCTTCGATCGGATGCCACTTCTTGTCTGATTTTTTCATCCATCGTAACGAGGGCGTCGCAGGTGCGCAACGTTCACAATGAAGGTCGTCTTGAGGGAGTTCAACATCCATCCAATTCGCCAGCGAATCAATTCGTCGGACGCGTTCGGTCAGCCATGCTAAGCCTTGGTATGTAACGCGCTCATGAACCTTGTCGATTTCTTTCCATTGCCCATCCGAGGGCCAGATATCGCCCTCGCGAGCCTCCATCGGGACTTGACATACCAATAAAGCATTGGCACTGCAACACGCGCCTTCAGTGACTTCTGCGTGAATATGCTCCGGAATTGCGACAGTCGTAGTTTGTCCCGCGCCGGACGAACGTAGTGAGATATTTTCGACGGTATGCCATTCTCCCGGGGTGAAACACGCGGCTGTTTCGATCCCATCCTTTCCAGTTGGCCGCCAAGAGGGACTGACAGTTGCAACCAACGGACGTTCTTCGCCCCATACATATCGACGGGTACTTGTTGAGAAGACAAAGAAATCTTCTTCCGGCTCGCCGCATCGAGTTGGATCGAAAAAGAAATATAATGGTTTCCTCCCATTTGTAGACTCTTTCTTGTGCAAAGCACCGGTTGCTGTTCCGCAATCGGGTAACCATTTATACAGACCCGAAATCTGCTCGTCGAAATGGACATTTTCAGGTGCCGAAATACGAAGATGGGACCATGACCTTTTATCTTGGAAACTTCCTAGGAGACCCAGTCTCGCTTCCCAGGAGGGCTGCAATTCTCCCACTCCCTCAATTTGCACTTTGAAGGCCGATGTGATGGGTAGACTGAGTTCCCATTTTCCGTCGAGAAGCGAAGTGGCATCCAATCCAATTCGCATCCTGGCAATAGGTTGTATGAGCAACTTCCGAATCGGTGCGTTCGCCGGTTCTTCATCGTCGGCTTTTCCGAAAAGCCTCCATTCAGGAACGTCCGGATCCAACAAGAGCTCCATTTTCGCATAAGGAGACTCATAATTTGCTGACCAGATCTCCTGTCTCTTCAACAATTTGAACTTCAACTCAGTGCCAATTGCAGCCTTCCTCATCGCGCCAGTCCACATATCCCACATCTTATCTGGAATTTCCTTCCCTGTCGTAGCACGGAGATATTCCAGCATTTCCTCTGTAACGCCATCGACAGACAATCTCATTGGAAGCGCTTGTTTAAGTAATTTCTCGAAATCACTTGGATGAAGACGTTCGTAGTCTGCGAGGGAGGAATATGCGTGAGTTGGCTTTTGACCGCATTTGAGACATGAGGTGAAGTTGCATTCAGTACATCGATGGGCTTGGTCGGGAGATAAATCCGAGCCACCTCGTCCTTCACATTCGCAGAGTCGGACACTTCTTGTGGCTTCGGCTAGGAGACGTTTGATGGGAATATGTTCGATCTTCGCCAAGTCGAGAGAAGATGTAGTTAGTTGATCTTCGCCTTTGATTCGTGCTGCAAGGACAGCTGAAATCAGTTTTAATATCAAGATCGGCTTACATTCTTCATCAATATCCATCTTCTCCTCAACTTCACCTGTTCCCTGTTCGAGAGCCTTGACACCAACAATGAGGGCGGCTATCATAGAAGCCCCAACGACTGTAGACGACATTGCATTGCCAGCGAGATCACGTAGGTTATCTTCGCTCTCTCTGGTTAAGAGAAGTTCGTCGATAGGAAGACCCTGCATACTCAATGCTTCTAAACCCAACAATGGTCCACCGCGATTGGACACGTAGGGCAATCCTTGAGGTGTCAAACAAGGACAGATGGCATATCTCGCGCTTGCAAATCCCCGATCCACATTCTGGGAAACATTCAAAACTTGTCTACAGATTAGACCTTGTAGTATCAAGAGTGATACGTTTTGTAGGTTTGATCAATGCCTTTTTGAGCGCTTTTAAGAAGAGAAATATCAAGGAGATCAAGAACTCGATCAACTTGTCCTGTAGCCCAATCCGCCCAAGCAAAGTCAGGCAACAGACAGGACCCATCTTCTTTCCATTGAGTGAAAGGCCTTTTCAATCCCAGATCTTCCTCCAAGCGGACTCGCTGATGTCGAGATTCACATTTCCCCCAATCAACTCGCCCAGCGCGTCGCTCTGACTCTCGAGCCAAGTTTTGTCGCGACTGGTGAATCCTCGGATCATCAACAGGTAAAAGAAACGCTTCCAATGGCGAGGAACTCGGTCTCGAAAGCCCGGCAACCATCGTCTTCCATTCAGCAGGAATGCTCGAGTTGCGTTGATCAATAGCAAATGCATATCCTCGCGTCCTCGTATGTGGGATATAGTAATTCTTTGTATCGAATCGACACCAATTTGCTGAATAACCCTTTTCTTCGAAATACTTACACACCTTGTCCCAGGGACAATTGCAGATATTCTCCAGCACAACGAGCGGAGGACGATGTTTATCGACCCATTTCAACATACCTTGAAATGTCCTTCCTGATTCACCCTTGGCTTCAATGGTCTTCTGATTCCTGTTGAGTTTGGAATAATCAACGCATGATGTTCCCGCGATAAGCAAATCCACGTTGCCCGGGACAGGGACTTTCGCACCATACGCCGTATGTCTAATAAATTAGCTACTGTATTTTACGCGCGAGATGGTCAGGTAGGGTTATTACGCGTAATCATTAGCCAATTCTAGTACATCGCGAAAGAGAATCGGTGGAGCGAAGTTTCGTTCGATATAGGCTTGTTTGAAAGGCTCGATTTCGCAGGAAAAGATATGCTCCACCTCCAAATTCTTTCCCGTTTCTTTGAACAAACTTCGTGAGATCATCCGTAGCGCGAGCAACGGACTTTCTGTCCCTGAACACATGGTGGCAACGCGCAACTTCCGACCGTTCAGTCTGTCGACAACGCGACCAAGTTTACCGGCGCGTGACACCATGTCATCGAACATCTGAGGAATGTTGGAAAGAGGCGGGAGGTCCGATTGATCGGCAGCTTGACGCGATGAGCGGGGAGCTGTGGATGTGAGCGTCCGTTGTACTTGTGCACGAGGGGCCTTGGCCTTTTTGTCAGGGACAAGGATGAGTTTCCGCGCTTTCTTTGGAGGAGATGGGGGGAAGTCTTCGAGGTCAGAGTCATCGAAATTAGGAAACGAGGATTCTTCAGCGGAATCGAGGTGAGGCGACGGTGGTGCATCATGGATTGTTTTGTGTTGGGAGGAAGGTTCAAGTGTCTTGACTTTTGCAGTCGGACGGTGGAAGAAATTATCGAGTCTGAGTTGTGCCCTTTTGGAACTCCCATTGGGTGGGAGTGTGGACAATGGCTTTCGCTTGGAAACAGGAACTACCATGTCAGTCACTAATCCAAGAGCGCCATACCTTCTACCCAGAATTTGGCATCTTTCGGTGGACTCGTCCGAAGCTTTTTCGACGGATTAAAGGGCTTGATAGGGGGAGACGAGTTGTTATCATCTTCCTCGTCATCCAAAACGATGATAGGCCTAGGCCGCTTGCCCAGCAGGACCATCTGAGACAAATGCGACAGGATAAGATCGCGTGGTGTTGACGAACTCGGGAGTCGTGACGCGTTTGTCAACTCACACGTAGGGAACGCGAATGTCGTAATTCGTGTGGCGGTTGGCCTGACAAATTGCCAAATGGTCGGTCAACCAATGAAAACTGGTCTGGCCCTTGGCCGAAGTTGGCCCCTTAAAAATACCTTAGTCTGCTCTGCAGGTTATGATAATAGCTTCTCTAGCATATACGGTCTCATCCTTACGCTCTGTCATACCTCGATGAACGACGACAAAGCTACAGATTATACTCCTCGAAACCTCGTTTACCCTTCTGATATCCTCCCCAACTTTTTCGCTACTTCTCCTTGCACCCAAGAAGAATGCAATGACAAAGTTCTTGAGTACTGCGGTGCACAACACCTAAACGATATCCGCCTCGACTGGGATCCAGAACGCCAAGGCTGTTACAGTTATACGGTCTTCATTGACGCAAAAAACTCCGAAAATCATCCCGTTAAGTTGGTTGCACAGTTCCGAAGCCCTGGTCAAGAGTTGGACCCCGCGATAATGGCAGCCGCTCTCGAGTCATATGGAGACAAATTTGTTCCCCAAATCTCAATTCTCAACAGCGGTCTCCCCATGCAGGTGGCCATTACTCCGTATGCAGGCATCAGTGTTGGAAATCAGGGCTTGAATTTCAACGAACATCACCGCAATGCAGCTGAGGATTTAGCCGAATTCCTCACAGCCCCCTATTTCCGTCCTCGAACCCCGAACGGAGAAGTCGATGGTTTAATCACTCGACTTCGTGAGTGGGGTCAATGGAAAATCAATCCTCGTATCGATGCGGTCGTGAAAGAGATTTTGCGGCGGTCAGGTATGCCGAAACCTTTACATTTTCGTGCTCATCATCAGTGGACATCCTCTCGGAAATGCCAATCGTTCTCACACATATTGACCTAAACACCTGCAATATCCTCAGTGATTCCGATGGACATATCACTAAAGTCGTTGACTGGGCAGAAGTGGAGAATCTACCTTTCGGTATGGAATTATATCGCGTGGAAGATTTAATTGGGGGCTTGACACCTTCAGGATATCGGTATCGTCCGTATCACGCGGACATTAGAAAGCATTTTTGGGAATGTGTTCTCACCCATCTTCGACTCAGGGACTCAAAAGAACGAGCAGAGATGAGAGACAAACTACAGGTTGTCAGTGATATGGGTATCCTCTTGCACAGGCTAGGTTTTAAAAAGAATGAAAGGGATATCAGCTCCTATGACATCGGATACATGGAAGCATTGCTGCAGACGAAACCTTAGAAGGCGATCTGGATTAGTAGAGTGGCAATTAACCTCTTCCCGACAAATAGGATAGCATGTTTAGCCTCAATAGAAGTTGGGGCGCACATCTCGCGTGAAGTTTACTTGCTTCAGAGATAAAGTAGACAAAAACGAATGTACAAAGATCATAAGAATACCATATTAGCACTCCAGAAATCGTTTCGCACTGAACTTGAGAAAACAGAAATGACATGTTCATCTCAAAAGTACGAGATACATATATGCCCGTCGGTAGGGCCGGTTGTAGCCCTCTGATTGGCTAGCCTTGATTGCGGGCCAAATGATTGACGCGACGACTTCGGAAAATTTATGATCCCGGACGTCGACGTCCTCTAGGGCCCTTTCCAACACAGCCCTCCGATGTTGGAGTTTCTATCCGGCGCGTTGATATTGCGGACATCTCATCGATCCTGGGGATCAAAATGCATACGCTTGAAGTATATTGGGCGTCGCCTTCTTGCAACAGTCGCGGAACACACCGGACTTCCTCCGCGGAGCCCGGAACAGGATTTGGTCGTCAAAGCATTGAAACAAGGGCGGAATGCACGGGTGAATGCGGTCGCTGGCAGTGGGAAAACAACGACGATATTGCAAGTAGCCCAAGCTTTTCCAAATCGGCGGATTCTAGGTATATGCCCTGGGCGACCCTTCTGACCGTAGCGCTTTTATACAATCGACGGTTAAAGGAGGACATGCGATATCGACAACAAGTCCTACAACTTACCGATAACTTGCAAGTCGATAACTATCACGGTCTGGGATATGCGTTGTATAATGCCCAAGATTGTGCAACAGATCAGGGTCTCAAACGACTTGTGTTGGAAGATCTGAAACCCGTGGGCCCTCTCGATTTCGACCTCCTGTGTCTTGACGAGCTGCAAGATGCAACACCCATAATATATGCTTTCATTCGGAAACTGATTCGAGATAACCAGTCTACAAAGAGCCTACAGTATGTTGTGCTGGGAGATCCTAGACAAGTATTCTTCACTGTCCGCTCTGCTAATTTGAAGGAAATTTATGCTTTCAATCATGCGGATAAAAGGTTCCTCACAATGGCGAAAACAGCGTTCCCATCGACCAGAAAGTGGACTTCCATAGAGCACCGAACATCCTATCGCGCCACCAACGAACTCGTTAAATTCTATAATAACCAACTTCTTAATCCCTCAGATACCCCGATCAACGCCGTCAAAGCCGGCGAACGACCGCGATATCTGATATGTAATTCCTATTCCGATACTCCGCTGGAAGAACTCTTACGATACCTCTCTGTTGTGGATCAGAGCCAAGTTCTTGTTCTCGCTCCATCGATACGATCCATGCGATCCCCTGTTCGAGATTTGGCGAATAAAATCGCACTCGAGTATCCGCACATCTCTTGTTATATTCCCACTTCCGACGAAGAGACATTGTCGCCGACATTGTTAGATGGCAAATTACTGTTCTGCACGTATCATCAGGCCAAGGGAATTGAGAGAGAAGCAGTCTTGATGTTCTGTTTTGACACGTCCTTCTACAAACTCTACAATCGCGCTGGAAACAAGTCAACCATCAGTAACGCTCAATACGTTGGCGCAACTCGCAGCAGTCGTTATCTAACAGTAATTCACGATACTTCATACGATTATCTCCCCTTTCTCAATAAAGATACATTATCAGAGCACTGCGATATGTTCGTCGAAAGAGAGCCATTACCCGACGCAATCGAAGATCCCGAGGAGAAGAAGAAATCAACTGGTTATGCAGTCACGGATCTGACGCGACATGTCCCGGAGGCAGTCACCTCATTCTGCTTCGAAGGATTTTTCCGTCCAGAACTTGAACGCCCCCCGGCAAAGTATAGGGTATACCCTCCTACCACGATATGGTTGGAGAACGGGTTACTTGAGACCGTGGCGGATATCACTGGTTCTGCGATTCCTGCGATTTACGAATTTCGGTCCAGGGGCACTTGTACACTTCTCGAAAATGTGCAAGACGAATTACGATCTCTTGCCGCGAATGAGAACTCTGTTATAACAGCTGGAGAGGAACACCCCTTTCAACACTTACCTGTTTCCCTCCGTGACAAACTCCTTGGCTTGACCCCAGACATGATGGACTTGAGCGATTTTTTGCTTGTTGCAAATGCCTCTAATACATCGCTTTCGGGGTATATCCACAAACTACTTCAAATAAAGGAATACAACTGGCTTGAAGAAAAACATATCAAGCCAGCAATGTCAGTTCTCCAAAAGCATATTTCATCGTATGCGCGTTACGAAAGGAACGTTCGCAGTCGGGCCAACGGAATCGATATCAAGGGCCGAGTGGATGTTATTGATGGAAACACATTATGGGAACTGAAATGGACCGACTCGTTGCGCCCAGAGCATGTTCTGCAACTGGTTTCTTATGCGGCTCTGGATTCGATCAAGCATCCCAATAGAGTGTATAAACTGCTCCATGTACCGACAAGACAGATTGTGGTTGTGAAGGGAAAAGCAGCTGGATTTATGCGGGTCCTCGAAGAATTGGTCAAAGTAAGAATGGAGGGAAATAGAAGTCTGGGATTGACTGATGAGGCATTTGAAATTGAGTTGGACAGAGAGTTTGAGGGATTTGTAGGGGGTTTGAGTATTCCTACATGGTTGAATACCCAGATTGCGCAGAGTAAATGATTCGAGGACACGTTTGTATAGATGTCTAGGATATCATGGTTGGGTAATTTGATTCAGGATTTTGGCACAGTACGTTAGACGCTGTGTGACACCTGTCGCGGATAAAAGATTCCAATTGTAGGTGGTGTTCCCGGCCAGGTGACACGTCATTGAGGCGCGGGGATCTGCGCTCGCGATGAGATTGATTTGATCAACCTTATATTCGGTGACGTCAGGGATCGAAAACTAAATCAGCCGACCGGCGGAGTGATGCCACCACAGCCGTACTAGGCTTCCAGATTATAATGTTGCACTTCAGTCATGTCGTCATTCTCAGATAAGAGATTGCCCAAGCAGAGTGACACATTAGATAAAGTTGGACACGTCAGATGGCAAATGAAGGACAGGACTTGAGCAGACGAAGGGGCTTGTTTATTGATATTTTAAATTGAGAATATACAAACTTGAATATACAGAAATGGGCCATCTATTATCGCATAGCCGTTTGACTAGTAAATACAAAGCCCCGTAAACTGAGTTTTCCCGCAAGTTGAGGAGCCCTTAACAGAACCAATAATAAACCCTGCAAGTTAGCCATTGTCAACAAAAAGGGGAAATACCTCTTAACCACACCCCAGTGAGCTTGTTCCTCACGTTCCTGGGCCTTAAGTTCTTTAAGATTCAGCTCGCGTCGTCCGCTTTGAAGATCGACTTCCGTGTATTTGACGACTCGAGTCCTCTTGTAGATTTTCCAGAAGATATAGAATGCGAAGATGATGGGGCAGGCAAGGTAAGCTTGGAAGAAAGCGGAGGCGTTGGGTTCGCCGCCGATGGGGTATAGGGCGACGTAGAATTGGGCGATCAGACATAGGATACAAAGGATCAAGCCGAGCCAGGAACCCCAGACACCGAACGCTGCTCTGAAGGGAATTTCGTCCAAAGTATTTCCCTGCACGACCCAGGCTTTGCGGAATCGGATGTGTGCGAGACAAATTGATCCCCTACAATTAGTATATATTTGGACAGTAAGGAATTACCAAGTGAAGAAGTTGCTGAGACCAGATAAAGCAAGGAGCCAGTTGAATACGGAAGCTCCGACGGGGGCAATATTGATATAAGCCAAACAACCGAGGGCAAGAGCCAGCGCGAGCGCAACTAAAGGACGACCCTTTTTATCGATATAAGCGAAAATACGAGGCGCTTGTCCGATTTCAGCGAGCGCGGCAAGTGTTCTCGTTGACCCATAGGTGGACGAATTACCGACCGAAAGGACGGAAATCAAGATGACGGCGTTGAAAATAGATGGGAGGACATTAATTCCGGCGTTTTGAATGGCAATGACGAAGGGAGAAGCCTTGACATCGACGGAGGAAGTACCGTTCAAAAGTTGAGGATTGTTATAGGGAACAATAAGTCCGACGAGGAAGAGAGAAATCATGTAGAACAAGGTAATACGCCAGAACACCTGTTTGGTCGCTCGAGGTAATTGTTTGCGAGGATTCTCACATTCTGCGGCGGCGAGGCCGACGAGTTCGGTCCCAGCGAAGGCGAATGCGGCTGTAACAAAAACGGAGCAAACTCCCTTGAACCCATTGGAAAAGGCGCCGGGATCATGCCATGTGTGGGCACCGAGATATCCACCTTCAGGAGCCCCTCCGCAATCGATGACTATTCCGAGGATTATAAATCCCACGACGGCGATGACTTTAATGATCGAGAAGACAAATTCCGCCTCACCGTAGCCACGAACGCCGACAATGTTGATAAGTGTCAAGGCGAAAAGGAAAATAGTGATGAAAACTCCAACGTTGATATTCGAGTTCCAGTACTGAATAGTAATACCCGCGGCAGTCAACTCAAGCGGCAAAACAACAAGCCATTGCATTGCGTAGTTCCAACCCATGGAGAATCCCCATGCCGGATCGATGAATCGAGTTGAATACACAGAGAAGGAACCTAGGATATTAATCGAGAGAGATTGAGATATTACCAGAGATAGGAAAGAGCACTGCGAGTTCTCCAAGTGCGTGAATGACACAGAACAACATAATTCCAACAATTCCGAAATCAATCATGAGCGCGGCAGGTCCGCCACTGGCGAGAGCAGAGCCGCTACCGATGAAAAGACCCGTCCCAATACTTCCGCCAATGGCAATCATCTGCATGTGTCGACCTTTCAATTTTCTGTTCAATCGAGAAGTATCATTCCCGACGATGACGCCAGTTCCGTCGCCAGCAAGAGGTTCGCCACCGGGGGAAAGTCCTTTCTCGCCTCCTTCCTCGTCCTTGACAACTCTCTGTCCGAGAGCATTCAACGTCACCGCATCTTCCCTGCGGCGGAATGAGTGCGCCATACGAGTCAACAAGGACTTTTTGGGCTTCGCATCTTGCACATCGACGACATTACTCGGGACTCGATAGGACGGTAGACCCGCCCCACCCTTGTCGTCGACCGCGCCGTCCCCATAAGGGTACTTTTTGTCGACGTTGTTGCTCATCCGGGGAGTGTTGTGAACGGTTTCTCCATCGACATCGTTGCCGCTGGCCGTATATTGATTTCCGCTAATCCCATTGTCGGTATATCGATTTCCGGAAGGGGCGTTAGGATTGGAGTATCGATTTCCGCCGACGTTGTCAAGGGTGTCGTCGTTGGCGCCAACGCGAGGTTCGGAGGGAATGGTAGTGCCCGACATATCTTGTGCACTCGAGAGAAGATGTTGAGATCGGCTCTGTAGATGATGTTGAGATCGGCTTTGGGCTTGCACTGTGGGGAGTGTCCATTGCCGGCAAGCGGGGGATTATATATTGTGCTGTAAATTATGGGAGTGCGATAATTCGGTCGAGCCTATCTTTGCTTGTGTTATGCTCGGTCCGAAGCAGGACCGCGCGCCCATAGATAGCATGTCGTACGGTTGTTCGAGCTTGTTACAGCTGCAGATCGCCATCGATCTTGCAAAAACAGGCTGATTACGCACGTTATCGCCACCAGCGCCTGACTTTGCTTCCCCACGGCCTCAGTGACCAAGGAAAGGGGCGGCCAGACTCAGCGAATCGCTTCCGTTATCACTCCCCTTGTGGCGGGTTAATTAATTTGCCGTTTCTGGTGCAACACACATACAGATTGCCGAATGCCGACGTAATGTGGCGGCACACATCACGTGCACATCGCAGTTTGTTTTATCGAGCCAGCGTGCATGCGCACTGACCGCTGCCCAACAAAATCTGCCGGCTAGCCGCTTGAGATAGGCAA
>Ga0302325_10010439_pt1 | contig 20136 bp, 20 predicted proteins | sample Palsa_T0_2_FD_201948 | JGI IMG/M metagenome (GOLD analysis project Ga0302325, IMG submission 201948) | Peat permafrost microbial communities from Stordalen Mire near Abisko, Sweden - Palsa_T0_2 | ecosystem: Environmental > Terrestrial > Soil > Palsa > Peat permafrost | place: Sweden: Abisko...
CTTCCCAGAGCTCTCAACTCTATTCATCTTCTCCCACTTCTTGCACTTTTGCAGTCCGCATACTCAAAGGTTTTACTCCTGTTGGTAATGATCTCTGCCCATCATGCCTTCGGACCCTCAATTCGCGCCATCCAGAGCAATGGCAAAACAGCAGGAACCTCTAATCGTGAATGGTGATGTCGAGGCACAGGCAAAAGCAAAAAACAAAGTGTCCTACAGCAGTCTAGCTAACAAGAAACAACTCGCCATATTATGTATTGCTCGACTAGCGGATCCGCTTGCAGCTTCTTCTATTCAGGTAAGACCAACTTGAAAGCATCCGAGCTATTCTAATAGGTAAGACGTACATGTTCTACCAACTACGGTTTTTCAATCCCTCGGCTTCGAATTCTCTCATCTCTACCCAAGCTGGTATTATCGTTGGATCTAAGACAGCAGCTCAAGTCTGCACCGGCATGCTGTGGGGCCGTTTGGCCGATTCTGAATATGGTGGTCGAAAAACTGTGCTGATGATTGGTCTCATTTGCTCTGGTGCGTCTCTGTCCGCCTTATGAATGATTGAAATTGACTATCCCAGGCATATCCTGCATTGGATATGGATTTTCAAAAAGTTTCGTCTCTGCTGTGGCATGGCAGGTCTTTGGTGGTGCCATGAGCAGCAACGTTGGAATTGTGCGCTGCGTTGTGGCGGAATTGAACCCCGAAAAACGGTACGATTTCTCTATACGATTTCGACTTCCTTTCTAACGAGTCGGTCAGGTATCGAACACGAGCGCTCTTACTCCTTCCTCTCTTCGCGAATGCAGGAATGCTACTCGGACCACTTATTGGTGGGCTACTGAGTTCAGAAAATGGCAAGGGAGTCTTAAAAGCCTACCCCTACGCACCACCCAACATCTTCGCGGCAGGAATGTACACAATTGCAACAATAGGCGTCTTCTTCGGCCTTGAAGAAACACTCGAGCATTTCAAACATCATGAAGGAAGTATCATCCAACGACTCTGGAAGAAGTTCACCACTCGAAATCCGCCCGACTCTCACGGCTATACCTCGATTGATGCCGACGAACCCAACTCACCCGAATCGGATGTCACACTCGAGGATTTCCCTGATTCAACTAACAAGACCCCAAAACCAAAAGCTCGACTTCCCTTTCGCCGCATCTGGACCTGGAACGTTATTTGCACAATGGTAGCACACTTCATCATCGCGGGTCACATCGCAACTTTCACCAATCTCTGGGCAATCTTCCTCAGCACACCCATCTCGGATTCAAAGAATCAACGCCCACCCTTCAAATTTACCGGTGGTCTAGCAATGAAACCTCGCGAGGTGGGCTTTGCGATGTCGACTCTTGGCGCTATCGGTGTCCTCCTCCAGCTTGTGATTTACCCTATGCTCAATGACAGATTCGGCACCATTAGGATTTGGAGGTCGGCATTGTATGTCTTCCCCATCGCGTATGCTGTTGCGCCATTCCCAGCACTGATCGCGTCGCTTGTCTCGATTACGGGGAAGGGAATCATCGTCTGGCTATCCGTAGGCGTCGTCCTGCTTCTTTTCGTCATTGGGAGGACAGGCGTAACGCCTGCGACGACCCTGCTGATTAACGATTGCACACCTCATCCTTCTGTGCGAGGAACAATCCATACCGCAGGAACGGTAATTGGAAACTTAAGTCGGTCGCTCTTCCCGGTCATCGCGTTTGCCATTTTTGGGAAGGGGTTGGAGATTGGCGTTGTGGGACTTGGGTTCTGGTGTTTGGCTTGCTTGGGGATTCTGGCTTGTGTGGCGAGTAGGTGGGTTGAACAAGGGTTGAACGGGAAAGAGATTGTACTTGAGGGAGAAGAGCCACCTCAGGGACAGGAGGCGGTTGCTGATGGCGGGCACAAAAACGGAGCCAAGTAGGAGGTGAGATGTGCTAATCAATAAGCGAGCAAGGAGTAGTGGCTCGCAGCCAAACTCTGGAGGGGGCGCTCCCAAATCACGAAGGTTCCTTCTTCTATCAGAATAACTATGGCGCAGAGAAAACGTCCGTTATTTTGGCTTTGGATTCTAACTTGCTTCAAGCGACAGCGCCTGAAACTATGTAAAATTGGGGTATCTCAATCCAGCTCATGATAAATATGTTTTACCTACCTACTGCCCCCGAAGTCCATCAACGAGTCAAAAAGATCCTCTGGAAAACTTGAAAGATCACTGCTCCATACTCCATCAAGCGGAAAACTGTGCCCATCTGCAGCATTATCTCCTGGCGTCCCAAAGCTCATAGTCTCCGAAGACATGGTTCTCTTCCCCTTTGGGTCATCACTCAGGTTGCTTCCCTCGCGAGCACTCCTCGAATTCGACGGTGAGGATCCGCTTCTATCAGTCTCCTCCACAATTCTCACCAATGGCGATACAAACGTAATCCATTCCGCATCATTAGTCGGTTCCTGCACATTCATGCTCGCCTACGGGATAGTTTTAGTATCTCTGTCAAGAGAGGAATAATCCTAGGAAGTGTTCCAGACTGACCATTGCTCTTTCGAGTCCAGAAAAGTCTCTGATATTTGTCTGCAAGGCAGAAATCCCGATCCCCTCTAGATCCAATTGTATCAAATATGACTCGCACAATGGATTTGTCTCCTTCAGGGCCACGAGGGCAGAAAGCAAGAAACGCATATTAGACATAGCGTCTTCATTATTCGATTCTTCCTTTAGCACAAGGGCAAATATGCGGACTCCTAGGTAGAGAGAGAAGGGTGTATAGACGTTCAACTATTTGATATTAGAGAGAGTGGATGGGAGGGGTTCCGGGGGTTATATCTTACGACAGATAGGTCAGTGTGCGCGATTCTCTTCATGATACTGGCAACCTCCATCCCGGCAGCCAGACATCGCATTTTGCTCTCTTGCACCACAGCAGGATTAACAAGCTTTTCTCCCTTGAAGATGGCTGCTTGGTGCAAGCATATGATACAAGACTGCATACTCATATTGAGGAAAATCGTGTTTGCATTGGACGAGCCTGCTGGGAGTCTGAGGTGTGCTGGAAGGTAGAGCGACATGTTTAGTAGTGTGCTGTCTATTGCTCTGTGATTTCTCCAGAATGTACTATTTGGGTCTTCACCTTTTTCTGCGTTTGACGGGTCGGGTCTTTGTAGGTGCTGTAGAATTCGGCCCGTCAGACTAGCGACTACGACAACGCCTGCAAAGGGGGAGAGGATGGGCGCGTTGATAGGATTCATGGCTTCGCTAAGGGAAATCCCTGGACCTGGAATATTAAGTTCGTACGCTTCTTCGGAGCAGGGGAGGTGAGTTAGAATCTGCGATCATGTCAGCAAAATTGAATTCGATGGATGAGGCAGGTGAACATCTTTTTCATCAACAATCAACGGCCATCCCGTCCCCACGCCCGCATATCGGTCCATGCAAAAGGCCATCCAGAAAGTCCTTCTCCTCTCTTCCATCTCCCCTATGTCAGTCTCCCTTGGGAGCGTCTGCTTAAACTCTACACCTAGCCCATCTAACCTGTACAATCCAAGCAACTGCGTCAACCTTGTAGCTCGCCCAGTAGTCATCCAAGCATTAGGAAACATCATCATCTTAAACTCGTAGATACCAATTAAGAGCCAGGCTTGTGCGTGCCGAACGTTGATGTACTTCTGGCGCCCGGAAGTCTGGTCCAGTTCAGCGTATTTGCGAGCTCTCATATGGAAGTGCGGGTGGAGGGAGGCATACTTGGGGGTTGTCGTGGCCGCGAGCGCCCATAGCGCGTATCGAAGGGAGACTGGAGGCCGCTCGGCTAGAAAACGGTATTGGTGAATTATGGGAGTTGAGGGATGGATTTTTGAGAAGAATATTTGCGTTCTGGACTTATTAGTGATTTCGAAAGAGGTGAGGGGATGTTGCTACGTACAATTCATCGATTGTATCTTGAGGAGGCAGAGGCTCCTCCACGCCGAGTTCAATCATAGCCCAGGAATAGTCTTCCGTTAGAAAAGCATTCATATGGCTGTCTTGGTTATCATTAGGGAATATCTCAAGCGGATTCGAAGTCATAAACTCTTCTTGGACACAAGCGCTGCTGAAAAATAGCTCATCTGAAACTGACGCTGGAAGTGGAGCTTCTGTCTCAAGATCTTGGAGAGAGCTACTTTTTCCAGGTTCACCAGTCTCAAAAGTTTGGTCGGCGAGACTGTCTGAACCAATCACCCCCTGTTTCTTCAGAAGCTCTTCTGCCTGTGCTAAACAGACGAAGTAAATTAGTATTTTTCTTGCATTTCAAAATACCGCAACTCTAGGGATATCGCACCCAGTCTGGTTTGTAGGCCTCTGACATAGCCTTTTCGAGGCCCACTCTTCTTTCTAGTCTCTTCATACGCGCAGTCCAGTTTCATTCGTGTGCATCGCCCACAGGAAGGAGTGAGCCCATCGCACTTGATTTTTCTTTTTCGACACATGGAACATGCATTTGTTGGCGTGGATTTATTCTTCAAGCTTCCATCCTTCCCGACTGGGTTTTTGATTTCGTCTTCTGGGTTTGTTGACATATCCTTTGCGGACCCGACGGAGCCTGTTGACGCAGAAAATTGATCCGTGGACGAAGTATTTGAAGCCATTTTGGGCGGTGGCTGAAAGCTCAGCTGTCATTTGCTCAGATGCTCTCTGGTCGGCGGGAAGTCTTAACTGTGTCGGCCTTTCATCGCCAAGGTTCTGGCGATGTGCCAAGTAGAGGTGTTCCTTATCGGTCCAAGACGTCGCGATCGGCGACGGGACCCAGTATGAACGAGATCTAGATGCGGGGCCGCTAAATTCTCAAAATTATTTCGGCTCATTCTACATTCAGCGGTGGGTGGTGCTACCCTTAAACGTAGTGCTGCAGCGAGGCTTCGTTTGGGCATAAGATAAGCGTGGCGTAAATGCTAGGGTACAGGTACTTCTTGTTGAGGGCGATTGGATAGAAAAATTCTTTCCTTCAATGTCATTACTGGTTTTAGAAAGCTATTGCATCGATGTTGAGGAGATCTTCAAAATGTTACAGAGAAGAATGCCGGGTTTTGGTACGCTTTAGTTTCCGCATGTTAGCATGATCACCTCGCTTACCTAGACTTCAAGCAAAGTCTCTCACCATCTGAAGACGAATTCATATTCAAAAGTAAATGATATCCCTAGAAATACGCCCCATACTAGTTATTTTTGCCCTAGTTATATGTGGCAAAGACTTGATAGTTGGAAGTGTTGTTGTTGAAGTACTCGTAGGCGAGCTTGAAGTTAAAGCTGTCCCGCTCAAATGCCGTTCACTTGTTTGGGCTACGGGCTGACACTCCCAAAGACCAAATCTCAAACGAGGAAGATTGTAACTGCATCCGAGGTTGAGGTACCCTTTTCTGGCCATGAATCAGTAGGTGTTAATGCATAAAATGATCATCCAACTTACAAAATGGAGAGGCATAAGCCACTTGCTCGAGTGTCGTTTCCCACGTGCGGAGGTCAAATTATGGGCAGGTTAATTCAAATTAATGATGTCTGAAACCTGCACGTCTTAAACCAGAGTTACTCGAAAATTAGGACACTCTAGCTAGAAAAGGCAGAACTCCTCTTCTCCTAATTCGAGATCCATCGCCTCCCCATCCATGATTCCATGTACGTAAGCCTCACCAACGAGCTGAAATCCCTCCTCTCGAGCTCTCAACACATACGGAACGATTGCCCCGAGTATGAGACAGATTTTATCACCAGGCAAGGCGTGATTTGGAGCCAGTCCAACAAATCCTTTATCTGAGATGAATGGCCGAACTCCATAAAGATATTCCGTTGCAGTTTCGTATTTGCGAAAAGCTGCCGTTTTCTTCATGTCATCGTAGCCGGAATTATTACCGTACATCCTGGCTATCAATTCGCAGAGTCCTTCCTCTGCCGTCACCTCTGCCCGCCGACGCGCATATCCGTGGTATTCTTGGTCGGCACAAGGAATCCTCCAAAATGCTTCATCCCAGAACTTTTGATCTTTCATCAGTGGCATTGGCAACTTTTCGGCTTCCTCCAAAAACTGTTTGATCTCAGTCAGAAATGTCTGTACACCAGGCCAATACCAATCCGCTGCAGGTTGTGTCCATTCTTCTGTTCCAAGTCTCTTGATCGTATCCACAGTAAATCCTGACATGACTATATTGTTCGGCTTACACAGTGGGCTTGGTGTTGTGATCTTGACCTCGCTGCCCAGGGTAGCACAGAACAATGGCTTCCAGGGAGGCCCTCTCGTTTTATAGGAGCCATAGGGTTCTCGAAGAGGGGCGTTAAAGTCCGGGACCCATGAAGGAATTCCTAGTGGGCTTTTTGAAGAATGTGCCCAGGATAGGATATCGGTATAATTGTGTGTAAGCATGGTTCTTGCGACTTCTGTGTAAACCTCATGGACTTCCTTTTTGTAATCAACCTTGATGTCAAGAACATTCTTGTCTGGTGCAAGACCAAGAATGCCATATATTCTGTCCCTAGGGTCGGTAGCCTTCATGGAATTCGCAAACAGAGATAGAAGCTCCATCAATGAGGAATGGTAAGTGGCCGTCTGCTTTTGATATCTGCCTCGCGCTCCAATGAGTTTGCTCGTACTAGTTTTGCGGCCGGCTATCTGCATAAATTGCCTGTAGAGAGGTCCACGGACAGGATCCGATGATGTATCGGCAACAAATAAACTAACATGCATCCCGAGGAAGATAATTGCAGCATGCAACTGAGGGTAATTCAAACGCTCCTTGCCGCATGCTATAACGAGATCAGAAGCTACTGAGAATTCTTGAACAATCCAAGTTCGTTCCCAGTAGCTTCTTTCTTCGATACATTTTATGGCTAGTTGCGGAAAGTTTACGTCCAGGGCCTTGGAGAGATTCTCGAGTGGTTCTCGGATGCTAGCAAGAAGGCCTTCGGGATCTGGGTCCCACAATTTCAGCATTCTCTCACGGTCAAGTTCAAGCAGGCCTGCCCGAATTGCATCGTCTCCAATCTTCCGAATGCCTTTCATTCCAATGTCGCTGTCATCAGCGGCACATCCAAGCCATGCAAAGACAGAATTTGCTGCCTTGTAAATATCCACCATCTGTATCACTTGCTCGCTCTTTTCGGAATTGTCTTTTTGATTGATGCATATTGCATCGATCCAGAGACGAACTGGCTTATGCTCTTGCCGAAGTTCGGATAGGGCGTCATGGAGGTTTGTAGTGATCTCGAACGGTTGGCCCTTGATAAGAATTGTCCGCAGAGGGGTATCATTTCCCCAGGTGTACGATAGAGCCGTATACTCGGGCTTCTCGGCCCGGTTGACAGCCTCCAGGCTACCCTCAATCAATTCCTTATCGATAATCGGGTTGGTTAAAGAATCTTTAATTGAGGGTGAAAGCGTGAATATACGAATCTGCTCCTTTGCATCGATTGGGATGGCATCATAACTGAACAGAGACATGACGGGCGAATATTCGTGCCAGTATTATTGGCCTTGAAGAAAATAATTGGCGCATGAATGATTCTTGATGGGATGGCATTATATATAAAGTAGTGAAACATGGGGCACCAGTGGGTGTCTGAATTCGTGACGCAATACTGGGTTTCAATGTACTGTAGCTCGAGGGACATTTAGAGCCTGACTGCCAATTTGCTTTTTTGAATGTTCCCTGATTTAAGGAACAATCTGAAAAGTAGTGGCATGTTAGATTACGAATGTTCCAAAAGTTACAGTACATTGAAACACAGCTCTGCGCCACGAATTCTAACAACCACTAGTGGGGGATTGTTTCAGTTCAGCTACAACCCCGAGTCGGTCTGTATGTCTTACATGGCGGCCACATCGAGGTCCATTCTGCAAGGCGTCAAACGCCCGTGTTCTCCGATTCGATTGTGCTATACAGCTATCACCCTAGAAATATGATCCTTGAAAGTAACCGTGTGTCGATGATACAAGTGCTGCTTTAATATTCTACTAGGCTGGCACAGATCAGTTAATCATGTTTTTGCAGCAAAATCTTGAAAACTTTCAAGGATCCGAAATTCAAAAAGGCGTGAAATACATGAAAGACGCTAGGCCTAGAATACACTATTTCTAGGGTGATAACTGTATTGGTCAGCTGGTGCCTTCAGGGGCTAGCGTTTTCACTCCCAATGGAAAAAGCAAAACTTCTCAGTTGGGCGGAGCAAGGCCGCAGCCCACGCCACTACTGTGAATTTTGGGCGTTGCAACTTGCAAGAGTCCAACTAGCCTTACTGCGCCCCATTTTTATGAACAACATGGCTTTTGGTAGCTGGATTCCACGCAATAGCTGTTGATTAGGGCCTCTCCTGCATTTGTCTTATCCACTTGGAGTGCTTCTGTGGTGGCGGAGTGCAAAGCATGCTACATGCGATTTGTCCCAGACTTGCAGACGACGCATGATCCCTGTACGTGACATACGAGTAGGTCTCCAGCTTAAAAGCCTCGCCTTCACTTGGAGACATCGCTCTGCGGCAGTGTCTTTTTCTTTTTTTAACTAGAAAAACTCGTCAATGATTGCTCTCGCATGCGCCATTCATCCTTCCATAGCTTCTTATTTTCATCTCAAACTCAGTTGTCGCAAATTGCTTGGTTGGTTTTTTGGCTCAGAAGGCTGCGAGGCAATTGAGGACGGCCGAGAGACGAAGCTCGAGACCACGACACCGTCTCAATAATTGCCGTAATTCATTCTAGAGGATCAACAACACCATCTCTTTCGCTCATTTTCTATACGAGATCCTTTTATATCACCTTATTTCGGCAGGAACCCTATCATGGCTAACGCGACGAACACTCAATTACCTCCGCACTTCAATTTCGTCTCTTCTCCGAGCTCCCGGGGAACAATGGAAATACTGTGGAGCTCTCTATTTACGATTTTTGCCTGCACATGGACAGTCCAACATCCGAATGTTCCTGAGCAACGTTCTGCCTGCAAGCCAGGATGGAGGGGAAGTCTGAAGTGGCACACGAAAAGGTTCTACACTAGTGCGAAATGGATGATGATAACAATGATTGCCCCGGAGGTCGTAATAGGAATAGCTTGGTATGAGCTATTGGCGGCGAAGAGGATCCTATGGGATCTTCAGTCATTCGCCTCAGAGGATAATGTTCCTTGGACTTTGATTCATAGCTATTACGCAAATATGGGAGGCTTCGTTATACAAAGCGGTGTTCAGGAACCTTTACATGCAGCAGCATACATCCCGTTAGAAGATGCGTCATATAGCAGACGTTCTAACAGATTAACCCGGCCCCAGAGTTGGCCTTCAAGTGGAAGCACCTATCCCAAGGATTGCAACAACATCAATCGAAAGCCTCTGCCTTTAATGCTCAATAGAGATGTTCCGGAAAGCTCTACTTACCCCTTATATCACCTTACTGGAAGACAAATTTGGCAAGTTCGGAATGACGGCATTCTCCCGAGGATCCCTAATATCAGCGAGACGGAATTGTTAGACCGATCCAAGAGTGACGTCTTTGTTAAATTCATTGCTCTTTTTCAAATATTCTGGGCAACAGTCCAAATAATTGTTCGAGCAGCGCGAAACCTCGTCATTTCTCAGCTCGAGCTCGCTGTGATAGCTTTCGCTACCTGTGCCATTATCATTTATGCCATATACTGGTCAAAGCCAAAGAACGTTGAAGCGACTACAACAATATTGCAATTCGAGGGACTAATTCCTGAAAGGGTATTGGCGCTCATCGAAGAACGTCCCGTGAGGAGAGTCATGAGACTAAAATCTTGGGTGTACGAGAACGGATTCCCGATCTCGAGCGATGCTCTAGAAGATTATCACCTCGATCGCGACAGCTGGTGGTGGTATTATGCTGTGTTGTCGAGTGCAACGATTTTTGGCGGAATACATGTTGGGGCCTGGAACTTTACTTTCCCGACGAATATTGAGTTGATTTCCTGGAGGGTTGCAAGTTTACATTCAACAATATTCGGCCTCATCACATTCTTGCTTAGGGTTTCGGCAGACTTCACGTCTTGCGCAGATGGAACTTTTTTCATCTTGGCGTTCTCTTATGTAATTGCGCGGCTTTTTATCCTTGTTGAGACTTTTCGTACACTGTTCTATCTTCCGCCTCTTGCCTACGTTTCTACTTGGACTGCGAACATACCTCATTTTAGCTAGACTTTCGATTCGTACATAGATGCTACTGCTTTTCGCACGGCAAGAAAATTACAGATTCCATGCTATTTAGTGATTGTTCTTGGGCAAGCAGAGAACCAAACTAACCCTTTCTGAGCTCCCTTAAAAGAGAAAGAGGTTCGTTCAATCCTCGCTCTGTGCTTGATTTCCTAGATTTAAATAAGACAATACGCCCTAGCGACAAACGTGAACATTACAAGGATGCCCTCCTTCAGACACTCAAAATGATAAAAATCCGATGCCAGTGTTCAGTCCATGATTATGTTGAGATTAGATGCTGGTGTCCGGCTATCAAAGTCAGGTGCCCACGAGCCAATCGTATTTTATTGTGTTGCTAGTGACTTAAAACATAACTAGGTCAGATTCGAGTAGTGGGCTTTCTGGGTGCAATGCTGATACTACAGGCGATTTTGCCGGTTTATCCTATGGGCTGTAAGGCTTGTAGGTAGCCGCAATAAAAATACACGCGCGAGAAGAGTAGATGATAACTATGCTACTTCTACTTAGAGAAGCGAGGGTAAGTAAGGTCGCGAGATAATATATAACAAAGTATATATTTAAGCAAAAGAACTACAAAATTAAGACTATCTATAATAGGAGCTAGGCGGCTAGTCCCTGCTCTAGCATCTAGGGTGGAATAATAATCTCTAGATACTAGAGGGAATAATACAAGGAAGACGACGCAAATTTGGACCCAGAGTTGCCTTTCTCGAACGTGTTAATGCTTTGGGATAGCTTTCCGGATCAGCACAGGGATTATTAGAGCATTTATCGCATGTTAAATGAAGTAACATAATGATGAGAATATCAAGTATCTCAAATCTGATTGGGGGAAGCTCGTTGTGCCTAAATCAACATTCCGAGCGATGCGGCGCAGCATGGAAGCCTAATTGCCACGCACCTCTGCATCATCAAAATATCCAGCATCTAACTTCAATTGCTTTGCCATACTAGTCAAGGTTTTCTAAATTGTCATCACTGTATAGTTTCAAAATACAGGTCAATTAATTAACTTTATCGTCGCCTCTTTACTCGCCTGGTCCGCTCACACAAGTTCACGTTCAGGGAAAAAATTATGACGTCTGAAGTAAGCAATTCTCACAATGCAACCTTCTAACCAAAAACCATGCTCAAGTTTCAAAGGACAAATCCGGAGCCGAAACCTCAGCAAACTCATTCATGCGTCAATTGAAGCAGGTCCCGGAAGGCTGCCTCAAAATGGGCGACGACGGCGTTATGCGCTCTTTCGGTGGACCCCCTGAGCGCATTGTCATAGATGCCGTGGGTTTAAGCCCAGCTCAGATAAAACACATGCTAGACCTCTTTCCATGGTCGCAGGAACAAGAAGATTTGTTCCGTGGAGTCGATGGGCGGAAGGTTGTTGATTACGAAGCGTTGTATAACCCGCCCGACAGCTACAGGCCACCCAAGTGGACTGCAGAAGAGCTTGTTGTGGCAAGAAAGGAAGTGGAGGAGAAGAATAGGAAACTAAGGGAGCAAATAGAGAAAGAGCGGGCTGAGGGCGTGGATGTTGATGCGAAATATGCTTGTACTAGGAAGCAGGCTGATTATGATTTGAGTCCGAAGGCTGAGAACCAAGTCGATGCTTCTAGTCAAGAAGCTTAGGTACTTTTGCAACATTAAGACCGAAAACCAGTTTCTTCTGACCACTTCTTGAGATAGATAATATTGTCATTCTCGAACCCAATTCCACGCTTTTGGCACCCTCTCCATTTTGTCTTACCCCCAATTACGTGATCTTAAAGAGATAGATCCCCAATCTGAAATTCCTAATAAATACCATATCTTTAAGATTTTGCGTCAACCTTATCCCCAGACTTATCTTCTCCATCAGGATCATCTACCTCAACATCCACCGATTCAGCAACCTCCCACGTAACATACACGCCCCCAGCTGCGCCCACCACCGACCCAATAACCACAATCCAAACCCCTACTCTCACCGCCCATCCATAATCCATAATCGTATCCGCAATCCATTTTACAACCGGAGTGACCAGCACCCGCCGCTCATGCTCAAGGTCCGGGCTCACAGTGATAATGAGACCAAAAAGTACCATCAAGATGAGGCCGAGGAAAACAGCAGTCAAGACTTGGATTGCGGCGAGGAGGTATGTGATGTTCCGGGTGGTTTGAAGGACTGTGAATCCATGCGCCACGAGTGGCGTAACTTGATCGAAGGCGAGGTTGATTTGTTTGGAATAGGGGATACCCATCTTATTACTTTGTAGATGATCAAAAATTGTGTAGCATACTCATATAATAACTTTCATGTAGTGCTCGAAGATCGAGACGAATTTTTTCTCCTGAAGGAGATATGAAGGAGCACAGCCTCATTATTCATTGTTGGAGTTTAAGAAACAAGATGGGTGTAATGACGTCGTTGGGTGAGGTTGACCACTTACAGTCCTGAGCGTGACACCCCTATCCAGAAACCCCGCTTTGCACACATCCACACGTGATTTGGAACATCAAAACCCCATCGCTTTTGGGAATTTGTAGACTGGAAATACAAACCCAAGGGTAAGCTGGAAGCAAAACGGCAGTCACTAATGTAATTTCCCTATTACCGGAAAATTACCCTGGTGGTTCTCTTGAAATTAGTGCTTTGAATCCCTGATGGGGAGCCTTTCGCTAATTAGACGAGGATCCGGGCGCTATTCCCCCCTTTCGACAAGCAAGGGAAACTCTAGGCGGTCCTCCTTGAGGTAAGCAAATCTTATCTCGTGAAAAATAATTGTACAACGATTGTTGAGGCATCAAAATGAGAACTCCATGCAACTTCCATCATGTGATTTTTACGAGTATCATTCCTCTGAAGGATTACCTATTTCTTGGCACTATAAGCGAGTGCTCCTTCAAGAAGCGCCTCGTACTCTATGTTCACCACATGCAGCAAAACAATTTAATTACAACCAATCAAGACACGGTTCTACTATCCGGGCCGCTCTTAACTGCGGTGTACAACACCCCTTATAGATCGGGACAAGAGACTGCCCGTCTGATGGGATAAGGATGCGCCAAGCGTTTCAGATGAACGATATTTAAGGATTTCAACCGCGGGAGGCTAAATTTGAACGAGCTGAAAATGGCCCCCAAGGGAGCAACCCGACTCGTCCAAATATAAATTGAATGCAGTTTGTGGGAAGGGCGGTCTGTGGCGTGGTGGATTCGGAGGCCATAAATAGAGGATATGGCGTTTGCCGACTTGTATCACGGGAATTGTATGAGGCGACAGGATGGGGCGACTTTCTCTATAAAGACCTTGTCACTGCACCCAGCTAAAAGAAACTCCCCAAACCTTCTCAATCATTGCTACTTTCTAGCTTCCGAAACACTTTAACCTTCAAAGGTTTGACTTAAACGCAAGTCTCCTTTCGTCAATATGCGATTCTCTCTCCGCTCTATCCTTCTGCTCGGAGCCTCACTCCTAACATGGACTCCCACGTCAGCTCGGCCTCGCGCCTCTTCAGGCGTCGTGAAGCGCGAGCTTCTCTCCTATGAAGAACGCTACATCAATTCCCGCAGCTACAAGCACCCCAATGAAACCGTCAAATTAGTCGGCTGCAAGAAAATGCAGATTCCCGCCTCCGAGATCGAAGACTTCGAAGAGCACTACTACGCCCACTACCACGAGCTCCAGAAATTCGAGTCCCATTTCTACGACGAAGCAAATCAGGAGATCAGGATCTACTTCCCGGTTGAGAATGCACTGGTGGAGCATGGGGGGAAAATGATCGAGGCGACTGACTTGGGTGAATTTGAGATGGAGGGCTTGGATGGGGATTATGCTGTTCTAGGGCGGTACCAGACTGATCACGTCCATGGCGTGGATGGCAATATTATTAAAGACGGCGTCATCTACCTCGCGGAGAAAGTCCAGCCACACAGACAACTTGGCAACGTCTTCGTCTATGATTTCGGGTACAAGGACCTGCACGACCACGATCATGATCTGAAGAAGCGATGTGAGGATATCTGGTGTCCGAGTCTGGGTTGTGTGAAGAATCATGGGGGGGAGAATTGCAGTAATAAGTTTGGGATTAGGGAGGGGAGGTGTCCGTTTAGGAGTGATACTTGTATGGATTATAATGGGCCCGGGACGGATTGCAATAAGGCGCATAGGGCGAAGTACTTTCTTGGAAGTGATTGCAGCTTCGCGGTTGCGTTGGGGCATTGTTATAATGAGATGTTGGCCGCTGCTGGATAAACTGTGGGTTGCAAAGTCAGCTGTGGGGTATACGAGGAAGAGTAGGTTTGCTCCATAGTTGGGTGAGCTCCCTCAGACATCTCAGAATGAAGTAAAGGTCATTGATGAATCATCAATGATGATAGTATCCTACTTGGAGTTGGAGAGAGCAAAGCAAAGCAACAATAGGGTCTTCGTGTTTCTCATCATCAACTTGAATTCCTCGAAAGCTTTGAGAAAAGCCTCCACTGATTATTATTCAAGTGAGAAACTTACACGTGAACCCCAAATCTCTTCTCGTAAGATAGGTTTCGGCTAGCTGTTTTAGGGAATTGCTCCCCTCAGCTCTCAGCAGTATCTCGCTTAAGTGCAGTCAGAAGACTTCAAAGACTTAGCACCAATAAATGTCTGATTTCAAAGATTGCAAGAGTCCAAGAATTGGGAATGGCTCAGTTCCAAATATGTCTCCCTTTAGAGTCAACCGGCACAGTAGAACAGCGAATATTATAAAGTGTTCTCAGCCAGTAACTGTAAGCGAGGTACGAGAGTATTCGCTAAGACGGGCCGGCTGGTCAGCGCTAAGCAGGGGAGACATGCAAAGCATCTCCGCTATGTGGAGGGGAAATCTTGGGGCTTAAGTAATCCTCCGCGAGCAAGCCCACCGGCTTCGTACAGTGGGAGGTGCAATTGGACGCCACCATCCGATAAGAGGCTGCCATCGTAATTCCGTACTTCGCTTGCGACGATGTTGAGAAACTTGAGATGATAGCCTGCCCGGATGGCCAACGAGCCGAAACACGAATACGACGCCGAGAGTTATCTCGGTTCGCCGATTCCCATCTCTTCTTCAGGGTTTTTCTTCTTGTATATTTTCTTCGCCTTTCCTTCTAAGTGCGCCCTCATCTACCCACGAAGTTGCGATTGACTGAAACAGCTACGCCTGGCTACATTGCGCTATACGCTATTCAACTATTCAACCAGCAGGCCGTCTCCCTGTAGGGATTGGTGATTCAGATAAGGTCAAGGGTTGTCTCAGCCTCCCACTTTTCTAGTTCGTCGTCTTCTCAACCACCCACCACGAACCTTCAACATGGGGCAAAACGGCCACGATCTCTGCAACGCCGTGAGCGCACTCTGCCCCGTCGAGGCGACACTCTACGGCTACTACCCAAACCTCGGCGCCAACGCCTTTTTCGCCGCGCTCTTCGGCTTCCTCCTCATCGCGCAACTAATCATCGGAACATGGACGCGAACATGGACCTTCATGCTGGCCGTTGGCATTGGAACATTCGGAGAATGTGTCGGATACATTGGGCGCCTTATCATGCACAAGAACCCTTGGTCCAACACTGGCTTCGAAGTGCAGATCTGCTGCCTGGTGCTTGCGCCTAGCTTCCTCGCTGCCGGGATATACTTGACGCTGAAGCATATGGTGCTGTATTGCGGGCCGGAGTATAGCAGGTTGAAGCCCAATCGGTATCCGTGGATCTTTATTGGCAGCGATTTGGGCAGTATCATTGTGCAGGCCATTGGAGGTGGCGTTGCTGCGAGTGCGAAAAACAGCACGAATCCGGCGCTGTTGACGGCTGGCGATGCGTTGATCATCGCGGGGATTGCGCTACAGAGCGTCACGATGGGAGTCTGTGGGTTGATGATCCTGGATTTCTTTCTGCGGAGAAGGAAGGCGAGGACAGAGGATAAAGTTGAGGTGGGAGGGACAACTGATACAAGTTTGGAGGCAACGACTCTGTCCAACGATGCACATACTAGGAGTCCTCTGCGATTCAGGATATTCTGTTTTGCCATTGGCTTTTCGTTCTTCACGATCCTCATACGGTGTCTGTACCGTATCCCCGAGATGGCGGGTGGTTGGGGCAATCCGAGAATGAGGGATGAGCCTGTCTTTTTGGGCCTGGATGGAGCGATGGTTGCGTTGGCCTCGATATCATTTACGGTTGCGCACCCAGGGTTCTTGTTCCCACCGATGAGAAAGGGTAGCAAATCTAGATCTTGACGTTATCATGGATGGCCATATATAGAATTACTGGTATCTGGGTCGGCATAATTTGGTGTACATAGCATAATATAGAAGTTCACCTCTTAAGTTTCAATCATGGCATGATACTTTAGACTTTTTGGTTGTTCAGAATTTGTCAACTTCAGGCGCTACTGGCGCTTTTAGGCGAGATGTATGCAACTAAACGAGGGTGGTTGATGGCACCTTGCTGTTGCTTGCTGCAACTATTTTTCGTCTAAAAACATTTGGTGTTGCTAGCTAGACAACTAGATGATTAGGTAAATTACCACTCGTCTTTGTCACAATGAATTCTACATGGCATTCTTAGAATAATACCGGATCTGCCTACCTTCCCCGGCTTCGCTCCTTTCTCGTTACCCGAACTAATCAGACACGCTACGTACCAATAATATAATTGTTGACTGATGCCCAGTAGAATGTCTTCTTCCGTCAGGATGTAGTTTACTTGAGCAACTTTGTCGATTTGTTTTAATGCTATTTTGATTCTCTACTCGCCTACAACAGTCTGCTTTTCGGTACCACGAAGTCAATGTCGCGGTGGGTCGAGAATCGAGTGCTGATATTTCACCCCTGTTATTAAGCGAGCCCCCTTTCCCCCTTTACAAGGTGATGTACGTAGATCTTGTCCGAATGCGAAATGAAAGAATGTGAATACGAATTTCGAAAGTTCCTCGCCCTACACGATCCTTTCGCATGACGTTGGTCAGCCGGCTAGATCCCCAAAAGGGTGTTGTATGGAGGCGGGTCGTGATTGGCGCAGACTCAACGCATCCTCAGAGAGCAATCGGAAATCCCAATAAAAACTTGTAGAAATCGCGATCTAATCCCACTTAGGTCCTTATAAATTGAATATTGAAATCGCGAGGCGATCCTCATGCATTTTGGAAGGACCTAAGCCAAGACCACTGGATTCTACGATAAGGCATTAATTACTTTGATATGAAGCGTCACCCTCTTCCTCTCTGCACGCCTCCGGACTTCTCTATTGTTAACCAGAGTTATGGCGTCCTGCTATCTGTTTGCAGGCTCATGGATATCCAAAATTTCAGCGATAAAGCGACCTAGAAATTGGACCTGGTGGTAGATGGGTTGTTGTCTACTCAGCCCTTGCGGAATATGGGTTTTAATTGCATCGGTGGTCGTCTCAAGACAATTAGGTTTCCTGATGTTGAGCTGATTGGTAGATATACAAATTGATTAATAAGTATGACATGGCGATGGAAAATGTGGTTAGCTACGATGTGTACCAGAAACGGCACTCAAATCGTTGCAAACTCGAAATTGAACCCTGACCTCTTCCGGGACTTGAAAGGTGGAGCCAGCAATTTGGACATCGTACCAAGTTCAACGATCAAAGGCGCTTCTGAATCCATGTATTTGCAGATTATTTGTCATTAATGTATTTAAAGAATAGAGAAAGAAGTTTTTCTGATAAAACACATTGCTAACTTTACCGTATCTCAAAAATCCTTGGGGGTATCCTTTCGTTATTCGAAACCTGAATCGCTTCACCATCCATCATCCCATGGATATAGCATTCTCCAATGAACTCATACTTGCACTTCCTACCTTCATCCTCCGGTGTCTTCCTTGCTGGCCTGGCTCTTGCCAGTTTCAACCAATCAGCATGGGCCTTCTCTGCCAAGTGATCAGCCTTCATCTTCTCCTTCCATGCCGCAACATCACTTCGAATTTTGGCTTTCTTCTCCGGGTCCAATTCATCCCATTTCTTTTTCCGAGCCTTTTCCGCGTTGTTCTTTCTCCTCCATAATCTTGCCAAAGCAGTTCCGGAACGAAGTTTGTCTTCTTCATCCTCCTTCTCCATGTCTTCCTTTGCCTTGGGCGTTTCTCGCAGGAGTACTGGAACGCTACAGCCGTAAAGGATGCACACCTTATCACCAGCCTGAACGTGCTTGTTACCCAACCCTAAGTAACCCCTCTCGGTCTTCAGCAGCCTCCTGTTCCAGATCACGGCTTGAACTCGCCTGCAGAACTGGGCCACAATCGAATTGCGCTCATTGTTGATCAGATTGGCCGTGTTGACGGCCCCCGACTGGATTCCCCCTTTCGTTATCGACTCTTTGCACGCCTTGGCATAGTACATTGGAGGATTGCGTTCATCCTTTCCACGATCCGCTACCAGTGTTCGCCAGAACTCTTCTGGTACGTCAGTTTCGGCGGCTGTCGGATCATGCCACCCAGCCAGCTTCAGCCATTCTTCCGGTATGCTGCCTCCTTGCGATGGGACCTCAACTCTCTCCACAGTGTCGAGGATGAACCCTTTTATGTATAAACTGTAATGCCCTGTACGTTTGACGAATCGAAGCGTCTGACGATCAATGCTCTTGCCTTCGCCTGCATCATAATTCCTCTGCAGGATCGGTAGTCCAACAAGCGGATCAGCGTTCTTTCGTCCCATCTTCTTCACATCCATCCCAGCTTGGGGCATCATTTCAAAGGGCGCACCTGACAGTTGGGGAATCCAAGATGGAAGAGGCATCGTTGGGGCAACAGCTGGCCCACCTGGATTCAGAATATTGAAGCCTGTCTCAGCAAGAGCCCATGGACGGCAAATTATATCAAGTGCTCGGGAAGGTTCGGAGTGTTCGAGGCAAAATTGAATAAAGTTGCAGCAAACATCTTCGTATGGCAAGTCATAATGGACCGGGTACAGCTTCCGCTCGGTAAAGGTTCCAAGAGCCGCGCGTGTTTGTCCTTGGACAGTAGACTTACTTGGTTGTAAGTCCACAGCAAGAGGGGTTGTATCCTTCGCTATAGCCAGCAGAGCGTAGATGGCGTCTCGTGGCTCGGAAGCATCGAAGATGGACAGAGTCGACACAAGATATTCTAAAGACAACAACGGCTGTCGGCTACTTGGAGCATTGTGTTGTGGAACTCCATTTCCATCAGTACTTGAGTCAGTTTTGTAGTCGCGAAAGACCCTCCCAGTGGCTTGGACTAGCAGACTTGCACCTAGCTCAGAGACGTACTCAAACCATCCTGGGACATGGTAGTACTCGATGTCCTTCTTCATAACCTCCGAAAGCCGGTGCGTTGCCGTTTCCACCTCCACGAAGAGCTCGACCGCAATTGCAAAATGTTTCCAGTCGAGGCTGTCCTTCCCACAATGGATGGTAGCTTTCCGTGCCAGTGCAATTTCTTGGACCACCCAGCGTCTTGAGAACCATGGACGTTGCATCAGAGACAGCAAAGCTTTCCACTTATTGGTGTTCTCCTTTCTCTCACATAAATCATCGAAGTTCTGGAATTCCATGATCTCGTTCTTGATGAAGTCGATTGCCATCTTGCTCTCTTCATTATCGCGTCCAAGCCAAACGCAAACGTTGAATGCCTGGTCATAAAGTACTGCCATGTTCTCAACCTGGTGATTCCGCTCGATATTGTCCCGTTGATTGATACAAATGGCGTCAATCCATAGGATGCGATCCTCGTGCGGTCGACGAAGATGCTTCAGTGCCCAGATCAAGTCTTTGGAGCACTTCATCTTTGCGATTCCTCTTCCTTTTCGGACATGTATCTGATGGTTTGCGGTTTCCCTGCCCCATGACCAGGATAATGCCTCATATTTCACACGTGGCGGCTTAGCATTAGGATCGGGGGAACTCCCGGGCTGAGGAAGTTCGTAACACATTCGGTCCCGAAGTTCAGCTTCGAATAGTTCAGACATGACATGGTCCTCGAGTCTTCCAGGGAACAGTCTAA
>Ga0302325_10010441_pt1 | contig 20134 bp, 19 predicted proteins | sample Palsa_T0_2_FD_201948 | JGI IMG/M metagenome (GOLD analysis project Ga0302325, IMG submission 201948) | Peat permafrost microbial communities from Stordalen Mire near Abisko, Sweden - Palsa_T0_2 | ecosystem: Environmental > Terrestrial > Soil > Palsa > Peat permafrost | place: Sweden: Abisko...
AACCCGCCTCGATGATCATTGAGTAGTTGGCCGCATCCACCTGCCTCACGCGGTTGAGGCGCCGCACCGACAGCACGATCTGCGAGCCGCTCTCGTCCGGCGTCGCGCCTCCGCAGTAGCCGGTGTTGCCGGCATGCGGTACCACGGCAATCTCCTCGCGATTGCAAATCCGCATGATGTGCGCGACCTGATCCACGCTGTTGGGCAACAGCACCAGCGCGGTGGCGCCGTGGTATAGGCGGCGAAAATCTTCGACAAAGGGCGCCACATCGATCGGGGCCTCGAGCCACGCCCCGGCACCGACCACCGCCTTGAGCTCGGCCAGCGCTTGCCGATTAGGCGGGCGAGGCATTGACGGTGGCGATGGCAGGACGCCGCGAATGCGGTTTGGTCAGCAGCATTTGCACATCGCCCAACTGGCGCTCCTCGAATCCGCCCTCGCAATAACACAGATAATACTCCCACATGCGCTGGAAGCTCTCCGGGTAGCCAAGCTTGCGCACCTCGTTTTGCCGCGCCAGAAACCGCTCGCGCCAGTGGCGCAGGGTGCGCGCGTAGTGCGGGCCGATGTCCTCCAGGTGGGACAGCGTCATATCGGTCGATCGCGTCACTGAACTCATCATCGCCCGCACCGAGGGAATGCAACTTCCCGGAAAAATGAACCGCTTGATGAAGTCCACCGAGCGCCTGGCCTGTTCGTAGTATTGGTCGCGGATGGTTATGGCCTGCAGCAACATCGCGCCTGTCGGCTTGAGCAGATTACTACAGCTTCTGAAATAAGTATCGAGGTAATGATGGCCGACGGCCTCGATCATCTCGATCGACACCAGCGCATCGTACTCGCCGCGCAATTCGCGATAGTCCTCCAGCAGCAGTGTGATGCGGCCGTCCAGCCCGAGGCGGCTGACGCGCTCGCGCGCGAACTCGTATTGCTCGCGCGATATGGTGGTGCTGGTCACCCGGCAGCCGTAATGGCGCGCGGCATGGATGGCGAGACCGCCCCAACCCGTGCCGATCTCCAGCAGGTGCTGGCCCGCCTTGAGCGCGAGCTTGCTGCATGCCGCGTCGAACTTGGCGACCGACGCTTCGCGCAGCGAGGAGTCCGGCTTGCGGAAAATGCCGCAGGAGTACGCCATGGTGTCGTCCAGAAACAGCTCGAAAAATCGATTGCCCAGATCGTAGTGGGCGGCGATGTTGCGGCGGCTGCCGGCCTTGTGATTGCGGTTGAGCCAGTGCGCCGCCTTGAGCAGCGGAGCGCTAAGGCGTGACCAGCCCGAATCGACGTCGTTCATCAAATGCCGATTGGCGACCATCAAGCGCACCAGGCCGGTGAGATCGTCGCAATGCCAGTGGCCCTGCATGTACGCCTCGCCGGCGCCCACCGTGCCGGCGAATGCGACATCCGAGTAGAAGCGGGCGTTGCACACACGCAAGGTGACATCGAACGGCGCCGTCGCGCTGACGCTGCCGAAGGATCGATCCAGCGTGGAGTCGATCAGGCGCAGGCGCCCGTGACGTATTTTGCCGAGTTGCGCCAGCAGCAGGGCCTTTGCCAGCCTGGTCAGCAGCGCGCCGCGCTTGATGCTGGGCTTCATGTGGGATGCGCGTAAACCGGCGTGCGTTTCAGCCATAGCTTCAGCGCCTGCCAGTGGATGGCCGCGATGATCTTCAAGGTCATGAACGGGAAACACGCCAGCACGCGCAGCAGCGCCAGCCTGCTGATCTTTTCCCGGTGCAGGTTGAGCGTCGCGTCGAACAGGCGTTGTTCATGGCGAAAATTCTGCATGTTCACGAACAGCCGGTCCAGAGGCTGGCTGAAACACCAACGGTAGCGCATATCCATCGGCAGGAACGGCGACACGTGGAAGCCCTTGTCGAAGTCGAAGCGCTGCAATCCGCTGCCGGTGCCGGCGACCGGCAATACATAGCGGTGCCGTTCCTTCCAGGGGGTATTGGTAATCTCAGCCACGATGGTCTCGAGTCTTTGCCCGCTGTCGTCGAAGCAATAATAGAAGCTCACCGGATTCATGCAATAGCCGAAGTAGCGCAGGTGAGTCAAGAGGCGTATCGGCCCGGTGGGCCGCACGCCGCCCTGCGCCTCTACCAGGTCGCGCACCGCGGCATCGAGCGGCACATCGGCGGGTCCCAAATAATCGCTGCGCTTGAACCAGGCCAGCGCGGCACGCTTGGCGGACCAGAGCGGAATGCCGTCGAACAGCCGCGGCAGCTCCGCCAGGTCGATGTACAGCATGAACAGCCGATAGCGGAAGCAGTTGCTGGTCGGCGCCATGCGCCGATGGCTAACCCACCCTTTGTAAATGCAGCTGTTCATGGGGCGAGCGCAGGTGATGAGTTTGGCGGCGGCGGAATTCGCTCAAGGCGGCGAGCGCGCTGTTCACGCCGTCCTCGTGAAATCCATAGCCCCAGTAGGCGCCGCAGTAGTAGGTGCGGTGCGCGCCGCTGATCTCGTGCCGGCGCCGCTGCGCGGCGATGGCCGCGCTGGTGAACACCGGATGCTGATACGCGTACGTGCCCAGCACGCTGCGCGGATCGACGGCGGCGCTGCGATTCAGGGTGAGCAGAAACTGCGCCGGAGCGCGCAGCGACTGCAGGATGTTCATGTTGTAGGTGACGGTGACCCGCTGGTACTGCTCGATCGGCAGGTGGTAATTCCACGCCGCCCAGGCACGCGCGCTGCGCGGCATGAGCCGGGTGTCCGAGTGCAGCAGGGCTTCATTGAATTGATAGGGAATGGCGCCGAGGATCTCGCGCTCCTCGCGCGAAGGGTCGGACAGCAGCTTCAAGGCCTGGTCGCTGTGGCAGGCGACGAAAACCTGGTCGAAGTGCGCCACCGTGCCGTCCTTGAGCCGCAACGCCACCTGGTGCGGCTGGCGCTGCACGCTCGCCACCGGCGTGCGCAGATGAATTCGCGCGGCATACGGGGCGGTGAGCCGCTTGACGTATTCGCGCGAGCCGCCGCGCACCACCCGCCACGTGGGGCGGTCGTTGACGCTCAAGAAGCCGTGATTGGCGAAGAACTCGATGAAGAAGCGGGCAGGGAAACGCAGCATGTCGATCGGGCGGGAGGACCAGATCGCGGCGCCCATCGGAATGATGTAATGCTCCATGAAAAAGCGCGAGTAGCCTTCCGCCTGCAGGTACTCCCCCAAGGTAGGCTCTGCGCCGGACTCGAGCAATGCGGGCGCGCGGCGGTTGAATCTCACGATGTCCGCGACCATGCGCAGGAACGAGGGCCGCAGCAGGTTGCGGCGCTGGGCAAACAGCGAGTTCAAGCTGGTGCCGTTGTACTCGAGTCCCGCTGTCTCGCAGCGCACGCTGAAGCTCATCGGGCTTGGCTGCCAGGCAACACCCAGCTCGTTGAGCAGCTTGACGAAGTTCGGATAGGTCCAGTCATTGAAGACGATGAACCCGGTGTCCACGGCGTAGCTGCGGCCCTGATGCTCGACGTCGACGGTGTGGGTGTGGCCGCCGATGTGGCCGCCGGCCTCGTAGACGCTGACTTCGTGCTCGCGGCTCAAGCAATAGGCCGCAACCATGCCGGAAATGCCGGAGCCGATAACCGCGATGCGCATGACGGGGAGTCACTCTTCGTCGCCGGTGTATCCGGCCGTACGATGAGGTTATTCGGCGCGCGACGCCGACTGGATGCGCTAACCCGGTAGTTTGCTAGCGCAGGCGCTTGCCGGCCGCCTCGCGAATCGCCGCCGGCACGGGCTTCAAGTCCCAGATAAGGCCGAAGAAGGACATGATCTTGAGCATGTAAAAGGTGATGTCGAATTCCCACCAATAGAATCCCTGACGCACCGAGGACGGATAGTGGTGATGGTTGTTATGCCAGCCTTCACCCAGGGTGATGATCGCCAGCCAGACATTGTTGCGGCTGGCGTCGTCGGTCTTGTAGCGCTGCCGGCCGAACACATGCGACAGCGAATTGATGGTGTAGGTGCCGTGATAGACGGCGAGGGTGGAGATGAAGAATCCCCAAACCAACATCTGCCAGCCGCTGGTCCCCAGGCCCGGGGCGACATGCTTCAGCAGCACGCCCAGCAAGAACACCCCAACGCCCAAAACCGTCGGCACCACCAGGTCGAAACGGTCCAGGAAACGCAGCTCCGGGTACTTGAGCAAATCCTTCACCCGCGACAGATCCGCGAGGAAGTGCTTGTGCGACATGAACCAGCCCATGTGGCTCCAGAAGAATCCATGCTGCACCGGGGAATGCACGTCATCCGGCTTGTCCGAGTAGACGTGATGATGGCGGTGATGGGCCGCCCACCAGATCGGCCCGCGCTGCGCTGCCGAGGCGCCGAGCAGTCCGAACACGAATTGCCCCGCGCGCGAGGTCTTGAAGGTGCGGTGGGAAAAATAGCGGTGATAGAAGCCGGTGATGGCAAACATCCGCACCAGGTACAGGGTCACGGCCACCGCCAAAGCCACCCAGCTGAACCCCACCCAAATCACGGTGAGGCACACCGCGTGCATCAGCAGGAACGGGATGACGCGCGCCCAGTCGACCCGTTTGGCCGCCTCGCGGGTGTCCGGCTCGAGCGGCCGCGCCGAGAAGTTGCTGTTGCCGAACCAGCGCGACAGCTCGAGACCCACTCGATCGGCGGCCGGCGGTTCAACTGCGATTTCATTTTCCGGGGCCATCGTGGATCCTAGTGTTTGGGCGTCGATCAAGTCAGCATCGATCGCAGCGCTGCGATTCGCTCGTCCAACGGTGGATGGCTTATGAACAGCCTGGTCAATCCGCCGCCGCCGGTGTTGATGCCGAATGCCTGCATTTGCGGAGGCATGGGCGGTCCCTGGCTGCTCTTCAGCACTTCCAGCGCGCCGATCATATTGCCGGGGCCGGCCAGATCGGCCCCACCGTGATCAGCGCGAAACTCCCGCCGCCGCGAATACCAGGCGACGATCATACCCGCGAGAATGCCCAACACAAGCTGCGCCACCATGGTGGTCAGGAAGTAGCCTATGCCGGAGCCTTCGCGATCATTCCTGAATACCGCTCTGTCGACCAAGCCGCCGATGATCCGCGCCAGAAAGATCACGAAGGTGTTCAACACACCCTGTAGGAGCGCGAGGGTCACCATGTCGCCGTTGGCCACGTGGGTGATCTCGTGGCCCATGACGGCCTCGGCCTGCGGCCGCGACATGCTGCGCAACAGGCCGGTGCTCACCGCCACCAGAGCCGCGTTGCGGCGCGCCCCGGTTGCAAAGGCATTCATCTCCGGGGAGTCGAAAACGCCGACTTCGGGCATGCCGATGCCGGCCTTGGACGCCAGCTGCCCCACCGTCGCCAGCAGCCAGGCTTCGGTGTCGTTTTGCGGCTGGGTGATGACCCTCACCCCCATGACGCGTTTGGCGGTCCATTTGGACAGCGCCAAGGAGATCAGCGCGCCGCCAAAACCGAACACGGCGGCGAACACCAGCAGGCTGCCGAGGCCGCCCTGGCCTAAGCGCACGCCGAATACCTGCTCGATGATGTAAACCACCGCGCCTAACAGGGCGACGACGGCCAAGTTGGTCACAATGAACAGAAAAATGCGTTTCATAAGCCTTTTTTTCGGGAAATGACGCCACAATATGCTAGCGCAACATGCAAATGGTCGGGACGCCGGAGCCCAAATTCAAGCGCTGCGTCGCTATATTCGAGTTGGGAGAACTTTTGGATACGACCGCTACGCGGTCGCATTTTTCATTGCAAGGTCCGAATGCAGTACAAGGATTATTACCAAATTCTCGGTTTGAGCCGCACCGCCGAGGCGGCCGAGGTGAAGCGCGCCTACCGCAAACTGGCGCGAAAATATCACCCTGACGTCAGCAAGGAGCGCAACGCCGAGGACAAGTTCAAGGAATTACAGGAGGCTTACGAGGTTCTCAAGGACCCGGAGAAGCGCGCCGCCTACGATCAGCTGGGCCCAAACTATCGACCGGGCCAGCAGTTCCGGCCGCCGCCCGACTGGGCCCAGCGCTTCGGGCATTCCGGCGGAGCCCGCTTCTCCGAAGCCGACGGTTTCAGCGACTTCTTTTCGAGCTTGTTCGGCATGTCCGGCGCCGAAAGAACGCCGGAGGCCGAGGCAGGCTACCTGGACGTGACGCTGGAAGAGGCATTCGCAGGCGCTCGGCGCCGCGTCTCGCTCAGCGAGAACGGCCGCGCGCGGCTGGTGGACGTGCAGATACCGGCCGGGGTCAGCGACGGCCAGGCGCTGCGCATCCCCGGCAGTGGGCAGCGGGCCGCGCTGATTTTCAGGGTGCGGCTGCGTCCGCACGCTCTGTATTCGGTGCAGGGCAGGGACGTGCAGATCGAACTGCCGCTGGCGCCGTGGGAGGTCGCCTTGGGAACCAAGGTTGAGGTCCCGACCCTCGGCGGCACCGTGGAATTGACCATTCCCGCGGGCTCCCAGTCGGGGCAACGCCTACGGCTGCGGGGCCGGGGTTTCCCCGGGACCCCGAAGGGCGACCAGCTGGTCAGCATCAAGCTGGTGACCCCGGCGGCGCAGTCGGCCGAAGCCCGGGAGGCGTATGAGAGGATGAAGCGCGACTTCGATTTCAACCCGCGCGCCGCGTGGCCTTGATTGCTTGAGCTTAAGCCCCATTACACTGACCTCCATGACAACCGACACGACCACCGAACCCAAACCCCAGACGCGGGAATTCCAGGCCGAAACCAAGCAGGTGCTGCGGCTGGTGATCCACTCGCTGTACTCGCACAAGGAGATATTCCTGCGCGAGCTGATTTCGAATGCCTCGGACGCCTGCGAGAAGTTGCGCTTCGAGGCGCTTTCCAATCCTGCGCTGCTGGGCACGGATGAGTTGTCGGTGACGTTGATACCGGATGCAACCGCCGGCACGCTCACCGTTCAGGACAACGGCGTCGGCATGAGCGAAGCGGAGGTGATCGACAATCTCGGCACCATCGCGCGCTCCGGCACCAAGCGCTTTCTCGAGGGATTGAGCGGAGATTCGGCCAAGGACGCGCAGCTCATCGGCCAGTTCGGCGTCGGCTTCTATTCGGCCTTCATCGTCGCGGACCAAGTCACGGTGTTGTGCAAGCGCGCCGATGCGCCGGGCGTGCGCTGGGAGTCGAATGGCGAGGGCGCCTACCAGATTCAGCCGTCCGATAAAACTACGCGCGGCACCGAGGTAATCCTGCATCTGCGCGATGAGGACAAGGAGTTCCTGGAACCGGCGCGCTTGCGCCAGCTGGTGCGCAAGTATTCCGATCATTTGAGCGTGCCCATCGTTCTCAAGACCGACAAGGACGAAACCCTCAACCAGGCCAAGGCGTTCTGGACCCGGCCTAAACCTACGCTCAAGGACGAGGACTATCAGGCCTTCTACAAGCATTTGACGCACGATCCGGATGAGGCTCGCGCCTGGGCGCACAACAAGGTCGAGGGCAATCTCGAATACACCTCGCTGCTGTACCTGCCGAAGCGCGCGCCGTTCGATCTGTTCGAGCGCGAGATGCGCGGCGGCGTGCAGCTGTATGTGAAGCGCGTATTCATCATGGACAAGGCGGCGGAGTTGCTGCCGCCCTGGTTGCGGTTCATGCGCGGCCTGGTCGACTCGGCCGATCTGCCGCTGAACGTGTCGCGCGAACTGCTGCAGAACAACCGCACGGTCGAGAAGATCAAGTCGGCGCTGGTGAAGCGCACATTGGATCTTCTGGAGGACCTGGCGCAGAACAAGCCCGAGGAATACGCGGAGTTTTGGCAGACCTTCGGCGTGGTGCTGAAGGAAGGCATCATCGACGATGCCGGGCAGAAACAGCGGGTCGCGAAGCTGCTGCGTTTCCATTCCACCTCGGTGGATGGAAATGCCGCCGAGGCGACGCTCGAGGGCTATGTGTCGCGCATGAAGGCGGACCAGAAGGACATTTATTACCTGGCGGCCGATACGCTCGCCGCCGCGCGCAACAGTCCGCATCTGGAGGGATTCCGCGCCAAGGGCCTGGAGGTGTTGCTGCTCACCGACCGCATCGACGAATGGGTCGCGGGCCACCTGCATGAATTTGAGGGCAAGCCGCTCACCAGCGTCGCCAGCGCCGCCGCCGATCCGCAGTCGGCGATCGAAACACCCGAAAAGGCCCAGGCGGAATCGACCTACAAGGACAGCCTGGAGCGCCTCGGCAAGAGCTTGGCCGGCAAGATCGCCAGCGCCCGCCTATCCGGCCGTCTGACCGATTCCCCGGCCGTGCTGGTGGCGGGTGAATTCGGCGTGAGCCTGCGCATGGGCCGGATCTTGAAGCAGGCCGGCCAGAGCAACCCCTTCGCCACCCTGCCGGTGCTCGAGATCAATCCCAAGCATCCGCTGATCGAGCGTCTCAACCAAACTCGCGACGATGCGGCGTTCGCGGATCTAGCCACCCTGCTATATGAGCAGGCCATGCTGGCCGAAGGCGGGGAATTGGAGGATCCGGCGAGTTTTGTGCGCCGCGTCAACAAGCTGATCGTCGAGGGCGCCTCGGCCCAGCCCAAAATCATCATGAGCTAGAGCATGCTCGCACCGCAGCTGCTTGCCATGGAGACTGCGAGCCCGGAATCGGCCAACGATTCGGGCCTGCTCGATGCCTACTCGGACGCGGTGATCGGCGCGCTGGAGCGCGTCGCGCCGGCGGTCACCTTCATCGAGGTGTCTCACGGGTCCGCGCAGGCGAAGGCCCAAGAGCGGTCGCGCCGGCCGCTGCACTCGAGCGGCTCGGGATTCCTGTTCACCCCGGATGGCTACTTGCTGACCAACAGCCATGTCGTGCACGGCGCCGAGCGCATCAGCGTGCGCCTGAACGATGACAGCCGCTTCGATGCCGACCTGGTGGGGGACGATCCGGACTCGGATCTGGCGGTGCTCAGGATCGGTTCCCCCGCTGCGCTACCGTACGGCGAATTTGGCGATTCGGCTGCCCTGCGCGTGGGCCAGGTGGCCATCGCCATCGGCAACCCGCTGGGTTACTCCAGGACCGTGACCACCGGCGTCATTTCCGCCCTGGGCAGAACGCTGCGCGCGACTTCCGGCAGGCTGATGCACGATGTCATCCAGACCGATGCGGCGCTCAACCCGGGCAACTCCGGCGGGCCGCTGGTGGATTCGAAGGGCCGGGTGATCGGCGTGAACACCGCGATGATTCCGCAGGCCCAGTCGATCTGCTTTGCCACGGGCATCAACACGGCGAAATGGGTCATCGGCCAGTTGTTCTCGCACGGCCGGGTGCGACGCGCCTATATTGGCGTATCAGGAGCGACCGTGCCGGTGGCCACGCGCATCGTCAGGCACTTCGGGCTGCAGGCTTCCACTGCGGTGCACGTGCTGGAATTGGTGCCGGGGAGTCCCGCGGCGCGCGCCGGGGTCGAGGTGGGGGACCGGATGGTTGCCATCAACGGCGTGCCGATCGACGGGATCGACGGCTTGCAAAGATTGCTGGATTCGGATTGGATCGACCGCGATGCGCAGCTCGAGCTGCTGCGCAGGTCGACATTGCTCAAGGTTGCTCTTCGGCCGGTTGAAATGCCCGCGCAAAGTGCCTAGCGAAATGCACGCCATCACCCTGGCCGTGCCACCAGAGTCCGCCGATCACATGCGCGGCTCGGAGCACGCGCGCATCACGCTGATCGAATACGGCGACTTCGAATGCCCCACGTGCAAGATGGCAGCGTCGACTCCGGAATTATTGCTGGAGCGCTTTCCGAATCAGGTGCGCTTCATCTATCGCCACTTTCCGCTCGAGGAGTCGCATCCACACGCGCTGCTGGCGGCGCAGGCCGCGGAGGCCGCGGCGGCGCAGGGGCAATTCTGGGCCATGCATGCCACGCTGTTCCGGCATCAGGCCAACTTGAAGGAAAAGGACCTGCAGCGCTATGCGGCGCACTTAGGGCTCGATTTGGTGCGCTACAAGGCCGAGATGGACGACACGATCTATTTGCAAAGAGTGCGCGAGCACATGGCCGGCGGCCGGCGCAGCCATATCCGCGCGACCCCGACCTTCTTTCTGGACGGGGTCGTGCAGGATATTTCCTTCGGCATGAAGGCGCTGCACGATGCCGTGGCGCGCGCCGCCGGCGGCAATTAAGCCCTGAGCTAGGTCCAGTCGCCGCCGCCGATATCTCCGCCGCCGCCGCTCGATCCGTCGTCCCACGAACTGGGATCGTCGACGCCGAAGTTCGCGCCGCCCATGTCGCCATTGGGATTCTCGAACTGGGACGATCCATCGGCCGGCGGCAGAGCGCCGCCGCTGCGGTTGCCGTCCATGAAGTGATGCGCAAGCTCCTCGCCGGCGACCACTCCTGCTCCCACCGCCAACCCGGAGGCCAGTCCGCCGGCGATGCCGGAGCCCATCCCGCCACCCATGGGCGCGGGTCCGTAACCGCCGGGCCCGTAAGCTCCGGGCGCGCCGCCCGGCGCATAGCCCGCGGGATAAGAGACGTAGCTGTTACGGCGCCGCAAGACCATCCACAGGATGCCGATCACGGCCACGAATATCAGCACCATGCCCCAGGGAAAGGGCCGCGCCGGCGCAGCCATGCGCCCGGCAAAGGGAGCGGCCGCCCGGCCACCCAAGCCGAGTTGCGCCTTGAGGTTCTGCACCGATTGGGGGGCGATGTGCGGCAGCCCGGGTTCCAGGGTTTCGGCGGCCTGCAATTCGGAGCGCGCCTGTGCGGCTTTGCCTTCCCGCGCAAACAGTTCGGCTTGCACGTAATGCGCAGTGCCGCTCTGCGGATGGTCGACCAATACCTGGTCCATCATCCGTTGCGCCTGATCGAGATGGCCGGATTCAGCCGCCGCGTACACTTCCGCCACCGTGGCGTCGGCAGCGAAGGCCGTGCTGCCACAGAATAGTGCGAATGCCAATGTGGTCGAGGCGAATATTGCAGGAATAAGTCTACGCATGCGCTTCCTCTCGCTTAGGAGTGGTTGGTACCGCGTTAGATATGGGCCGCCGGGCAGAAGTTCAAGCGTCAAATCACGCCGCGGCGCTTCTGGTCGAGTTCGATGGACTCGAACAGCGCCTGGAAATTCCCCTCGCCGAAGCCTTCGTTGCCCTTGCGCTGAATGATTTCGAAGAAAATCGGTCCGATGGCATTCTTGGTGAAGATCTGCAGCAGAATCCCGCTGTTGGCGGTGCCGTCGATCAGAATCCTGCGCCGCGACAGCTCGGCGAGCGACTCGCGGTGGTCGCTGACGCGCGCATCCACCCCCTCGTAGTAGGTGTCGGGCGTATCTTGAAATTCCACGCCGCGCGCGCGCAGCACATCCACCGTGCGGTAGATGTCGGCGGACCCTAAGGCAATGTGCTGTATGCCTTCGCCCTTGTATTCGTTCAAGTATTCCTCGATCTGACTCTTGTCGTCCTGGCTCTCGTTGATCGGGATGCGGATCTTGCCGCAGGGCGAGGTCAGCGCGCGCGAAAACAGCCCGGTCTCCTTGCCCTCGATGCTGAAGTAGCGGATCTCGCGGAAGTTGAACAGCTTCTCGTAGAAGCCGGCCCACACGTTCATGTTGCCGCGGCGCACGTTGTGGGTCAGATGATCGATGCACACCAGCGCCGTGTCGGAGTGTGCTTCGGCCGGCGCGACCGGCACGAAGTCCACATCGTAAATGGTGCGCTCGCCGTAGCGGTCCACCAGGTAGATCAGGCTGCCGCCGATGCCGACGATCGACGGAATATTCAGCTCCATCGGCCCGGCGGTGACCGGACCCGGCTTCGCGCCAAGTTCGAGCGCGCGCGTGTAGGCAAAGCTTGCGTCGGTGACGCGAAATGCCATGGCGCAGGCGCACGGGCCGTGCTGCCGCGCGAATTTTTGCGCAAAGCTGTCGTGCTCGGCATTGATGATGAAATTGATATCGCCCTGCCGGTGCAGGGTGACATTTTTCGAGCGGTGGCGCGCGACCGCGGGCAGGCCCATGCCCTCGAACAGGCGGCGCAGCAATTCCGGATCGGGCGCCGCGTATTCGACGAATTCGAAGCCGTCCGTGCGCATCGGATTACTGGTATTCATCGCGGGAACCATATCATACGAGTTCGGCGAGCGCCGCCAGCAGCCGCTGCGATTCGGCTTCGGTGCTGTACAGGGAGAACCCGGTGCGCAGCAGCCCGCCGCGCTGCTCGAGGCCCAAAAGCTCGACCGCCCGCGCCGCATAGAAATTCCCATCCCAGACGCAGATCCCTTGAGCGCCGAGCGCGGCCGCGGCCTGCGACGCCGTCACGCTGTCCAGGGTGATCGACACCGTGGGCGCGCGCGCGCGCCGCGAGAAGTCCGGGCCCCACACGCGCACGCCGGGCAAGCGGCGCACAGCCTCGTAGTAGCCCTTGGCCAGCTCGTGCTCGTAGGCAGCGATGGAACTCATCGCGTCCACGATGCGCGCCCGCAAGCTGGCGCCCGTGCCCCAGCCGGCCAGGTATTGCACCGCCGCGCGCGCGCCGTCGATCGCCGCATGGTTGAGCGTGCCGGTCTCGATGCGATAGGGCGCTTGCGGGTCCTGCACGCTCAAGCGATCGGTCGGCAAGTTATCGAGCGCGCCGGGCCGCGAATACAGCACGCCGACATGCGGTCCGTAGAACTTGTAGGCCGAGCACAGCAGAAAATCCGGATCCAAGGCCTGCACGTCGAGCGGAAAATGCGGCGCATAGTGCACGGCGTCCAGCACCAAGAGCGCGCCGACCTCGCGGGTCAGGCGCCGCGCCAGCGCGAGATCGTTGACCGTGCCGAGCGCATTCGAGGAGGCGCCGAGTGCAAGCAGCTTGGTGCGAGCGGAGATCTTGGCGGCCATGTCGTCGGCGTCCAATTGACCCGCCGGCGTCATCAGCACTTCGCGCACCACCACGCCCTGATCTTTAAGCTTGAGCCAAGGGCCGCGATTCGCCTCGTGGTCGAGCTGGGTGATGAGCACCTCGTCGCCGGGCTTCAAGGTGCGGCCGATGGCGCTGCTCAAGGAGAAGTTCAGCGTGGTCATGTTCTGGCCGAACGAGATGCACTGCGGCCCCGCGGCCCCAAGGAAGGCGGCGAGCGCCTCGCGCGCCACCTGCATGCGCCGGTCGACTTCCTGGGACGGTGGAAAATTTCCGTGGGTGTTCACATTGCACGAGGCGTAGAAATCCTCGATCGCCTCGATCACGCAACGCGGCACCTGGCTTCCGCCGGGCCCGTCCAGAAATGCGAGCTCGCCGGCGGCGCGTGCACGCTGCAATGCCGGAAAGTCCTTGCGCGCCCTGGCGCAATGTTCGGCGGTGTACGCCATTACAGCAGGTCGTAAATGAAATCGTAGGCGGTGGGGGTGGGATCGCGCGGATGCAATTTCATGCTGCCCTTCGCGCCGGCGTATTTGCCGGTGCCGCCGGTGATGGCCATGAGCGAATCCCCGGTATCGAAGAACGGCCCTTCCACCGTGATCTGGCCGGCCTTCAGCGTCAAAGTCCAGATGCATTCCCAGCTCTTGCCGACCAGCGTGCGCACGCAGTAGCCCTGGTCGGTGCCCACCTGGGTCTTGTTGGCGGCATCGAACACGGCGTTGGCAAACACCAACAGGTCGCCGACGGAGTCGCCCTTGGGCGGAAGATCCACGGTGGTCTCGCCGACCGGGTGCTCGACCACCTTGAGCTGCTCGCCGGCCAGTGCAGGCTGCGCGCCGAGCGGCGTCAACCAGCAAGCGCACGCGGCGAGCGCTGCCGCCGATTTAACAAACCTGAGCATGGGAAGTTCTCCTCGCGGTCGTTGTCATGCGTCGCGGGCGAAATCCGCCGCGACGATTTCGATCAAGGTCGGTCCCGGGCGGTCCAGGCCTAGGCGCACAGCCTCCGTCAGCGCGCGCGCATCGCGCACCGCCACCGCCGCCGCGCCGCAGGCGCGCGCCAGCGCCACGAAGTCCGGGTTTTTCGCGACCATCCCCAGGGGTGGAATATCAGCCGCGATCATGTCGTCGCGGATCTGGCCGAGCGCCGCATTGTTCCAGATCACGATAGGCAGGCTGTGGCCGGCCTCCACCGCGGTCATCAACTCCCCGAAGGTGAATTGCAGGCCAAAATCCCCCGCCAGCGCGATGATCGGCCGCGCCGGATTCGAGATCTTCGCTCCGAGGGCGGCGGGCAGCGCGAACCCCAAGGTGCCGTAGCCGGAAGGATGGAACCAGTGGCCGGGCTCCTCGGTCGGGAATGCGTAGTTGCCGCAGTAGGCGATCTGCGTCATGTCGCTGAACACGACGCCGTTCCAGGGCAGCGCGGCGCGGATGGCGCGCAGCGCCGCAATGAGCGGACGCGCCACTGCATTCAGCTTCGCGTCGATTTGCGCGCGCAGGGCAGCGAGTCCGCCGAGCTGCGTGCGCCAGCCGGGCCGCTGCGTCAATCCGCGGTTGATGGACTCGAGCGCCGCGCGCGAGTCGGCCCAGATGGGGATATCGGCGGCGTAGTGATCGCTGAGCTTGGCAGGATCCACATCGATGCGGACCAACAGTCCCCCCAACGGCAGTTTGAGCGCCGTATAGAAATCCGTTTCCGCCATTTCCGTGCCCGCGGCGAGCACCACATCGGCCTGCGCGATCAGCGCCTGGGTCTCGCGATAGGGAAGCGAGGCGCCGAGATTGGCCGGATGCGTCTCGGGCAGCAATCCCTTGCCGGCGACCGTGGTCACCAACGGGCAGTCCAACATCTCCACCAAGCGGCGCAATTCGCTGCCCGCATGCCGCGCTCCGCCGCCCGCGATCACGATCGGTCGCTCCGCCACGTGCAGCGCGCCGACCGCGGCCGTGACCTGCGCGGCTTCAGCCTGCGGCAGCAGCGCTTTGTCCTCGAATCGCGCCGCGCTCAGCGTGGTCGTCGCCGAGAGCAGGTCCAAGGCAATCTCCAGATAGGCGGGGCGCGCCCGCCCGACCCGCAGCGAGCTTAAGCAGCGGCGCAGATGATCGCGCACATCCTCGGCGGTTTGCGCCGCGCAGGCCACGCCAAAGACACCGGCCGCGAGCGCGTGCTGGTCATTCAGCTCGTGCAGCACGCCCCATTGCTTGGCGAGCGAGGCTCGTGGCGGCGTGGTCGCCACCACCAGCAGCGGCACCGAATCGGAATAGGCCTGCGCCGCCGCCGTCAAAATATTGGTGAGGCCGGGTCCTGAAATCACGAAGGCGGCCGCGGGCCGGCCGGAGAGGCGCGCATAGCCGTCCGCGGCGAAACCCGCGCCCTGTTCGTGGCGCACCAGCACATGGCGGATGTCGGCGCCGGCCAGGCCGCGATACAGTTCCAGGTTATGCACGCCGGGAATGCCGAACACGGTGTCGATGCCGTTTGCGACCAAGAGGTCAACCAGATACTGTCCGACGGTGCGCGACATTCGAGCCTTATTAAAATAATTGTCTGGAAGGGCGCTAAGATTGCGATGCGATCCGAAAAGTATGCAAGCCGATCATCCATGATGCAAGAAGTACTCGGTGCAATAACGATGAAATCCATGCTGTTAATCGCGCTGCTGACTGTCGCCCTTGCTGCCCAGGCGCAACCCCCACAACCGGGCGTCGCCGATGTGCTGCTGGCGCTCAGCGAGCAGCTGAAGCCGCTGTTCGTGTCGGAGCATAATCTCGCCGAGATGCGCGATGGGTTTTTTGGCCGCAAGGACATTGGCGATGAGGAGTCCGCCCATGTCGATGATGTGCTCACGATCACCAAGGCGTTCAGGAAGGCGCTTGATCCGGTCTACGCAGTGGGTGGACTGGTCGCGGAGATGCGACTGGCGGAAGATGCGGATACGGTGCGCCGAAAGTTCTATGTCACCGCAGCCAACATGGTGATGACGGCGGACTACTCCATCGCACACACCGATAAGTCCATGCAAGCCTTGCACAACAGCGCTGCAAAGGCGCAGGCCGCCAGGGTCCGCGATGCGATGGCCGCAATACGCGACACGCTCCAGGCGCTGCCGAAATGAGATTTTCGCACTTGGTCGAGCGCATCGCGGGCGAGGGAGCGGATGCCTGGGAAATTCACTCCGAGGCGAACCTGGCGCGCCAGCGCGGCGAGGATGTGATCCTGTTGAGCGTCGGCGACCCGGATCTGGACACGCCGGCGCCGGTGCTGGAGCGCGCGATCGAGCGCTTACGCGCGGGCGACACGCATTACACGCCGGCAGCGGGGCGATCGGCATTGCGCGCGGCCATCGCGGCGGCGCATCGCGCTCGAACCGGCCAGCGCGTCGAACTCGAGAATGTCATCTACCTGTCGGGCACGCAGAACGCACTGTTCACCGCATCGCTGTGCCTGGCCGGCCCGGGCGACGAGGTGATCGCGCTCGAGCCCCTGTATCCCACCTACCCGGCGACCATCGAGGTCACGGGCGCGCGCATGGTGCGCGCGCGGGCGCCCGCCGAGGGCGGCTTTCGCGTGGATCTTGCGGCGCTGGAAGCGGCGATCACGCCGCATACTCGCGCGATCTGCTACGCCAGCCCGAACAATCCCAGCGGGGTGATCTTGAGCGAGGCGGAGCTCAAGCGCATCGGCGAGCTGGCGCGCCGGCATTCGCTGTGGCTGATCGCCGATGAGGTGTATGCGGGGCTTGCGCCGGCGGGCCGCGTTCCGAGCCTCGCGGCGCAGCTGCCCGAGCAGGTGGTCACCATCGGCAGCCTGTCGAAGTCGCATGCCATGCCCGGCTGGCGCGCCGGCTGGCTGATCGGGCCGCGCCAGTTGGTGCAGCACGTGGAATCCCTGGTGATGTGCATGCTGTATGGGCTTCCCGGCTTCATTCAGGAGGCCGCCATCACGGCCTTGGAGGTGGCGCCGCAGGCGGAGCGGAGGATTCGCGATTTGTGCACGGCGCGGCGCGATTTCCTGTTCGGCGAGCTTAAGGGCATCAAGGGAATTCGTTATTGCAGTCCGGACGCCGGCATGTTTACGCTGCTCGATGTGCGCCAGACCGGATTGTCGGGGCGCGAGTTCGCGCGCGAATTGTACCGCGCCGAACGCGTGTCGCTGATGGACGGCGGCGCCTTCGGCAAGGAAACCGGCGGCTTCGTGCGGCTGTGCTTCGCCGCCGACGAGGCGCTGTTGCGCGAGGCGTGCCTCAGGATTCGACGCTTCGTCGCGTCGATCAAAAAAGTTGCATGAGCGGAATTTCCAGAGGGTCAATTCGATGACGGAACCAGCGGCGGATATGGGCATCGTGGTGCTCAAAGCGGGCGGCCCGGAGGCGCTCGAGTGGGCGCGGCTGGAAACCGCCGCGCCCGGGCCTGGCGAAGTGCGCCTGGCGCAGCAGGCGATCGGCGTCAATTTCATCGACGCCTATTTTCGCAGCGGCCTGTATCCCTGGCCGTCGACGCCGTTGATTCCCGGCGGCGAGGCTGCCGGCGTGGTCGTGGACGTGGGCTCAGGGGTCACCCAGTTCAAGCCGGGCGATCGGGTGGCCTACACCTTGCCCTTTGGCGCCTATCGCACCCGCCGCGTGGTGCCGGCGGATCGGCTGGTGAGCTTGCCGGCGTCGATTGCCTTCGACGTCGCGGCGTCCATCATGCTCAAAGGCTTGACGGCGCAGTATCTGATTCACTCGACCTTCAAGGTGAACCCGGGACACACCGTGCTGGTGCACGCGGCGGCGGGCGGAGTCGGCTTGTTGATGGGACAGTGGTTGAAAGCGCTGGGAGCGAAAGCCATCGGCACGGCCGGGTCCGCGGACAAGGTTGCGCTCGCGCTGCAGAACGGCTATGCCCACGCGATCAATTACAAGACCGAGGATTTCGTCGCGCGCGTCGCCGAGATCGCGGGCCCCAAGGGTTGCGATGTGGTGTACGACTCGGTCGGCAAGGACACCTGGCGCGGCTCGCTCAAATGCTTGAAGCGCCGCGGCATGTTCGTGACCTTCGGGCAATCCTCGGGTCCCATCACCGAGTTCGGCATTCCCGACCTGCACGCCGGCGGCTCGCTGTACGCATGCCGGCCGTCGCTGTTCGATTACATCGCTTCCCTTTCGGATCTGCAGGCGCGCGCCGCCGATTTATTCGCGCAGCTGGACAAGGGCACCATCAAATCGCACATCGGACAGCGCGTGCCGTTGCGCGATGCAGCCCAGGCACATCGCGACATGGAAAGCCGAGGCACTGTCGGCGCGACCATCCTCCTGCCGTGACGATCAAATTCCCAGCGGCAATTGCGTCGACTCCTTGATGACCGTCACCGCCACCGAGGAATTCACCGATTGCACGCAGGGGATGCGCGACAGATAGTCGAGATAAAACGCCTCGAAGGCCTTCATGTTCTTGGTGACGATCTTCAAGAGAAAATCCCATTCCCCGGTCAAGGTATAGCACTCCAGCACTTCGGCGCGATCGCGAATCGCCGCTTCGAAGGTGGCCAGAGCGTCGCGCCCGGTGGTCGCGAGCTTGACGTGCGCGAGAATGGTCACGTCCAGGCCGAGGGCATTGCGGTCCAAGAGCGCGACGCGTGCCTTGATGACACCGTTGGCTTCGAGCTGCTGGATGCGCCGCCAGCAGGTGGTGGTGGATTGGCGCAGCTCGGTGGCGGCCTCGGCCGCGGAGAGATTGCCGCGCCGCTGCAGCAGGTCGAGCAGCTGCAAGTCGAGCCGATCGAGCACGGGGAGAGATTTTATTTCCATTATTTGTCTGTTTTCGGAATGAACATACCGAATTATCGGCAATGGGATGAATGAATGCAACATTCGGGCTGCGCCGCGTTTAAATTACCGTCATGACCACACGCTCCCGTCTGCATTTGCCGCGCCCGCCGGCGCGCCCGGGCCAGGCGCCCGATTTCAGCTATGTGCATCTATCGCGCGCCGGCGCCGTGCCGCGCCCGGACGTGAGTGCGAAAACGCGCGACATCGGTGTGCTCGCGCATGAATTGGTGCGCGTGCTCGACGATGAGGACAGGGCCGTCGGGCCCTGGCATCCACACCTGGATCCCGCCGAGCTACAGGTGGGACTGCGCCACATGCTGCTGACGCGCACCTACGACGATCGCATGCAACGAACCCAGCGCGCCGGCAAGATCTCGTTCTACATGCGCTCCTTAGGCGAGGAGGCGGTCTCGGTCGCGCAGTGCATGGCCTTGAGCCCCGCCGACATGCTGTTCCCGGGATACCGCAATCAGGGCTTGTTCATTGCGCGCGGCATTCCCTTGGTGGATCTCATGTGCCAGTTGCTGTCGAATACCCGCGACATGTGCAAGGGGCGGCAGCTGCCGGTGATGTATCACTCCAAGGCAGGCAATATTTTTTCGATCTCCGGCAATCTGGCCACGCAGTTTCCGCAAGCCGTGGGCTGGGCGATGGCCGCGGCGATCAAGGGCGAGGACCGGCTGGCGGCGAGCTGGATAGGCGAGGGCAGCAGCGCCGAGGCCGACTTTCATCATGCGTTGCTGTTTGCCTCCGTATATCAGGCGCCGGTGATCCTCAACGTGGTGAACAACCAGTGGGCGATCTCGACGTTTCAGGGCTATGCCGGCGGCGAGCAGCGCTCGTTCGCGGCGCGCGGTCCCGGCTACGGCATCGCCGGCATTCGCGTCGACGGCAATGATTTTCTCGCCGTGCATGCGGTGACGCAGTGGGCGGCGGAGCGGGCGCGCACCGGCGCCGGCCCGACCCTGATCGAGCTGGTGACCTATCGCGCGGCCGCGCATTCCACCAGCGATGATCCGGCGCGCTATCGCGCCAAGGATGACCACGAGCACTGGCCCTTGGGCGATCCGATTGCGCGCCTGAAGCGGCATTTGATTGGAATAGGCGAATGGTCCGAGGAGCGACATCAGGCCTTGGCGGGCGAGATCGAGGCCCTGGTCGCGGCGAGCTGGAAGGAGGCCCTGACGTACGGCACCATGTCCGAAGGCCCGCGGCTGCACGCGGACCTGATGTTCGAGGATGTGTTCAAGGACATGCCGCGCAGCCTGCAGCGCCAGCGCGAGCTGATGCGCGCGGAACGCAGTTAAGTTCATGGCGAACATGAACATGATCCAGGCCTTGAACTCCGCCATGGACGTGATGCTGGCCAAGGATCCCGCCGTGGTGCTCATGGGTGAGGACATCGGCTTCTTCGGCGGCGTGTTCCGCACCACCGAAGGCCTGCAGCGCAAGTACGGCGATCATCGCGTGATCGACACGCCGATCGCGGAGGGCGGCATCGTTGCGACCGCGAT
>Ga0302325_10010443_pt1 | contig 20132 bp, 18 predicted proteins | sample Palsa_T0_2_FD_201948 | JGI IMG/M metagenome (GOLD analysis project Ga0302325, IMG submission 201948) | Peat permafrost microbial communities from Stordalen Mire near Abisko, Sweden - Palsa_T0_2 | ecosystem: Environmental > Terrestrial > Soil > Palsa > Peat permafrost | place: Sweden: Abisko...
AGGACCACCCGTTCCTCATCGGCTCGGGCGCGGACCCACTGGTGCTTGGCGCCTACGAAGGGGACGCCGTGCTGATCGCCCGTCAGGAAGATCATCGTCCCGCTTGCCTCTCCCGGACGCGGCCGGGCCTCGCGCACGTATTGGTCGAGCGGCATCTGCAGTGCGAGCAAGGCCTTTGCGACGCCGCGCCGGCCTTGGAGCCAGGTGAGCGAGGTCAGCATGAAAACGACGCTGATGAGGAGCGGTACCCACGCCCCTTCCAGAATCTTCGGCAGGCCCGACAAAAAGAACGTCCCGTCGACCAAAATGAAGGCCGTGACCAGCGGCACGACCACGATGCGCTTCCACTTCAGAACCTCGGTGGCTACCGCGTAGAACGCGATCGACGTGGCCAGCATCGTGGCGGAAACCGCGAGCCCGTATGCCGCGGCCAGGTGGTCGCTGCTGCGGAACGTGAGCACGAGCGTCACGCACGCGATGCCGAGCACGACGTTGACGGCGGGAACGTAGACTTGGCCCTTTAGGCGGGACGAGGTGTGCAAGACCGTCATGCGCGGCCACAGGTTCAGATTGATTGCTTGCTCCGTGAGCGTGAAAGCCCCGGAAATGAGCGCCTGCGATGCGATGATCGTCGCCAGCGTAGCGAGCGCGACCATCGGTATCAGGAACGGTCCCGGGGTCAGCGCAAAGAACGGCGATTCAAACGCGCTGCGGTCGGCGAGCAGGATCGAACCCTGGCCGAGATAGCTGAGGATCAGCGCTGGAAACACGAGCGCGTACCAGGCGACCGCGATCGGTGCGCGGCCGAAGTGAGACATGTCGGCGTAGAGCGCCTCGACGCCGGTGATCGCGAGAACGATCCCGCCAAAGACGAGGAACCCGAAGATTCCGTGTCGCGTGAAGAAGTAGAGAGCGTGCCTGGGATCGAGCGCGAACAGCACCTGCGGCGCACGCACGATCGCGAACGTACCGGCGACGCCGATGGCCAGGAACCAGATCACCATGACGGGTCCGAAGAGCCGCCCGACCTTCTCGGCGCCGCGCGACTGGATCAGAAAGAGCGCGACCAGGATCGCGACCGAGACCGGCACGATGAACGGCGCAGCGGCCGCGGTCGCGACGCCGATGCCTTCGACCGCGGAGATCACTGAGATCGCGGGCGTGATGATGCCGTCGCCGAACAGCATCGCCGCGCCCACCAGAACCACGATCGTAAACCAGCCCATTGGCAGCGGTATGCCAAAAGATCGGGCAGGCGAGGCCAGCGCGAGCAGCGCGAGAATGCCGCCTTCCCCGTCATGATCGACGCGCATCAGCGTACCGACGTACTTTACGCAGACGACGAATGTGAGCAGCCAAAGCAGCAGCGACATGATGCCGAGTACGTTTTCGAAGGTCGGTTGGGCGTGGGCGCTGGTAAAGCAGGTCTTGATCGTATACAGCGGGCTGGTTCCGATATCGCCGAAGACGACGCCGAGCGCTGCGATCGCAAGGCTCGGATCGAGTGGCGTCTTGCCGCCCGCGTTGCTCATGGCCCGCATATACCGCGAAATTCGGGAGATTCCGCGCGCCGAGCCGGCAGGCATCCCGCCCGCCCCCAACGATATACAGCGTCGTGGGCGACACTCGTACTGGTAAACGGCGTCCCCCTACGCATTCCCTGATGCTTGCGGTCGCGGCGCTCGGCGTCGTGTTCGGCGACATCGGAACCAGCCCGCTCTACACGCTCTCGGCCTGCTTCCAATTCAGCGGTGCGAAGCCCGCGAGCGTTGCCGACGTGCTGGGCATCGCCTCGCTGCTCGTCTGGGCGCTGATCGTCGTGGTCTGCCTGAAATACATCGGCTTCATCATGCTCGCCGATCACGACGGCGAGGGCGGGATTCTCGCGCTGCTCGCGCTCGGGACGCCGCGGGTGGGCGGCGCGCGGCCGGTCGTCGGCGGCGCGCTGCTTCTCATCGTCGTGATCGGAGCGACGATGCTGCTCGGCGACGGTTCGATCACGCCCGCGATCTCGGTCATCTCGGCGATCGAGGGGATCGAACTGATCTCGCCCGCCGCAACGCCGTGGGTCGTTCCGGTTTCGGTCGTCATCCTGTACGCGCTCTTTGCCATGCAGCGCCGCGGCACGGGGCAAATGGGCGTTCTGTTCGGGCCGGTGATGGTCGCCTGGTTCGTGACGATCGCGATCGCCGGCGCCTTCGGCATCGCTCGGCGTCCAGAGATTCTAGCCGCCGTCTTCCCCCAGTACGCTCTCCGCTTTCTCGTCAGTCACGGACTGGGCGGATTCTTCGTGCTCGGCGGCGTCGTGCTCGCGATCACCGGGGTCGAAGCGCTCTACGCCGACATGTCACACTTCGGACGACTACCGATCGTGCGGGCCTGGTACGGCATCGTTTTCCCCTCGCTCGTGCTGTGCTATCTCGGGGAGTGTGCGACGACCCTCGCCGATCCGAGCCAACTCTCGCAGCCGTTCTATTCGCTGACCCCCGGCATCTGGCGCGTTCCCGCGATCGTGCTGGCGACGCTCGCGACGATCATTGCGTCGCAGGCCCTGATCTCGGGTGCCTTCACGCTCGTTCAGCAGGCGATCGCGCTCGGTCTCTCGCCGCGCTTCGCCGTGCACCACACCTCCGCGCTCGTGCGCGGCCAGGTCTATCTCCCGACCGTCAACCTGTTGCTCGGGTCGGGCTGCATCGCGCTGGTCCTAGCTTTCCGTTCGAGCGACGCGCTGGCGGCGGCGTTTGGTCTGGCGGTGTCCTGCACGATGCTCGCGACGACGCTTGCGTGGTACTACGTCGCGACCCACGCACTGCATTGGCGCCGCCGCGTCGCGTTGCCCGCGCTGATCCTGTTCGCGCTCGTCGACGGCTCGTTCATCGTGGCCGGTCTACCGAAGTTTCTGCAAGGCGGCTGGGTCCCGTTCGCGGTGAGCCTCATACTCACGATCGTGTCGTTGACCTGGCACACCGGGCGCGAATGCGTGATCGCGGCGATGGGCGGCGAGCAAGCATCGCTGGAAGAAGTCGTGGCCCAGCTGGCCGGCCCGGCCCGCGACGCGCAGGCGACGATGGTGATCCTGGCCCCGGATCCCAAGCGGGTTCCGTTTTACGCGAGCCACCGCTGGATCGCGGAACGCATCCACGACGAACGGGTCGTGCTGATGCGGCTGGTTCCCGAGCGGGTGCCGTGGATCGCGGACGACCAGCGCGTTCGGGTCGAGCGGCTCTGCGAGCGGCTCTATCGCGTCGACGCCAGCTTCGGCTACATGGAGCCGCCGCGCATCGGGCCGATCCTCGCCTGCTGCCGGAAACTCGGTCTCGAGCTGGATGGCGAGGACGTCGAGTACCTCAGCGGCGAAGCGATGTTCGTGAAATCGACGCAGACCCGGCGCTTCGCAAAGTGGCGCCGCAAGCTGTTCGTCTTCCTGACCAGGATCGCACGCTCGCTGCCCGACGAACTTGGGATCAAGCCCGAGCGCCGGATCGGTGTCGGCGTGACCGTGGCCTTGTGACCGAAACGCCGGGCCGGTGACGTAAGCCCGTGTCGGCGCCGATTCCGTCGCAGGCCTGGGGAACGCGGTCGCGCAGCGAGCCTCGCTGGCCGGCTTCGCTCGCGTTGCTGACGGCGGCGGCGTTGAACTTCCTGTTGCCGGGGAAGTTCACGCTCGGCCCGCCGTGGCTCGTCCCGCTGCTCGAGATCGCGATCTTGGTGCCGCTCTATATCTCGTCGCCGACGCGACGCGTCGGCGAGAGCCAGTACCAGAGCATCTTCGCGAACCTGCTGATCGGAATCGCGAACATCGCCAACGTCGCCTCGCTCGTGCTGCTCGTGAAGCAGATCGTGTTCAACGCGAAGGTGACGACCGGACCCGAGCTGCTCTTTTCGTCGCTCGCGATTTGGCTGACCAACGTCCTCGTATTCAGCCTCTGGTTCTGGGAGCTGGATCGCGGCGGTCCGGACGACCGCCTCAGCGACGAGCACCGCGAGCCCGATTTCCTGTTCCCGCAAATGGTCACCCCGGGTTGCGCGCATCCAGAGTGGAACCCGAAGTTCATCGACTATCTCTACCTCGGCTTCACCAACGCAACCGCATTCAGCCCGACCGACGTGATGCCGCTCACCGGTTGGGCCAAGATGATGATGCTCGCCGAAGCGGTCGTCTCGCTTGCTACGATCACGATCGTCGCCTCGCGCGCGGTGAATATCATAAGCTGAGGCGCGGCGCGCTTCAGCCGCGCGGCGAAACCAGCAGCGCCTGAACGATGTTGCCGAGTTCGCCCTCGGCATCGCCGAGAATTCCAGTCGTTACCCCTCGGCCGTCCGGCCCGATCAGCGTGCGTGCATCGAGGTGGGCCCATTCGCCGCTGGGGTCGCGCGCAAGCGTGACGGTGACCGATGCGGGAATCGAGAGCCAGCTCGCCAGCGGCAGCTCGAGGCTGATGCCGTTGGCCGAATCGGCAACCGACAGCACGAGGTCGCGAGCCTCTTTCGGCTCGCCGAAGATGAGCGGAAGGTCGGTGCGGCACCAGACTGCGGCAGGCCCGAGTTCTCTCGATGAACCGGCGGCGAAGCGCCACTCGAAGGCGCGGAAATAGCCGTTGCTCGCGATGAACATTTCCAATCGCGCCTCGGGCCCGGGAAGACGGGCCGGCTCGGCCCGTCGCGTGCTCGGCGGCACGAGGTTCTCCCCAAGCCGCGCGAAGCGCCAGACGTTGGCGACCGCCACTTCCTTTCCGCCCGAGCGCAGGCGCGCCTCGATCAGCTCGATGCGTTTGCCCGGGCGCAGCACCCGGGTCTCGAGTGCGAGATCCACTTTCGGAATCGGTCCGAAGATCTCGAGCGTCATCCGGCCGATCCGCATCGCGGGGTTCGCGAAGCGCTCGTCGACGAGGCGCGCGATCAGGGCTAGCGGCGGCCCCGCGTGTTGAAATCGCTCGTCCCAGGGACTCGTGGTCGCGTCGGTGGCTTCGAACGTTCCGCCGGCCGCGCGATGATAAAAAGCGTCCACACGAGGTTTAATTCGGCGCGAGAATCAGCAGTTGCGTCGCGCCCGCGTCCAGGAGGCGGCGGCTGAGGGGTGTGCCGGTCGCCGGCCAACGGGACTTGTGGCGGGCGCCCTCGAGCGCGAGCGTCGTGCCGCCCTCGATCTTCGCGATTTCGAGCATCGCCTTGGCGGGGTCCGCGGAGATGACCAGCTTCCAGCGGGCACGAACGCGGCGAGCCGTTTCGGCCAGCGCCGTCACGACGCGTGACTCGGCGGCCTCCGCGCTCTTTGAGGCGTGGATGACGGTGAGGTCGATCTCCAAGCGCAGCGCGATGCGGGCGCAGCGCTCGATCAGTTCCATGTCACGCTCGCGCGCCTTCACGCCCAAGATTAGCCGCGCGAACGGCGGCGGGCGCTTCGCGGCCCCACGCGCGCGCACGACCTCGCGCAGCGCGAGTTCCCGCAGCGCCGCCAGGTTCTCGCTGCGGAAGAAGTGCGAGAGCGCGTCTTCGATTTTCTCGGGACGGTAGATCTTGCCCGCTCGCAGCCGGTCGCGCAACGTCTCGGGCGTCGTGTCGATCAGGATCACGTCGTCGGCGATTTCCAAGATCTCGTCGGGCACGGTCTCACGCACTCTTTGCCCCGTCATCCGGTAAACCGCGTCGCCGAGTCCCTCGAGGTGCTGGATGTTGAGCGTCGTCATCACGGAGATGCCGGAGCGCAAGACTTGCAGTACGTCGTCGTAACGCTTGGCGTGGGCGTCGCACGGGGCGTTAGTGTGGGCCAGCTCGTCGATGAGCGCCACCGCGGGCTTACGGGCGAGCAGCGCGTCGAGGTCGAGTTCGCTGTAGGCGACGCCGTCGCAGACGACCTCGCGCCGCGGCAGCACGCTGAGTCCGGCCAGCTTGGCTTGGGTCTCGGCACGTTTGTGGGTCTCGATGAACGCGCCGACCACGTCGACGCCCCCGTCCTGCAACTGGTGGGCGCGGTCCAACATCGCAAACGTCTTGCCGCTGCCGGCCGCGGCGCCGAGATAGATGGTCAAGCGTCCGTAGCCGATGCGCAGCCGGTCGGCCGCCGTCTGCGCGTAGCGTGAGAACGTTTGCTCGCGTTCGGACGGCGCGAGGTAGGTCGTATCCGCGATCAGGACGTCGCGCTCGATCACGCGCGAGGCGATGCGCTGGGCGAGCGGTCCGCAAGGAACCGTCACGAGGGTCGCTTTGAAGTCGGCGAGGTGCGGTTTCGAGAGGTCGAACGTCGCCAGCGGAACGACGTCGGCGCCGAGTTCCGACGAAAGCTCCTCGATCGCGTCGAGGTTGCGGTCGCCGACGATTGCGACGTCGAGCGCGAGGTCCAGCGCGTGCGCGAAGCCGGCGGATTTGCGCAGGAAGATCGCGGTGTCGCCGTCGCCCGTGGCTAGCGCCAGCGCCTTCGAGGCCCGGCGCGGCGTCAGCTCGGGCGTGCTGAGATCGTCGACCGTGCGCAGCATCATCTCACGCAAGTACGAGAGCGTCTGCGGCCGAAAAATCGTACTGCGAGCGCGCGCGAGATCGTCGGGATGAACGACTTGGCCCGCCGCCAGACGCGCTTCGAGTTGTTCGAGCGACACGTCGAGGGCGATCACTTGATCCGCCGCGCGCAAGAACGAAATCGGCACGATCTCGCGGACGGGAAAACCGATCAGCCCTTCCGCGGTCGCCGCGACCGTTTCGATGTGCTGGATGTTGAGCGCACCGCTGACCGAGATGCCGGCTTCGCGCAGCGCCAGAGCGTCCTGCCAACGCTTTTCATGCGCGCCGCCTTCGAGGTTCGTGTGCGCCAGCTCGTCGAGGATGACGAGTTGCGGCCGTAGTGCGACCGTTGCCGCGAAATCGAAGTCTTGAAACACCGACGAACCGATCGTGACGCTGCGAGGCGGCACGCGGGGCAGGCGTTCGGCGAGCTTACCGAGGTCGGTCCGGCCTTTGGTTTCGATCCAGCCGAGCACGACGCGCAGGCCGCTCTCCTTGAGGCGGATCGCGTCGTCGAGCAGACGGCGCGTTTTTCCGGCGCCGGGGGCACTCGCCAAGTAGACGGTCAGGCGCGGCGAAGAACCCAGATCGCGGAGCAGAGCCTCGGCAGACGGTCTGCCCGGTCGGTCGTTCACGGTGGCCGTAGCTTCTCGCAGGGGACGGTTCGCCCCGCCCCCAAGCGCTCGATGTGCCCGAACGCTGGCTTCGTCCATCGTGCATCGGCCTGCTGCTCGCCGCCTTTGCCGTCGATCTGCTCACGCCGCAGCTATTAGTCGTGTCGATCCTTCTCAACGGACCGATCGCGCTCTCGAGCTTGACCCTCGACTCGCGTTTCACGCGCTGGCTCGTGCTGTTGGCGCTGGTCGCCAATGCGGTTGCGGGCTACGTCAACGGACTGCACGACAACCATCACTGGAACGCGCTCGCCATCGGCGACCGCACGATTTGCGGCCTATCGTTCTTGCTGGTCGGTGGCCTCAGCGTCGCGACGCAGCATTCGGCGGCGCGGGCAGGAGAACTCGCTGCGCGTCAGGACCGGGCCGCCCGTGAGCGCGGCGTGCGCAAAGCGGTCGAGGCCGTGCGCGTTTCGGTCAATCCCGAATTGGTCAAACGCGCGATCGTGCGCGAGGCACGGCGTTCGCTCGATGTCGATCTCGCGCTCCTCTACGTGTTCGAACCGTCGCTCGACGAGCCGTCGACGTATTCGGCGGCGGACCCCGCCGACGTCGTGTTCACCTCCGCGCGCCCGCCGGCCGAAATCCTGTCGCTCCTGCACCGCATCAACGAGCGCCACGAAGGCATTGCCACGCTGCTGGAGACCGACGCGCTGGGACGTTTGCAGCTCGACGCGTTCGGCGCACGCAGCGCGATTGCGGCGCCCCTGATCGAGCACGAAACGAGCTTCGGCGTGCTGATCCTGGTGCGCCGCGAGGCGCCGTTCGAAGCGCATTACGAAGAGGGCCTCGCCACCTTCGCCGATCAGGCCGCGATCGCGCTCGCGCAGGCCAGGCTGTTCGCCCAACTCGGCGAGCGCAACGACGAGTTGGCGGCGGCCAACGTCGCCTTGCGCGAGCGCGGCGACGTGATCCGCGACATCGTGTATGCGCTCTCGCACGATCTGCGTACGCCCCTTACGGCCGCCCGCCTTACGATGCAGCAAGCCCTAGACGGCGCCTACGGGCAGCTCCCGGCCGGCTATCGCGACATCCTGGAGCGCACGATCGTCTCGAACGACGAACTGCAGCGGCTGGCCGAAACGCTGCTGCTGGTGTCGCGCTACGAGTCCGGGGATCGCAGCACGCGGCGCGACCCCGTCGACCTTGCGACCCTCGCTAGCGACGTTGCGCGCGAACTCGAGCCGCTGTGGCGTGCCAAGCGCGTGGACGTTGCGGTCGAAGCCCAGCAGCCGGTCGGGACGATGGGTGACGAACGTGAGCTGCGCCGCGCCGTCGTCAACCTGCTCGCGAACGCCGTCACCTGGACGCCGGCCGACCGGCACATCGTCGTGCGCGCCGGAACCGACGGCGAGCGCGCCCAGCTGGCCATCGACGACGACGGCTACGGCGTGCCGGAGAGCGAGCGGGCTGGTCTGTTCGAACGCGTCGGGCCCCTCACGGGCCGTCAAGGCGCGGGTTCCGGCCTCGGTCTCTACCTCGTGCGCAAGATTGCCGAGAGTCACGGCGGTGCCGTGACGTACGCTCCGCGGCCGGACGGCGGCAGCACGTTCACGTTGTCGCTGCCGCTCGTTCCCGCGCGCGTGCCCGCGTGACGACGATCGTCCTGGTCGAAGACCACGCGCTCACCCGCGCGGGCTTGCGGACCGCGCTCGAACAGGCGCCGGATCTGCAAGTCGTGGCCGAGGCCGCCGACGGGCCGAGCGGGCTCGCCGCAATCGTCGAGCATCGGCCCGACGTGGCGGTGATCGATATCGGGCTGCCCGGCATCGACGGCATCGAGCTGACGCGCCGAGTGCGGGTCGCCGTGCCCACCACGCGCATTGCGATCCTGACCGTCCACGATTTGGAAACGGAGATTTTGGCGGCGCTGTCGGCCGGGGCCGACGCGTATTCGCTCAAGACCTCACCGCCGGAACGAATCGTGACCGCGATCCGCACGGCCGCCGAAGGTGGCGCGTACTTCGATCCGCGCGTCGCGCACGTTGCAATGGGGCAGATCGCGAGCGCCCGGCCGGCGCTTGCGCACGATTCGCCGCTGACGCCGCGCGAAACGGAGATCTTGCGCATGATCGCGGGCGGCCAAGGCAACGCCGAGATTGCCTCGACGCTCTACATTGGTCTTGGCACCGTCAAGGGCCACATCCGCGACATCCTCGAGAAGCTGGCCGCGAACGACCGCACGCAGGCCGCCGTCTTGGCGTTGCGCCGCGGGCTGATCTAAGGCCCGAGGCCCTCAACGCCGGACGGCGTTCGCGAAATCTTCGATCGAGTACGGTGAGACCGCGACCCCAGGGCCGGGCGGGATGGGGCGTTCGATCGCGTAGAGCGAGACCAGCATCGTGAACAGCAGGGTCGCGCCGGGCACCCAAACGACGATTCGCCTCGCGATCGGCCCCGGGGCGTTGCGGACGCCGCACAGGATGTACTGTCGCCCCTTTCGGACGACGAGCACCCGTCTGCGCCGGCGCTTCGCTCGCACGTTGCCTAGGCCGGCGTCTTCACTCCGGCAAGGACCGCGCGCACGTCCTCGCGCGACTCACGCTTGACCATCATGATCACCGAATCTCCGGCGCGCAGCGCCGTGTCGCCGCTTGGGATCAGCAGGTCTTCGTTCTTGCGATCGACGGCGACCACGATCGACGAGCGCGGCAAGCCGACGTCGACGATGCGCTTGCCGTCGGCCGGCGAACCGGCCGGAATTCTCAGCTTCACCAGTTCCAAATCGCCGTCTTTGAGCTTGGTGATGATCGAATAGTCGTGCGAATTGACGTGTTGGTTGATCGCGTCGAGGATCACTTCGGTCGACGAGATCAGCGTGATCGGCTGTTCGCGGTCGATCGACTCGAAGACCAGCTTGTTCTTGGGATTGTTGACCCGCGCGATGCAGCGCGCTTTGGATTGTTTCTTGGCGATCAAGCAGACGACGAGATTGTCCTCGTCGTCGCCGGTGTCGGCGACCACGATGTCCGAGCGCTTGATCCCGGCCTGCTCGAGGACGAGCGGATCGCAGCCGTCGCCGACCATCGTCACGTCAGTCTCGAGCAGGTTTGCCATCATCTGCGCTTTTTTCGGGTTTTTCTCGATCACGATCACTTCGTGCTCTTGCGAAAGCAGCGCGCGGGCCAGATACGTGCCAACTTTTCCGCCGCCGACGACGATGACGAACACTCGTTTAGGCCGTCAGCTTGACGGGCACGTCTTGAGGCGAGCGAGCAAAGCGCTCGACGAAATCGCTCAGGCCCTCGGGGGCCACGATTGCGTTGATCTCGTCGCCCGCCGACAGCACGTCGTCGGGGGAGGCGACGAAGACGTGATTGCCGCGGCGCACCGCGCCGACGCGCACGATTCCGGCTTTCTCGATCTCGAACACGCGCAAGCCCGCGTCGCCCTCGTGCAGCGTCACCGCCAGCGACGAGAGCTTGCCGAAGTCGAACGATGGAACCGACTCGTACGGCATGTGCATCAACTTGTCACGTACGATCTTCGCGCCGAGCGTCGTCGGGCAGACGGTCTCGATGCCAAGCTCCCGATAGAGCTGGCCGCGCGGCGGGTCGTAGATCCGGGCCACGATTTTCTTGATTCCGAACATGCGCTGCGCGATCAGGGCCGCCATCACGTTGCGGTTGTCCCCGTCCGTGACCGCGACGAATCCGTCGGCCGTACCGGCGCCGGCGCGCGCGAGGACGTCGTAATCGATGCCCGTCCCCACTTCGACGCGCCCGTTGAACTTGTTACCGAGGCGCTTGAAGGCTGCCGGGTTCTCGTCTACGACCGTGACGTCGTGCGACTCAACGGCCAACAGTTTGGCTAGCGTCGCGCCCACGCGCCCGCAACCGACGATCAAGTATTTCATGCGTTATTACAATAGCTTCGAACGGGTGCAGGGCCGAACCTGGGCGCCCAAGCGAAGGCCGCCGCAAGCAGGCAGGAGGCACCCAAGGCTACGAGAACCGTGCGGGGTCCTGGGTGGCCTCAGCGCCATGCCGGCGTTCTTCGGTCACTTTCGGGGCGTAGCTCAGCTTGGTAGAGCGCTGCGTTCGGGACGCAGAGGTCACAGGTTCAAATCCTGCCGCCCCGATAGGTCGTCAAGCAAGGGCTCCGTCGTTGTTCAGTCGGTTCAATCCAGCGGCTAAGCGCGTGTTGCGCGCAGCCGAACAAGCCAGCCGCAACCACAACCATTACTATGTGGGGGTCGGACACCTGTTGCTCGCCCTGCTCGAGGAGCGTGACCCTGCCGTCGAGGCGCGCCTGGTCGATCGGGGAACCTCGCCGGCGGTCGTACTGGCCGACGTCCGGCAGGCCCTGGGGACTGGTGAAGACCGGCTCTGGGACGGCATCTTGATTACGCCGCGGGTCCGCGGCGTCGTGGCTCTGGCCGAGGCCTCGGTCCCTGCCGGCGAGGCGATCGAGCCGGCGCACCTGCTCGACGCGATCGTCGCCGAAGGCGGCGGCCTCGCGGCCGAGATTCTGAAGCGATACTAGGGGCACGATGGAGCACGTCAGCCACTTCTTTTTTAGCATCATCGACCACGCCGGGTATCCGGGTTTGTTCGCGGTCATGGTCCTCGCCAACATGGGAATACCGGTCGGGGCGGAGATCGTGGTGCCCGCCGCGGGGGCCCTCGCGGCGACCGGCCACCTTTCGAGCGTCTGGCTGACGGCGCTCGTCGCCACCCTCGGCGAACTGGTCGGAGGCGGGCTCCTCTACGCCATCGGGTACGTAGGCGGGCGGCCGTTCGTGGCCCGCTACGGTAAGTTCATCAAGCTCGACGAGAACAAGCTGGACGCGTTCGAGCGCTTCTTCGAGCGCCACGGCAACGTGGTGGTTTTTGTCTGCCGCTTCTTGCCGTTCGTCCGCGGGGTCTCCGCTCTGCCGGCCGGCGTATCGCGGATGCCGAAGCTTGCCTTCCTTGCATACACGGCGGCCGGTTCGGCGGTCTTTTGTTTCGGGCTGGTCTGGCTCGGCAGCGTTTTCGGACGGCACTTCGCTGAGATTACCCCGGCCATCCACAAGGCCTCGACGGGCCTCATCGTCGGGCTCCTTCTCGTGATCGTGCTCGCCGTTGCCGTCAGGATCGCGCGCTCGCGCCGGAAAGCGAATCAAACACTCTAGTTCACCCCCCAGGCTCCAAGACACGCTGGGCCAGTTACCCGACGCGCCCGGCGTCTACTTGATGTTGGGCGAGCGCGAGCGCATCTTGTACATCGGCAAGGCGATCTCGCTGCGCAATCGGGTACGCTCGTACTTCCAGGATTCAGCCGCGCACGCCGAGCGCACGACCCGCATGGTCGAGCGTGTGACCGGCGTGCGCTGGATCGTCGTCAACAACGAGATCGAGGCGCTGATCCTCGAGGCCAACCTGATCAAGCGGCACCAGCCGCCCTTCAACGTGCGCCTGCGCGACGACAAGCGCTATCCGTACCTCAAGGTGACGAGCGAGCCGTTTCCACGCGTACAGTTCACCCGTGTCGTGCGCGACGACGGTGCGCGCTACTTCGGCCCGTACACCAACGCTCACGGGCTGCGCGAGCTGATCAACCTCGTGCGGGTGGTTTTCCCGCTGCGCACCTGTCGCGAGCCGATCGACGGCAAGCGCAAGCGGCCGTGTCTGCAATACCACATCAAGCGCTGCCTCGCGCCTTGCGTCGGGTATCAAACCGAACCGGAGTACGACCAGCTCGTCGACGAGGTGGTGCTGTTCCTCGAGGGTCAGCAAGATCGGTTGATCGAGCGCCTCAACGCCGAGATGAACGAAGCGGCCGAGCGGATGAACTACGAGGCCGCGGCCCGCATTCGCGATCGGCTGGTCGCGGTCCGGCGCGTGACCGAAGGCCAAAAAGTCGTCTGGCGCTCGCGCATCGACATGGATCTGATCGCGTCGGCCCGGGCGCAAGGGCAGGCGTGCATGCAAGTCTTCTTCGTGCGCGGCGGCAAGCTGATCGGCCAGGAACATTTCATCCTCGACGGCGTGACCGACCAGCCCGATGCTGAGGTGTTCTCAGAATTCTTCAGCCAATTCTATACGGCGCGAGCCGGCCAGACCGGCGGCGGAATCGGCGACGGTTTCTCACCGCTCGCGCTGCGCGAGGCGCGCGAAAACGAAGTGCCGGTCGCGGTCAAGGCGCGCGCGCGCCGGCCTGCGTCGCAGACGACGATTCCCAAGGAAGTGTTGGTCGAAGCGCTGCCGAGCGACGCGTTGGTGATCGCGTCGTGGCTTTCCGAATTGAAAGGGCAGCGCGTCCGCGTGCTGCGCGCACGGCGCGGGCCACGCGCGGAATACATGCGGCTGGTCAAGCAGAATGCGGAGCAGAACCTGAAGGCGTTCCTGACGCATCAGGAGGTTCAAGAGACTGCGTCGGCACGCTCGCTGACCGAGCTGGCCGCGGCGCTCGATCTTCCCGACGCACCGCACCGCATCGAGTGCTACGATATCTCGAACATCCAAGGCACGAACCCGACGGCTTCGATGGTCGTGTTCGTCGAGGGGCGCGCGAAGAAGGCGGACTACCGGCGTTTCAAGATCCGCTACGATCTGGGCTCGAACGATTTCGCAATGATGCAGGAAACGCTGCGGCGGCGCCTGCGCTACCTGCGCGCCGATACCAACGCGCCGGGCGAAGAAGATCCGGCCAGCATCCTCGAGGACGGCAGCGAGCGCGCGATCGAAGCGCAGCTGCGCAGGAAAGAAAAGTTCCACCACCGCCCGGACCTGCTGCTGATCGACGGCGGCAAGGGTCAGTTGAACGCGGTCGTCGAGGTGCTTGAGGAACTCGACCTGTGGGGCATTCCGGTGGCGGGCCTGGCGAAGGAGCACGAGTGGCTCTTCGTGCCCGACCGCCCCGAGCCGATCGTGCTGCCGCCGGGCTCGCCCGGGTTGCATCTGGTCATGCGGATCCGCGACGAAGCGCACCGCTTTGCGGTCGAATATCATCGCAAGCGCCGCGGCAAGGCGATGAAGCAATCGGCGCTCGACGCGCTCGCGGGCGTCGGCCCCGTGCGCCGCAAACGGCTGCTGGCCGCGTTCGGGTCGGTCGGTGCGATCAAGCGTGCTAGCGTCGACGAACTGGCTGCGGTCAAGGGCATGACCCCGGCGCTGGCCTCGACCGTGAAGGCTGCCCTCAATGCCTAGGGGAAGGCGTGCGGCAGAAAGGGGATCTTGGTGATCGGTTTCATCGTTCGGTTGCTCGTGAACGCCGTGGCGCTCTTGATCGTCGCGTATTTTCTCCCCGGCGTGCACGTAGCGTCAATCACTGCGGCAATCGTCGCGGCACTCGTGCTCGGCATCGTCAACGCAATCCTGCGCCCAATTCTGATCTTGCTGACGTTGCCGGTCGTTATCCTGACGCTCGGGCTTTTCACGTTCGTGATCAATGCGATCACCTTCGAGCTGGTGGCCCACCTGGGGCTCGGCTTGACGGTCGATAGCTTCTGGTCGGCGCTCTTGGGCGCGCTCGTGCTCTCGATCGTGTCGTACTTGCTGTCGAGCCTGGTGAAAGCGGCCGACCCCGCGCCCGCCAAGAAGTGAACGCCGGCGGTGCGCCCGCGCGCCCGAAGATTCTGGTGACCAACGACGACGGCTACCTTAGTGAAGGCATCATCGCGCTCGCGGACGCGCTGCGCGCGCTCGGCGACGTGACGGTGGTCGCGCCCGAATTCGACAACAGCGGCATCGGCCACCAAATCTCGATCAACCATCCGGTCAGCGCCGCCGAAGTGCCGGGCCGCAGCGTCCCGACCTTCCGCTGCTCCGGCACGCCGGCCGACTGCGTCGTCGTCGGCGCGTTCGACCTCTGCGGAGGCATGCCGTCGCTCGTCGTCAGCGGGATCAACCGCGGCGCGAACGTCGGCGACGACCTCAATTATTCGGGCACCGTGGCGGCGGCGACGGAGGCCGCCATCATCGGCATTCCGGCGATGGCCATTTCACTCGCCGCCAGCTGGCCCGAGCGGTCGCCCGAACAGCACTGGGATGCCGCCGCCGAGGTCGCCCTACGCCTCGCGCAGGAGATCCTGGTCGAGGGCTTGCCGCGCCTGTCGCTGCTCAACGTCAACGTCCCGAACGTCCCGCTCGCGCGGATGCGCGGCGATCGTTGGACGCGCCAGGGGCGCAAGGGCTATCGCAATCGCGTCGAGCGCAGCACCGACCCGCAAGGCGCCACCTACTTCAAGGTGTGGGGCACGTTCGATCCAAGCGACATCGTCGACGGCACCGATCTCGCCGCCGTGCGCGACCACTACGTCAGCATCACCCCGATCACGATCGACCGAACCAACCACGACGAACTCGGCCGCCGCTTCCGCCTCGAAGCCAAGAAGCTGCGCTAAGGGCGCGCTCAGTGCAGGCGCTCGTCGGCGAGGTCGAGGTCGTACTGGACTCGGCGGTAGATTTCATCGGGAATTTCACCCACATCGCGCAGGCGTAGGATCTCGCGGCGCTCGGCGTCGAGCGCTTCCTGCTGCAGGCGGTGGTCGATGGCTATCGCGTTTGGGTCGAGCGAGCCGTCGAGGTGCCCGCTCAAGTGGGCGATGCGATACTCGTACTCGCCCAGCGTGCGGCCCTCGACTTCCCACTCGTCGGTCGAGTCGAAGGCCGGCTCCAGCTCGCGCAAGCGCGCGATGCCGGCGCGCAGCGCCGCGATTCGGACCTCGGTCTCGCGCGCCTCGATGTCCTCGCCCGCGTCGACCTTGAGGATCTTCAAGAGCGGTATCAGGGAAAGACCTTGAAAGACGAGCGTGACGAAGATGACGCAGAACGTGATGAAGACGATCTCGCTGCGCCCGGGGAACGGCTGGCCCGATTCCGTCAGCACCGGAAGGGCGAGCGCGGCAGCCAGCGAGATGATCCCGCGCATGCCGCTCCAGGCGATGACGAACACGTAGTTCGGGGACGGCCAGCCTTCGGCTCGCCGGATGCTCGGGAAGATCAGGCGCGGAATGTAGGTTGCCGGATACACCCACAGGATGCGCACGACGATGACGACTACGCTGATTGCGAGACCGATCCAGAGTTCGCGCAGCGCGAACGACGGATCGCCGACGATGTAACGCAGTTGCAACCCGATCGACAAGAAGACCAGACCGTTGAGCAGGAAGATCAAGAGTTCCCACACGGCGTAGCCGACGAGCCGCCCTTCCGGCAGATAGATCTTGTCGGCCTGGCGGCTGACGAAGACCCCCGCGACCACGGTCGCAAGGACGCCGGAAACGCCGAGCGGCTCGCAGGAGAGATAGATCGCGTACGGGGCGATCAGTTGGATCGTGTTGTCGATCAGATAATCGGACAATTGGTACTTGCGCAGCAACAGGATCGTCTTGACGATCAGATAACCGAACGCGAGGCCGACGGCGATGCCGCCGAGCGCGACGATAAAGAACGAGAGGCCGGCGCGTGCGAGTGAGAACGAGCCCGAAAGCACCGCGGCGACCGCGAACTTGTAGAAGACCAGTGCCGAGGCGTCGTTGACCAGGCCCTCGCCATCGAGGATCGCGAGGATCCGCCGCGGCAGCGAGAAGCGCTCGAACACGGCGCCTGCCGCGACGGCGTCCGGCGGCGAGACGACGGCGCCGAGCACGAACGCGGCAGGCCAGCCGATCTGCGGCAGCAGCGCGTGGGCGACGACGGCCACGACCACGGTCGTCACGATCACGAGCCCGATCGCGAGCAGTCCGATCGGGCGCAGATTCTGCCGGAACGCCTGCCAATCGGTCGTCCAGCCGCCCGAATACAGCAGCGGCGGCAGGATGATGAGGAAGACCCAATCCGGATTCAATTCGAAGCGCGGCAGGCTCGGGAAGAACGCGAGCAACGAGCCGCCGATCACGAACGCGATCGGATACGGTATCCCCAAGCGCTTGGCGAGGACCGCGACCACGACGATCGACGCGAGCAAGAGGAGCAGCAGCGAGGATTCTTGCACGGCCGCTCGCTTCGCCGCCCGGGAAGACATACCGTTCGCCGGCGCACCACTCGTTCGGGGAGGTCGTCGTTCGTCGTCGTGCGTATGGCGCCGTATGAGATCTAGCTACACCGTCGCCGGCGCACTCGCGCTCGCGGCGGCCTTCGCGGCGCTGACGGGGCCGGCTCGCGCCGATGCCGGGCTCTCGGTCGAACTCGGCGCGCAGTTTCCCGAACAGGGCGCGGCGCGCAGCGTGGGCGGCGACGTGCAGACCGGCTTCGGCGTCAACTACGACTTCATCCGGGCGCCGATCGTTCCGGTGCAAGTCTCGTTCGCGTTCGACGATGCGAATGGCTCGACGTCAAACGGGAAGCTCAACCAGGTCGGCTTCGGGGTCGCCGGGCGCCTGACCACGCCGCTCTATGCCGGCATCGGGTTTTCGGTCTACAACGTCAACGCAACCGTCAACGGGCGCGACCCGCAGACGCTGTCGTCGACCGGCCTCGGTACCACGATCTTCGCGGGCGAACGGTTCTTGACGCTGCCGGGCGGCGTCAGCTTCGCGCTCCAAGGCAACTACAAGCAGTTACCGCAATTTGGCGGCATCAACCCGAGTTCGTACGGCCTCGGGCTGCGCATCCAACTCTAGTGCGCACGCTCATGCCCGCCTTCGACGCAGCTCGGCTCGAGCGGATTGCCACGGTCTTTACGAACGACGTCGAGGCCGGCGCGATACCGGGCGCCGTCGTGCTCGTCGCGCGCGGCGGCGAGCCGGCGTTCTTTCGCGCGATCGGCTACCGCGATCGGGCCGCGAATGCGGAATTGCGAACCGACACGATCTTTCGCGGCGCCTCGATGACGAAGCCGATGGTCTCGGTTGCGGCGCTGATGCTGGTGGAAGAAGGCAGGCTGCAACTGTGGGAACCGGTCGCAGCCTACCTGCCGGAACTCGGCGGCGTGCGCGTCGGGGTCGAAGGGGTCGCACCGGTCCGACCGATGACGGTTCAGGATCTTTTTCGCCACACGTCGGGCTTCACGTTCGAACTCTTCGGCGACACGCCGGTGCATGCGGCCTATCGGGAGGCCGACGCCGCGAACCGCGCGCAGACCAACGCCGAGATGGTGACGAAGCTCGCGCAACTGCCGCTGCTCTTCCAGCCCGGCACGACGTTCGAATACGGCATGTCGACCGACGTGCTCGGCCGCGTCGTGGAAGTCGTTTCGGGGATGGAACTGGACGCATTTCTGGCCGAGCGGATCTGCGCGCCACTCGGCATGCAGGACACGGCGTTCGTGCTGCCGCCCCACAAGTACGGGCGCCTGGCGGAAGCGCTGAATTGGGCGGCCCCGATTCGTCGCATCATCTATGACCCCGCGCAGCCGCAGCGCTGGTATTCGGGCGGCGGCGGCATCCTGACGACGGCCGACGACTATTTCAAGTTCACCTCGATGCTGCTCGGCAGCGGCACGTTCGGCGGGACGCAACTGCTCGCGCGCAAGACGGTCGCGTTGATGACGAGCGATCATCTGCCGCCCGGATGCGCCTACGGCGGGTTTACGCGATCGCTCGGCATCACGGCGCCGATTCCCGAGTACGGCCAAGGCTTCGGGCTCGGCTTCTGCGTGCGCACGCAGCCGGGACGCAACCCCAACGCAGGCTCCGTCGGCGATTACGGCTGGTCGGGATTTTTCGGCACGTACTTCTGGGTCGACCCGGCCGAGGAGCTGATCGTGATCCTGATGCTGCAAGCGCCGGAAGTGCGCATCCACTACCGAGCCGTCCTGCGCGACCTCGTCTACGGAGCACTCTCGTAGGGGTCGTGGAATTCGTCGTCGTCGGCGCCGGTGGCGTGGGTTGCTATATCGGCGGACGGCTCGCCGCCGGCGGCGCGAAGGTGGTGTTCGTCGGACGCCCGAGCGTTCTCGACCCGATTGCCGCAGCCGGCCTCACCGTCACCGATCTGGACGGATTTCGCGCCGAATTGCGGCCGGGAGATGTGGCCTGTGTCGGCTCCTGCGCGGAAGCGGTCGCGAAGATTGAAACGGGACACGACGCGACGATTCTGCTGACGGTCAAGGGGCCGGCAACGGAGCAGGCTGCAGCGGAGATCGCTGCGGCGTTTCCGGCCGGAACGCTGGTCGTCTCGTTTCAGAACGGGGTCGACAACGTCGCGCGCGTGCGCTCGAAGGCCCCGCAGGTGGACGTCGTGGCGGGCATGGTGCCGTACAATCTGGTCTGGTTGGGTCCGGCGCACGTCCACCGCGGCACGGGAGGCGGTGCGCTCCACCTTGCGGACACACCGCGCACGCGGCAACTCGCGCCGGCCTTCGAGACCTCGGGGCTTGGGCTGACGTTCGACGCCGATATGCCGGCGGTGCAATGGGGCAAGCTCCTGGTGAACCTCAACAACCCCGTCAACGCGCTCTCCGGCATTCCGTTGCGGGAAGAGTTAGCCGACCGTGACTATCGGCGCTCCTGGGCGCTGCTCATGTCCGAGGGCCTGCGCGTACTCGAGGCGGCGAAGATCGAGCCGGCGCGCATTCTCGCCCTGCCGGCAAGCGGCCTCGTGCACGTGCTCCCGCTGCCGAACCCGGTATTCCGCACGGCCGCGCGACAGATGGCCGCGATCGATCCGTCGGCCCGGTCCTCCATGGCCGACGACCTGCGGCTGCGGCGGCCGACGGAGATCGACGATCTGTGCGGGGCGATCCTGCGGTTGGGCCAAACCGTCGGCGTCCCGGCGCCGGCCAATGCCAAGATGTGCGGGCTCGTATCGAACTTCGACGGCACCTACTTGTCCGGCCCCGAGCTTCTTGCCGGCCTGCAGGCGTAGCGAGGTCTGGCCCTGGGGCGACCGGATTTAGGGTAGGAATTGTGGCCAAAACATGATATGATGAGGAGCCGGTTTCGGCCGGAAATTGGTCATGGGGCTGAGTAGCTTCGACGAGTTGGTCCGTGGTCAGTGTAAGCAGGCGGAGTTGCGAGCCCTCCTAAAACGATCGCAACGCGTATACACGCGAACAACAACTACGCTCTCGCTGCCTAATCTAGGTTAGCGACGG
>Ga0302325_10010444_pt1 | contig 20131 bp, 13 predicted proteins | sample Palsa_T0_2_FD_201948 | JGI IMG/M metagenome (GOLD analysis project Ga0302325, IMG submission 201948) | Peat permafrost microbial communities from Stordalen Mire near Abisko, Sweden - Palsa_T0_2 | ecosystem: Environmental > Terrestrial > Soil > Palsa > Peat permafrost | place: Sweden: Abisko...
CCCCATAGGGATTCGCAATATACAGGACAGGAAGATCCAGTTTGGGGAAGATATCTATCTTGATCGCATTGATGGCCCTGATGCCAAAAAAGAAAAGGGCGGCAACTACAACTAAAATTGTAATTGGTTTGCGTAAAGCAAATAAAATCAGTTTCATCCGTTAAAATTTTGTAGACTCCGAAAAGAACATTTACACGGAGCAGGCAATCGGATTATAGAAAGGAGGCCACTATCCGCCGGCCCTTTTCGGTATACTCCGGGCTACGGTATAACGCTCCCATGGCGATACCGCCTTCAAGCAGTAAAAAGATGGTATCTGCCAGCGTGTCGTCATCTGTATGGCGGTGACCAGTCTGCCGGACCAGGTCATATATATACTTCCGGAACCGGTCTTTATGGGCCCGTACCCGGTCGAATACCTGCGGGTCCTCACAGGCCTCGGCAACGATCTTATTGAAATGACATCCCTTATATTTCAGTTTCAGCTGCCGCCTGACCCGGAAGTCGAATAAGGCCAGCAGCCTTTCCCGCGCCCCGGCAATAGGCCGCATATGAATCTCGAGTTCCTCGAACCAAAGCTCATGGGTCCTGTCCAGATAGGCCAGCAACAAATCCGTCTTCGATGGAAAATGATGGTAAAGAGACGCCCTGGCAATGTCCGCCTCATCGATGATCTGGTTGATCCCCGTCTGGTTGTATCCCTGGTCGTAAAACAGCCGCGAAGCCGTCTCCAGGATCCTGTCTTTTACCCCGGTTTCCCGCATGACCGCAAAGATATGACCCGAAAACCGAATAGACAAGTCTGTCTACCTACTAATCTTTTTATGAGTGGCCCGGCCGAAAAAGATAAGGTTTTCCACTTAATAAAATAGAGAGTTTAGCCGTTAATTCCCCTAAGTAATCTCCGCTTACATGCATGAAGATCCCTATATCGCGTTGTTACCCAATAAACCCATGAAAAAGAAGCTCGTCATTGTCTGGCTGCTGCTGTTAGCCGGACTGATAGGTATGGTCTTCTGGCAGACCGCCTGGAAGTATAGCCTTCCCACTCCCATTCCATCGAATTATCGCGACGTCCCCCGGGGTACATCCATCGTGTTGCCCCTATCCGCACATTCCTCAGTAACGGCCGATAAACCTCTTTTTCTGCATTTCTTCAACCCTGCATGCCCCTGCAGCCGGTTTAACATGCCGCAGTTCAGGGCGCTCGTTCAACGTTACGGGCAGCAGGTATCCTTTGCCATCGTGGTGATGAGCCCTGAAAAATATACGGCCGCACAGCTACAGGCCAAATTCGATCTGCCCTATCCCATTCCCGTTTTGTCGGACTCCGCAATAGCTGCAGCCTGTGGTGTCTACTCCACCCCGCAGGCGGTCATCATCGGTACGGACGGACGATTGTTTTACCGCGGTAACTATAATCAAAGCCGTTATTGCAGCGACGAAAGAACGGGTTTTGCCCGCCAGGCGCTGGATAGTTTCCTGCATCACAATTATTCCCTGACGGTAAGCCCCCTGGCCTTCCGGGCCTATGGCTGCCAATTACCCACCTGTCGTCAATGAGTCATACGCAAACATCCCCTGCCGCGCCGGGCCTGGCCCCCATCCCCGACCAGACTACCGCCCTCACCGACCTGCAGGCCCAAACGGCCTTCTTCCGCAACGAGGTCAAACGACGGTCGGACAAACTCATGAATTACTTCCTGGGCGGGTTCTTTTTGATTGGTCTCCTTCTGGCCCATTACTTTGATACCTGGACTGTCGCCATCGGCGTAGGTGGTCTCTCCCTCCTCGCCTACTATTCCGTCAAGATAGCGCTGCCGAATTCCGATCTGTATCAATATGTGCTGAGCGTAGTGCTGGGCCTGTTCATGGCACAGTACATCTACCAGATGCACGGGCTGTTCGAAATGCACTTCTTCGCGTTTATCTCCTGCGCCATCCTCATCACCTATCAGAACTGGCGATTGCAGATCCCCCTGCTGATCATCATCGTTCTGCACCATTCTATCTTCAACTACCTGCAATACAGCGGCGATTCCACGATCTATTTTACCCAGCTGGATTACCTGGACCTGCAGACCTTCATTATCCATATCCTGCTGGCCAGCATCATTGTCTTTATCTGCGGGCTGTGGGCTTACCAGTTGGAAAAATCCAGTGCGATCCAGATCATGCAGTCGGTGCAGATGGGCAATCTCCAACGGGAGGCAGAAGTACTGCTGGAACGCAAACGCAACGCTGACGCCCTGGAAGAGGCCCTCCGGAATGCCGAGATAGCCCGTCATGAGGCCGAACAGGCCAATCGTGCCAAAAGCATCTTCCTGGCAACCATGAGCCATGAGATCCGCACTCCGATGAACGGCGTGATCGGACTTTCCTCCCTGCTCGTAGAAACGCCGCTGAATGAACAGCAACGCTCGTATACGGAGACCATCGCCGCCTGCGGCGAAAGCCTCCTGAATGTCATCAACGATATCCTCGATTTCTCGAAGATCGAGTCCGGCAGTATGGAACTGGAAGACGAAGACTTCAACCTGCATAATAGTATCGAACATATCCTGGACATTTTCAGCGCCCGTGCCGCCCGTACAGACATCGAGCTGCTGTACCAGGTAGAAAGAAAGGTGCCGGTCTGTATCCGGGGCGACGATCTGCGTCTGCGCCAGGTCCTGACCAATCTGGTCGGTAATGCGATAAAGTTTACCGAAAAGGGAGAGATCTTTATCGGGGTTCGGCTGGTCGAAACCGGTGCAGACGGAGCGTTGACCCTGGGCTTCGAAGTGCGGGATACCGGCATCGGTATCCCCGAAAATAAACAGCAACGGCTGTTCAAAGCTTTTTCCCAGGTAGATTCCTCTACGACCCGCAAATACGGCGGATCGGGTCTCGGACTGGCCATTTCCGAGCAGCTGGTCAGGCTGATGGGTGGCTCCATCGGGGTGAAAAGCAAGCCGGGCGCCGGATCTACTTTCTCTTTTACGATCACCACCCGGGCTGGTGTCCCGGCTGATGTTCCTGCGACGGGCAGTGGCATGTCGGTGCATGCCGGCAAAAAAGTGCTGATCGTAGACGACAATCTTACCAACCGCACTATCCTCAAAAACCAGCTGGAATACTGGCGGCTGGAGCCCGTACTGGCCGCCTCCGGTGCAGAGGCCCTGGACATCCTTTCCAATGACAGCCACTACGACCTGGTCCTTACCGATATGCAGATGCCGGTCATGGATGGCATCCATCTTTCACAGCATATCCGGGACAGGCATCCTCTGATACCGATCATCCTGCTGAGCTCTATCGGCGATGAAATGAAGAAGAATAATCAGCAATTGTTCTCCGCTGTCATGACCAAGCCCATCAAACAACAGATGATGTACCGCCACATCCTGTCCGGACTGGAGCGCCGCGACCGGGTAGCCGGAGATAGCACCACGTTACAACCACAGGTCCCCGGGCGATTCGCCTCGGACTTCCCCCTGCGCCTCCTGGTAGCCGAGGACAATGTGATCAATCAACAGGTGATCCTGTATATCCTGCAAAAGCTGGGGTATGAGCCCACCATCGTAGAGAATGGCCGGCTCGCCCTTGAGGCTGCCACCGGCGCAGGCGACCGATCAGACATCGTGCCCGGATCAGCCAGCCCAGGCGGTTTCGATATCATCCTGATGGACCTCCAGATGCCGGAAATGGACGGCCTCGAAGCCACCCGGCTCATCCGCAACGCCAATCTGCCCCATCAACCGGTCATCATCGCGCTAACGGCCAATACCATGGAAGGCGACGAAGAAGAATGCCTCCGTGCAGGAATGGACGACTATCTCGGCAAACCGGTCAAGCTGGAAGAAGTGATCGGCAAGCTGAGACATTGGGCTCTTCAACGGCAGCCGGCATGACCCGTTTATAGCTTTATGAACCTTCCCTGTAATCGCGAATCAGCCAGATATAGCGTGACTGTGTACGATCCGGGTTTCAACAAACTTATGTTTAATGGCAAAATGGAAATGCCTGTAGAAATTTCCTCGGATTGCACCAATTGTCCTGTCCCGTCATAAATATTGACCTGAGCATTCCCCGGGGCCACATTCGACGGCAACACAAAGTTCAACTCCGTGGTCGCGGGATTGGGATATAGCGATAGCGTACTTCCGGCGGCGCCGCTAAGCAGGATGATTGGCGAATAGCTGGCATTCCCATCCCTGTCGACCTGCTGCAATCGGTAGAAATTATTGCCGGCCAGTGGCGCGCTGTCCAGGAACTGGTAGTCATTCACCACAGAAGTGGTGCCATTACCCGGGACAATCCCCAGGGCACTGAAATTCCCCCCGCTGCCCCCGGACCGCTGGACGACAAAATGATCGTTGTTTAGCTCCGAGCTGGTTTGCCATTGCAGCAGATTGCCGGCCGCCACAGTCTGTCCGGTAAAATCCACCAGCGTGATGGGCAGTGGCGTGCCACCGCTGAATATCCCGAATGGAGAAAAGGAAGTAAGTCCGCTGCGTGTAACCGAGTAAGGATTATTGCCCGCGACCGTCAGATCCGGGCCCGGATCCCAGGTGCCGCCGGTATAGTGCGCCAGTTGCAGATTGCCGGTCCGGACAAAGCCAGAAGTTTCGTCGGCTGGGTTCCATTGCAAAGTGACACTAGCTGATGGCGTACCCGTTCCTGTCGTCCGGAATGGCCGCAGCACCCAGGTCCGGTCAACCGCATCCATTGTGACGGCAGCCCCGACAGGGAGATCCGATCCGTTATAGGCTGAATAAACGGAGTCGTACAAACTGACGCCCAGCGTATAATTCGGCGACCCCGGCTCCAGGCTTACCGTGGCCGGAATATAACTACTCGCCGTCCCGATCGGGAAAACGACAGCACTACCTGTATTGGTCACCTCCTGCTCCAAAAACCCGCCCCCATCACCAATCACATAACTATTCAAAGACCCGCCCTGCAGCTGAGCCTGCCCCGGAACCGCAGAGTCAGAAACCACCAGGTTATAGGAATTCAATGTAATATTACCCTTGGTCAGCGCCAGGTTTTTCCCAATGACCTGGTTACCACCCAGGCTGACCCCTTGAAGATTGTTGATCTCCAGGCTGTCGACCCAGCCACTCCCATTCAACACCTGCGCAACCGTACCCACCAGCTTCATATTGTTCCCCAATATCGACCCGCCATTGTAATAAAGCGGGTTCACAAAACTCAGCCCGGCTACCCCCACCTGGTAGACAGCTCCCGCATCGACAGAATCCACACCATTCTCCAAGCCTGGCAAAGCCCGGTTGAAGGTTCCCGATTGAACCACCACGCGCCCGGCCGTATTGTTATTGAATTGCGTCGCGGCATTATATTGCCTATTGAATTGCAGCTGCCCGGCGCCCGTACCGGACACATAGATAGCACCGTTATTCTGAATAGTCTGATCAGTCATCACCAGGTTGCCGCCGCCCGCCGGCAGCTCCGCATTGATCACGCCATTGTTGATGATCGTGCCTCCCGGAAGCGTAGAGTCGGCAATGCCTGCAATCGATCCCGCTGTCCAATTGATCGTCCCGTTATTCAGGATCGTGGATTGGTTATACCCATGCGCCGAATTGAAGCTGGCAGTAGCCGTTGAGGCGATGGTGAGGGTATCGCTGCCGATCAGAGATTCGCCGTCTGGCCCCCATTCAAAATAGCCGTTCACGGTAAACCCGCCCACCGTCTGCAATGTACTCCCCGGATCGAGTACCAGCGTATCCATACTCAACCCACAACCCGGTGCCAGCGTGGTGATGAAAGACTGGTCGGAGATATTCATATTGCCATAGGAGTTAAGACATCCCACCAGGGCAATGGTATCCTGTCCGGGGAAGGTCACGGTGCCAAACGGATTAAAAAAAGGATTGAAGACAAGGCTGCCATTGCCCAGGACCGAAACGTTAAACTCGGTACCCATGTAGGGGTTATTAAGGTAGAGAACCCCTTTTCGCTTCAGATCGATGTCACCCGTTATATCACTGGGGGCTGCCACCTGCAGGGTATCACCGATGATCGTCGTAGTGGCGGTATCCCTGTTGACGTAGTAGCCCGAACCGCCAGAACTGGAAAAGATCACCGAACTGCGGGGCTGACCCGCGGCCGTATCGATCACCAGCGTTTTACGGTTATCCAGTTCCTCATTAAAATACATGGGTACGCCCGGCGTTGTCACAATAGCAAACGAATCATTATTAACGACCCCCGCAGTGCTCGTAATAGAAGGCCCGTTGATACTACCGCCATACCAACGAATGGTACCCGTGTTCATTTGAAGGGAAGCCGAATTGACAAAGCTGTTGCTGATATTGATCTGGCTCCGCACGCCGTTGCTGTCGCCATTCCCCTGTACCGAAAAATTATAGGCAGGGACAAATAAAGAACCGATGACGCCCCCGTTGATATTCAGCGTGCCGCCGTAAAGGTTAACGGTAGGCGGAAAAACAGAAAAGTTAGGAGATAGCAAATCGCCCAGCGCCTCAACTTCCAGGACCCCGTTCGCATTGACCGTCAGAATGGGCGTCGAATCGACCGGGTTGATCGTAAACGAATTATTCAGGTCCAGCAACCCCCCGCTATTGACCGCCACCTTCCCCGCGGAAACTACCGTATCGACTGTCACATGATTCACCACCACCGCCAGCGGCGTCTGCTGGTCAGGCGCCATACTCGCAGGAACCCACGCATAGCCCGAGAAGACCTGCCAGGTCGACGAAGCGACCCACCGGCCATCTACAACCGATCGCAGCTCCCCCAACGAATCCGACAACGGCGGCGTATCCTGCTGAAACCCCAGCGTCAGAATATCCGTGCTTGCCGTATAGGTCGGTATCATGCTCTCTCCCACAGTAAAACTCACCGAACCCCCGCTATTCTTCAGAAATCCCCCGCTGCTGCTCACCACCTGCGGCTGATCCACCGCGCGCGGCTGCGCAACCTGGGCCAACAAGCCCCCACCACACAACACAAATAAAAGCATCCCGGTAAAGCGTTTCATGTGCTCATTTTTTAGTGGCCGCCAATATTAATTGCCGCAACTCTTCCACCTCTTTCGTCAACTCATCGATCCGTTGCTCCTGCCGCGCAATCACCTCTCCCTGCGCCTTAATCTCCCCCTCCTGCTCCTGCACCGCCTTCACCAGCGGCACGACAAAACTCGCATAGCTCAAACTATAATATTCCCTATCCGTCTTCGGCGCCTTCAACCCGTCAAAATCATACCCCGACTGCTGCGCCGCTTTTTCTACTTCCTGCGCGATAAAACCCGTCCTCCGCACCATCATTGCCTCAGTATAAGCCACCGGCTGTGCCTCAGTCACCACACCACGGATAAAATCATCCTCCTTCTTCGTATTGAACTGATAGGTCACCGGCCTCAGCTTCAAAATGAAATCCAGCCCCTTCACATCCTCTCGTATATTGAACTTGAACCGCCCGTCACTCGGAGTCGTAAAGGGCACCTGACCCTGAATCACCGTGACAGCAGAACTACCGATTTGAACCATATTACTGGCACTTACGATTGCATTGGCGCCGAGAGCCGTGGCGTTGTTTAACGCTGGACCGCTTACATCGGTACCCGATCCAACTCCGGTATTAAAATTTCCCGTGGTATTGCTGTATAGGGCAGACCCACCGATCGCCACATTATTACTACCCGTAGTATACGTCAGCGCATTGAAACCCACAGCAACATTGTAAGAACCGGTATCATTACCAGCAAGTACCGCGAATCCTATTCCTGTGTTTCCTGTACCATTAACGGGCGAACCAATATTTAAACCTATTCCGGCTGCATCAAAACCAAAATATGTATTCACGGAGATGGGATCTATTATACCCGAAAACTGCCCCCCCGCTACAAATGTCAAGGGTACAACACTCTTAGTACCAATGTAATTCGTGTCACCGACATTCTGATTGCCATCAGTCTTCCAGGCACCCCCAATTGGCACTACTGCCTGCTGCGCATACAACGCATATGGCACGCTCAACAACTGCGTCGTCCCCGACAAGGAATAATTTGTACCGCCAGTCAGATCGATCGCCGTCTGCAAGTATTTGTTGCCGGTCCCCCAATTAATGCCTGCAAAGGTGCCGCTGACCACAGCCCCTCCCCCCACTTGCATTGAAAACAACCCGAAGGCATTGGTCGTATCCGTAAACGTCTCCTGGTAAACCACCGTGCCCGCCGGACCTCCATCCAACACACTCAGTTCCACTCCAATCACCCGGTTCGGCAAAACATTCCCACCAGCATCCCGAGCAATGCCCTGATAATTGAACAACTGCGGCACCTGCGCCATCAACGTCCCGTGGAGAAAGGTTAGGACAATAGAAGACAGGATAAAAAAAAGTAAACTTTTTTTCATGACACTATTTTTAGATTAAAGACAACTGATGGAATCGAGGATGATAATTGGCGCTTATCCACGGAGATTGGAAGCAAAAAACTCAGGTGCTAAAGTAAAATAAAATATGGCGCCGTTCTATCCCGAATTCGGGGGACAACCTATCTCAAACCAGGTTTTCCCGCAAAGCCTTGACGACAGCCTCCGTCATACTGGCCACATGCAACTTCTCATAAATGCGCTTGATATAAGTCTTTACTGTCTCGAAGCTGATATCGCAGGCTGAGGCGATCATCTTATAGCTCATCCCATCCACCAGGCAGCGCAGGATCTCTTTTTCCCGCTTGCTGAGGTTATAGGTTTCCTTTAGTTCACCGGCGGGGAAATGATCTCTGAATAACCGAAGGATCTTGCTGGCTATCGCCGGTGACATGGGCGCACCGCCCTCATTGATTTCCCGGATGAACGGAAGGAGGTTACCGGCCAGATTGTCCTTCAGGATATAACCCGAGGCACCGGCGCAAATGGCAGCAAAAATGGCGTTATCGTCATCGAATACGGTCTCGATCAGTATTTTAACACCTGGGTATACCCGCAATATTTTTTTTGTCGCTTCTATGCCGCTGATCGGCAGGATGCCGATATCCATCAGCACCAGATCGGGATTGGCCGCAGCAATTTTTTCCAGCAGGTCTTCCGTACTCTCGTAAGCGCCTGTCAGGTTTAACTCCTCGGTACCCTCGATCAGCAACGAAAGTGCATCCAGGAATTTCGCATTATCTTCGAATATCGTCACATTCACCGGCATACTATGAAGATAATTGATTTAAACTGTCGGCCTCAGTCCCGAATTTTAGGGACTGCCAGCGAGATCGTGACCGAGGTGCCTGCGGCGTTGCTGCAAATCGAGATTTTTGCGCCAATTTCTGCAGCTCTGACCCGCATATTGCCCAGCCCGTTGCCCTCGTAACTGCTGTCAGGGTCGAAGCCCTTTCCATCATCGGAAATCTCAATTTCACCCTTGCCGCCCGACATCCGGCACTTGATCGAAATGTTCCTCGCGCCGGCGTGACGGATAGCATTAAAGATCGCTTCTTTGGAGATCAAATAGAGGTTCTTCCGCGCATTCATAGAAGGCGTCGCACGCAGAAATTCGGGAGAAACGGTAAAACGCAGCGCAATCTCCCTGTTCGCGCACCACTCGGCACTGTATTGCTTCAACCGTAGGATCATATTGTGCATCGTGTCATTGCGCGGATCAATAGCCCATACGATATCCCGCATCTTTCCAACCATTTCTCCGGAATAGGATGTGATCTTTCCCAGCAGGGGGAAGGATTGCTCGGGGCTGCCTTCCTCGATCCTTGTCCTGGCTATCTCGCTGAGAACGGTGATGCTGCTGAGAGTAGCCCCCAGATCGTCATGGAGGTCGCGCGAGATCTTGTTGCGGATGGCGGCCACACGAGATTCCTGGTTAAGCCGGTAGCGGTAAATACTGTAAGCCACCGTACCCGTTAATAACAAGACCAGACAATAAAACCACCAGGTCTGCCAGAAAGGAGGCCGGATGATGATCACCAGGGCAGTCGTATCCTTGGTGAAATGACCATCCCGGTCCTCGGCCCGCACCCGGAAAACATAATGCCCGGTCGGGAGATTCGTAAAGCTGGCATACCTTCGGCTGCCGGCGTCTACCCAGTCCCGGTCGATACCCTCCAACCGGTAAGTATAACGGATGTCGGAAGCTCCCCGGTAACATAATGAGGCATATTGCAGGGTGATAAAATTCTGACGGTAAGAAAAAAATAAGGTGTCCGATCCCCGCAGCGCCGAATCCAGCAGCAAGGGTCGTTCGAAGACCCCTATGCCCGTGATCCGGACATCATCGGGCAATCGCCTGCGGGAAAGGCTGTCGGGATAAAAACACACAAAGCCCCCCCGGTATCCGCCTAATAATCGCCCGTCACGCAGCTGGTAAAATCCAAGCAGGTCGCCGAATTCTTTGCTGACTACCCCATCTTCCTGCCCGTATTGCGTTACCCTTCTGCCGTTCAGCTCTATCCGGCAGAGACCGCCAAAAGTGGCAGCCCACAGCTGGTCGGGCGCGCGGTACCAAAGAGCTGAGACGCTGTTGCTGGGCAACCCGTCGGCCGTAGTAATGGCATATGACTTTTTTGTCTGTGTATTGAAAATATCTATTCCGCCGTCGAAAGTCCCGAGGCCAAGCACGCTGTCGCCGATGGCAATCATCGACTGGATGCTGATACTGGAAATACTGCTGGGATCTCCTTCCCGGTGGATATACATATGCGTGAACCTGTCAGAGGCCACATCGAATTCCTGCAAACCGTGATCCAGGGTTCCAATCCATGCCGTACTGCTTTTTTCGGTTACGAGCGCCAATGTTTGCGAAACACCCGTACCCCGAAACGGCAAGACCTCCTTATAATGTGTGAATTTCCCCTTTTCCCATTTCGAAAATCCGTCGTACTGGGTCATCCACACGGTATTAGGCCCGTCAGCGACCATATTAATGATCGTCCGTTGGTCCAGGGCTGAAGGCTGACTGCTGGAAAAACGGTCCGTCGCTTCATCATAGACAGCCAGCCAGCCGTGCTGACATCCTACCCAAATCTTACCGTCGGGCCTTTGCAGCAGGCTCCAGATACGGTTGTAAGGTTCACCCGGAGCGCCCGTACCGGGCCGGTCAGGAGCCGGGTTACTGTATATCTTTTTTAACCGCAGCTGCTGGTCATACACATAGATGCCGCCACCCATGGTCGCCACCCAGATATCACCCTTCCGGGTCTCGATAAAATTCTGTACGATATAATCCGGTGTCACCATACCGGTTAGTGTCGTCAAGGGTATCGAGGTAAAATCTTGTTGCCTCGGATGGAAAATGCGGATACCTTCGCCCGTACCCACCCAAAGATTACCATCCCTGTCTTCGAAAAGACAAGTCGCCGCAACAGAGACCCTGGCTTTCCCGCTCCGCGGATAGATGAGCACCTGGTCGAAGGAACCGGTGGCCGGCTCAAACCGCATCAATCCCAAGTCCGGCATCCCGATCCAGATGGTGCCTTCCTTGTCCTGGAAAAGGCAATTGATAAAGATCTTTTTTTGCTGGGCCGGCTTGTCCTGCGTCAAAACACCCCCACCACAATAGTATTCCTTCCATCGACCCGTCCGCAGTTCGCACCGCAACACCCTCCCCATATAGGTATTTACCCAAAGGCCGCCCTCCCTATCCAGGAAGACCAGGCCCAGGCCGCCCGGAAGCGGAAGCAAGAGCGCCGCTAAATGCAAGGGGTTGTATCCGCGGTAGTAAAAGGCCCTTTTCGCGGGATACAAAACACAAACACCTTGCGTGGCACTGTTCATCCAGAGACAATGCAATCGCGGATCCCATACGATGGAATGGGTGAACATCATGTCCAGGCCTGACGGCAACAGCGCATCAAAGGAGATAAGCCGGTGTTGACGGATATCATATTTCGCCACCGAATTGAGGGCAAGAAGCCAGATATTTCCTTCCTCATCCCGGCACATACTGCTGGAATTGTTGAGGCTTCTGAAAGCCTGCTGCGCCGTATCGTTGATCTTATTGACTACGCCCTTTGAGGCATTCACGATGCTGAACCCCCAAAGGGCATTCTTCGTCCATATATTTCCGGTGAAGTCTTCCAACAATTCGCCTGTACCGTCCGAGCTCAGGCTGTTGGCATCAAACGGCCGGTGATGATAAGTAGTGAAAGTATAACCATCATAGCGCTGGAGTCCGTTATCGGTCGCTATCCAGATAAAACCCCTCCTGTCCTGGAGAATAGAATTCACATGATCACTGGCCAATCCATCCGCCGTCGTGATGCTTCTATAAACGTAATAAGGGCCCGCTGCATGAGCTCCCCCAAAGGAAAAGAGCAGCAGTATTATCCACACGCGTAGGGCCATATAAAGGGGATTTGCTGAGGAGAAATTCTAAGTTAGCCATTCCCGGCAAACCTCGCAAATATAAAAAGGCTTAAACCCTGGAAATTAATCCCCGAATCCCAATGGCTCAATTTTGGCCGCAATCCCCTTATCACTATATTGAGCCAATGTTAAAGCACCCGACGCTCGTTTTGATCACCCTCATGCTGGGTACCTCCATGGCCGCTATCGACAGCAGCATCGTCAACGTGTCCCTGCCGGTTATGCGCCACCAGTTCAATGTAAATGTAGATGAGATAGAATGGGTGATCACAGCCTATATGATATCTTTTACCCTGTTTATACCCATGATCAGCTATATGAAGAACAGGATGGGGTACTTTTATCTGTATCTCTTCAGTGTTGCCGTCTTCACTGCAGGCTCGCTGCTATGCAGTCTCTCCCACAACCTGACCATGCTCGTCATCGCCCGGGTCATACAGGCCAGCGGCGGCGGCGCCATCACCCCCACTTCACTGGCCGTCCTCAGCGAGTCTTTCCCGCCGGAAAAAAGAGGCAGCGCAATTGGCTGGTGGGGCCTCGGCAATGTCATGGGACCGGCGCTCGGCCCTACGCTGGGCGGTATATTGACGCATTATTTTGGCTGGGAATCGGTCTTTTATGTCAATATTCCCATCGGCATCGCGACAATCCTGCTGACCTATCGCTACCTGTCCTTTCTGCGGGACAAACCCCGCAGCAAACCTGCATTCGACATCCGTGGCTTTAGCTGGTTCGCCCTCTTCATCGTGGCCGTGCAATACACCGTCTCCACCATCAGTAAGAAGAACGAAATACCGGAGACGTCAGGCGGCTGTATCGGTGCCGTCTTATTCCTATACCTGTATATCCGCAGCGCCAAACGTCCCCAGCCGCTGCTGGACCTCACGGTCTTCCGCTCGGCCGATTTTGTTCATTCCTCTATCATAGTGGTGATCCGCAGTGTCGCCCTTTTCGGCGGGATGTTCTTTCTGCCTTTTCTCTTACAGGGATTATTAGGATATACGACCATTCAATCCGGATTATTGATGCTGCCTAATGCACTGATGATGCTGGTGGCAAGGCCCTTTGCCGGCAAAAAGGCCGATCAGGGACTGATCAGGAATATCTCCGTGCTGGGCATCCTGCTGGTTTCACTTTCCATGTACCTTTTTTCACGCATTGACCTCGGCACCACGATCCTGATGATTATCCTGCCCATGCTGGTTCGCGGACTGGGGATCAGTTTCCTCGTAGCGCCTGTCTCTACAGCCCTGCTCAATTCCGTTAGCCAGCAGCAAACGACGACGGCCACTTCCATGAACAGCCTGTTGCAACAGTTGGGCGGCTCGATCGGTATCGCAGTCTTCGGCGTGCTCCATCAACTCATCTATTCTCATTATCTCGATAAAAAATACCGGGCGCCACTGGCAGAGCATTTTGCCTTGCAGGATGGTTTTATGGTGTCCGCGGTAGTGATCATGCTGGCACTGATACCCGCTGTCCGGTTACCAGAGCACCGTCTCGTACGAGTGAAAGAAAATTCTCCCGCCTCAACGTAAATATTTTAACTGATTTTTGACCGCACCTGGTCGGGAAATAAAAAAATTTCAGTAACTTTATAGTTATCGTTCACCAAAAAAAAGGAGGTATTCATGCAATCTACAGATAAATCATGGAAACCTTCGGTTAATTTCGCTTAACCGGGTTGCTCCAAAAATAATCTGCTGACGTAAAGTCAGGCGAGGCCGTTCCCAAGGGAATGGCCTCTTTATTTTTCGACCTTTGGCCAATCACGCACTGTACGCCTGATCGTCAAACTCCGTCCTCAATATGATGCTATTCGTACAAGACGCAAAACTGTTTTACCAGGTCGTTTTCGGGCGCTAGGTTCTTTTAAACTTTGCGAGGGCGTCGTCTATTTGGTCGGCTGCATTTTGAAATCTTTCAAGATAAAAAGTTGTTTCCACTCTTGTAAATTAAATGACTGCTTAACATTGCAAATATGCCAAAAATGCGGATATATGACAAGTAGGTTATACAACACTTGCTTAACGAAAACTTAACTTGTTGAATATTATCAATTTATCCATCAACCTTGCAACTCCTATTCCCTCAGGTATTTAAATATGTTGTTTTTATATTGCTCGAAATCTTCGAGGTTGGTAAACTCCTCGAACCGGTAGGACTCACCGGAACGTTGCTGCCTTACCAGGGCGACAATCCCGCCGCCGACCAGCGCCCGTTTGGCGCGCCGGAACAGGTTCTCCAGTTCGGTCACATCGTTGGTCATCTGCCACTCTTCCACCTTGCTGACAGATATAATAAAATCTTCCATATAACATTTTACATTACTCACCCAAAAATAAGTAGAAATAGGTCATCCTCTCTCCGGTTATTTCTTGACCTTTGATGAATGAAATACAGAAAATTGGGCAACACAGCCATAGAACTATCGGCTATCGGCCTCGGTTGCATGAGCATGAGTCACGCCTATGGCCAGCCCGATGATACGGAATCCATCGCTACGCTTGAAAAAGCCATCGAATTGGGCATCAATTTCTGGGATACGGCTGACGTATATGGCAACGGCAAAAATGAAGAGCTGGTGGCCAAAGTGCTGCAGCCCAACCGGAAAAAGATCTTTATCGCGACTAAGTTTGGGTTCGTCACGGATGATTCGGCACGACTGACAGGTTTCGACGGGTCACCTGCCCATATGAAAAAGGCTGTCGAGGCCAGCCTTCGCCGGCTGAATACCGATGTTATCGATCTTTATTATGCCCACCGCATCGATCCGAATGTACCGGTGGAAGAGATGGTAGGCGCCATGGCCGGTCTCGTTAAAGAAGGCAAGGTCCGATATCTCGGCTTATCGGAAGCGTCGGCCAGTTCTATCCGCCGGGCGCATGCCGTCCATCCCATCAGCGCCATTCAAAGCGAATATTCCCTGCTGACAAGGGATGCGGAAAAAGAAATACTGCCGTTGTGCAAAGAACTGGCCATTTCATTCATTCCCTTCAGCCCTCTCGCCAGAGGGCTCATGACTAATACGCTGGATCTGGGGCAACTGGGAGAAAAAGATTTCCGGAGAGCGCTACCCCGATACCAGGGCGATCATGCCGAGAACAATAGTCAGCTATCCGCGGCCTTTGCCGCGCTCGCCGCAAAAAAAGGCTGCACGCCGGCCCAACTGGCCCTGGCCTGGGTGCTGGCGCAAGGCGAGCATATCATCCCGATACCAGGCACCAAGCGGCGAAAATACCTGCAGGAAAATGCGGGCGCCGTGGATATCAGCCTGCAACTTGCCGACTTTCAGGACATCAACAACCTATTGGCACAATATCCTAATGTCGGGGACAGGTACAATGAATCCAACAATCGATTTGTCGATAAGAATTAAGCTGAGTATATGAAATATCAACTGACGCTGGCCGCTATGGTCCTTTACCTGTGGGCTTATCCTTCCATCGCATCAGCCGGACATCCCATAGCGCCTGAACGTCCCGGTACGCTGCAGGCCTCCTCCCTATATGGGTATGGCAGATGCCTCGTCAACGGCAATGGGCAACTGGAACTGATCAGTTCTGCGGCACATGCCGGCTTTACTTTCCAGGGAAAGGAATGTGCGGTATACGCATCCGTCCCCGATGCATCAGGGCATAATTTCTTACAGTATGAGCTGGACGGCATCTATCAAAAAAAGGTCCGGATCTCCGGAAATAATCCAGCGCCGCTGTTGATCACCGCTGCGACAGCCGGCATGCACACTGTTTGGATCTACAAAAATACGGAGGCAATGTCGGGGCCTGTCTTCATTGACAAGATCACCGGCGACGATCCAAAGCCGATTAAAAAAGCCAGGGAATCATTGATCGAGTTCATCGGCAATAGTATTACCTGCGGCGCCCAGGCAGACACCTCCGTCTCGCCCTGCGACGTCGGCCCATACGCGGACCATCATGACGCCTACTATGCTTATGGTCCACGAGTGGCCAGGGCCCTGGATGCCGAATTTATCCTCAGCAGCGTCAGCGGCATTGGCGTGTACCGCACCTGGAATACCGATGGACCGGCTATGCCGCAGGTATATGAGAAGGCTGACTTTCTGGAGTCCGGCAACCGGATGTGGGATTTTACAAAAACGCAGCCCACGATCGTCAGCATTGCATTGGGAACGAATGATCTCAGCAACGGCGACGGCCAGCATCAGCGCTCTCCCTTTGATAGTACGACATTTGTCGACAGTTATATAAAGTTCGTACAACTGATCAAATCGAAATATCCTTCCGCCCGGCTGGCGCTGTTGAGCAGCCCTATGGTACATGGAGATAAGGGTCTCCTGCTGCAGAACTGTCTGACAGCGATCTCAGCGAAGATTGATATGCTGTACCCTTACGCCAGACCGGTGGCCCTGTTCTTCTTCCCGCCCATGAAAGCAAGAGGCTGCGGTGGTCATCCGAATGAGGAAGATCATGCTATACTGGCGGAGGAACTGGTGCCGTTTTTTAAGGGATTGCTGTAAGCTTGGGGCATTTTTTTCTACAGCGAATCGGATCAGCTTTGCTAAACAAGGCGTTGGGATAATTGTCCAATATTTTGTATATTTGTTATGCAATGAGTAAAAAGGAATTACTGGAAATGAAAAGAGGGCTTAGACTTCAACACGCTGAAATAGCGAAATCAAAGTCTAAGGCAAGAAAATTATTGCTCGACCTCAAGCTAATTACCCCTAAAGGAAATCTCACTAAGGTTTTCAAAGCCGTAAAGTAATGTATCCTGCTAAGCCAGGTCTCCTTATCGGTTTTCATGGTTGTGACAAACCGATTTGCGAAAAAATCATCAACGATCAATCCATGCTGCGGGACAGCGATAAAGACTATAATTGGTTGGGGACTGGTATGTATTTTTGGGAAAACAATCCGGGAAGGGCATTACACTTTGCTCAAGAGTTAAACTTGCATCCACAAAAAGGCAAAGCACTTATCAAGGAACCTGCAGTTTTGGGGGCTGTGATAGATCTGGGGTTCTGCCTCGATTTGCTGGAAAAAGAATTTATAGAACTCGTCAGACAATCTTATGACACCCTGACTACATCTTATGGAATGCTTGACCTGAAGCTCCCCGAGAATCGGCAGGTCGGCGATTCCAAGGATCTTCTACTCAGGAAATTGGATTGTGCCGTCATAGAAAATCTTCATTTGTACAGAAAAAGAAGAAAGCTCCGGCCTTTTGATTCAGCTCGGGGCCTTTTTAGAGAAGGGGATCATTTGTACCCTACCGCCGGGTTTTACGAGAAAAGTCATATTCAACTTTGCATTCGCAACCATAATTGTATTAAAGGCTTTTTTCTACCCAGACAGGAAGATACTAAATGGTTAGTACCATAAATGCAGATAAAAAGCGGTTGTAAAAAGCTAAAATTCATCCGCCCTTTCTTACTATATTTCCGGACATTAGCTTTCAACCTTTTTAGCGTGATCCATCAACCGATCTATTGCTGGGTATTATATTCTCTGCTGCTGTTATCTGCGTCGGCGGTCCGGTCCCAACCGATCACTACAGCCGGACAGCCCGCCGAACTGGTTATCCGGCAAGCCGGCGATCACAGCATCCGGATCACGCTGAAACCCCTTAGCTTTCGTGAAGACGAACCTTTCAGCCCGGCATTGGCCGATCGTTCCTACCCTGCCCCGGACCTGGTGCTGACGCAGCTATCCGGCACTGTCAGCCACCGTGTAGGTACGTTGATAGTGCAGGTAAGCCCGGACCCGCTGACAGTGAAAGTCAGCACCCCTGAAGGAATGACCATCCAGCAATTGATTTTCTTCCCCGATACTACTTTATCATTTCGGGTGGGCGATGCCCCTTTACTGGGCCTGGGAGAAGGCGGCCATAAGCCCGAGACTGGCGTCAACTGGCGGCTCCAGCCGATTGAATTCGACCGGCGGGGACGACTACAGGAGATGTCGCCGCGCTGGCAGAGCGACGCCTATGGCTCCCGCAACCCTGTGCCCCTGCTGATCGGCACGGAAGGCTGGGCCCTTTTTATCGCCAGCCCCTGGGGACAGATCGATCTGCGTCAGACCGGTCATGGTATTTTCATTCCGTGGCAGCCAACGGCGGCAGATCAAATACAGCAGACCGAAAAAGATCAAGGTCAACAAAGAGCCAAGGGCCTTCCTCCCGCAGCCTCGGTCATTCCCGGATTATATGACCTGATCGTCTTCGATGCGCGCCGGCCCGCCGCCTTCATGCAGGATCTTTCCCTGTTGACAGGGCCTGCGGTGATGCCGCCGAAATGGGCTCTGGGCTATATGCAGTCTCACCGGACGATAAAAGATGAAACGCAGATCCTCGGCATCGTAGACAGCTTCCGGTCGAAGAAGATACCCATCGACGCGGTGATCTACCTGGGCACCGGGTTCACGCCAAGGGGCTGGAATACGAAGCAACCTTCTTTCGACTTCAATCCGGAAGTCTTCCATCGCGACCCCGCCGCCGTACTGGCCGATTTTCATGCTTTGCACGTGAAGGTCGTCGTGCATATGGTGCCCTGGGACCGCGACAAACTGCCCTCCCTGCATGGAACGATACCCGCAGCCCCTGGCGAAATCCTCGATGCAGGACATATTCAGAACTACTGGCAGCAGCATGTGTCGTTGATGAAAACCGGCGTGGATGCTTTTTGGCCGGATGAAGGCGATTGGTTCAATCTGGATGAAAGGGTCAAACGGCATCAGCTGTATTACCAGGGACCGCTGTCTACTTTTCCCAATGTCCGGCCATGGAGCCTGCATCGCAATGGTTACCTTGGCATCGCCCGCTGGGGTGGATGGGTATGGTCGGGTGACACTGAATCCTCGTGGAAGACGCTGGAAGGGCAAGTGGCAGTCGGCATCAACCATTCGCTGAGCCTGGGCCCTTACTGGGGTTCTGATATCGGCGGGTTTTATTCCAATTCGGAAAAGACGGGCGAGCTCTATGCCCGCTGGTTCCAGTTCGGCGCGTTTTGCCCCTCCTTTCGTGCGCACGGTCGTACGTCGATGACGATCCTTCCATGGGGCTGGGGCCAGGGCGACCGGGGTGATCTGGAAACGCCTGCACACTATACATCCGACAGTGAGAGGATCCTGCACAATGTACTCGAGTCGGAGATGAACAATCCGCGTATCGAGCCTATCGTCAAAAAATATGACGAGTTGCGTTACCAATTGATGCCTTACACCTATACACTGGCCTGGGAAGCGAGACAGACGGGCATGCCCCTGATGCGGGCACTCTGGCTGCATTATCCCGATGATACGACAGCCAGGGGTATGGGCAGTGAATACCTCTGGGGAAGGAACCTGCTGATAGCGCCCGTCTTTGAAAAAGGCGCCGTCTCCCGCGATGTCTACCTGCCCGCAGGCGAATGGTATGACTGGTGGACGCTCCGGCGGCAGACCGGTGGTAAGACCGTCCGCAGGGAAGTCGATCTTTCTATCATGCCGATCTACGTACGGGCAGGCGCCATTATCCCTTTCGACCCTGTCCGTCAGTATACTGCCCAGCCAGTGATCCAGCCGACCACGCTGCGGATCTATCCGGGTGCCGACGGCGATTTCACGCTATATGAAGATGACGGCATCAGCCAGGACTATCTGAAAGGCGTCGCCACCCTCATCCATCTACATTGGAATGACAAGGCCCGCACGCTGAGCCTGAGCCCCGGCGAAATAGGTCTCCGACCGGTGGAGGCTGGCAATCATACGCCGCAGCCGGTACAGCAAAAATTCATCGTGCAGGTAATGACCGGCGGAACGCCGAAAACGATT